>Ga0256410_1000484_pt1 | contig 39251 bp, 37 predicted proteins | sample PhyWR1_FD_185983 | JGI IMG/M metagenome (GOLD analysis project Ga0256410, IMG submission 185983) | Leaf surface microbial communities from wheat plants in UC Gill Tract Community Farm, Albany, California, United States - DLSL W.R1 | ecosystem: Host-associated > Plants > Phyllosphere >... | reverse complement strand
GATTACATCGAAATGTTTTATAACAGTAAGCGTCGGCATGGTTCTAGCGATCAGATGTCACCGACAGAATATGAAAACCAGTATTATCAACGGCTCAGAAGTGTCTAGATTATCCGTGGCGATTCAGGCGGCCCGACCTGCGTTAAGTTTTTCCTGCCCTGCCGCATTATGCGGTGACACCCGGCATTCATAACCACCAGAGTCCAAACTATAGGGCAGGATCGCCTACCGGGGCGGGGTCAGTCCACCCTGTGCAACTACCAGTTTGTATAGATATTGATCATTGGCAACAATTTCGGCCTTCCAACCGCATTTATTGAGCAATGTGTGTAGTCCCTCTACGTTTCCGGTGAGCCGAGCCATCAAAGGCAAAATTTGCCGACCTTCACTATCAAAAACGACATCAAGACTACGGTGTGGAATATATATAGCGTTGATAGCCGGACTGAGTAAAATCGCATTTTTTTTTGCCCACTGACTGTCGCTGAGGATATGGTATTGCCAATGCAACCCAACTGCAGTATCGAGCACATAGGTAAGTCTGAAAAGATCTGCTTGATGTGAGATTTCAGACGTACAAAAACGCCAGAATGACTCAATTTTTTTTGACAGAGAGATCTGACCTGTAGATTTTTTACCAATACAGATCAACCATTCAATTTCAGAAGAAAAATCACGTGGGAAACGATGCTGTTTAAGCGCTGTTGAAAACCAGCGCAAAAGGAAAATGTTTTCCTGCGTTGATGAGAGCCTTCCCTTTTCCTGTTTCTCAAGCGCCAGAGCAATAAGGGCGCACCATGAAAGATGAGCAGATTTTTCTGTCAGTGCCATTTGAACTGTCCTTATATCTGATATTAATCTCTTTTATTCGCAGATTATATATATATATATAGATAGACTATCCAGAAGACCTTATATTTATATGATAGCATGCAGTCAATACACACTGACACCCTCACCACCCATATGATCAGGGATTCTACAATGTTCAGACCGAAGCCTTACTCGCCGCGCATTGTTCATGCTTGAAAGGGCGAGCGGGTTGAAAGAAAAGACTTACTTAACGCAATATTTAATTCGCAATGGTACTTCTACTTAAACCGAAAACCATATAAACTTATGTATCATAATAGTTCAAGTTAACGTATACCTACAGTAAAAAAATTCATCGAAAAACATATCTGGACTTTTCGTAAAGTAAGGCATTTCAAGAAAATGTGACAATGAAAATACGCCGACTTACAAGCCGATTTATACCCATCGTATAAAAAACCAGACTAGTTATGACAAACCTGTCGCCCTTGTAAAAAACAGCATAAAGCAAACCGAAGTATTATGTATATTTAGTGCGCTAATAGCATTGACAATAAGCACATCAGAGAATTACAGCTTTACTATCTGTCGTTGCTTTTTAAGATTAAGCATTCCTTTTTTTACGCTTTTAATACAATAACCATATAATTAGCGAGCAGAATAAGCCAGATCCTATGATTTAAATCATCACTGAATTATTAACTCAAAACCCTAGCGTTTTTCCGTTCCATAACTGTTGTAAATTTATCCGGTTATTACAACCCAGCTTGATCATTACATTTCTTCGGAATGTATATACAGTCTTGGTTTTCACACCTAAGGACCGGGCCAGGTCTATCGGAGTAGCTCCGGTGCAGACAAGCTCTAACAATTGCTTCTCTCTGACGGTTAATGTTGCCTGCGAATGATATAGCGCCCTGTTTTTACGAAAGAGAAAAAAGTCAATGATATCAGTGATGGGGCTTTTCTTATTCAAAATGAAATCAACCTTCATCTTTTCAGCAAGATAAAAGGAGAAATCATTGGATGCGAAACCAATTATTGTTTTGTTTTTTGATGAAAAAACCTCATCTCTGGATAAACGAAGGCAATCTAAATCCACAATAACATATGATTCATTGATAAAATCTTCACCCAGAAGTTCGGCAATCCCTTTTATAAAAAAGGAATCCTTTGAAAGGATACATGTCGACATATTAACACCTTAATTTAGTAATTCCATTTGATGAATTCGCTAACGAATTTTCCGTCTTCCTGACCTGCAGATGCGACGGAGGGTAAACTATCACTTAAATAGAAATCGCCTCAAGCCAAAACGCACTGGTCGCTTTTTGTGCAAAAAAAGCCTCACACTCAGAGTTAAAAACTACAATTTAGTAAATATGAAAAATAAAAGTTAACATTATTCTAATTAACAGTTAATATCACTATTTTGCAACATAGTCGCTAACACTCATGAAAAGAAAGAAAATTAAAGAATAGCGTTAACAAAGATAAATCTTAGGTACTATCACTGAAATTTAATAATAATTTAATATTTGAAAATCAAACCTTGTAACAAATATTTATCATGGTTTTTAAGCTGTTTTTAGTAACAAATCTTCTTTTCTTCCAGAGTCCGGTTAGCCACAGATGCGCTTATTAAGTTGAATTCATGCTCTTAAAATCAGTCGTTACTATTATTTATTTCCCCTCTCGTTCACCACGATGTACAGATTACTTAAAAATCAGCCTTGTGGTAACTTGTATTGCAAAATACGAAAATCCAGTTTTTTTATGCTGGTTTACAGGTTTTTTATCATAAAATAACAAACTATATGCTGAACTATAAGAATGCTACAGACGATTAATACGCTGTCTTTTCGCACTCAAAAATACTCAAAGGGGTTGTACGAATAGTGACTGGACGTTAACTGCAGAAAACAGAGCACTGGCTTCATTAGACTAGTTCTGAGAGGGGTATACTGATGGACGAAAAAGTCTTATTACTGAATTCTGAAAGGGCAGGTCTGTCTCAATGCCAGGTCTGTAGACGGGTGTGAGGAATGCTAACGGACTATTGCTGTAATGCTCTGCGCCGCTGCTGAGAATATGAATGTTTCGGAGCATACAATAAAGCTCGTACTCGATCGAAGCATTCGCGTTAGTGGCAAAAGGTTCTTAATTATGCACATCAACAGATTTACTGTTTTTTTCATCGAGCGACACGGATAGCAGTCCATGTAAAGATCATAATATTCTGATAAAAACGTATTTGTTGGCTGGGAATTCAGATGACCGTACCAGACAGGAACGCTAATGACTGGCATACTTTCAGGTCGAAATGGCGATCCGGAAAAATGCACTAAATAGCAAAATGATGATGTGTAGCGAGACTGGCGTGAAGCTATTTACCTCTTCAATTGATCGGGTAGTCCAGCTCTCGCTTAAAGCAATCTGTTAATGGAACCAGGGTTTACCACAACTAAGATGCAGAAAGTAACTTTAGTGAAATGTTTTTTATAACCACGATTAACACCATACTGAAATTGAAAGGTCTGAAAGCACTGGGTGTATATAGCTCCCTCCATGAACAATCATTTTATGGATGAACAGGTAATACTCTAAGTTATAAAATGGGGATCGCTCAGCTTTATCTTTAAAAAACACATACAAATAATAAAAAGAAAGAGAAATTCAGAATTTCTATGTAAAGGAATGGCATTTTGTTACATGGTTATATAAAGGGATAAAGAAGAATACTGAAAGATAAAAGTTATGCTTTCTATATTTTGTGTGTGGGGGGGGGAGAAAACAGATTGAAATAAATAAAAACAAGCAAAGCTTTGTAATGGAGCGTACTACATGATAAATTAAACTACTGGCTTTTGATTGTTAATAGAGTAGCTTAAGTTTCTATTCACCTCTTTCGTGATAATTATACGAAGCATTCATACCCCCAAAGATGACTCAAATATAAAACGGATAAATGATGTCTAAAAATGTATATTCAGATAATCTTATGTTTGAGCAGGGTATTTACTCATTGTTAGGTGAAAGACTGATTGATGAGTATTTCGTTATTATCGACTTTGATTCAAAATCGTCGATAAAATCCATAACGGCTCTCGATCCAAGAAGAGAGGTTATTGGCTTTGCTTCCAACGATATCTCTTATTACAAAGCCGAAAGAGCAGGAATAAAAATTGTACTGGATAAACGAGCAGGGGTAAAAGATTTGCTGAATTTTTTCCTATTCAGACGAAGTGGTACATTTTATCGATTAAAAAGCACGCTTACCCTAAGAGAGAAGGAAACCCTCTTACTTCTGACTGAAGGTCTAAGTATAAAAGATGTGGCCCGAGAACTCGGTTTAAATGAAAACACCGTTTACACGTTAAGAAGAAACATCCTGGTTAAACTTGAAATAAAAAATAGGATCGATCTTATCAATTACATAGTTTAGCATCGAAAATAATAAAAAGATGAAACTTGAAAGAAAATAGTACCAACTCACGAGTATGAAACTGAAATCAGGCAATGATAAGCAAGACAGACAATCCACTTACTTCAGAAAGATATGGGTTAAATATCGCGGAAAAACAATGATGTCTATCAAAGTATAAAAATGAACAGGCACATCTTAAAGAAAAAAATGTATCCGGAAACCATATTAATAGCCTTGCCAAACAGCACCCTTCAATGTAATAAAAATTTATCAATGTATGTGGGCTTTCGATATTCTGTCGATAACCCATGTGGTAAAACTTGATATAATTTTATATCCCCTCGCCGCTTATAATTAATCCGGTCATGTACAACACCTAAATGCATCCTGAATCAGAAAAATCATGAACTCAATAAAATTTCAGATATTTCATTTGATTCTTGATTATGAAAAATCATTGATATGAATAGGTCAATCCAATGACAGACTTAGCCGTTCCAGGTTTGATCTCTTCACCAGGTTTACGCACATAACTGAAACCAAATTGAGCACTGATCGGATTATGCCGCGAAGGAGACGCATTACCGGCATGCTGGAGGAAATATTTTTCCTGTCCGGGGATATTACTCGTAGAGCCGTCAGGACCAAAGCGCATACGTTTCCCGCCAGGTGTTGTTATCGCAAACCCGACACCCTTGGCTGTGGAATCTTTGCTTAGTGTCGCAGTATCCGTAGAGTTTGTCATGTCGGAGAGATCAACCACTGAAACCGAAACATCAATATCAGGATCGCACTGCAGTGAAAAGGTTGCCTTTTTGGTACCCAAAAGCGTGGAAGGGGAGGCATTCTCAATCGCACCTTGTGCAATTTTATCCATATCCAGAACAACCGCACTGTTTTCTGGGGTACAACCGGTCACTTTTCCGGTTACGGTGTACGGTTCAGTATACCAATTATACACTTCCTGAGTCTTTCCATTTTCATCCTTACAGAGGTATCGATACATCGTCTGTCGGGGAATGACCTGAACACCATTCAAACGTCCTGCATCCTTATAAAGAGTAAGACCTGCACTCATTCTGTGACCCGTTAAATTTATTCGTTGAGCATTTGGCGTGTAACCACTCCATATGACAGTAGTTTGTGTCGGTAAAGGTTTTGAATAAACCAACGGACCATCACTGATATTTCCTCCGAAGGTCGTTAAAGCAAAGCCGGGAACTTTTGCATCCCACATTGGAAAGATATCATGTCCTAAACTTATCTGATAGGTACGACCCGTAAAACTTGCAAGGGGTTCATAAACGATTTGCGTGAGTGTATAATTCACTTCGGAACTGTTACATATTCCCATCCCCGTGGAAGCAGAAGATTTTATTGCAGTACCATAACTTAATTTATCAGCAGGGCCAGAAACATCAACAGTATCACCAGTGTTTATGGGGAAATTAAATTCCGGATAAGCACATGCATAATTAATATAAAAGCATGAGACAAGTAAAGCTGATACGTTTCTTTTGTTGAAATACATGTTTCATTCCTTACGGTTCTTTTGGCGATCTTGCAACATTGATAACGTCATCAAACTCGTTGTAAAACGTAATCCATCCTGCACAGGATGAGTCAAGCCCTGCAAAATCCAGTATTTTTTTTTCCCCAGGAATTACATTGATTACTCTGGACCTGGCGGATTTTTTTTCATTTTCTACAGATACAGTGAAACTGAAGTCAGAATGATTAACAAGCAGACACTGGTTATCCTCCCTGATTAGTTTCAAATTATCGAATGCCGTTTGATCTATCGTTCGGTGACGATAAATTATTTTAAAGTGGCTTCTTACCGCCATTGAAACAGAGTTAACATTGTCGCTGGCCGTTGATTTAGGTATAGAGGTAATGACTAAATTAACAGTTTTATCTCTATTATGATTAATTTTATCTTTAGGGATAATGGTAATTATGTTACTCATGCCTTTTTTCAGCAAAAATAGTGGCGGAGAAATAATAAAATCCTTATCATCCACAGTACTTTTTATCAGGTAATCGCTTTCATTATCGTTAACCAGCTTGATATTAAGCTGCTGCATTTTATCAGTAATCATAAAACGCGTACCCACAACCGAGACACCACATCGTCCATCAGTGATGTATAAAGCCACCAATAAAATTAATAAATGCTTAATCATAAGACAACTCGAAATTTGCAACGCTCAACACTTTCCCTGCGGAAGAAGTTGAGTTAACTCTGACATAGTACGCAAAGAAACTAAAAACATTAGTTAACACCCCATGTTCAATTTTCAATGCTCTTCTGTTATTCCTTATATCAATATTGTTACTGTCGCCATCGTATAAGCCCAGAGCAATACCTCTTGCAGAGCTGGCATCTGTGCTTGTGTTTTTCAACAGGTTACTCATGAGTGGATCACTTTCACCGTTGAACTCAATATAAGCTGATGATAAGTTGTCGGGACAATTTTCCAGGCTGACTGAAAAACGGGTTCCTGAAAAAGGGACACCTAGTTTACTCGCCCTCAGATCACCCGGTTGTAGTTCAACCGTGGAATTTACTGAGCCAGTAGACAGGGTGCAACTCCGTTCGACAACACTTGCATTAATGTTTACTGTGACTCTCTCACCCATACTGGCAGCAGGTAAAAAAACGAACAAACTAAGAATAATGCACAGTTTTTTAGTCATAATACACATCCAGATAAACTATGGAGGATGCATCTCCTGAACCCACTTTACTGCTTACAGACTTATATCTCAGATAGAAGTCGAGAGTGTATGTGGTACCGGTAATAATACTGTTTAAAGGCTGTATGGTATTCAGCGCTATCTTATTTTTTTTCTCGTTCAGGATTTCAATAGCGAGACCCGTTGCCAGTCTGCCTTCCGTCTCCCCACCTTTCCCGATGACTTTTAATAACGTCGGATCGGTATCGTCAGTCTCACCCGTGAACTTATAGGTCAGATTGTTGACACTGCCCGTGCAATTTTCCAGATGTATCGAAACTGGCTGTTCAGCACTGGTGGCCCCTTTCTGTCCGAAATCATCCGGGCTGAAATCAGGGAAATTAACATTTTTAATAAAATCCTGACTCGATATATTGCAACTCTGCGATAAAACACCACCATTAATCTGAACAGTAACATCTACAGCTGATGCCGAAAAACAAAATAACACTGTTAAAGGAAAAATGAAAAGCGTCTTCATGATAATTCTCCTGTTACTGACAGATCAGGTTTAGGTTGTTGATGCTTTCCATTTTTTTATTCTCATCGTAGTTAACTGTGAACTTGCAACTCTTATTTTTATCCAATTTAACCGTGTACTCATTCCCTGTCCGGACACCTGTCAGATAAACCGTACTGTCGTCATTGACAATTGAAGTTGTTTTGTCCGCTTCGGAAACAACCAGCGTTCCGAATTTTAAAGGATTATCTTTATACTTAAGATTAACTAAAAAGTTGTAACCCTTACGAATATCGAAGACAACCTTACTGATGGCGCCGCGCGTGGGTGCAACTTTCATAACCTTGCCATCAATATCATAACCCGCACCAAACGATTCCGGAGATAATGCGACATCATTATAGTGATATGCCGTAGCATAAGGGATCAGGGCATACCCATAGCGATTGATGGTTATATTTTCACCCGCCCTGTCGAGCCGGGCACCTGTTGCACCCTTGGCTTCAACCAGAATGGCCGTATCATTTGCTTCTCTTGCCATAACAACCCCCCCCTGATGAACAAGGAGAGTACCTGCCAGGCCATAGTCAATTTCTTTGGAATCACCTGTAACCGTTGTACCGGCATTGATGTCAGCAGAATCAGCCCTGTAACGTGCATTCACGTTAGTTCTGTTATGATTATGACTGTTTACTGACTGATATATATTATAATTTAACTTGTCTTCAAGTGCATTCCCGTACAGGCTGGTTGAATTATTTGTATTTGATTTATTAACGTTTGTGCTGTTTGTTACATACATTCTGTTTCTGTCGATGCCACTGGATAATGGCATCGATAAAGAAAGATAGAACATATCATCATTGATGCTTTTGTATTTGTTTTTATTGTAACTCGCTGATACATTGACGTTATTTAATTCCTGGAATGTCTTATTCCACCCCACCTGAGTGTTCTGAGATTTGGTATCCGTTCCCCAGTAAGAGTTTATATTACCCCAAACATATAATTGTCCGTAATCAGCCAGACTTTGTGAAACATTTATCTGAAAGCTGTTTTTCTTTCTCTCAAACCTTGAGTACGAAACATAGTCGTTAATATCATATTTAGTGCTATCATGATAATTAGCTTCGCTTAAGCTGTAGTAGTTAGACGTTGAATAGCGATAGCCAGTCAGCTGAAAGTTGGTCCCGGTCTCGGTAAATGATTTTGCATATAAGATACGGTATGAGTTACCGACATAGCTTTTTCCTTTTATCTTAGCTTTCGCCTGGATTGAATCCACGGATAATGCGCCAATGTCACCGATATCCTTGCCTAAACCTAAACCGAAAGCGGTATAATTTTCAGCAATCTGATAACCCGTATATATTGTCGTGTCCAGGGGTAAACCGTAACCAAACGTCCCCTGAGAAAATTTACTTTTATCCGCCTGTGAGATATCGAGTTTTCCTGCAGATATTGAGTAATTATATCTTCTGTGGCGTAAAAGATTTGGTAGCGACGAGTAAGGGACCGTATATCTTGTCACTGTCCCCTGATCAGTTGTGAGTTCTACCTCATAGTCGCCACTGGTTCCTACCGAGTTAAGATTATCAATATTGTAAGGGCCCGGGTTAATATACTCCTGGTAGAGAATATTATTGTTTTGTCTGATGGTTAGCTTTGATCGTGTCTCCGCAATACCTTTTATGACCGGGCTGTATCCTTTTTCACTTTCCGGCAGCATCTCGTTTGATGTCGCAAGGGACATACCAACATATGTATTCGAATCAAACAACATTGATCCCAAAACACTCTGTCCGATATCTAAAGTGGACTTAATCGAGTTAATGTTTTTGGTTGCGTAAATACTGTTCGAATTCCATTCATGAGATGAGTTTTTACCCATTTTATTATAATTATAATATGAACTGGAGTTAAACCGCCATGAGCCAATGTTCAGTCTGTTTGTAACACTAAGAAATGTGGATGAATAGTCATCCATTTTTTTATTTTTTGTATACGAACCGTTAACATTATAGTTCGTCAGTAACGCAGGTATTCCGTCATCCCAGTCTGCTTCATTGGCGAGAGTTGAACGAATTGACGTAAGATAGATCTGCGGTATTTTCAATATTAATGTCAGCTTCGACAGATCAACATCATAGCTGAAATTATCGATATACTCAGAAAGATCGATACACTCATTATTATGAGGAGATGCATTTAACTTTTTTAATGCATCCTTATTAAAAGGAATTATATCAATAATCTCCTGAGTAAAGCAGGCAACAACCTTCTTGTTTTTATCCTCCTTAAATCTTACGTTCATACTCCTCAAAAAACTTTCATCGACACTCAGGCTCAGAAAATAGTTTCCTGGCGCAACATTATTTCCTGCGGAAAGATAGGACAGATCTTCAATCGAGTCAACATCAGACCCCAAAAACATGGGGTTAAAGTAATCCTGCGAATATGAATAATTTACGTGTAAAAATAAAGTAAAAAAGAAAATCTTCTTCATATTTCGCATCAACTTACATCCATGTTTAATTAAAGCTACATTGCTGATCTTTTACCTGAACACCATAGTCATTGATAAAGTTATACTTTAAGTTGTTACTTTTATCCGTCGTGTTCAAAAGTAAATCTTTCATAGGTGCAATGGTTGCAGCCTGAGAAATCTCTTTCCCGTTAACCCTCAGTGAAGACAGGTTCATATAAAAAGGTGTGGGGTTCTCAATCTTTAGCTTACCATTACTGTGGCTACACTTTATTTTTTTGTATGATGTAAACGAATCTTCGCTTAAACCTGTTGGTCGTGTGAATAATTTTATCTTTGTCGTTGTCGATATTAACAGAGCGTTGTCTATTTTTTGCTCTTCTGCCGTAAGTGATGGAATAACTTTGGTATTCAGATAATAAATTTTCTCCCTGTCCTTGTAGAGCTTATTTTTATCACCGGTATAGACAATATTAAGTAAACTGTCTGAGTTTGCCTGAATAACAAAAAGGGGGGGTGTAATAACGAAGTCAGAGACTTTGTTATTGTTTTCATCCGTCACCCAGGACTGAACAAGGTAGTTTGAATCCTTGTCACTGTTATAGATTTTTAACGTTGCCTGATTTTTATCTGTCGGATAGATCATTCGGGTTGCACCTAATGATACTCCACCCGCATACACTGACTGACAACAGAGCAATACCGATGTCAGGAAAGCTAATTTTTTAAACATAAAAAATCCTAAAAAAGTAATTGGTCATGGCTGACCAATTACCTCCGCTATTAAGAATGTAAATCAGTTATAGGTCAGCAGGAAGTTTGCAGCTGACTGTACTTTACCCGCAGTTACAGAAGCACCCGTTGATTTATAATCCACAGACAGTGGAATGGTGGTGCTGCCTTCGAGCTTAACTTCGCTACTCAAATCGCCAACATTCAGTGCAGAACCATCCGGATTAAATAACTGCAGGGCTACGTTCTGCGCAGAACCCGCACCTGCGGTATTCGCCAGTACGCCAGGGTTACCATCAACACTTTGTCCGTTGAAAGTGATTTGAACTGATTTAAGTGTATCTGTAGTACAATCCAGCAGGCTGATAGTAAATGGTTTTTTAGCATTTGCCAGCTGATCGGCTGCTTTGAAAATGCTGGCTTTAACGGTATCCAGGGTAACGATTTTATCGGTATCAGATCCGGAAACTGCGCAAGCGCCTGAGGTCACTTCACCGTTAAAGGTAATTTTACCGCCATTAACGGCCTGTGGTGCAGCTTCAGCAGCAGTTGCAGCACCGCAAATCAGAGTAGCAATTACAGCAGACAGTACGGTAAGTTTTTTATTGATAAACATGTTATATCCTTATGTGTTAATGATAATAGCGAATGTGGAAAATTTAATCACATGTGATCCGTTATATAACCATTCATATGTGATACTGCAGCCAACAAATGAAAAACAGGGGTTCACCACATTAAAGAATAAAACCATCCATAATTCATTCTATCCTGAACGCAAGATTAAAATATAAGACACTCAGTAAAAGCCTTTCTCTTTTATAGAACCCGAGGTCTTTTCACACGTCACAATCCGTTTCATCTGCAAGCGTAAATTGCATGATGATAAATATTCCTGACAGATTAAATCGTATTTTTTGACCCTGCCTTCAAGGTGGGAGAAATATACACAAAGACCGGATTAAGCACAATGATTTAAGACGTAAATTTTAATTACAATAGCTATTCCTCGTCTTTTTTTTAGATGGTAAATGATAAAAAATATCATTTACAGGGGTTTTGTTAAAAATAAATCATTTAAAAACAACATCTTAAAAATAAACAATTCCCGTTTTATCTATTTGTAAAGTTTTTTCATTTATTTCCTCCCCTCCTTTTTCTAGGAATTTTATTACGAAGATTTTCTTTAATTTCCCTGTTTGGTTCGGACCTTTATTAATGCATGTTTTTATATTGTTAAATTAAAAAATGAACTCTTAAATCTCTATTCTGAAATACTGAAATATTAATGAGATTATTCTTTCTGCTGGTTTTCTAATTGTTAAATATAATCCTTTTTTACTGACAGGCTGATACATCAAACCACCCGCTCCGGGAGCCCTTTCATTCGCCTGTACAACGTGCGCAGTGTAGCGTCTCAAATTCCTGTCTGGCCCGGGACTGATCCAAGAGTGCCTGGACACCCCCTTCAACCGCTCTTTCCTCTTTTATCCTCCACTCATCAGTGACTTACCCACCATCAGGGTCTGTATGAGCGCGCGGGCAAAGGCCTTTTTAATTCTTTCTGACCAGGTTATTCTCCTCACTGGAGAGAAAAGCCGATTATCCGATCCAAAACGGATCCTGAGAGGATCGATTTATTCCGGTCGTCTTTACTGGACAGATACGCGAAAATACGTTCCACACCCGCAGATAACGGAGATTGAAAAATTGCGCACTCATCCCCTGCAAATGCTGCAGAATTCACACAGCGACGCCGGTGTGCATAATGTGAACAATCCGGTCGCTGCGCGTTACTTTGATTACGAAAGTGCCGTTGCGCTCCGGGATCTGGCTGCCGCCTACGGTACCGATATGCCCCGCTACCTGCTGGCGCCGGAAGTGGCCGTGCTGCTGTCTCGGGTGACCGATCTCCGTAAACGTCTGTTTATCGATACCCTCTGGAATACCGGCGGCCGGCTCAATGAGATCCTGCCGCTGACCCGCGAGGACTTTGCGCTGGATTCACCGGCGACCGGCGCGCCGCTTGAAACACCGTTTGTGGTGCTGCGGACACTCAAACAGCGACGACTGGCAGACGCGTCGGTTAACCGTACCCGCCGGCGGGGGCGCCCTACCCGGGAAGAGCAGCAGGCAGAGCGTGAGGCGGAAAAGGAAATACTCAGCAACCCGCCACGCGCCGTGCCCCTTACCGATCCGGGATACGTGCAGCGGCTGAGGGAATGGTTTGCGACCGCGAATCCGTCTGCCGGCACACGGCTGTGGGACATCAAAAGCGAAGACACGGCACGGAGCTGGATAAGCCAGGGCGTGGCGGCCGCGGCGCGCGATGGCGTGACATTTTCAGTGCGGCCGGTGACACCAAAAACGTTTCGTGACTCTTTTGCCATGCACCTTGTGCAGCATCAGGTTCCGCAGAAAGTCATTCAGACGCTCATGGGCCATAAGGATGCCAAATCCACCGAATGGTACACCCGGGTGTTCGCGCTGGATGTGACGCGCCAGCTCGGGGTACGGTTTTCAATGGATACGCAGGAAGCAATACACCTGCTTTCCGCCGGCGATAAGAGAAGCTGATCCCCTGTATCGTCCTCACTGCACGGACAGATGTCCCGCCGGAGCACCGGTCAGGGAAGCCACCGGGCGGCACAGGATATTCAGAACTGACATCCCGGGGCGGGTTGCTCTGCTTCATACTGTATGAGGGTCTGTGCCGGCCGGGTTTCTTACGCGATGTGGGGAAACAGGTAAAGTTTACCGCGCTCACTCTCCAGCCCTCTTTTTCTGTTGCCGCTAAAGGGCCGTCCGCTCTGTTTCTGTAGTGGCACAGTAAATCTGGTCATCTGATTGAAGGTGATATTCTCACCTCAACACAAAACAGGTGACTGAGTGAACAAGAAAACTAAGCGTACTTTCATCCCTGAGTTCAGGCTGGAATGTGCACAGCTTACTGTTGATATGAGCTACTCTGCCAGGCGCAATCTGAAAAGAAAAGGGATGCTACGGAATGTGATCTGAACTGCGGAACCTCATTGTGTAATTGATTACTTTAACGGGCTTTTGTAATCGATTACTTTTTAAAAAATGGAGAGTTCATGATTAAAAAATTTCTCTTAGGTTCCTTACTACTCACGTCCGTTTCACTCTGTGCGTTCGCAGAAACTGCGTCGTCCAGCGATGCAGACAACAAGATAGCCTTGCAAATGTATACGCTGCGCAATGCAGGCACGACTAAGCAACAGTTTTCCATGGCTCATAAAGCAGGATTCAGACACGTAGAAATTGTTGGGACCCATGACATTAGCGCCAACGAGTTAGCTACGTTGTTGAAAAAAAATGAACTCACAGTTACTTCTGCACATGTTCAACTCAGTGCCCTTGAAAAGAACTATGCACAGACAGTTGCATTCAATAAATCTCTGGGAAACAGCACCATTGTCGTGCCCTGGATAGAACCCGAAGATCGTCCTGACAGTACCAGCGGATGGATTGACTATGCCCGACGTCTGGATGCAATGGGTGCAAAATTGAAATTTGATGGTCTCCAGCTGGCCTACCACAACCACAATTTTGAGATGAAAAAATATGCAGGTAAGACAGCGCTGGACATTATTATGGAACACACCTCGCCAGAACATTTGATGCTGGAGATGGACGCTGCCTGGGTGTCTCGCGGCGGTCAGGATCCGGTACGTTTTCTGAAAGAATATCAGGGCAGAATTTATGCAATTCATGCTAAGGATAATGCCTCAATCGGCATCCGGGATGATGAAATGAATTTTGCTCCGCTCGGCGAAGGCCTGCTGGACTGGTCGGCGATTTTGCCGGCAGCCAAAGCCAGTGGAGTAAAATGGTTCATCATTGAGCATGACCAACCCAAAGATGCATGGAGCATTATCACAACCTCACTGCACAATCTTCGCGCAGCACTGCAAACGCAGACCCGTTAAGTAATACCATGCACAGGCACGCTTAATCAGGTGCCTGTGCATAATGACGTTTTCCGGTGTTGTTTGGACTTTCAGGTTGGGGGCAGATGAGATCCTTTGCCGCTTCAGCGGCAAACTGCCCCTTTACGTGCCTGCTGCGGATACCGCAAAGCAATGCGGGATTTGACTGCTCCCCGCCGTAAACGGCGAGGATTCCCAATTCACAGAGCCGAACCTAAGCCGCTTGATGCGATTCAGGATTTACCGATTCTCCAAGGGTTAACACCACAAGACCTGCGGCTTTTATATTTTTAACGGCGTTAATATCACGGTCATGCTTGACGCCACATTCAGTGCAGACCCAAGACCGGGTAGATAATGCCAGCTTAGATAGCGTGTAACCGCAACCACTGCAACGTTTTACGAAGGGAAGAACTGATTGATGGCAACAACGGTACGTCCACCCAATTCAGCCTTGTATTCCAGCTGGCGCGTAAACTCGCCCCAGTTGGCGTCCGCTATTGCTCTGAACTGTTTCGGATTGCGTATAATGTTTCTCACTTTCAGGGACTCAACACAGACAACTTGGTTTTCGTGACCTGCTCCCCGTTGATTAGTACACCCCGATGTTAGTAATGTCTTCATATGCCACATGAGGACATCCCCATGAAGAAGCGTTTTTCCGACCAACAGATCATTAGTATTCTCCGCGAGGCTGAAGCCGGGGTATCCGCCCGTGAACTCTGCCGCAAGCACGCCATTTCCGACGCCACGTTTTACACCTGGCGTAAAAAGTATGGCGGTATGGAGGTACCCGAGGTTAAGCGCCTGAAGTCGCTTGAGGAAGAGAACGCCCGACTCAAGAAGCTGCTGGCCGAAGCCATGCTGGATAAGGAGGCGCTTCAGGTGGCTCTGGGCCGAAAGTACTGACGACAGACCAGAAGCGGGAAGCCGTGATGTTGATGTGTGATACGACCGGTCTGTCGCAGCGTCGTGCCTGCAGGCTAACAGGTTTGTCCCTGTCGACCTGCCGTTACGAAGTGCAGCGCCCGGCATCGGATGCGCATTTATCCGGACGCATCACCGAACTGGCATTGGAGCGCAAGCGTTTTGGCTACCGCCGCATCTGGCAGTTATTGCGCCGTGAAGGGTTCCATGTTAATCACAAGCGTGTGTACCGCCTTTATCATCTGAGCGGGCTGGGCGTAAAACGCAGACGACGTCGTAAAGGTCTGGCAACAGAACGTCTGCCGCTGCTCCGCCCGGCTGCGCCTAATCTGACCTGGTCGATGGATTTTGTCATGGATGCGCTGGCCACCGGTCGCAGGATCAAGTGCCTGACCTGCGTGGATGACTTCACGAAGGAGTGCCTGACGGTAACCGTTGCCTTTGGGATTTCAGGCGTGCAGGTCACGCGTATTCTGGACAGCATTGCACTGTTTCGCGGCTATCCGGCGACGATAAGAACCGATCAGGGCCCGGAATTTACCTGCCGCGCGCTCGATCAATGGGCCTTTGAGCATGGCTAAAGCCGGTCTCTGGGTCCTCCGTAAGCAACGTGCGCTAAAAATTCAGCAGCCACGCTATCGCCCGGCCCGTTGTGGCGAACGAATCAGAACAGAGGTTCAGGAAAAACTCTAAAACTGTGACCAGTTTTTGTTGACCACTACATCCAGGCATTTTACTAATCAATACCGGATCAATGGTTACGTTCATGAATAGCACTTCCTCTGATTGTTTTTTTATCCCAATCATTATTTCCTGCCGCTAACATTATCAGGGATAGTTGTGGTTATACTTCAGTGCCATATTTCAGCCCGATATTAAATTTTCGATGAGCGGTGCATCCCATGAGGAATTTTTTTAAAGTGGCAGTGATATCTGTTTTAGTGCTGGCCTTACTTATATCGGTGGTAATTATGTGGTACTGGCTGGACGCCCGTGCTTCTTTCCAGTCGGACACATATGCCTGCCGTACAGTGACGACAGAACAGGCCACAGCCGCTGTGATGAAAAATGTCTTGTTGAATGGTGAGCGGCTGTTTTCAAGACCTTATTTAACTCAGAAGGACGTGCTGATTGAAGAAGGACAAGTGCAGATAGGACATACAGGCACGCTGGTACCGTTCATGATTGAAGGCGTATATGACCGGCGTTACTTCGGTATGGCAGGCTGTGCATCGTTGAATGCGGTTGAATACGCTACAGAATACTTAAGAGAGCTCTGACTGTGGTTTAGCTTATTGAGCCCGGTCCTGGCGTCATGATCACATCAGGTCGCACAGGTAACGTGCAGATTTATCCTCTGAATGATTGTCTGATTGACGTTATTTCACCAAGTATGTATCGACAATGTTGACACTCTTCAGCACTAGCATTAAAGTATATACATTGTTGATACATCAAGAGGTGTTTATGACTCAAGTAATAGTCAAGAAATGGGGTAACAGCCCGTCTGTCCGGTTGCCTGTCGCGGTAATGAAAGCAGCGTCGTTAAACGTAGATGATACTGTCGATATCCAGGTTGAGGATGGTCGTATCATTATTGCTCGTGCCCAACAAAAAGAGTATTCCCTTGATGCATTGCTAGCCGGTATTTCCACCGATAATCTGCATGATAAATCAGATTTCGGTCCGGCACAGGGTAAGGAACTACTCTGATGGTAAAGCGCTACGTGCCAGATACTGGTGATCTTATCTGGATAGATTTCGATCCAGTCGCGGGGCATGAGCAGGGAGGACACCGCCCTGCCGTTGTACTGAGTCCCTTCGCCTACAATAACAAAGTTGGCCTGCTACTGTGTGTGCCCTGCACTACGCAGATAAAGGGCTACCCGTTTGAGGTAACTTTATCTGGCAGTAAAGAAGGAGTAGCGCTTTCGGATCAGGTTACATGCGTTGACTGGCGGGCCAGGAAAGTGACTAAAAAAGCAAAAGTCAGCGAAAATGAGCTGGCAGAAATTAGGGCAAAAGCAAAAGCATTGATTGGATAAACCCTGGAGATGTATCACGCCCAGTAGATTCCTGAGTCAGCGGGTCAGATATAATGGAGAATTGCCCGCCTTTGCTCGTTTTAACTTCCTCCCTGTTTCACGGGGTAATTTCTACCATGAAGTTCCCCCCGGAATGAATGTCTGGTGAGTATATGAATAATCAAAGCTACAGGCCCGCTACGCTGTCGGTTTAAAGGATATTATCAACTGCTCTCCTTGGCTCTAATCAATGCAAGGAGGGATAGCAGGCCTTCTCTGACGTATGAGATCATGCTGTCGCTCAAAAACATCGCAACCAGAAGAAAGGTCCCAGGCTCCTGGGAGAGCGGGACCGAACGTCTCTGGTGGCTCCTTATGACTGATGCATTCGAGTTTCGCGGTCCCGGGAAATAGGCATCCGGGGCTGGAGATCCTACCACTTACACAGGGTGGGAGGTGGCGGAGTATCTGGCCACTGTGACGGTCTTGAACGACGACAACGTGCGGACGCCATCATGAACACATGCAACGTCTCTATTTCATCCTCGCCTGTACGCGCCGCAAAACCGTACCCGCCGGTGATACCGTATTTCCGTACGAACACTACCTGGTAAATGCATACTGCATGGAGTCTGTGCTGGCCGTTTTTTTTGCGCGATGTGGGAAACAGGTAAAGTTTACCGCGCTCACTCCACAGCCCTCTTTTTTCTGTTGTCGTTAATGGCCGTTCGCTCTGCTTCACACCTTGTGAGGTCCGTGCTGATCGGTTTTCTTCCGCGATGTGGGAAACAGGTAAAGTTTATCGCTACATGCGCCTGCATTATGAGGCGCCGGTACTGAGGAACAGGCGGGAATAACATCCACATTCCGGCCGGATCAACATCAGGTCAGCCTGAACGGAAGCGAGTCAGAGTGAATGTGGGAAATACATCAACTTTTTTCGCATCTGACAGGCCCGCAACTACCTGCTTTACCGCCAGTGAGTGGGGAACACAGCATGTTTCGGTTAAGCAGGATGGGAAAGACATCAACTTATCTTCCACGAGCCTCACGCCGGCGACATGCATTAGTGTGGGAAAGACGGCAAGTTTCAGTACCGCATGGCGGGAAACATTTCAGTTTTGCAAACGTAGTAAGGGAAATACATAAACTCCTGCTACCTAGGTGTGGGAAAGACATCCGGTTTACGCTCTGCGATATGGGAAAGGCATCAACTTTCAGTCGATATGTGGGAAAGACATCAATATCAGGATCCGCCTGCATACCCGGCACATCAGCAAGGGCTGTCAGATACCTGACTCTATGGGAAAAACATCAAGTTCAGAAAGCCGGAAAGTGCCATCATAGCTGGCAGGATCACCGACACCGACACAGGAAGCCACCGGAGATGTTAGCGGAAGGAAACAGATTAAGCGTGAAAGAGGATTTAAACACCTTTGCTCCTTCACCAGCATTAAATACGCGAGATGTGGGAAACGCATCAACTTCGCAGGGGACGTCAGATCAGAAACAAACTGTGCCATTTAAGACTATGGGAAATACAGCAACTGAAAGATCCTGATCCTTCACTCCACCGGTTATGCAGCTGGCAGTGGGCGGTCCATGACACTGAACAGGAAGCGTCCGTCTTCCAGCGCGCGATAGCTGACCCTGAGCGGTGTTTTTTCATTGATTTTACGAATGGCAGGCTCAAGAAATGTGCGCTTCATCTCGGCCTTATTCGCTTTCTGAGAGCCCGGAAGCATAAACCGCTCACACAGCCATTCATGATCGGTGATCCACGTGCCTGTACTGCGGAACTGGCAGAGGCTTTCGTACAGCCTGATGACCTTTACACTGTTGAGCTGGCCACAGTCATACAGGGAGTAGGTGGTGAACTGCGATGACAGGCCGACAAGGAACGGGATAACCTTATAGTTGAACTCCAGCTGCCACGAACCCCGCCCCCGCTTCATACCGGCTTCAGAAAGCCACGGACGTGTAACCTGCTCAAACTCGCCGTCTCTGGGATAGAACGTCACCGTTGATTCTCCCAGTGCCTTTACACCTGCCTTAACGTCGCGGCTGGCTACGGCCGTCGAAACATTAAAGTAGCGAACGTAGTCAGATACACTGACGCTGAACAGGGGTAAGACGTCATTCTCCATGTCCTCTGAAGCTTCACTGAAATAGGCCTGCATCAGACAAAGCCAGAGCACACGCTTTGCCTGCAGTGGCAGGTAATAGGCCGCTTCAGTCAGTTCATTTGACTGTTTGATGCTGACTTTTTTTTTGAACGTTTTCAGTGAGGCCGGCTTCATTATCAAACCTGTGGGTGAATTAATACTTACCCATATTGGCAGCGTTGCAAAAAATTGCAATGCCGGTTTTCGCATTGTACGGCACATGTTCAGGACGCATTACCTACTTGATGTGTTTCCCACATGTTATTGATGTTTTTCCCATATCAACTGTACCTGCTTCCCACAGGGAGTTCTCCTGTTCCCCATAAGATCTTGTGCAGGATCCCATTCAGATCCCCGCCGGTCCCGCGTTGTATGCGGTTCCGCGCGCCGCTAAAAGACTTAAAAAGAAAAAATACAAAAAAATTCTTTTAAAAAAAGGGGCTGTGGATATGTGCACAATACAATTAAAGGGTGACCCGGGTATCTGCTGCAACAGACTCCGTTGCGCTTCCTCGGCCATTCGCGGGCAGGCCCGGTCATGGCCTGCGGCGAGCACTGACGTCAGACAGACTTTATACTGGTTATTCACTACCACCGTCTGCATTGTATGAATCACTTCTTCGCCGAAGAGAAATAACAGGATGGCACAGCCAGATCTTCTGAAAACAGTACTTCGATATGTGGCTGAAACGGGCAAGTCCTGTGCGGAATTTGACAGGTTTTAAACTCTTAAGAACTAAGTATCCGCCGCGCTGAAACAGCATGCCGGGATATTTATTTGATCCAGTCTTCCAGCATCAGACCCGGCACCCGCTTAAATTCCCGCGTATTGTTGGTCACCAGAACGGCGCCTGCGGCGATGGCATGTCCGGCGATCGCCGTGTCATTCGGGCCAATCGGTGTGCCGGCCAGACGCAGCTCCACTTTGATCCCGGTGGTGGCATAGACCGCGGCGCGATCCCAAGGCAGGATGGCATCGAGACGAGCGCAGAATGCATCGACTAATTTAATGTGGCGCGGCGCGGCCTTAGGTCCGGTGGCGCCGAAGCGCATTTCAGAGTAGGTAATGGCGGAGATCACTATCCGCTGATTACGTAGCACCGCCTGCTCCAGGCGCTTAAGCACGGCCTCCGGTTGCTCGCGCATGATGAATGAGCAGATACAGGTATCAAGCATATAGATTTTATTCACAGGTTAAATCGTCCCTCGTCGGAGACAACGTCCTCGCGTTCTGCCAAAAAGTCCGGATCGGCCTTTTCTAGGCTGATGAACGAACCCCAGGTTGGGCGGATGGGGCGCAGGATGATAGTGTCCCCTTCCCGGACGATCTCCAGTTCACTCACTCCTTCGAAATCCAGATCGCGGGGCAGACGAATGGCCCGGTTATTACCATTTTTAAAAATCGATACGGTTCTCATTTACGTAACCCCCTAAGTCCTTTGCCCGATATACTGGGCATGGTCTGTGAAAAGCACTGGCGATTAAAAAACATCGCTTCCTGCTGCACAGTATATACCAATCAGATTTTTTGCATATGTTAGGCATATGCCTAGTTTGTTTCTGACGTGGATACCCGAAAATAGTGTCCCGAAATCTGACGTTTTCAGTCTGTTACGCTCTGTCGTGTGATATCCCGGAAAATGTATCAAACGACGTGAACAGATATCGGCTCAAAAATGTCTCAAGCCCGTTCATGTCTTCGTTGAATCCTTAAACGTCACAAACATGACCAGCAATCCTAAGCTACCCAAACCGATAGCCGACGCAGGCTGGGTGAACTTGTACGGCAATTGCAGTACTAGGCTTAATGGTAGGGCTGACCGCGTTAGCCCATGGAGCGACTGTAAATCCTAAAGCCGCTTACTGTGGCTCAGGCAGGTTGTGTTGACTGCTCCTCGCCCTTTGGGCGAGGAGCAGTCAACACGAACATCGGCTCACCGGATATCCGGGCATTGTATGAGTCAGCCGGTTTCACATACCATGCGCTGCCGTCATGTCGCTCAGTTTCATGCAGCACGGCATCGCGGATGATAGCGCCGGATATCCTGGCTGTGCGTTTTTAACGGTGGTTTGAGGGCTTCGGCAGGATTAAACAGTACGGGCGAAGAACGTCAAATAAAACATTCAATTTTTTTGAAAAACTTCGCCAGATTATTTAGATTTCATTCCTGTCGTGTTCACCTTATTATTTATCACATCAGGGTAAAACAGCCCTAAAGAAGATAAATCCATAAGGAAATACGTCATGAAAAACATCAAAAATTTCGTTGCAGTTGCCGCTCTTTCTCTGATTTCATTTGGCAGCTTCGCACAGCCCCTGAGCGTTAACGCCTCCACCCTGGACCGCGCAGAGGCGAAGATCGCAGCTGTAGCCGCTGAACAGGGCGCGTCTTACAAAATCACATCTGCACGTGTTAATAACGGCGTGTATATGACTGCTGAACTGATTAAATAACCGGTTAAGAAAAGAAAAAAGCCGCCAGCTGGCGGCTTTTTTGTGTTTGTGTGCTGACCAGTAGGACAGAATGACCTGAAAACGGGGCATATCAACCCTGTTATCCTGAACAGAGCGACATTCCGGAGCAGAGCGCTGTTATCTTAGGCGGGCAAAAGCGGCCTTTAAGCCGCCAGGTTGCCTGGAAAAGCGGATGTGGATTATAGAGTCTTCTGACACACTGACATTATCCGGATGGGAAGTATTTTCATGCATCCCAATCCACGCTAAATCTATTTTGTTAAGGCAATGATACCCATCGTTACGCCAGCAACAGCTGCAGCTCCGACAGCAACTGCCCCGGCAGTATCCCAGTTATCCTGTGTCGTGCCTTTCACACATGTATTCGTATGAACTAAACGCCCCTGATCATCATATACGGGTACACAGGGTGAATCGTGAGCACAGCCAGCCAGTAAGCTCGCCAGCAGAGTTGCACTAAGAAAAATTTTGATTGTGTTCATTAGATTATTCCTGCTTTAAAAACATTAACTTGCTTCTTACATTCAGGTTTATTGTGCCTGACCAGCCCGCACACCCGGTTGATAGTAAGGGTTCCGAATATCCGGTGGTATGACGAAAAAACTAACCAGTAAAGCTTTGGTTATAGCTGCGCTCTCACTAAGTGCGACGCTACCCACGGTTACTTTTCTGCTCACCAGCCTGGACACGTTACCTGGTCTGCAAGGGCTGCCGGGCTTCCCCGACGTATCACTTCAGATGAGTAACCTTATATTTGAACTGTACAGGGCACAGACAGCAGAGTGATGAGCGCTCTTTTCATGGCCTGCCACTGGCGCAGGTTAAGCCAGATTACGTCTCCGGCATCAGGCACAAAATGAGAAACCTCTGGATCGATTCCTTGCCTGCCGTTTTCCTAACGACGCTTCTCCATGAAAGTTCTCAGGCGTCATATTATTCAGAAATGCTTCAGGCGAATATTCCTGAACTTCAGTAGGTACAATGATGATACGACCACCTTCAACAGCCCATCAACGTTAACGCGAGTTTGAGGATGCATCAACATAGCCGATGCTTCATTCTGATTCGCTTTATTGCTCAATGTAACTGCCTCAGTCAGGTTGGCGAAAGTGGATACATCTAACCCGCACCAGCGTCACTGCCCCCCTATTTTGCTCTGATCACCCCCCACTTAGTCAGTTGGTTATGCATATGTACAATAATTATTGCTCTATGCTTTAATTGTTGTTCATTTATCTTTTAATTGTACGTCAGCAGGTGTATAAGGGAGTCCAACATATATGTTTAGCGAGGATGGCTAATGAAACGTGACTATGGCGGTGTTGCATCAATTGCTCTCAGAGCCGGCGCTTTATTGAAGGGAATGAGCTCAGACATTGAAGCCCAGCGGGAAGAGTTCGATCTTTCGGATTATCATCAGACTTTTACGCGAAACGCTACCGCCAACCTTCCTAAGTTGAGCCGGCGTATCGTTGAACAGGCTATGCGTGAGATGGAAGAGTCTGGATATCTGTTCAATAAAAAGCAGGTTGGAAACGTTGAACAATACGCCCTCACTATCCAAAACGTCATCGACATCTATGCTCACCGAAAAATCCCCAAGTACCGGGACCGATACAAAGAGCCTTACACAATTTTTGTGGTTAACCTGAAAGGCGGTGTTTCTAAAACAGTAAGTACGGTCACACTCGCCCACGCTATGCGTGTACATCACGATCTGCTGCGTCATGATTTGCGTATTCTGGTTGTTGACCTCGATCCACAGGCATCCAGTACCATGTTCCTGGACCACAAAAGCAGTATCGGTTCAGTATTAAAAACGGCTGCGCAGGCAATTCTGAACGATCTCGATACTGAAACGTTGAAGAGCGAAATCATTCGTCCCACGATGATCCCCGGTGTTGATGTGATCCCCGCCTCTATCGACGACGGATTCGTAGCAACCGAATGGGATGCTCTCGTTGCAGAGCATCTGCCAGGTGTTAAGCCAAGTGAAGCACTGAGAAAAGTCATCATTGAGCGATTAGCGGACGATTATGATTTTATTTTCATCGACACAGGGCCGCATCTTGATCCCTTCCTGTTAAATGGACTCGCTGCCAGCGATCTCCTTTTGACCCCTACTCCTCCGGCACAGGTAGATTTTCATTCGACACTGAAATATCTGACCCGTTTGCCTGAAATGCTTGAGCGGCTGGAAGCTGAAGGCGTGGAACCCCGCCTGCAGGCAAGCATTGGGTTTATGTCCAAGATGACGAACAAGCGTGATCATGAGACATCACACAGCCTGGCCCGCGAGGTGTACGCCAGTAATATTCTGGATGCATCACTTCCACGCCTCGATGGTTTTGAACGGTGTGGCGAGTCCTTTGACACAGTCATCAGTGCTAATCCGCTGTCTTATCCAGGTAGCGTAGAAGCGCTTAAAAAAGCACGCACTGAGGCTGAAAGGTTTACTAAAGCAGTTTTTGATCGTATTGAATACATTCGCGGGTCCGTAAAATGAAAAAGATAATGGCAAGAGGCAGAGTTCTGGGCAGTAATAACTCAGAATTCGCAAAAATGCTTAAAGACGAAGGCCAGACCAGGGTATTCACTCTTAAATCAGGTAAGCAGGCGAAATTTGAAAGTATCTCGATCCTCAGTGGCGATATTGAGTCCAGGACCTTTGTTGACCCGGATATCAATGGCCGCGATCAGTCTCTGTTAACGCCTGAGTCGCTGAGTGATATATCGAGGACTATTAAACTCCAGCAGTTTTTCCCGGCAATCGGAAGAGAAATTAACGGGAAAATTGAGATCCTTGACGGATCGCGCAGGAGGGCTTCCTGCATACTGAATCATGTCAAATTCGACATCCTGGTGACCAGAGATGATATCGATGTACAGGATGCGAAACAGCTCGCAAAGGATATTCAGACGGCGCGGGAACACAGTCTTCGCGAACTGGGTAAGCGGTTCGTCCAGCTGGGTAATGGTGGTCTTACAAATGAACAGATAGCTCGCTCAGAAAATGTTTCACCATCAAAAGTGACGAGAGCATTGCAGGCAGCCTCCGTCCCTGACGAAATAATATCGGTTTTCCCACTGGCCAGTGACCTGTCTCATGCTGACTATCTGACACTGCTAAAATTGATTGGGAAGGCGCGACAGGCTGATATCAGTATCAACGAGCTGGCAGAAGATGTCAGACAACAGGTCATCAGCATAAAATCCGATGAACAACTGGATAAAGCCCTGATCCTCACATTTTTCCGAAATGCGTGTAGTGGCGGTAAAGTCAAACGTGATAAGAGAGTGGAGACGGAACAACTTCGTAACTTCGCCGGACATAACCAGTTCGCACGTAAAAAAGTCGACGCTCAAAAGAGACTGGTAGTTTATGAGTTTTCCCGGATGTCAGCTGATGTTCAGTCTCAAATCGATGCAGCAGTAAAGCGAATTATTGATGAAGCAGAGGATGATTAAACCTGAAAAAAGGATGCTACAACGTCAATTTTGTACCATACCTTTTTTATGTTTAACGTTATGATTAAAATGTGTTTTTAATATTTATTTCAAATTGAAATTACCAAGATAAAGCTGCATAAGATCTGGCTGTCAAGATGGTCTTTCTCCAGACCAGGGATGATTATTTCGTTTATTCTTATGAGATGTACTGTTATCAAATCTTATGCTGTCGAAATCTCTTATCCAGTAACGGCACCCGACGGATAACATGGCTTTGGAGCGTGGAATGGTCCACGACGATATCCTCTCAGCCACCACTTCTGCGAGATAGCGCAAGCTGAGAGCATAAACGAGATAGCAACGATCACATTGGGTGATAACATCGGAGGATTGACATCCTCCCCGCCCTAAAGGACGGGGATTCCTACAGCCAGACGGCAATGTCCTGCCGCGAATATATTTTTTGACGCGTTCACATCGCGATCATGTAGCGTTCCGCACTCGCTACAAGTCCATACTCTTATTCGCAAACCTGCTAAGAACAGGCGATTAAAAAAATATCGCTACCTGCTGCACAGTACATAACAGCCAGCACTATCTGTATATGCCAGGAATATGCTTGCCTTGTTTCTGTCTCAGAGGACAGAAAAGTCACCTGGATACTGAATTTTCAGTCTGTTACGCTTTATCCTGTGATGTCCCGGGGAATGTATCAAACGACGTGAACGGGTATCTGCTCAAAAATGCCATAATCACGTTCAGGTCAATCGATAAAAACCACTCCGGCTTTGACAATAATCCTTTACTCTTCCTGGCATCTCTCTGAATCTCACTGCATAAGTCATAGACGGCTATTCATAACCACCTCAGGCAGCGTCTGATTACTGCGCTCGACTATCAGCTCTACAAGCTCCTGCTCGTCCAGTGAGTTGAGCGTCTTTTGTACAGACGGCTGGTACACTATAAAAAGCGGGCTGATTACGGTTAAATGAGTGGTTTGGATGCTCGCCGCTTGGCATATATCATTACGACGACACCCAGAATAGCGGAAAGTACAGAGCCTATCAGCACACCGACCTTCACTTCGTCTACCAAATGCTGACTCCCCGGAAAAGCCAGAGTGCCGATAAACAGGCTCATCGTAAAACCAATGCCGCACAAAAGCGCAGTACCGTAGAGTTGTAGCCATCCACATCCTGTTGGTAGTTTTGCCAGCCCTGAACGGATGGCTAATGCAGCCAGGCCAAACACCCCTATTTGCTTCCCAAGTAATAATCCCAGAGCCACTCCCAGCGGCACCGGGTCAACCAGGTTATCAGGAGATATACCTGCAAGCGATACACCTGCATTGGCAAAACCGAAGATTGGTACGATTGCAAACGCTACCCAGGGATGCAGTCTGCCTTCTAGACTTAAGAGCGGTGACCTGCTCTCATTGTCTGGGTCACCCAAGGGTATACACAACGCAAGAATAACGCCCGCCAAGGTTGCGTGAATACCGGATTGAAGCATGAAGAACCAAAGCAGTCCGCCAGCTAAAAGGTAAGGAAGAAGCCTCTTTACTCCACAGCGATTGAAGACCACCAAAAGAACTGTTACGGCCAGCGACGCAAGAAGCATGGTGACAGACAAACCACTCGTGTAAAACAGTGCAATAATTACCACTGCCCCAAGGTCATCAAGAATTGCCAGGGCGGAAAGAAAAATTTTGATCGATACAGGCACACGCTTTCCAAGCAGCGAAAGCACTCCGAGTGCAAAAGCGATATCAGTTGCAGCTGGAATGGCCCAGCCTCCCAGGGTCACAGCGTTTCCCCAGTTAATAGCAAGATAGATTAGGGCCGGTACAAGCATTCCACCCAAAGCGGCAAATCCTGGTAGAGCCCTTTGGCTCCAGCTGGATAGTTGGCCGACAAGCATTTCACGTTTAATCTCAAGTCCTACCAGCATGAAGAAGACTGCCATCAGACCATCGTTGATCCAATGCTCAACCGACAGGCCAAGGAACTTAACGTGCAACGTAGAAAAATAGTCAGCTGACAAAGGGGAATTGGCAATAACAAGCGCAGCGAAAGCCGATGCCATCAGGATCAAGCCGCCCGTGGACTCAGCAGCAAAGAATCGGGAAATAAACGCAAGAGCGGTAGATCTAGCCGGGGATTTTTGAGCGTTTTTTTGACGCGAGACATCCTGGTTCATTGGGTACGGGAACTCCACGCTGCGGCCCGACATGCGTTAAGTTTTCCTGCCCTGCCGCATTATGCGGTGACACCCGGCATTCATATTACAGCAACTTAGCCACCAAAGTCTAAACGAATCGCCTCGAATTTTTCAGACAGCTTTGTATAAAACTGACGGTCAGCACGGCAGTAACGAACTGTACGCCGATGCCCAATGGGGTGATTAAGTGGGTGACACATGCGGTCTGGTCTTCGCGAGTAATGATGAAAAACGCTTTATATCGCCGGTCACCCCGTCTGGGTTAAGACTTAATGAATACCCGGTTCCTGTATTTACACGGGACGGAAAAAGAACGAGTTGATTGACTACCTGCGTCGCAATCTGGAAAAACCGCACGACTTCGACTCGCTGACGGGGGTTACCAGCATGAGCAGACGGACACTTACCTGTCATTTTTTGCAACCATGACAACGCTGGGTGACTGGCTAAACGCTGAGCGTCTTCAAAGAAGCCAGGAGCTGCTGGAAACTGCGGACAGCAGTATTGAAAGCGTAACCGATGTGGCCGGGTTTCAGTCGCTAATCTCTTTTAGTCAGAGTTTTAAGGCGAAATTCAGCGTCAGCCCAGGTGTATGGCACTGGTCATTTCGCGGTCCTGTTTCTGTTAATCACGAAAAGTCCTGAGCGGAGGCTAAGAAATCAGAATAGTTTAAGAAAACTGGCAACCTGATACCGGAGTGAAAATCTGTTACTGAAATGAGTGAACTGACTCATTCTTTAGCGGCGATTTAAAATGGATTCAGTGCTACGTTTTCAAACGCTAAAACTAATTTCCATCCAGTGTGCCAGTCAGACACAGGATGACTCCCCCAGTTTCAGGGGGAGCTAGTGAGACTGAATAAAGTGATGATTATAATAATTTAACTATTTATGTCTTATCTACAATGTGAATGAAGTGAATATGCTTTTCATATTGGTCAAGAATGTCATGGATAATTTGTTCCTCACTCCACCCCATAATATCGTAATCCTGCCCACCTTCTTTCAAATAGACTTCTGCTCGATAATACTTTTGAGAATCATTGTTTTCATCATCCATGCCAACCAATGCGAAAGATGGGACCATGTAGTTTCTCAACCTTATTTCATACAGGAAGTTAATGTTATTTTCAAACTGAACCTCTAACGTAACTCTGTCATCTTTATCGTTGTAAACTGAAACTTCAGTACCTTGCTTTGCGAGCTCAGCAACTATTGACTGCAATGCTGGCTCTATGACCTCAGTCATAAAGCGCTTCACCTGGCTTCGTTTAGGGAAATACGCAATTTTACGTAGTCGACGCTGCCATGACAATCCACCACGGCTTGTATTAGGTGCTAAAGTAGCAAGCTGCTGGCTGTCTTTCTTATATACATCAATTCGTAAAGCTTTAAGCAATCCAACTATAGCAAATAATAAAATTGCAGCGAAGGGGAGTGCAGTCGCAATCGTCATCGTTTGCAGTGCTGTCAGACCACCGGCAAGTAACAGTGTAATAGCCACTGCACCCATCAGGAAAGTCCAGAAAATACGCTGCCAAATTGGTGTATGTATATCTCCACCTGAAGCCAGGGTATCAACTACCATTGCGCCAGAATCAGCTGATGTGACAAAGAATACTACAACCATCATCATAGCAAAAAATGATAACACTGAAGAAAATGGAAAGTAGTTTAAGAAATCGAAAAGAGCCAGCGCAACATCTTCTTGTACAACCCGAGCCAGGGTTTCAGCACCTTTATCACGGATTAAATAAATGGCAGTATTACCAAAAAAGGTCATCCAAAGCAGTGTAAATCCAGCCGGAACGAACAATACACCGGTAACAAACTCGCGGATGGTGCGTCCTCGAGAAATTCTGGCAATGAACATCCCTACAAAAGGAGACCATGACAACCACCATCCCCAGTATAGTAACGTCCATCCCCCTAACCACTCAGTCGACTGGGGATCATAAGCGTAGAGATTAAATGTTTTATTAACAATATCTGAAAGGTAAGCACCGGTATTTTGTACAAATGACTTGAGTAGTAGTACCGTTGGACCTAAAATGCCAATTAATAAAAGTAAAACTCCTGCCAGACCAAGATTTAGCTCTGAAAGGATACGAATTCCTTTATCAAGTCCACTTACTACTGATAAGGTTGCGAATCCGGTAATGACTACAATTAATATAACTTGTACTTCAGGGCTAACTGGAAGTCCAAATAGGTGCGCTAAACCTGCGTTAACTTGAAGAACTCCAAATCCCAGTGAAGTTGCAACCCCGAAAACGGTTCCTACAACGGCAAAGATATCTACAGCATGCCCTATTGGCCCATGAATTCTATCGCCAATTATAGGATAAAGCGCCGATCGCAATGTGAGTGGTAATCCATGTCGATAACTAAAAAAAGCAAGAATTAAGGCAACAATTGCGTAGATTGCCCACGCATGTAATCCCCAGTGAAAAAACGTAATTTCCATCGCTTCTCTAGCAGCCTGAGTAGTCTGCGGATCACCAACGGGTGGGGCGAGATAATGCATTACTGGCTCGGCTACGCCAAAAAACATAAGTCCAATTCCCATTCCTGCGGAAAACAACATTGCAAACCAGGAAAGATAACTGAATTGAGGCTGTGAATGATCGGGGCCCAACTTTATTTCACCAAACCGAGATATACCTAAGTATGAAACCGTCAATAAAATCAATGCCACCGCGAGAATGTAAAACCAGCTGGCGTTTTCAAAAATCTGTGTTTGCAATGATTTCAGTATTGTTTCTGAACGCTCGGGGAAAATCGCCGCTATTGCAACGACACTTAAAATGATAAGCGCGGAAATAAAAAATACGGGTGGATTTATTTTATTAGGTATTCGTTTTTTTGTAGATACTGATTTCATTATTATATCTCTCAATCTTGACCATCATTTTCTTAGTCGAAGTTTTTGCTACAATATTTGAACGAGTCCAAATTTCGAGTTTGTAATGTGTAACATTAGAGCAATCTTTGGTGTCCTTTTTTTTAGCTTCCTCCTGTTCTATTCAGCATGGCGCGTTGTATACATTATTTAATGCTCAGAGTGGAAGATATAAAGTCATACATTCGATTTTAGCTAAAAGAGCGCTTATCTGCCATCGCCTCGACGATATTAGGGATTGATACCTCCGAAGAGGACCTGCATGCCGGTGGGTGTATCACTGACTGCCATGTTACACAACAAACTGAATATAAAGAGATAATTAACGAGAACCGTCTCAATATCGCTAGTAAGTTTCCCTGTTTTTTGTGAAAATACCTTTAAATTTCTAGTTTTACTTGGTGCGTTACAGACATATGATGAAAATCCCCTCTCTGCCCATCATTTTCTTCTTCTGATTATACGAAATGTCCTCGGGAACCCCCCCTCTTTAAACAGACTTCCTCCATCCGCGCATCTTTTTTTGCCTGCTTTAGGGTAAAAGCGATCCGCTCTTCCGTATCATTACTGTAATGACATTATATCATTTAATGTAAATTGAGGGTTGGAACTATCGTTAAGTTTTGTTATTATTTGTTTTTTTTATTTAAAGAGGAATTGTAATGAACTGGATGCGGATTTATGAAGATGTAATAAAGGAATATTCCTCCTGGATCTTCCCGATTTTATTGCTTATCTCGCTTGTTATCATTAATAAATTACTGGTTTGGGGGATAAGTTTTTTTGAAAAAAAAGATGGGCGGGAGAAAAGTGGCTGGCGAAATGCGCTGTTAAGCGCGGCCAAAAACCCGCTTATTCTGGCATTTTGGCTCTATAGCATAGTTTTACTTATTCGACATTATTTCCCCTTAGATGAAAAAGAGTATATTTCACTCTATAAAATAATTTTACCATTACAGAAGATTCTTTTAATATTTCTCGCCGGCTGGTTCCTGCTCCGTCTTATTCAAAATGTTCAGTCCAGCTATCTTAAAAGATCCATTATTCAGGGTGTAGAGATAGACAGGACAGCCGTTGATGCTATTACTAAAATTTCTACGGTGATTGTTTTTATTATTATAATACTGGGGACTATACAGGTGCTCGGTATTTCAATTACTGGACTACTGGCATTCGGGGGGGCAGCAGGTATTGCCGTCGGTTTTGCCGCACAGAATTTAGTGTCTAACCTTTTCGGTGGTCTGACGGTATTCGCAAGCAGAATTTTTAAAATTGGCGATGACATTATTATCAAAGATGCTGATTTGTCAGGAAAGGTTGTTCATATTGGATGGCGCTCTACTACTATCGAAAGCTGGGACGGCAAGCGTGTCTACGTACCTAACTCTGTCTTTAATACGCATAACCTGATTAATAACTCAAGGTTAACTCATCGAACGCTTTCGCAGGATATTTTGCTAAGCTTCGAAGATTATTCAAAAATACAGGACGTAGTAGACGAGGGCAATAAGTGGTTGTCAACGCGCAACGATCTGAGCTATTTCGTTTTTCGTTTTAATGGGTTCGGAGAGTCAGCGTTAAAAATTAATATTTATGCATGGGTTACTTCTGTTCCGGGCGGAAGCTTTGTTCCTTATGGAGACTTTGCAAAGTCACAGGAAGAGATATTGCTTGCGCTGACGGATATTGCTCATAAAAAAGGATGCAGTGCTATTCCAGTCAGCCATGTTCATATTAATGAATTTCATGGTAAAAATGCGGAAATATCGCCGGATATGAATATGCTGAGTGCTTCTGAAATGCGAAGATAATACGCTATCCGCCCCGGCAAAGGGCGGATATAAACATACCTGTTTACAAACAATTAATGGGCGTTAACGTCGCATCGGTGTGTTATTTTTAAATCATACAGATTTTAAGTAATGACTCCAGTTAAATAATAGTGTTTAATATTCAGATGGTGTCCAATGACCTTGTCATGTAAATCCACCGATTTTAAAAACGATAGTGACTTCCTGCCCATTCTTGCCAGATGGGTCTGGTGAGCAGAGTCTTATAAAGACAGAGTAACTCATCAATAATTATTCTGCAGAGCCAATACGATCACCATAAATGTTTTCTGGGCACTTTTTCTGATAGTGCTGAAATGTTCAGGTTGGAAGAAATTTTTCTTCTTCACGGCGCATGGGCAAGGCGTTAAATTAACACGTCTTCTAACTGGCAATAATTTCCGGATTGTCCTGGTAGTATAGGGGATCAAAACAGGGATTTTAAACAAACTGCTGACATATGGTCTTATACAGCCATTTTATCATCTGACAGTTCGATTTTTGATCTTCTTCTATTTGGGTTAATACATAGTAATGTAGTTATTTTCGCAAAGTAGAACGTCTGGAATTGGTTTGTGAGGGCGACCAAAATAGTTATAATACTGATCGCTTTCATTTTCAGAGTTAAACCACTTTTATCTTTTCATCTCTACTTCGGAAACCCGGAGTATCATCTTTTTCAGAAATAAGGAGATTTTTTTATTAAAAGGCTTCTTTGGTATTTATAACTATATCGGTATAGAGCTCGTACAAAGATTGCCGTTTTAACCCGCATGTAATCTATTTTATCCTCCCACTTTCTGCTTTCCGCCCGTTCTCGTTTTCACTGCGGGCGTCCGGGCATGCTGTCGTGAACGGAGCCGGTAAACCGTTTCCAGCCTTCCATCCCATGACGCAACACCATGGCCTACAGCATCCGTTCCGGATACGACGCACCTTTTACGCGTTGTATCCTGCACTTTAGGCACCCCGGTAGACTTATGCTGGGCTGTGAGGGCATGTGAGGGCAACGCCGTTTCGCACCCGCAATTCCGTCGTTGCCGGGGACCCTTCTCATTCCCTGCCTGGTTTTTCCACCCTTTTGAGTTCTTTAGCTGGGGCTGAAACAAGCACTACCGCTGTCAGCTGTCCAGGATAAATGGTACGCGGTAAACCGCGCTCCGGATATTCGCCATCGTTCGCGCTGATTTATACTCTGCATTAGCTGCCCGGTATTGGCATGTGCTTCACATCACCGACAGACCTGGTTGCATGGCTGAACTTTTGTTGAAATCATTTAATGAGAAGAGCATGGAGACGGAACAACTTCGTAACTTTGCCGGGCATAACCCAGTTATCACGTAAAAAAATTTACGTCTAAAAGAGACTGGTAATTTATGAGTTTTCACGGATGTCAGCTGAGGTTCAGTCTCAAATCGACGCAGCAGTAAAGCGAATTATTGATGAAGTAGAGGATGTTTAAGCCTGAAAAAAGGATGCTAAAACGTCAATTTTGTACCATGCTTTTTTTTAGGTTAACCTTCTGATTACATTGTATTTTTAAGATTTATTTCAAATTGAAATTACCACGATAAATTGATGCGGGATCAGGCTGTCAGGATGGTCATGGGTGTGTTGTCATAACCACTACGGTCTATCACTTCATGTATACTTCTTAAGGGATCGTTATCGTGGCTAATGCTTGGCCAGATAGTGAGTGAATGTATTTAACACATGTCAGGCTGTAATTTATCCGAAAATAAATGCAGTTTTTTATCGGGAAGCGCCTTATATCCCCGACCTTTTAGGTCGGGGATATAAGGCGTGCTGTTGACCTGCCAACAAACAATTTATTGACCTTCTTTAATACATCTTACATTTTATAGCGTATTTTGTAAGGCATGAAACGTGCATACAAATACAGATTCTATCCAACACCCGATCAGGTTGAGCTTTTGGCTCAAACGTTCGGGTGTGTGCGTTTTGTCTATAACTGCATTCTTCACTGGCGTACTGACGCGTATTACGAGTGTCAGGAGAAAATCGGCTATACGCAGGCAAGCGCTCGCTTAACAGCACTAAAAAAAGAACCAGAATTTACATGGCTTAACGACGTTTCCATTGTGCCGCTACAGCAAGCCTTGCGCCACCCACAAGCAGGATTCTCTAACTTTTTTGCAGGCCGCGCCAAATACCCGACATTTAAAAGCAAGCGCCATAAACATTCCGCTACGCTCACTGGTGCCGCGTTTAAATACCGCGATGGTAAGTTGTATATGGCAAAGAGCAAAGCACCATTAGATGTCCGCTGGAGCCGTGAATTACCGTCTGCGCCGTCGACCGTCACCCTTTCCAAAGATGCCGCCGGGCGATATTTCGTGTCCTGCCTCTGCGATTTTTGAACCTGTACCACTGCCGATTAGCCCGAAAATGGTCGGCATTACCCTGTTTTCATACGCCCAGCGATCCAGCGTTTTCGAGATGAATTCGCTCCCGTTGTCCGTCTGCAGACGCTGTGGTACACGCTGCTGTGTCTGCCTGATCCGTTCCATCACGGCGACCACACCGTCACCGCGAAGCCCCCGGCCCACCTCGATCGCCACGCATTCACGACTAAAATTATCGACTACAGTCAGGGCACGGATCCGCCGTCCGTTGAACAGATTATCAGCAACGAAATCCATGCTCCAGCACTGATCTACCGCGGTCACGGCCGGGCGGATACGTCAGTGCCTGGCCGTCACGTGCCGCCGCGGGCGTTTTGATCGCAGGTTCAGCCCTTCCAGACAGTAAATCCGGTGGGTTTTCTTGTGGTTAACCAGCCATCCCTCCCGCCGCAGCAGGATATGGATCCGCTGCACACCATAACGAATGCGGGTTTCTGCAATCTCCCGTATCCGCTGCGTGAGGGCCCGGTCATCCCAACAGCTGCGGTAGTTGTAGACCGTTCGGCTCTGCATCATCAGCCGGCATCCCCTGCGAACCCCGATGCGGTACGCCGCCAGCAGGTACTCGACCGCCTCGCGTTTCTGCACCGGCCTCAGAACTTTTTTCGGATGACGTCCTGCAGCATTTCCTTGTCCAGGCTGAGATCGGCGACCAGCTGTTTCAGGCGGTGATTCTCTTCTTCCAGCTGGCGAAGCCGGCGCAGTTCCGTCACGCCCGTGGCGCCAATCTTCTTCTTCCAGTTGTAAAAAGTCGCCTCGGAAATCCCCATCTTTCTGCAGACTTCCTCCACCCGCGTACCTGTTTCTGCCTGCTTCAGGGCAAAAGGGATCTGCTCTTCGGTATAACGTGTCTTTTTCATGCCGTATGACCTCATTTGTTCAGGAAAAGAAAGGCCGGAAACCCCGCTTTACGCCGGTACTGAACAAAGGGAAGAGATCAGTGATCAACAGGTACAGGACCGCGAAAGGCCCGGCGCCATTCGCTTGGGCTGACGCTGAATTTCGCCTTAAAACTCTGGCGGAAAGAGATTGGCGACTGAAACCCGGCCATGTCAGACACGCTTTCAATACTGCTGTCCGTAGTTTCCAGCAACTCCTGGCTTCTCTGAAGACGCTCAGCGTTTAGCCAGTCACCCAGCGTTGTCCCGGTTGCCTTAAAAAAATGACGGGTAAGTGTCCGCCTGCTCATGCTGGCAAACCCCGCCAGCGAATCGAGGTCGTGCGGCTTGTCCAGATTGCGACGCAGGTAGTCCATCAGCTCGTTCATTTTTCCGTCCCGCGTAGATACAGGGACCGGGCGTTCAATAAACTGTGCCTGACCGCCTTCCCGGTAAGGAGGAACCACCATTCTTCTTGCTACCCGGTTTGCAACTGCTGAACCGTAATGATCCCTGATGATATTAAGACAGCAGTCAATACCGGCGGCGGTGCCGGCAGAGGTAATAAGGCGTTCATCGCTGGTATACAACGAGTTGCTGTCCAGACGAACGGCTGGAAATCGTTCAACGAAGTCCTGCTCGAACTCCCAGTGTGTTGCAGCCCGGTGCTGATCCAGCAAGCCGGAATACGCGAGCACGTAAGCTCCCAGGCAAAGCCCCACCACTTCTGCGCCGCGCTGCCATGCGTTTATCAGCTTATCAAGTAACGCCTGAGAAGGCCGCTCTTCCGGATGATTCCAGTAAGGCACGATAATAATGTCTGCGACGTCAAGTAACTCAAGGCCATGTTCCACATTGATTGACAGGCCAATATCTGACAGGACGACGCCCGGTTTTTCAGCACAAATTTCCACGCGGAATAAATCCGGCTGCGGCATAGACTGTCCGAAAATAATACAGGGGACTGAAAAGTGAAACGGGCTGAATCCGGCCGTGGCAATCACGGCGACCGTCAATGCAGACATAACGTTAACCTTACCGTAAAGGATAGCCACCGGAACACCGGCGGCAGTATTGCTGATTCCGATTGATCAGAGGATAACAGGTGACCTGTCGGAATACATTCTTCCCCTGAATCAATCTTATTGGCTTATCAGAAAGCCATTGTTTCACCGTCTGCAGGAATAAGAATCTTATCTTCAATACCGTGTTCAAGTGAGAACTCGCGTAATTCTGCGCGGGTAAGGAGGCAATGATTGATTGATTCCATGTGAGACGCCACGATGGTCGCAGTCGGCAACATCTTAAGCGTGCGCAAGGTATCTTCTTTGCCCATGATGATCGGACCGTACAGGTCGTTGACCGCATAGCCGGTATTGAGTACCACAATCTCCGGCTTGAAGCGCTGAAGGCTTTTTACATAAGGCTTAACCCAGACGGTGTCACCGGCGATATAAAGCGTTTTTTCATCATGATGCGTGAAGACCAGACCGCATGCGTCACCCAGTAAATCACCCAATTGGGCATCGGCGTACAGTTCGTTACTGCCGTGCTGGCCGTCAGTTTTATAAATCGTCAGTCCGTCAACAAAATGATTTTCATCTTTCAGTACCCGGATGTTAAAAAAGCCCTGAGAACGGATCAGCGCCGCATCTTTTTCATCCTGCGTATAAATAAGCATGTCTTTAGGAACAGCCTGCTGCGCTGCTTCGTCCCAGTGATCGGTATGAGTGTGGGTCAGGATAACGGCATCAACAGCCAGTAAATCTTCTACAGGCACAGGCAAAGCAACCATGGGATTACGCAGGTGCGGGCGAGCACTCCCGGCAAAACCATCCCAGGCTTCCTTTTCTGCCAGCATTGGGTCGATAAGGAATTTTTTACCGGCATATTGCAGCACGAGAGTGGCATTGCGGATTTGCGTTAATTTCATTAGTTGCTCCAGGGATTCATCAGATTTTGAGGCTCAGCCACTGCGTTCGGCTGGGTGGCTGCGAGTGGCTTTACTATAAGAGCAGGAAGGGATAGGCCGTGATATGCCCACAGGTCATAAGTCGATGAAATCAGGTCAATCGCAATGGTTAAGTTTTCTTACTGAATAGACCCGGGTTTCGTAGACACTTTTTTGCCTCATAATGGAGGCTCAATGAAGGAGTGTTTATGTCAGCCAAAAATTTCACTGAAGAATTCAAAATTGAAGCCGTAAAACAGATTAACGAGCAGGGATACCCTGTTTCTGAGGTTGCTGCACGACTCGGTGTTTCTACCAACAGCCTTTACGCGTGGATTAAGCGTTACCAAAAACCTGAACCACAGCGAAAGCAGGACGATGCCCTTCAGCACGAAGTAAAGCGCCTCAGGCAAGAACTTAAGCGGGTGACTGAAGAGCGAGATATTTTAAAAAAGGCCGCCGCGTACTTTGCAAGAACGTCAGGCTGAAGTACGCCTTCATTAAACAAATGTCGTCCTTTTATGCTGTACGCCGGTTGTGTCTGGTTCTTGACCTCCATTACAGCGGTTATTACCAGTGGCTAAAGCGGCCTCAATCTTTGCGTGCCAGGCAAGATAAGCGCCAGACAGGTCTCATTAAACAACTCTGGCTTGAAAGTGGTACGGTTTATGGTTATCGAAAAATCTGGCTCGATATGAAAGACCTGGGTGAACGAGCCGGGCGTAACAGGATAGCGCGTCTGATGAGGCTTGCAGAGTTGGCTTCTCAAACCGGATACCGGAAACGACGCTATTACGGCGGCGGAAAGCCTTCAGTTGCCAGCCCTAATTACCTTGAGCGCCAGTTCATTGTTCCTACCCCAAATACGCATTGGGTGAGTGACATGACCTATATAAGAACGCATGAGGGTTGGTTGTATCTGGCCGTTGTTCTCGATCTCTTCTCGCGCCGGGTTATCGGCTGGAGTATGGGGGGACGAATGACAGCAGAGTTGGTGATGGACGCCTTGTTGATGGCGGTGTGGCGACGCAAACCAGCGGCAGAAGTACTAATCCATTCGGATCAGGGTTCTCAATATACGAGCGAAAGATGTCAGCACTTTATGACAGCGCACAATTTAAAAAGCAGCATGAGTCGTCGTGGTAATTGCCATGATAACGCGGTGGCAGAAAGTTTTTTCCAGTTGCTGAAACGAGAACGCATAAAGAAACGGATCTATAAAAATAGAGAAGAAGCAAAGGCTGATATCTTCGATTATGTAGAGATGTTTTATAATGCTAAACGTCGGCATAGTGCCTGTGAAGATCAACCCCCTGCAGTTTATGAAAGTGCCTGGTTCATGAGGCACACTACCGTCTAGGAAACTGGGGTCTATTCAAACGTATGAATAGCAGTCAG
>Ga0256410_1000477_pt1 | contig 39671 bp, 37 predicted proteins | sample PhyWR1_FD_185983 | JGI IMG/M metagenome (GOLD analysis project Ga0256410, IMG submission 185983) | Leaf surface microbial communities from wheat plants in UC Gill Tract Community Farm, Albany, California, United States - DLSL W.R1 | ecosystem: Host-associated > Plants > Phyllosphere >... | reverse complement strand
TACTGCTGGCCATCCCGGGTGCTGACTTCGTACTGCACAACAGCCTGTTCGTTATTGCTCACTTCCATAACGTGATCATCGGCGGCGCAGTATTCGGTTACATCGCAGGCTTCAGCTTCTACTTCCCTAAAGCGTTCGGCTTCAAGTTGAACGAGAAGTGGGGCAAGGCAGCGTTCTGGTTCTGGATCGTCGGCTTCTTCATCGCCTTCATGCCGCTCTATGCACTGGGCTTCATGGGCATGACCCGTCGTCTGAACGCCAGCACCAACCCTGAGTGGGTGCCTTACCTGTACGTTGCACTGTTCGGCGCAATCCTGATCGCTTGCGGTATCGCCAGCCAACTGATCCAGCTGTACGTCAGTATCCGTGACCGCAACAAGCCAGAGAACGCCTGCGAATTCGGCGATCCTTGGAATGCACACACGCTGGAATGGTCGACTTCGTCGCCACCACCGTTCTACAACTTCGCTGTACTGCCAAAAGTCGACGGTATCGACCCGTTCACCGAAGCCAAGGAAAACGGTACTGCGTACCAGGCTCCGGCCAAGTACGAGCCGATCCACATGCCGAACAACACGGCAACGGGTGTGTACATGGGTGCACTGCTGACCGTCTTCGGTTTTGCAATGATCTGGCACATCTGGTGGCTGGCCATCGCTGGTCTGGTTGGCACCGTCGTGGTCTTCGTGGCTCACGCTGCACGTGACGACCAGGGCTACATGGTGCCGGTAGAGACTATCGAGCGCATCGAGGCCGAGCAGCACAAGCGTCTGGTAGCCGCCAAAGCAATCCCGGCTACTCGTGTTGAAACCAAGTTGGAACAGGCTTAAACCATGTCGAACTTAGCGACCACTGCTGGACACGCTCATGGTCATGACCATGGGCACGATGACCATCACCACGACTCGGGCGAGACTACCGTATTCGGTTTCTGGCTCTACCTGATGACCGACTGCATCTTGTTTGCGTCGATCTTCGCGGTATACGCGGTATTGGTAAACAACGTTGCAGGTGGCCCGTCGGGCCACGACATCTTCGAACTGCCTTATGTACTGGGTGAAACTGCCCTGTTGCTGTTCAGTTCGATCACCTACGGCTTCGCCATGCTGGCGTTGTTCAAGGGCAAGAAACAGCAGGTGCTGTTCTGGCTGGGCATGACCTTCCTGCTCGGTGCAGGCTTCATCGCCATGGAAATCAACGAGTTCCACCTGTTGATCTCCGAGGGCTACGGCCCTAGCCGTTCGGGCTTCCTGTCTGGCTTCTTCACCCTGGTCGGTACCCACGGTCTGCACGTGACCAGCGGTCTGATCTGGATGGCGATCATGATGTACCAGGTGCAGAAAAACGGCCTGACCTCGACCAACAAGACCCGCCTGAGCTGCCTGAGCCTGTTCTGGCACTTCCTGGACGTGGTGTGGATCTGCGTATTCACCGTTGTTTACCTGATGGGGACTTTGTAATGGCTAACGCACATTCCGACGGCGCCAACCACGGCAGCGTGAAGTCCTACGCGATCGGCTTCATCCTGTCGGTGATCCTGACCGTTATTCCGTTCGGGCTGGTGATGTACCCATCGCTGCCCAAATTCACCACCCTGGCGATCGTACTGTTGTTCGCCGTGGTGCAAGTGGTTGTTCACCTGGTGTACTTCCTGCACCTGGACCGTTCGCCTGCACAACGCAACAACGTCACCGCGCTGGTATTTGCTGCGCTGGTAATTGTGCTGCTGGTGGGCTTGTCCCTGTGGATCATGTTCAGCATCCACACTGAAATGATGGCGAAGTGAGGTAAGACCCGATGTCCTTCAAGCACTTTATCCAAATCACCAAACCGGGGATCATTTTCGGTAACGTGCTTTCTGTGGCAGGCGGGTTTTTCCTGGCCTCGAAGGGGCATTTCGATCTTGCCCTGTTCCTGGCTGCGGTAATCGGCACCTCCCTGGTGGTAGCGTCCGGTTGTGTGTTCAACAACTGCATCGACCGTGACATTGACATCAAGATGGACCGCACCAAGAACCGCGTACTGGTTCAAGGCCTGATATCCCTCAAGGTGGCACTGGTTTACGCCACCTTGCTGGGGGGCGCCGGCCTGTACCTGCTGTATCGCGTGGCCAACCCGCTGGCGGCTCTGTTCGCCGCGATCGGCTTCGTGATCTACGTGGGTCTGTACAGCCTGTACTTCAAGCGCAAGTCGGTTCACGGCACGCTTATCGGCAGTCTGTCGGGTGCAATGCCGCCGGTCATCGGCTATGTAGCTGTGAGCAACAGCTTCGACATGGCCGCTCTGACTCTGCTGGTGATGTTCAGCCTGTGGCAGATGCCGCATTCCTACGCCATCGCGATCTTCCGCTTCAACGATTACCTGGCCGCATCGATACCGGTGCTGCCAGTGAAGCGCGGGATCAAGGTTGCCAAGAAGCACATCCTGCTCTACATCCTCGCGTTCCTGATCGCGACCCTGATGCTCACGCTCGGCGGTTACGCCGGCATGAGCTACATGGCCGTGGCAGCTGCGATGGGCATGTACTGGCTGTACATGGCGTGGACGGGCTACAAGGCCGTCGACGACAAGGTCTGGGCACGCAAGCTGTTCGTGTTCTCGATCTTCACCATCACCGCACTGAGCGTCATGATGTCCCTGGATTTCAAAGCGCCTGCCGAGTTGTTGCTGACTTACGCGCATTGATTTAGCCAGACCCGAAAAAACCCCGCCTTCGCAAGAAGAGCGGGGTTTTTTTATGCCGGTGTGAAACCTTGTGAAGCCGGGTTCACGCAGTCCGCAGCTTGCCCGCCGGCAATACCGGCAGCACATTGGCCAGCCCGGCTGCAATCCCGTAAGGGCGTAACACACTGAACAACAACCCGCTCGCCAGCAGGTAACCGCCGGAACAGATCACCAGTGACCAGCGCAGGGCATTGACGCCCATTAGCGGGGTCAGGTGATCACTCAATACACCTACGGCCAATGGGCCGAAACCCGCACCGATGGCCATGATCCCGAAGTTGTAGAGGGCGATCATGGTTGCGCGGCGTTCAGGCACCACCAGTTGGGCAATGGCGGTGTAGCTCGGCGCCATCCACCACATGCCGAACACCGACATGCCGAACATAAATACCGTGGCCTGTGGCACTTGCAGCGCACCCAGCGTCCAGGGATGACCGGCCGGGTACAGCGCGAAGGCAATCGCCATCGGCAATGCCAGCAATGCCCCGACGATGGGCACGCCCAGTTGCCAGCGGCTGTCGCGCCGGGCCAGATGGGCACTCAACCAGCCGCTGGACAGCGAGCCGATAATGGCCCCCGGCCCGGCTGCCAGGCCCATGATGATGCCTGCGTCCTTGAGCGTCAGCCCGTGGCTGCGCACCAGAAATGCCGTGCTCCAGATACTGAAGGCATAACTGGCAAACGCCAGCAGCGCTCCGGCCAGGGCAATGCGCACAAAGGTCTTCGACGCCCAGGCCACGCGCATCACTTGCATCACGCTTTCATGGGGCACGGCAGGGCGCGCCTCGCGGGCTTTCTCCCACAGCCCGCGCAAGGGTTCAGCAGCCGTAAACCGCAGCAACACAGCGGCTGCAATGCCCGGCAGCGCCATCCAGATAAACGCTTCGCGCCAGCCGTGGTAATAGGCGATATAGGCGCCCAGGCTCATGCCCAACAGTGCGCCGATCGGCGCTCCCAGCATAAACACGCTGATAGCCTTGGAGCGCTGATGGGGCGGGTAGAGGTCGGCAATCATTGACATCGAAGCCGCACCGCTGCCGGACTCGCCCACCGCCACGCCAATGCGCGCCAGGGCCAGGGTCCAGAAGTTGCTGGCAAAGCCGCAAAGCATGGCCATTACGCTCCAGAACGCGCAGCACCAACCGATCAGGTTGCGCCGATGGCCACGGTCGGCAAAGCGTCCCAAGGGGATGGCGAACAGGCAGTACACCAGGGCAAAGGCCAGCCCCGTAAGCAGGCCGATCTGGGTGTCGGAAACGTGAAACTCAGCCTTGATCGGTTCAATCACAACGCCCATGACCTGACGGTCGATCAAGCTGACCGCCGAAATCAGAAACAACACAAACAAGGTGTAATGACGGCGAAATCCGGAGATTTGGGTGTTCATCATTTCAATCCCATCGAGCAGTGTTCATCGGTTGAAGGGCTTACAGCGGGGCGCGTCGATCAGCCCAGGGGCTGGCTTGTTCGAGTTGCCCGGCCAATTGAAACAACAGGTCTTCACGGCACCACCCGGCGCTGAACATCATGCCGATGGGCAGGCCGCAACAGCTGGTGCCCAGCGGCACCGACATGGACGGCTGGCCACTGACATTGGCCAGCACGCTGTAGCCGATGCTGCCGACGATGCCCTGGATATAGTGCTCATAATCCTGATCCAGACTGGCCTGCGCCAGCTCGGGGGTGAGCTGCGAAGTGACTGGGCTGAGCAACAGGTCGTAGTCGTCAAACAGGTGTTCCATGCGGCTGCCGATCAATTCGAAACTGCGTCGGGCACGGTACAGGTTTTCGGCAGTAGCGGAAGTGGCGTTGCTCACCAGATAGCGGCTGACGGGTTCCAGTTCGTCGTCGTGCAACGGCCGGCCCAGGATGGCTTCGCGGTCACGCACGGCGGCCAGCAGCGCGGCTGCGCCCACGGCGCCGTGAGCACCGTATACCTGCTGCGGGTCGACGGGCAGGGTCACGGGGTCGACCCGGTGTCCGAGACCCAACAGCAGATCAACAGTAGTGTTCAAAACCCTGCGGATATCGGCGTCCAGCTCCAGGCCGGTCATGGCCTGATCGACCACGCCGATGCGCAATGAACCGGGGCTGCGTTGCACTGCCTCGCTGTAGCTCATGGTCTGCGGTGCGAGCCAGTAGGGGCTGCCTTTTTCATGTCCGTGGCTGACGTCCAGCAACAGTGCCGAGTCGCGCACGCTGCGTGATACCACATGGCCGCAACTTGCACCGAACCAGCCTTCGAAGGTGTCCGGGCCCTGAGGGGTGCGATAGCGCGTGGGCTTCAGGCCAAACAGGCCGCAATACGACGCCGGGATGCGAATCGAGCCGCCGCCGTCGGTGGCGTGGGCCACGGGCACTATGCCTGCGGCCACGGCTGCCGCCGCACCACCGGATGAGCCGCCTGCGCTGTGGGCCAGGTTCCACGGATTGCGCGTCTGGCCCCACAATGAGGATTCGGTGGTGGTGGTCAGGCCGTACTCGGGGCTGGTGGTCTTGCCGAAAATCAGCATCCCGGCGGCCTCGTAGCGCTGCACCAGGGTGCTGTTGCGCGTTGCCGGCGGTGCATCGGCGAGCATCCGCGAACCGTTGGTGGTCACGGTACCGGTGAGGTAGGTGTTCAGGTCCTTGAGCAGCATCGGCACTCCGGCCAGTGCCCCCAGCAGCTCGCTGCCGGCGTGGTGTCGGGCGCGCAGTATCGCGTCGGCATGTGCATCGTGACGCATGTTCACGGCATTGATGCGCGGGTTCACCGCATCGCAGCGCGCCTGGGCGGCGCCGAGCAGCATCCGGGCGGTCAGCTCGCCGGTTTTTACCGCGTCGGCCATCGCTGTGGCATCCAGCGCCAGGTAGTCATTGGTGGACAGTTGATAACGTTCATCGCTCATGTTTACGACCTCGCATTAGCACCCGGGCCTGCACTGCAAAGGGCCAGGTGACGGCTATAACAGCTGGGGGCTGGCGCTTTAAAACAGGAAGTTCAGCGATTCCTGCAGCAACAGGGCATCGGAATGGATCGGCGTGAATACCGGGTTTTTGGTGTAGGTCAGGCCGCTGATCAGATACACGCCGGGGATCAGGCGGGCGGCATACGAAGCGGTCACCGCCAGGGTGTAGGGCGCCGCTTCCAGGCCGTAGCTTCTGGTCACGTCGCGCAAGTCCTTGCTGTAGTAGCTCTTGGTCAGGCCCACGGCGGCCATGTCGGCCGGGCGGCTGGCAAAGGGGCCGACATTGAAGGCGCTGACCTGGAATGCCTTGTTGATGGCGTTGACCGAGTCCGGCGAGTAATCGAGCTTGCTGTCCAGGTACCAGCCGCGGGCATCGCCGTAGGGCTTGGTCACCTGCACGGTTTCGGCCAGGTACACGCCGTAGTTGTTGTCCGATTTCTCGCCGGTGGTGAATTCGGTGTAATGGCTGGTGTTGTACATGGCGCCTGCCCGTAGCCACATGGCGTTGGAGCTGGCCGAGGGCGCCTGTTTGTAGCCGAACTCATTGATCAGCATGGCGCGGGCATCCGGCACCTTGAGGCGCAACCCGCTGGGGTTGAGGTCCACATCCTTCTGGATGCCTTCGGGGCTGACGCTGCGGGTCAGGGCGGTGCTGTTGTAGAAGCGCAGGGACGGGTCACGCACGATCACGTTGACGGTGGGCGTCGGCTCGGTGGCCGACATGCCGACCTGGAACGGCACCACGCTGCTCGGGCCCAGGGCGGCGGTCGAGGCACTGCCCCCCAGTGCCATGCCGTAGAACAGGCGCACACCGGGTATGAAGCCGTATTCCAGTTCCAGCTGGTGATTGAAAAAGGACTGGTTGATGGCAAACACCGACACGGTTTTAACCCGCGGGTTGGCCGGGGTGTAGGTTGAGTCCACCCAGTTGCCGGCCAGTGTCAGCTGCGCGTCATTGGCAAAACCGATGCGGGTCAGATCGTAAGTCAGGTACAGATTGAGCGACGTGTTGTAGCTGGGGTTCTGGCCGTTATACACCTGCTTTTTCGCGTTGTTGCCCAGTACGTCATAGGTGTAACCGTTATACGAGGTGGCGGTAAAACCTATGCCATGCTCGGCCAGCTCCTTGCGCAGCCCCCACAGGTCGGGCTTGATCCGCGCGCAAATGGGCACGTTCTTGAAGGCCAGTTCGGCGCGGGTCAGCAGTTTTTCATACTGGGCACATTCGGGGGCAGCGGGCGTGTCGGCTGCCAGCGCATGCTGGGTAAAAGCGAAGGCGGCAAGGCTGACGGCTAACGGATACTTTGCGTAAAACATAGTGAGAGTTTCCCATCCTTAACGTTTTGTTTTCAGGACGACGCCAAGTGCTTTGGTGGTCAGCAGTAGTACTGCATATCCGTGACCAGTGAATGGGGCCAGCGGGGACTATCGATAGGGCCAGGGGCTGCAGTGCGATGACTGTGTGGGAGCCGAGGTTGTGGGCGCCGGGCTTGCCCGCGATGGGATCACTGCGGTTTGCCTGATGCAGCGCGTCGCCTGCATCGCGGGCAAGCCCGCTCCCACAGGGGTAATGCAGGCGCTGTTGTGGGGCAAATGGCTTAGCCGCGCACAACCGCAGGTCGTTTTGCGTGGGCGTTGATCACCAGCCCCAGCTCGCGAATGCCGGGGGCGATCAGTTCCTGGGCGATGGAGCCAAACCCCAGGCGCAGACAAGGTCGGGGCAGGGTGTCGGGTTCGGCACAAAACGCACTGCTGGGGTCAAACAGCACACCCTTGGCCAGCCCCGCGTAATACAAGCTCAGAAGGTCGTGTTGGCCCGCCAGCTTGAGCCATAGTGTGGCTCCGCCGCTGGGCATGACAAACTCGGCATCCGGCAGCACCTCACGCAATGCCGTGGCCATTGCGGCTGCACGCAGTTGCAGTTTTTCCCGGGCCTGTTGCAGCAGCCGGTCGTAGTGGCCCTGCTGGATAAACAGCGCGGCGGTGATCTGGTTGTTGCCCGGGATCTGGCGGATCATCAGCCGTTGCAGTTGGCGCAGTTGCTCAATCACTGGTGCCGGGGCGACGATGAAGCCGATGCCCAGCCCCGGCGACAGCAACTTGGACAAACTGCTGAGGTAGATCACCCGCTCCGCCGGATCGGTGGCCTTGAGCGCTGGCAGGGCGCGGCCGTCGTATTCGGTTTCGGGGTCGTCATCGTCCTCGAAAATCACTTGGTCGTGGACTTGCGCATGGTCAAGCAATGCCTGGCGCCGCCCCAGGCTCATGGTCACTCCGGTGGGGCACTGATAACCGGGAGTGCAATACAGGTAATCGCAGGCCGCCAGTGCCGGTGATATCTGTAACCCGTGTTCGTCGACAGGCAACGAGACTATTTGCGCGCCGTCGTGGGCAAAGGCATTGCGCGGGTCGCGAAAGCCCGGTTCTTCAACCCCAACCACGCTGCCGGGGCGGGCAAACAGGCGCGCCAACAAGTAAAAACTTTGCTGGCGGCCCAGGGTCAGCAGCACTTGATCATGGGTGGCGGCAATTCCGCGGCGCGGTAACACACGGCGAATCAGTTGGTCGATCAACTGGCTGGCACCGACGTTTTCGCCTTCCTGCCACCAGCGATCCACGGCTTTCAATTCCAGCGCCAGCCGGCTGCACTGGCGCCACTGCGTGAGGGGGAACTGCCGTGGGTCGAACTGCCCGTAAATAAACGGATAGCGCACTTCGCGCCAGGTCGCCGGGCGATCCATGAATACCACCTGCGTGTGGGGCCGGTGCATGCGGGTGGCCCAGTCGGGCGGTTGTGCTGTCTGCTCGGGGGGTGGGCAGGTGTTCCGGGTCGGGGTAATGGCGCCGCAAACAAAAAAACCGTCACGGGGGCGCGAGTCGACATAACCCTCGGCCACCAGACGTTCGTAGACCAGTACTGCGGTATTGCGCGAAACCCCGGTGAGCATCGCCAGATCGCGGCTCGATGGCAGTCGCGTGCCGCCGGGCAAGCGCCCGTCGAGCATGGCCGTGACAAACGCGGTGCACAACTGCACTTGCAACGGCTCATCGTGCTTGCGCACTTTGGGCAGCAGCTGGCGCCACATCAAATCATGCTGGCTGGAACGCATGGCTTATCCGGGAATCAGGTCGGGGAGCGCCACCCTAACCCAAGACTCTTTTGCAGGGCTATGTAGTCCTTGATCAACTGACCGTCACTGTGAACCCGGTCCTGTTCGGCGTGGTAGCGGGTGCGTTCGGCATCCAGCCAGTCGAGCACACTGCTGGTACCGGCGCGGTAGCGTTGTTCGGTCAGGGCCGATGCGCGTACGGCGCTGGTTTCGACCCGGCCCAGGGTGGTCCGGCGCTGGCGTTCGTTGCCGTAACGGGCCAGCGCCACATCGGCATCGCGCAGGGCGTTGAGCACGCTGCTGCGGTAGTTGGCCAGGGCTTCGTCGCGGCCGGCTTCAGCCTGTTTGACCTGAGCCTGCACGCGGCCAAAATCCAGCCAGTTCCATTGCAGGTACGGCACCCCCAGAGCGCTGAAATTGTCCTTGCGCAACAGATGGCCCGGTGCGCTGGCGCTAAAACTCAATGAGCCGAACAGGCTGACTTTGGGGAAGGCGGCGGCCTTGTGTTCGCCAATTTGCGCAGTGCTGGAGGCCAGTCGGCGCTCTGCGGCGCGAATATCGGGGCGCTGTTGCAGCAACTGCGCCGGGTCGCCGATATTGACGGTTGCGGGCAGTGTCGGCAGTGCGGCCTCGGTACTCAGGCGGGTATCCAGGGCACCGGGTTGCAGACCGCTGAGCAAGGCCAGTTCGTTGAGAGATTCGACCACCTCAAGCTCCAGGGCAATCGACGCGGCGCGGGTGGTTTCGACCTGGGTGGCGATGCGTTCGCGGTCCAGTTCAGAGGCGGTCCCCCTGGCCAGGCGCTGCTCGGTAAAGTCCAGCAGCTGGCGTTCAAGCTGTTCGGACTGGCGGGCGATGCGCAGCCGCTGTTGCTGGTCGCGCAGGCCGATATAGGCCTGACCCACTTCGGCGGCCAGTTGCACATGGGCGTCGGCCAGATCGGCCTGTACGGCATCGGCTTCGGCGCTGGCTGCTTGCACCGCACGGCGGCTGGCGCCGAATATATCCAGCTCCCAGCTGGCATCGAAACCGCTCAGGTACAGGTGGGTGGCGTCGGTCTGGCTGTCTCCCGAACCGGTGTACAGCGCTGCTGCCGTGGCCGAGCTTTTGGGCATCAGGTCGCTGCGTTTTTCCGCCAGTCCGGCGCGGGCCTGGCGCAACCGCGCGGCGGCGGCTTGCAGATCGGGACTGTTGCCCAGCGCGCTGTCGATCAACTGGTCGAGGACCGGGTCATTGAGGGCACGCCACCAATCGGCAACCTGCGGTATTTGCGCCTGTGTGCCGGCTACCTCACGGGCAAACGCCTTGCCTTGCAGATGGCTGTCGGGCGCCGCGTTGTAGTCCGGGCCCAGGGTGCAGCCCATCAGTAACAATGGACCCAACAGGCTCAAGGGTTTGAAAGCGATCATGGTCAGTGTCCTGTGCTCAAGGGCGTACCGGCAGGCGGTTTTTTCAGAAATAGGGCGAGGGGCAGGCACAGCAGCAAGGCGATGCCGAGCACGTAGAAGGTTTCGCTATAGGTCATCACTTGTGCCTGTACCTGGATCTGCCCGGCCAGTTGACTGAGGGCCTGGAGCTGGGCATGGGCGAGGTCGCCGTGATCAGCGAAAAACCCCTGGGCGGACGCGGCAAGCTGAGTTTGGGCTTCGACCGACTGTACGCTTACGGCATCGCGCAAGGTGGCGTCATGGAAGCTGCTGCGCCGTTCGATAAACGTCCCCAGCAGCGCCAGCCCCACCGAGCCGCCAAGGTTGCGCGCCATGTTGTAGATACCCGCAGCCTCACCAGCCTCGTGGGCCGGCACGCAACTCATGGAGGCCTGATTGAGCGGCATCATCGCCATCACCTGGCCCAGGCCCAGCAGCAGTTGGGTGCGAGTGAAATTCTCGCCCACGCTGTCGGCGGTCAGCCCCATGGCCAACAGGCAACTGCTGGCCAGGCAACCGAGGCCAAGCATGACCATGATGCGGGTATCCACGCGGCCGATCAGGCGCGGTAAAACAGGCATCATCAAAAACGCCGGCAAACCCGACATCAGCATCACCGCCCCGGATTGCTGAGCATTGAAACCGGCGATATTGCTCAAAAATTGCGGCAATACAAAGGCCACGCAATACAGCCCGCAGCCCACCACAAATACAATCGCGATCACGCTGGCAAAGCGCGGGTTGAGCAGTAGTTTCAGACGCACAATCGGCGTCTTCGACAGCCTCTGGGCAATCAGCAGCAAGGCGATCCCGGACACCGCCAGCAGGCTCAGGCCGATGATGTGCGAAGACTCGAACCAGCGCTCGCGATTACCTTCTTCGAGCACCACGGTCAGGGCGCTGAGGCCCACCGTAAGGCCGATAATCCCCAGCCAGTCCGCCTTGATAAACGCCTGCCAGTCGCCCGCGGTTTTTTTCAGGCCCTGGCCGAGCATCAGCAACAGCAGCGCACACACCGGGATGTTCAGAAAGAAGCACCAGCGCCAGCTGAAATTCTCGGTCAGGGTGCCCCCCAGTACCGGCCCCAGCAGTGGCCCCAGCAGAACAATCAGACCGAACAGGGTCATGCCGATGGGCATCTGATGGCGTGGCAAGCGGGTCGCCACCAGCACCTGGGCTGTTGGGATCATGGCGCCCCCGGCAAAGCCCTGACCGAGCCTGCCGATAATCATTTGCGGCAGGGTTTCGCTGATGCCGCAGAGGATCGAAAACAGGCTGAACAGGATTGCATTGCCGATCAAAAAATTGCGCAGGCCGAACACCCGGGTCAGCCAGGCGGTCAGCGGAATCATGACGATTTCGGCCATCAGGTAACCGGTGGAAATCCAGGTGCCTTCGGTGCCCGATGCGCCGATCTGGCCCTGAATCTGTGGCAGGGCCGAGTTGGTAATGGAGATGTCCAGTGTGGCCATCAAGGCCCCCAGGGCACCGGCCAATACCACGATCCAGTCGCTGGTGCTGGCATTGGCCCGGGGCGGCTGCAGCGCTGCGGATGCAGCGGCAGCACTAGCCACGGTGGGTGTCGACGTCGACAGTTGCCGACAGCCCCGGCATCCATTCGATACCTGTATCCGCTGAGGCGTTCAGGCGAATGCGCACCGGCACCCGCTGCACGATCTTGGTGAAGTTGCCGGTGGCGTTGTTGGACGGTAGCAAGGCGAATTGTGAGCCGGTGCCGGGGGAGAGGCTTTCGACCACGCCCTTGAACTCGACCCCCGGCCAGGCATCGATATGCACCGCCACGGACTGGCCGGGGTGCATGCGTTCGATCTGGGTTTCCTTGAAGTTGGCGGTGAGGTACACCTCATCGAGCGGCACAATGGTCATCAGCCGTGTGCCCGGTTGCAGGTATTGCCCCACCCGCACCGAACGGCTGCCGACACGGCCGGCCAGGGTGCTGTAGACCACGGTGTCCTGTTCATCGAGCCTGCTTTGGCGGGTGCTGGCCTGGGCACTGGCCAGCTGTGCACGGGCCTGTTCAATGGCGGCGCGTTGGGTATGCAACTGGCGCCGGGCAACGTTCAAAGCGGCGGCCTGGGCAGCCCGTCGGGCGCTGGCTTGGCGCAAGGCGTTGCCCAGCTCGGCCATGCGTTCTTGCGTCTCGGCGCCGCTTTTGGCCAGGGGCGCGTAGCGTTTGACCTGCGCGGCGGCGTACTGCTCGTTGGCGCTTTCGCCTTCCAGTTGCGCCTGCACCTGGGCAATCGACGCGCCCTGCTGTTCAAGCTCGGCCTCGCCCCGGGCAATATCGGCCTCGGCGGCACGAATGGCCGCTTCGGATTTTTCCCGCGCGGCCTGATAAGGCCGCACATCGAGGCGCACCAGCGGCTGGCCGACGCTGACGCTCTGGTTATCGCTGACATACACCTCGCTCACAGTGCCCGCGACCTTGGCCGCCACACTCAGGCTGTCGGCCTGCAGATAGGCGTCGTTGGTGCTTTCGATAAAGCGGCCCACGCTCCACCAGTGCGCGCCCCATATGGCAGCACCCAGCAGCGCACCCAGGCCGAGTGCGCCCAGGGCCAGTGTTTTACCAGGCTTGCGTTTGGGCATGGCCTTGATCGATGGGTCTAGCGCCTGATGTGCGGTCATGGTGGTCTCAATTGTTAGCGGTTGTAACAATTATTACGATCGGTAAAATTATGTCAACCGATATAAATTCAGGCACACTCGTGTCTTCATCGATCAAGGAGAAGCCCATGACCACCATTCACCGGCGCCGACCTGCCAGCGAAGGCGGCTATACATGTGGGGATGAAACCAGTGCGCGGATTATCGAAGCGGCCCTCAACCTGTTTGGCGAGCGCGGCTACGAGGGTGCCTCGACCCGTGATATCGCCGAGCTGGCGGGGGTCAATGCACCAGCGCTCAATTACTACTTCAAGAACAAGGAGGGGGTGTACAGCGCCTGCACCGAGTACATGGTGGAGCGGATCTGGGATTATCTGGCGCCGACCATCGAAGCGGCCCAGGTGCTGCTGGGCACGCGGCCGGACACTGAACAACTGATCGACACCTTCTGCGCCATCCAGAGCAAGATTGCGGAGTTCATGCTGGTGTCCAACCGTACCAACAGCTGGCGCAAGTTCTATGCGCGTGAGCAGGCGGGGCTGGGCCCCAGTGCCGGGGAAGAGATGATCAGCCAGCGAATAGGCCAGCGCATCATCGGTGTAACCAGCGGCATCATTTCGCGGCTGATGGGCCCGGATACCAGCGATGAAGAATGCATCCTGCGCTCTATGACCCTGACCGGGCAGTTGCTGCCGTTTCACCTGACCCGTACCAGCTCGCTCAAGTCACTGGGCTGGGACACACTGACGCCCGAGCGTTACGCCATGCTGATGGGCATTGTGCGTGAGCAGACGGTGACTTTGTTGCGCGGGTTGGCGCGCGAATAACGCATAATTCCTGTAGCAGCTGCCGAAGGAACGAGGCAGCTGCTACGGGTTTTCATTTACCCCCGGCCCTTCCACGGCACCAGTTTGCGTTCCAGCCAGCGCATGCCCAGGTCGAACAGCAGGGCCAGCGCACCGATCACCAGAATGCCCATGATCACCACATCGGTGGCCATGAACTTGGACGCCGTCAGCACCATAAAACCCAGCCCGGCTGTGGCCGCAACCATCTCGGCGGCCACCAGGGTGGTCCAGCCAAAGCCGATGGCGATGCGCATGCCGGTCAGAATTTCCGGCAGGGCGGCGGGCATGATCACCTGTCTGAGCACTTGCCCGCGGCTGGCGCCCATGGAGTAGGCCGCGTGGATCTGCTCAATGGCCACCGACTTGACCCCGGCCCGGGCACTGAGTGCCAGTGGCGCAAACATCGCCAGGTAGATCAGCAGGATTTTCGAACCCTCACCGATACCCATCCAGATCACCACCAGAGGCAGATACGCCAGCGGCGGCAGCGGGCGGTAAAACTCCACCAGCGGGTCGAACACGCCACGGGCCACCCGATTGACGCCCATCAAAATGCCCACCGGAATCGCCGTTACCACGGCCAGCGCAAAAGCGCCAAACACCCGCAGGGCACTCCAGCCAATATGTGTCCACAGGCTTGCATCGGCAAAACCGTCGCGGCTGACATCCACGATCTGCGCCCACACGGCTTGCGGCGAGGGCAAAAACAGCGGTTTGATCCAGCCACCGTTGGTGGCGAGATACCACAAGACGAACACCACTACGACGGTGCCCAGGCTCAGTCCCATGCTGGTGCCGTTGCCCGGTGCACCATATTGCTCGCCGGGCTTTGCAGGAGCGGCGCGGCGCAGTTCGTTGAGGGTACGCAGCACGGCATTACGTTGTTTTTCGTCCAGCAGGCTCATTACGCCGCCTCCTCGTCACCGTGGATGATGCTCAGGATCTGCTCGCGCAGGGCTATGAAATCGGGGCTGGATTTTACTGCGCGAGCGTCGCGGCACTTGAGAAAACGCTGGCCGAAATCCACCGCAAACTCGTGGGTGATGCGCCCCGGACGCGGGGACATGATGATCAGTCGGGTGGCCATGAACAGTGCCTCTTCGACGTCATGGGTGATGAAAAACATCATCTTTTGCGTACGCTGCCAGATCTCCAGAATCAGTTCCTGCAGGCGTTCGCGGGTCAGGGCGTCCAGCGCCCCCAGCGGTTCGTCGAGCAGCAACATCTTCGGGTCGTTGGTCAGGGCGCGGGCAATCCCGACACGTTGCTGCATGCCGCCCGACAGCTGATAGGTGGCGTGATCGCGAAATTCCGCCAGCCCGGTCAGCTGCAAAAAATGCAGGGCGCGTTCTTCGCGTTCGGCTTTGGGGATACCGCGCAACTTGAGGCCAAAGGCAACGTTGTCGAGCACATTCAGCCACGGCAACAACGCGTGCTTCTGGAACACCACACCGCGCTCGGCCCCGGGGCCGGTGACCTGGTCACGCAGCTCGGCGCCGTCGATGCGCTCGGGCACCTGGCCGTGGTAATCGCCCAGGGTAATCACCCCGCTGCTGGGCTGGATAAACCCGGCCATCAGGTTGAGCAGGGTGGTTTTGCCGCAGCCTGAGGCCCCGAGGGCGACGACAAAATCACCGGCGGCAATGTCCAGATTGACCCCGGACAGAGCTCGCACCGGCTGACCTTTCTGCTGCCCGGGATAGAGCACCGACACATCATGGATTTTAAGGCTGAGGGGCATGGCGTGTTCCTCGTCAATTAACTCGATGCCCTGTGGGAGCGGGCTTGCCCGCGATGCTGACGCCGCGCACTGTCTGGACGATCGCGTTGATACCATCGCGAGCAAGCCCGCTCCCACAGGTGAGGGTTATTGGGCGTTTTGCACAAACGTCGGGTTGATCGCCGCGCTGTAGTCAGGCAACAGCGCCGGGATTTTCTTTTGCGCTTTCAAAAACTCGGCGGTGGCGGCCAGTGCCTTGGCCGCGCCACCGCCCAGCCACGCCGGGCCGGCCTGCTCGCTGGCCAGCGGGAACTGGTACAGCGCCAGCACCGGCGGCACTTCTTCAGGCTTGGCCCCGGACTGTTTGGCGACGTTGATGACCTGCGGCGATTCCGCGGTCCAGGTTTTCGGGGCCGCGACGTAACTGGCAGTGCTGTCTTGCAGCACTTGGGTAAACGCCTGCATGCCGGGGCCGTTGGCAGCAGCGAACTGCTTATCCACCACCAGTCCGTCGAAGGTGGCTTTGCCCCAATCCGTCAACTGGCCCGAGGTCAGCAACACATGGCCGCTTTGCTTGAGGCGGCCCAGGGCAGGGTCCCAGATAAACGCTGCATCGATATCCCCGCGTTCCCAGGCCGCCGGAATGTCCGAGGGTTGCAGGTTGATCACCTTGACCTTGCCGGTCAGGCCGAACTGCTCAAGGGCAAATAGCGCATGGAAGTGGGTGGTGGAGACAAAGGGCACGGCGAGGGTCTTGCCGGCCAGATCCTGCGGCGCGACGATGCCGCTGCCATTGCGTACCACCAGCGCCTCGGCGTCGGCTATGTTGTCCAGCACCCAGAATAACTGTGCATCCACACCACGGCTCACCGCCGCGGCAATCGGGCTGCTGCCCGCCACGCCGATCTGCACATCGCCCGAGGCCATGGCCATCATCACGTCGCCGCCACTGTCGAAGTTGCGCCACTGGATATCCCAGCCGGTGGCTTTCTCGAACTGCTGTTTCGCGATGGCGTCCTTCCAGGGGGCAAACATGCTTTGCACGCCGATGGTGACAGTCTGGGCCTGGGCATTGGCCGCCAGGGTCAAGACGGTGAGCGGCAACAACACAGCGCGACGGATCCATTGGTTCAGGGGCTTGAGCATGGTGAGACTCCGAGCTGGGGGGAGGTCTGTTTTTTGTCAGCCCGATCTTAGGCGCTGGCTCGACGCTTGCTTTAGATCCAGTTGCTGCAAGCTGTGGTGCCAGAGGCCGTTGCAGGCCTTATGGAACAAGGGCTGCAGCCCATCGGGTGCGCCATGACGGGGCGCCGGGCCAGGAGCTTGAACCATGTTGGAGCGTTATTTTCGGCCCTTCGAAGCCGGGCGGGGTTTGCAGGAGCAACTGCGCGAGAATTTGCTCAGCGCCATCCTGGACGGAGCCATGCCGCCCAGTGAGCCGATGCCGTCATCGCGCAAGCTGTGCGAGCTGCTACGGGTGTCGCGCAATACCGTGGTGCTGGTGTACGAGCAGTTGGTGCAGGATGGTTATCTGATCCCGTCGGACCGGCGCGGATATTTCATCAACGAGAAGTACCTGCGCCAGCAGCTCAATGTCAGCCTCAAGCCCGCCACGCAAAAAATCTTCGAGCGCCCCGACCATGCACCGGACTGGGAGGCGCGCCTGCAAAGCAATTCGTCGCAGCTGCGGGCCATTGTCAAACCGCGCAACTGGCGTGAGTACCGTTACCCGTTTATCTATGGTCAGGTCGAGGCCGATGAGCAAACCGCAGCCCGCTGGCGCGACTGTTCGCGCATCGCCAGCACTGGCGCACATATGCGCAGTTGGGTCGACGATCAAGTGATGCTCGACGACCCGCTGCTGGTCGAACAGATCGTCCAGCGTGTGTTGCCCAAACGCGGGATCAGCGTGTCGGCACAGGAAGTGATGATCACCATCGGCACGCAGAATTCGCTGTATATGCTCGCCCGGCTGCTGGGCCGCCCGGGGTTGGTGATGGGGCTTGAAGAGCCGGGCTACGTTGATGCGCGCAACATCTTCGGCCTGAGCGGCTGTGAGCTAAAACCCCTGCGCATTGACCGCCAGGGGCTGGTGGTCAATGAGCAACTGGCCGACTGCGAGATGATCTTTTGCACCCCCAGCCATCAGTCGCCCACCGGCGTCACCATGCCGCTGTACCGACGCCTGGAGTTGATGGCCAGTGCCCGCGAACGGGACTTCTTGATCATCGAGGACGACTATGAAAACGAGCAGAATTTCCTGGGCAGCAACCATCCTGCGTTGAAGAGTTTCGATGACAGCGGGCGGGTGATCTATTTGGGCAGCCTGACCAAAAGCCTGCTGCCGGGGGTACGGCTGGGATTTATTGCCGCGGATGCCGAGCTGATCCATGAACTGCGGGCGCTGCGGCGTTACATCTACCGGCATCCGCCGTCGAACAACCAGCGTACGTTGGCGCTGTTTTTATCGATGGGCCATTACGATGCCCATGCCCGGCGGTTGCGCGATCGGCTGGCGCGCAAGTGGCGGGTGATCAGTCGGGCAATGGCCGAGCATTTGCCGCAACTCAATGCCAGCGGCATGGCGGGGGGCTCGTCCCTGTGGGTCAGTTGCCCGCCGGAGGTGGATGCCTGGGTGTTGCAGCGGCTGGTGGCCAGGCGTGGTGTGTTGATTGAGCCGGGGGATATTCATTACTTGAGCGAGCAGCGGCCGCTCAACTGCTTTCGGCTGGGCTTCGGGGCGATTGCCGAGGAATTGATCGAGCCGGGGATCATGGCGCTGGGCGAGGCATGGCGGGAGATGCAGGCAGGATGAGGTGGGAAAGGGGGGATGATATGAGAGGGGGGAATGGTGTGGGAGCGGGCTTGCTCGCGAAGGCAGCAACGCGGTTTGACTGAGCAACCGCATCGCCTGCATCGCGAGCAAGCCCGCTCCCACAGGGGGAGTGTGGCTTACAAAACTTCACGCCCCAGGGTGTCCTTCAATATGCCAAACATCCCGTCCAGATCGGCCCGCCCGGTCACCAGTGCCGGGGCAAAGATGATCGCGTCGCCGGTAGTTTTCACATGCAGCCCGGCGTCATACAGCGCCCGTTGCACCCGTGCGCCCTTGGCCCCCGGCGCATCCCCGGGCGTCAGTTGAATCCCGCTGAGCAAACCATAACCGCGCAAGTCGCTGACCTGTGGCAGGCCTTGCAACCCGCTCAGGCACTCCAGAAAATACGGCGCCAGTTGCGCGCCCTTGGCGAACAAGTCCTCGTCACGGTAGATATCCAGTGAGGCCAGTGCCGCGGCGCAGGCCACCGGGTGCCCGGAGTAGGTATAACCGTGGAACAGCTCCGGACCGCCGCCCTTGCTGGCATTGATCACCGTATCGTAAACGGCCTCGTCCACCGCCACGGCGCCCATCGGGATCGCGCCATTGGTCAGGGCCTTGGCCAGGGTGATGAGGTCCGGCTTCACATCAAAGCTCTGCGCTGCAAACGCCTGGCCGGTGCGGCCAAAGCCGGTGATGACTTCATCGAAGACCAGCAAGATCCCGTGTTTGTCACAGATATCGCGCAGGCGTTTCAGGTAACCCGCAGGCGGCACATACACGCCGATGGAACCGGCAATCGGCTCCACAAAACAGGCGGCAATGCTGTCGCCGCCATGCATGGCGATGATTCGCTCCAGATCGCTGGCCAGATCGGCGCCCTGTTGCGGTTCGCCCAACTGATAGCGCTGGTCTTCCTGCCAGGTGTGGCGCATATGGCTGACGTGGGGCAGGCCGCCGGTGGCAAAGGCCTGGCGGTTGCGCATCATCCCCGACAGGGCCACGCCGCCAAAATTGACACCGTGATAGGCCCATTCGCGGGACACAAATCGGGTGCGCTGGGCTTCGCCGCGGGCACGGTGGTAAGCCAGGGCGATTTTCATCGCGCTGTCCACCGACTCGGAACCGGAGTTGGTGAAAAACACTTTGTTCAGGCCTGCAGGCAACAATTCGCTCAAGCGCTCAGCCAGCTCGAAAGACAACGGCGAAGCCCGCTGAAAATGCGGGGTGAAATCCAGGGTCAGCAATTGCTTGCACACCGCTTCGGCGATCTCGGTGCGGCCATGGCCGGCTGCGCTGCAGAACAGCCCTGAGCTGCCATCGAGCAACTCGCGGCCTTCGGCATTCCAGTAGCGCACACCCTCGGCGCGAACAAACAACTGCGGCGAGCGCTGGAACTCGCGGTTGTCGGTGAAAGGCATCCATTGGTGGTTCAGATTCGTTGCCATGTGCATCACTCCTGAGGGTCGGTCCGGTGCGGCCAGTTGCTCGCAGACTAGTCACGGCCGGGGGCAACCCTTAGATCCAGATGGGCCTTTCGATAGGGCCAGTTCTGGTCCCATCGAAAGCCCTGGCTGGATCTAAGGCCAGTGGGCGCGGCTGACTACAGTGGCGCCATTGAGCACCCCGGAGTGGCGTATGAACCCTGAAGCAAATTGGGCCTTGAGTGCCCTGTGCGTGCTGGTAGCGGCCGTGGTGCGCGGGCTCACGGGCTTTGGTTTTGCGGCCATTGCCGTGGTCGGGCTGGCGATGCTCGGGTCGCTGCAACAGGCGGTGCCGCTGGTGCTGTTTCTGGAAGTGCTGTCCAGCCTGATGCTGTTGCGCAGCGCCTTGGGTGAAGCCCATTACCCGCTGCTCAAACGCCTGTTGCTGGCCGCCGCGTGCGGAGTGCCGTGCGGTATCTGGCTGCTGACGGGCATCGACAGCAGCGGGCTGACCCTGGGGGTGTACCTGCTGGTGGCATTGCTGGCGGTTATGGGCCTGGCGCGTATACGCCTGCCGATGGGTGAGGGCCGCGCCGGTGCCTGGCTGGTGGGGGGCAGCAGCGGGGCGTTGATCGCCGCGTTCAGTATTGGCGGGCCCCTGGTGGTGGCATGGCTCAGCCATTGCGGGCTGCGGGCCCGGGCGTTGCGGGCGACACTGATCATGTTCTTTTTTGCCGTCGATCTTGCGGCACTGGCCGGGCTGGCGGCGGCCTCGGCCGTTCCCGCCGGCACTGGCCAGCAAGCCCTGCTGATGCTGCCTGCGCTGCTGCTGGGGCTGTGGCTGGGGCAACAATTGTTCGTGCGTATTCAGGCCGAGCAGGCCGCCCGTTTTACCCAATGGCTATTGCTGGTGCTGGCAGGCGTTGGTCTGCTGGGCCGGTCGTGGTCCTGATCGATCCCAAGGAGCTGTCTATGATGCCGACTGTTTTTATTACCGGTGCCACGTCCGGTTTTGGCGAAGCCTGTGCCCGCCGTTTTGCGGCTGCAGGCTGGTCGCTGGTGCTTACCGGGCGCCGGGCCGAGCGTCTGCATGCACTGGCTGACGAACTGTGCGCACAAGCCAGAATCTTGCCGCTGGTAGTGGACGTACGTGACCGCGTTGCGATGGAGCAGGCCATTGAACAACTGCCGTCAGCATTCAGCACCCTGCGAGGGTTAATCAACAATGCCGGGCTGGCACTGGGTACCACCCCAGCCCCCGAGTGCTCGCTGGATGATTGGGAGACCATGGTGGACACCAATATCAAGGGTCTGCTGTACAGCACGCGCTTGCTATTGCCACGACTGATCGCCCACGGCGCCGGGGCGGGCATTGTCAATCTGGGCTCGATTGCCGGTAACTGGCCGTACCCTGGCAGCCATGTGTATGGCGCGAGCAAAGCCTTTGTCCGGCAGTTCTCATTGAACCTGCGCTGTGACCTGCAGGGCACCGGGGTACGCGTCACCAACCTTGAACCGGGCCTGTGCGAGAGCGAGTTTTCATTGGTGCGCTTTGCCGGGGACAAGGCCAGATACGACTCGGTCTACGCTGGCGCCCAGGCGATTCAGCCTGCGGACATAGCCGAGACGATTTTCTGGATTCTCAACCAGCCGGCGCACATCAATATCAACAGCCTTGAGCTGATGCCTGTGAGCCAGTCGTGGAGCAACTTTGCGATTGAGCGGGCTTGAGTCCGGCTTTCCAGGGCGTGTATTCGATCTTGTACAAAGCGCTGGTCATGCCTCGGGTCGTGGCTGCAAAGCCCGGCATGGTGCTTGTGTCCAGTTGCTTGCAGCGCTGGACCAGGCCCGCAAGCAAGGCATCGTCCTGCTTGAATTCAGCAGGGCGCATCGAATGTTGCTCCAGGCTGGCGGCACATTCGCGCACCTGGCCGGTGCCGTCCGTCATCATCATCAGCGTGGCGACACCTATGCTGTCGATGGGCAGCGGGGCGAGCAGTTGCTTGAACAGAAAGTCGTTTTGCGCCTTCTGCTGCAATGCGGCTGTGCGCAGCGCCCGGGTCTCGGCGTCAAGCCCGATTAGAGGGTAAACCGCGACCGGGGCGACGACCTTGGCGCGCTTGCTCTTGGGGTCCACCAGCGATGAGGGCAGTTCAGGGAACACCGCCGTCCAGCAAATCGACACAAGGTCTGTGGCCAGCTTGCGGTTGTAGGGGTAGATCCGCTCATCCAGTTTCTTGTTTGGCCGGGTATCGCAACCAATGATGCGGTTCTGGTCATCGAGCGTGATCATCAGGTTGAAGCTGCCGTCACGGTCATTCGTATTGGCCAGATCGCTTTCACGGGCAAGTACCCTGCTGATCAGCTTTTCATACACATCGCGTTGCAGCGCCTGCTCCTTTTCCTGGGCTGCAGTGAGCCTGGACGGGCTGTCGGGGTTATTGGCGCCGGACTGACAGCCAGCGAGCAACAGCGCGGAAAAAGCGAAGGTGAATAAGCGTATGAACATGACAATCCTTGTACGAGAGACTGGCCCGTTGCAGTCCTGAGGGCGTTTTGGCGGCGGGGAGTTTATCGTATTTAACGGGTTTGTTGCAGATGGGTGTTATTCGCGTTTGCAGGGCGTGGCACCCGTCATATCCCGCAGCTACCCTCGCGAGCAAGCCCGCTCCCACAGGAGAGGATGTGGGAGCGGGCTTGCTCGCGATTGGTATTACTCAGAAATCAGCCTTGAGCGACATCACGAAATTGCGCGGCTCACCATAGAAATTACCGAAGCCTTCGGTGCCAACGGTGGCGTAGTAGCGCTTGTCGAACAGGTTGTTGCCGTTCAGTGCCACCGACCAGGTGTCGTCTATACGATAGCCAATCCGGCCGTTCCACACGGCATAGCCCGCCTGGGTAATGTCGTTGCCGCTAATGGGTGAAACCCGGTAGTTGCTGCTTTGTGCATTGACCCCGGCCCCCACTGTGACGCGCTCCAGCGCACCGCTCAGGGCGTAATCGCCCCACACACGCAGCAAGTGGCGCGGCACATAGGAGTTGTAGGCCAACCCGTCCTGGGCTGCATCGGCGTCTTCCAACACCTTGGTCTGGGTGTAGGTGTACCCCGCCAGCAGTTGCAGGCGTTCGATGAGTTCGCCACTGATCTCGGCCTCAAACCCCTGGGCGCGAACCTTGCCGGAGTTCAGCGAGCAACCACCGTCCGGGCACAGCGGGTCGGTCTGGGCCGCGTCTTTCTGGACAGTGCGGAACAGGTTGAACGAGCTGTTGAGCCGACCGTTGAACCACTCGCCCTTGATCCCCAGCTCGTAGCTTTGCCCGATCAGCGGCTTGAGGGTCGCGCCGCTGATGGTTCGATAGCCGCCCTGGGGGGTGAAGATATCGGTGTAGCTGGCATAGGTGGTCAGGTTGTCGTTGAGGTCGAACAACAAGGCGGCAAACGGCGTGACTTGCCCGCTCTCTTTGGCCTCGGAGTACACCGGGGTGCCTTCGCCGCGCCAGTAGGAGATCCCGTCGTTTTCGGATGAGTACCAGCTCACCCGACTGCCCAGCACGAAGGTCAGCGGGTCGGCCAGTTTCAACCGGGCCAGGGAGTAGGCGCCGTACTGCTTGACGTGTATGTCCACCGGGCCGCCCCGTGAGGCATTGGCCAGGTAGTAGCTTTCATCGGGGCGCGGCAGGTTGTGATTGGGGTTCAACACATTTTGACGATCCGCCAGCGCGGCCACGGCGTAGAAGTCATCCTTGTGCGAGCGGCTGGCGTTGGCACCCACGATCAGTTCGTGCTGCTGGCCAAAAGCGTCGAATTTACCGTCTACATAGGCATCGAAGCCGTAGTCGGTCTGGTTGTAGTCATAGATGCTGCCGAGCATCAGGGTGTTGCTGCTGGTTGCGCCCAAGGGCACCGCGCCGCTGGGGAAGGCGTACTCCATGTCCTGGGTGTTTTTTGAATAGACCCCGGCCACCTTCAGTGCCCAGTCGTCATTGATTTGCTGCTTGAGATCAGCGAACCAGGTAGTGCGCTTGCTGCGCTGGTTGTTCCAGGCGGTATTCAGACAGGTGGAGCGCTTGAGCTTGAGGTCGCTGCCATCGGCATAGCGCGGCAGGCCGCCCCAGCACGGTGTAGCATCGACATCTTCATAGGCCAGGCCCAGCCCCAGGGTCGTGTCGGGGCTGAGGTCGAAGTCCAGCGCGCCGTAGTAGACCTGATCCTTGCGGGCGGCAACGTCATAGAAATACTGGCGGGTCTGTTGGGTGACCACGGCACGGCCGCGCAGGGTGCCGGCATCGTTCAGCGGGCCGCCGGTATCGACCTGCCCGCGGTAGTTGTCCCAGGTGCCGGCCGATAGCGCCAGTTGCGTGTGCGGAGTCGCTTCGCCGCGCTTGCGCACAAAATTCACGCCACCCGCCGTGCCGCCTGCACCTTTCATCATGCCGGCTGCGCCGCGCAGAACTTCGACCCGGTCATAGATCGCCATATCGCTGTTGAAGCTGTCGGCCTGCACGTAGCTGCTGCCTATATCCAGCGGTACGCCGTCGTACTGGTACTGGCCGGTCATGCGAAAGCCGCGGGAGTAGAAGTACTTGCCGCCCATGGGCGAGTCGTAGACGGTGATGCCCGGAGTCTTTTCCATCACCTGCTCAATGGTGTTGAGGTTCTGGTCGTCGAGCATTTTGCGGGTGATGACGGTGACCGATTGCGGGGTTTCCTTGAGCGAGTGCGCACCCTTGCCGATGGTCACCGCCTGAGCGGTGTAGGAACCCGAGCCTTCGGTGATGGCGTCGAGGCTGCGCTCGGTGACGTTGGTGACCCCCAGTTGCAGAGCCGCGCCGGTTTGCGGGGCCGGTTCAACACTGAAATTGCCTTGCCCGGTGATGCGCAATTGCAGGCCGCTGCCGCGCAGGGCCGTGTCCATTGCCTGTTCCGCGGACATCTGGCCGATCACCGCCGGGGCCTGTTTGCCCTGCACCAGGGCAGGTTCCAGCGAGACGATCTGGCCGCTCTGGCTGGCAATGGCATTCAGGGTGTTGGCCAGCGGGCCGGCCGGCAGATTGAAGGTCATGTCCTGGGCCAGGGCAGGGCTGGCCAGAGTTGCCAGGGCAACGGCGACGCTAAGAGTGTGGGGCCACGGGTTGAGCACAGCATTCTCCTGATCGTGTGGAAGTCTCAGGAGATAGGTGGGCTGAGATTTGAAAACCGGACACGAATGGGATCAATTATCAAAAAAACTTTTTGCGCGGGGCTTATGCCGGGCCAATCACGGTCAACCAGGGGCTGTAATGATCCACCCGAATGGGCAGGGTTTCTGCCAGTGCCGCAAAGGCGCGGCCGGAGTTGTCCAGCGGGTACACGCCCTGAACGCGCAGGCCGCGAATTTCCGGGGCCACCCGGACAAAGCCGCGAGTGTAGGGGCGCAGGGCGGCGACCACGTCTTCCAGCGGGTCGTCCAGCACATTGAGTTTTGCCTGCAGCCAGTCGGCGCGATGGCGCTGGTCACCGACCATGGGCACGATGCTGCGCGGGTACAGGATCGCGGCCTGACCTTCTTGCAGATCGCGGGTCACGCCGCTGAACAGCCGGGCCTGGACGGACTGCTGGAGCACCACCACCCGGCTGGCCTGCTCCTGCCGGGCGACGAGAAAACGGGCAGCGGGGCTGCGAACTTCACCTTCAGCGGTGCGCACGCACAATGGACGCTCCGGGTCGGGCGCGACGTTGATCACCAGTTCTCCGCGCCGCAGGATGAGCAGCCGTTGCCGGTCAGTAAAGTGAAGGTCCACGGCGCTGTTGGCGTTCAGGCTCAGGCGGCTGCCGTCGGCCAGGTTGAAGTCCTGGCGCTGGCCGTGACCGGTGGACAGGTCCGCCAGCAGCGAGTCACCCAGCGGAGTGCTGGCGCCCAGCCATAAACCGCCGCCGAGCAGGCCCAGACCGGTGAGTGCACGCAGTGCGTCGCGCCTTGAGGCAGTGGGTTGCAGCAGCAACTGACGGGCTTCATCCGCCTGGCCGGGGATGCGCTGGTCCAGCGCGCGCAGGGTCTTGAAGGAGCCGCCCAGGCGCCTGTTCAATTGCTCCCAGGCCTGGGCATGGGCCGGGTCCTTGGCCAGCCACAGGTTGAACCGTTCTTGCAGCGCGGTATCGGGCGTACCGGCGCGCAGCTTTACCATCCAGTCGATGGTCTGCTCGCTCAAGGGGTCCAGACGTTGTTTGCTCACAGGCTGGCCTCGCTCAGGTAGCACTGGCGCAAAGCCTGTTTCATATAACGGCTGACGGTGCGCTCCGACAGCCCCAGTTTTTGCGCGATGGCCACATAGCTCAGGCCATCGAGCTGGCTGTAGAGGAAGGTGGCCTTGACGATCATCGGTAAGCCGTCGATGGCGCGGTCGATGGCCACCAGTGCTTCGATCAGTTGCAGTTGTTCCTCGGGGGACGGCGCTACGGCCTCGGGCAACAAGGCCAGGCGATCGAGGTAGGTCGTCTCCAGCTTGCGCCGGCGATGGCGGTCGAACATCAGGCGCCGGGCGATGGTGGACAGGTAGGCCCGGGGTTGTTCGATGCTGTCCGGGTCGACCCGTGCCGCCAGCATCTGGCAAAAGGTATCGGCGGCGGTGTCCTCTGCATCTGCGTGATTACGCAACCGACGCTGAATATGTTGCAGCAACCAGCGGTGGTGGTGGCTGAAAAAAAAGCCCAGCTTTTGAGTCGAGAGAGAGGGCACCGGTCGAGCTTCCAGATGTGAGTGCGAATCGTTCACAATGGTAGCGGCAAGATGATGGCCACTGCAATCGAAGAGTGTTCGCCATCTCGATGGGGAAATAATTTCACATGTATTTTATGTGTGTGGTTGCAGCTGATATGCAGTCATATTGGTTGCTGCTGTGCGATCACCTCAGCGAACGACTCCTATATGTGATTGATCCGTGACTGTTTTTTTGTTCCCCAATTAATAGTTAGTCATTAAGGGCGAAGGAAGGGCTGAGGGTAGCATCCTGTATGAAGGTGCAGTATGTTAAAGGGCGTCATAAATTGTTTGCGCTGTATGGCGTTTTTGCTACTCGTCGTCATATCTCGCAATAAATAAAAATATCTTGGTGCGGCTATGGAGGCTGGAGGGCGATAATGAAAGGAATATTGAAGTGGCCAGCCAGAATGCTGGTGTTGTTTCCATTGGTCGCTCTAGCGAGTGAACCTCCTGTTGCACAGAAGATTGAATTGGTATTGGATATTTTAAGGACGCTGGATATTAACAGTTTTCCCAATTCCCTAAGGCAAAGACATCTGCCTCCAGGCGCAACCTTGATGGATACACCCTTTAACGTGTTAGAAAAAGTGGACGGCCTGAAGGACGCTTACAGCGCTTCAGATAAAGATCTGACATGGTTTTTTAGCGTGAATGTAATCGAAGATGATGAACCTGGAACCACCATCTGTTTTGTCGATAAAAGCTTGCGGGGTACTTATTTTTCTTCCGTTCCCTTGGTTGTTAAAAGAAATGCATCAGGGGGCTATGTGGTGAGCAAGATGTTGCCAATGATCAGGCTGTGTGAGGTTGGAAGGAGTTGATTGCTAACCCATCAACATTGTAGTGCGTGAAGATTGAGTTGATGGGTTTCCAAATGTTCTGTCAGTTGGGCGATTGTTTTAAGAGTCCGGAATTGAAGTCTGACTCTATAAGCTTTGCTTCTGACTTGCGTCGGGATGGATAGCTGTCGCCAAAGTTATTTAGCTCAATAATGAGGCCTTGCCAATCTCCAGTAATCATCATGCTCCAGCTTTTTGGGACGCTGGCTGAGAGGTTGTCTCCATATTGAAATGCCATGTCAATGATTGCTGTTCGTGTGTTGAAAGGAAGAGTGCGAAATGCTGCGTTACCGGCTGCACTGTTATAGCGTTTTTCTATAGATGTCGAGATTTTCTCAAAATAAATATGGGTAAGCTCTTGTGATTGAATATTGGATAGGGTGAGTGGCTTTTGTTTTATTTTCTCTAGTGCCTGTTGGCCCAAGAGACCTGTGTATTCGCTGAGTGTTGTAACCAGACTTTGTGATACTCCATCTTTAAGTAAAGATGATTCAGTCTTTCTTCCTAAGTCTACGCCAACACCTATTGTTACTCCAGATCTGCCAACAGGTATTCCGCGATCCATGGGGACATAACCCTTGACTTGCAAGCCACCTTCTTTGTCAGTGAGGTAGTCCATATCGAATAGAGGCTGTGATGCAAGGGATTTAGCCTGTTCTTGACTACTAAGCCGGGCCATCATTTTCGCTTGGGCGAGAGTTTGTAGCATGCTTCGGTGATCGACGAGTTTCGCATTTTCGCTTTCTAGGGCATCCCGAATGGCGAGGTCATTTGCTGCTTCACAGGCGGCTGATAGTCCAGCTAGCTCTTTGTCAATAGCCTCAGGTACATTGTATTCATTTATTTTTTTAGGTCACTCATGATGTCTTTGATAGTGCGAGATAGATAGTCTTTTGCGGGGTGTTGGATAAACAATGCAATGCTGGTGGAGAGGATGTCTTCCCATTCTGATAGTTTTTTCTGTACATGCTTTAGGGAGCTGTTCGTTGTGTTAATGCTGTTGTGAGTTGCAGTGGCGTTGATAAGTTCTGCGTTGAGAACCTTGAATTTATTTTTTCGTTGTTTGTTATATTTGTCTACGATTTCTTGTCTGGCATCTACGAGTTGAAAGGGCAGCGTTTTCCAAAAGTCCAAGCCCAAGTCTGAATAGGCTTCATAGGGTAACCAGCCGTGACCCGATCCCAAAGACTCTTCAAGAGCACCTTGCATCAAATAAACTGGCGACCTTGCAACCGTATGCCCGGGGCTGTGTGTTGCGCCATCTATGGTTACAGACATCGAACCAAGCCCCCCTCCGGCGCCATGCTCCAAGCCGGTAGTCGAGTTGATGTTATGCCATCCAGCACCAAAAAAAAGGGGAGTGTCCGGGAGTTCCTATGTAAATAGTACCAATGTGCGTAGATGAACTTGTGCCTGATAAGCCTGTTTCTTGGTGGCCTCCAAATGAAGATGCTGATCCTGAGCTTGTTCCCGGTGGAATGCCTCGATTAACAATAATATTTTTTTCAGTCATGATAAAATCTCGTTGATCTATCGGGTTTGAGTTTTTATGGTGGGAGGGTGGTTGCCGTTTTTGATATGTGAACAGTGTTGCACCTGGGAAGTGTGCGAGTAAGTAGTTTGGTTCGTTTTTGTTTGTGCGGCATGAGAAGGATTGGCCGTGTGTTGTATGCGTTTGTTTGTGCGAAGTGGTATTTTTTGATCTGTATGTTGTAAGAGGGTGATGTGAGTTTTTATGTTGTAACTGGAATGGATGTGTGGGCTATTGTGCTATTGCTTAAAGTAATTGAGGTATGTAGCCAGTTGTATATGGTTTTATAGAGGGCTGGGCGCCAAGCTGTATTTGTTAGATGGTGCGTCAATGTGGTTGCTGAGTATCTTTCAGAGGTTAGATGTCATTGCCACTGCAATCGAAGAGTGCCCATCTTGCGTAGTCTCTGCCGAAGGCTGCGAAGGGTTGCGGAGCAACCCGTGATCCAGAAGACGCTGCTAATTTGCGTTAATCCCATCGCAGCCTGCGGCAGCGGCTACAGGTGGAATCAATAGGCAAACACCTTGCGGTGCTTTTCTACAAAGTCTTCCCAGCGCACCGGCTGGCGCCCGGTGATCTGGCTGAAGTTGTCGAAGGTTTCTTCCACGCCGGGGATCTGTCCGGCAGCCATGCGCGTGAAGTTGTCCTGCACGCAGTTCATGTAAGCCATTTCGGCCCCGGCGGCGCGCATGTTCTGCGCAAATACCTCTGGTGACTGCGCGTCATAACGAAACGGCTGGCCCAGCACCCGGCTCATGATGGCCGCAATATCGCCGTAGGACTGCACGTCGTAGCCCAGTCGGTAGGTCTGGCCAGCGTGCTTTTGCGGATGCAACAAGGCCTGCGCGGCAACCCGGGCCACATCTTCGCCGTCTACCCAGCTGAACCTTGCATCGCCGGTGTACTGCTCGATCACTCCGTTGATGACTGCCCGGGTGCCATCGTAGCTGAGCAGGTTTTGCATAAAACACTCGGGGCGCAAATGGGTAAACGAGAACCCCGACCACTCGATGTAGCGTTCCACAAACTGGTGCCAGGCCCAGTGGCCGATGGTGGTGTCGTCCCGTCCGCACGCGCCTAAGTGCACCATATGCTGCACGCCGGCCTTTTTCGCCTGATCGATAAATGCCTTGCTCTGGCGCAGCATGTCCACGGTGTAGCCGGTGACCAGCAGGGCGCGGTCGATCCCCTCCAGCGCCGGGGCCAGGGTGTGTTCCTGGTCGAAATCCATGATCACGGTGCGAATGCCCTGTGCTGTAAAGGGCTGCGCCTTGGCGTGGGAACGCACGGCTGCGACCAGCGTAATGCTCTCGTCGGCCTGCAGGTTGCGCAGCGTGTCGCCGCCGATCTGGCCGGTGGCGCCGGTGATTAAAACGGTGGGTTTGTGCGAAGTCATAAATACGCCTGATGCTTGAGTAAGTTCCTGGTGTAAAAGCTTACTGGGGAACTCATGGCGTATTTACGATGCCTTTTACCTAATAAGATGAACTGAATTCACTAATGAGGGCCGTGCATGTTCGCTTCCGAGCGCCTTAAAGGTATCGATGTATTTGTCTGTGTCGCCGACTCGGGCAGCTTCAGGGCTGCTGCCGAGCGCCTGAACCTGACGGCCTCGGCGATCAGCAAGGGTATCGCCCGGCTGGAAGGCAGGCTTGGGGTGCGCTTGTTCCAGCGCACCACGCGGCGCCTGGCATTGACCGATGCCGGAGCGGCTTTTTACCGGACTTGTACCGGGGTTCTGGCCGAACTGGAGGAGGCCGAGCTGGCCATGCAGGCCGACAATGCCGAGCCGCAGGGCAGAATTCGCATTGACTTGCCGGCGGCCTTCGGGCGTTTGCAGGCGTTGCCGGTGATTCTGCAATCTGTGCAGAAACACGCGCTGCTGCTGCCCCATATTTCGTTCTCTGACCGCTTTATCGATCCGGTCGAAGAGGGCGTGGATATAGTCGTGCGAGTCGGTGGTCCGGATATCTGGCCTGTGGCACTGGAGCATCGCTTTCTGGGGCGCGAGCGGCATGTGTTCTGTGCTGCGCCGGCTTATCTGAGCATTCACGGCACGCCTTTGACCGACCGCGATCTGGAGCATCACCAGTGTGTGGCCTATGGGCGGGCCGACGGCACGGTCAGCCCCTGGAACTTCGCAGGCAACCGCCCCGGAGACATAGAGCGCCGGGTGATGCCCGCCAGGTACATCGTAGGAGATGGGGAAGGGCAAGTGATGACGGTGCTGGCGGGGTGCGGAATCGCCCAACTGCCCACCTGGCTGATCAAGCAGCATCTGGCTGATGGTTCACTGGTGCAGGTGATGCCGCAGCTGGCGAGCGAGGGGTTGGCGATCAACCTGGTGTGGCCAAAAAGCCGCAAGACCCTGCCCAAGGTCAGCGCCTTGCTCGATGCCCTGACAGTCGGGTTGATGCCGTTGGCGGATTAATGGGCGGGTTGCACTCGCCCTCTGGGAGCGGGGTTGCTCGCGATTGGATCACTGTGGTTTTACAGTGACAGCACATCGTCTGCATCGCAGGCAGCCAGTTCCCACATGTTTTTATGCCGCCTCACAACGGCAGCATCCGGTCCTGAATAACCCGCTTCATCACCAGCGTGGAAGTCAGGCGTTGCACATTGGGCAGTGAGGTCAGGCGCTCATCGTAGAGCTGCTGGAAGGCCGGCAGGTCGGCGGCGACCACATGCAGCAGATAGTCCGGGTCGCCGAACAGCCTTTGTGCGTCGACGATTTGCGAGGTCTCGATCACGGCAGCTTCAAAGTCGGCAATGGCCTGGCGCGTCACTTCGCGCAGCGTAACAAACACCATCGCGGAAAAGTTAAGCCCCAGCTCACTCGGCGCCAGCAGGGCGCGATAGCCAAGGATCACGCCTGAGTCTTCCAGCGCCCGCACCCGCCGATGGCAAGGGGAGAGGCTCAAGCCCACCCGATCTGCCAGTTCAGTGAGCGAAAGTCGGCCATCGGCTTGCAGTTGCGCAAGAATATTTCTGTCAATGCGATCCATATGGAAGAACCTTCCCCGGTTGTGGCTTTTTATTAGGATAAACGAAAGATAATCCTGACGGCATTTGCTTATTCTTCTTTTGCCCGCTGACACCTTTTCAGGTGACGGCGGCGAGGGGGCTTGTGGCCCATCTCTCATCCTCAAAGTTTCAGCGTAGAAAGGAAATGTCCCGTGACTCTCAGCGTCCTGGCCGCGTTTTGGGCGGTATCGTTCTTGTTTATCATCACCCCCGGCGCAGACTGGGCCTATGCGATTTCTGCGGGCATGCGCGGTCGGCTGGTGACGCCGGCGGTGGCGGGCATGCTCTCGGGGCATTTGCTGGCAACGGTGATTGTGGCGGCGGGCGTAGGCGGGCTGGTGGCGCGTAACCCGATGATCCTCAGCGTGCTGACCGTTGCGGGGGCGCTGTATTTGCTCTGGCTGGGAGTGTGCATGCTCAGGGATCCCGCAACGCCCCAGTCCGGGCAGGGGCAGGCATCTGATTCATGGTCGCGCTGGGCGTGGAAGGGGTTGTGTGTCAGCGGTCTGAATCCCAAGGTGTTGCTATTGTTTCTGGCGCTTTTACCGCAGTTCACCGACCCGCTGTCGAACTGGTCTATACCGACACAGATCATTGCCCTGGGCGGGCTGCATGCAGTCAGCTGCGCGCTGGTGTATCTGGCGGTCGGCTTCAGTGCCCACGCCGTGTTGCGCACCAGGCCTGGCGCGGCAAAAAACGTCAGCCGGGTATCGGGGGCGATAATGATCCTGATTGCGGTGGTGCTGCTGGCGGAGCAGGCCTACAGTTGAGGCTTGGCCAACAACCCGAGGATAAAACTGTGGCAGCGACTGAGAAGGATCAGCAGGCAACACCGCAGGCGGTCATCGAGTTCTGGAAACAGGCTGGGCCCAAGTACTGGTTTGCCAAGGATGAAGCCTTCGATACCTTGTTTCGCGACACGTTTTACAGCGCCCATTTCCTGGCCGCCAGTCGCCAGCTGGAGCACTGGCTGGCGCAACCAGAAGGCGCTCTGGCATTGCTGTTGCTGCTGGACCAATACCCGCGCAATGCCTTTCGTGGAACCGCACATATGTTTGCCACCGACTCCCTGGCGCGGTTTTACGCCCGGCACATGATCGATGGCGGCATGGACAAGGCGCTTGAGGCTGACTTGCGGCTGTTCTGTTATTTGCCGTTCGAGCATTCCGAAGACGCTGCCGACCAGCAGTTGTCGTTGCAACTGCATCACAGCCTTGGCCCGCAAGCCAGCGTCTGGGCTGAAGAACACGCCGTGATCATCCAGCGATTTGGGCGCTTTCCCCATCGCAATGAGGTGCTGGGGCGCGAGACCACCGAGCAGGAACGCACGTTTCTGGATCAAGGCGGATTTGCGGGTTAAGGCCGTGTCTTGACCATCAGCAAGGTGCTACTGCAGATGAGCAGGCATAATTGTCGCCTGAGCCTGAACACCCTCACCTGATGGAGCTGTCGATGAAGTACCCAGCCGTGTTGATCCTGAGCTGTTGTGCCGTGTTTTTGAGTAAGGGTGCGATAGCCGCGGGGGATGCTGAAGCGGGGGGCAAGCTGTTCACTAAAACCTGTGGCGGTTGCCACAGCATCGGGGTTAACGCGCGCAATGGTTTTGGCCCGCAGCTCAATGGCGTGATCGGACGCCAGGCGGGCACCAGCGAGGGCTACCTGTACTCCGACGCCATGAAAAATTCAGGCGTGGTGTGGACCCGGGAAAAACTGGCCGCCTACATTGAAGCCCCGAAAAAAGTGGTGAGCGGCACGCGGATGATCTTCTGGGGCATCAGCGACCAGGAGAAGATCGACAACCTGCTGGCCTATATTGAGTCCGTCCAGGGGCAGTGATTACTGCACGTCCTTGAGGTAAGCATTGAGCGTCAGCAGCGCCGGGTGCATTTGCTCCGGGGTCTGTGCACTGCTGAAAGCGGCGGCCAGCTTTTGCAGTTCTCGGCCCATGACCGTTTGCGCGCCGCCCAGGGCGTCCAGCGCCAGCGCCACACAGCGCTCGATTTTATCCTGGATGGCGCCCATATCGCCCTTGCGCAAATCAAAGGCAAAGACATCGCGCTGATAGTCGCTCATGGCCGGGTCGTCGCGCAAAATCGGGCTCGAACCTTCGGACTCGTACGCCAGCTTGAGTGCATAAAGGGCGACTGATTCCAGTGGCAATTCCATCGAAAAGATCCTCTACGTTGATGCCGGGCGGCGATCATCGCTTTTCTGTTGACGAAAAAAAAGGCCAAGGGGCAGCACTAGAGGCTTTCAGCATTTAGGTTGATGCGGTGATACCCTCCGGTTTTTTCAGGGAAGGAAGATGAACATGCGCAAGACAGCGTCAGCCCTGGTAGCTGCAATGGGCTTGCTCGCAGCGGGCGGAGCCGGGGCCTGGACCATGAAGGACGGCGTTATCCAGTTCAGTAACGGCGAAGTGTCTTATTGCGACGGCTGGGCACTTGATGCGGCCTCAATCATGTTGAGTCGACAGGAGGGCAGGCCCGTTGATTATGTCTACGATGCCTACCATGAGCCTTCGGACATCACCAGGAAAATGCGGGTGCTGTTTTTGCGTGAAGCCCAGGCCTACCCGGTAGAAGATACAAAAGAAAAACAATGGGCTGCTGCAGAGAAGTTCAGCAACAAGGTGAAGGGGCAGTGTTTCAAGTCTTATATCGAGCGTGTTCCGCAATCTTGAACGCCATAACCTGTGAGCGATGGAAGCACGGGCTGGGGGGCAGGCAGATCAGCCCGGGCGGGACAAATCGCAGGCACAAAAAAACCGGCACGGTGGCCGGTTTCTCTGTGTATCCAGGGTGCATTGAGCGGCACCTTGAATCTATGTTTGGTGCCCCGAGGGAGAATCGTGTGTTCTATATAAAACGTGGTCTGCAGCTGGATTGTGTGATTAGGGATACAGATGGGGATACAAGGTCTGAGCTGCTACCTCACAGTTCAGCTTTGCGGAGGCATCCTCTTCCTAAGCGCTTGAACAGAGTTTTCAACATGGTCAATAAACGTTTTCACATCGTCCATTGTTTCTTCAACCAACTGAGTAGGGAAGTATTGTTGATTGCCCTCCTTGTCCCGACCGTTTCGGTGTACCACATCGTGACGAAGCACTATCGTTTTGTGCAACCGGCGCTTTAGGTCTTTATTTGGAAAAATCTCAATATTAAGCGCGAAACTGAAAATCACTTCAATTTTGGCTAGGTTGTGGTACAGCAGCCCACGCAGATAGGTTTGAACCCGCTCCTCTACTATTTGTGGGTTTCTAAGAATCTCATTTAGAGAAATTTTCTCTGCGGAAAGCTCTTTGTCTTCGATCACCATACGCTGCATTGCCGTAGGGTCTTTCAACACCGCGCTCTGGAGGGTGTCACCCAGGTATGCTTCCATAGCGCTGATCGTTTCGGCAAAAACCATTCTATTAATTACTGAGGCGGATTGCTTCAGTAACCCTGTGCCGCCGACCCCATACTCAGTAAGGACGTCCCTCAAGTGATGTTGGTTGGACTCGAATACATCAAATGGGTTTGGGGGGGTGTAATCGTTTAGCCAATCCTCCTCATCAGGATCATCAGCCGAAAATGGTGCCTCGTCAGCATCTACTCCTACGTCGGGGTATTCATCGAGCTCTATAAAGCAACCGGCAGGCGAGTTTTGCACGTGAACGCTGAATGGGGCGTTACATTCATTGCATTCAATATCAGTGTCATCCTCCGATAGCGAGTCGGACAGCGGCTCCACACACCAGTCGACTTCAGGGACATCGACTGTCACGCAAGCGGGTTTATTACACATTGGGCATTGGAATCTTGCGGTAGTGGTGAGTTGAGCCATTAATCAAATTCCTTATTCGTTGTGTCGAGTTCTTAGCCCTTCAGATTGCCAGAAGCTCGTGGTGCTGCGTTGCGTTCACGCTTATTTGAGATCAATGGCTCACTCCGTAAAAAAGTCACGTTTGGTCCGCTGATATGGAGCTGGATCATCAACTCGCTGGGGACCCTAGGTCACTTATGGCACGGTCACAAATAGGCCGTCAGAAAAATGCACTCTGGCGCAGTGGTAATACCGGGGCACCCCACTTAAAATAACCCTATCTAGCACTTCATCAAGGCCTGTTGTATGGAAATCTTGAATAGCAGGGAAATCGCGATCGGACTTTGGCTGATTGTTATTGCGCTGTATATATTTTTTTCTAAAAAGATGGTGGAGGTTAGGGCTGCCTTCAAACAGCTCACCTTTGTATTTCGTTCCCGCCCCCTGATAATGGTTTTTTTTTCGGCTATCTTGTATACAGCCGTTATGGTCTATATTTTGTCAGAGTGGGATCTCTGGAATATTGATCAGCTGAAGAATACCGTGTTCTGGTTTTTTTCCGTAGGGCTTTTATCTATTTACAATTTGGAGAAGGTTAAAGTCGATCCGGATTTCCTAAAAAACGCATTAATCGGAAACTTGAAGCTGCTCGCCATCTTGCAGTTCGTAGTCGGGATTTACAGCTTGCCACTTCTGGTAGAGCTATTTTTAGTCCCTTTGATGGTGGTGGTAGGCCTTATGATCTCCATCGCAGAATCAGATCCCAAGCACCTTCCAGTCAAGAAACTCCTCAACGGGGTTGTCATAACCTTTGGACTATTTACGCTTGCCTATACGATTTACATGCTTGCTACAGATTTTAAAGAGCTTAGCCAGGAAAAAACATTTTACGATTTTATCGTTCCTGCTCTGCTGACGGTAATGTATTTACCTTACGTGTTTGCAATGATGATGTATTCCACCTATGAGATGGTGTTCGCGCGACTTCAATTTATTGTGCAAGACAAAGGACTTCGTCGCCTCGCAAAACTGTATGCGGTAGCAATAATTAATTTTAGACGTGGAGATGTCCAGCGTTGGGCAGATCACATTAATAGGGTAGAAGTAGTGTCGCACAAGCAGCTTTTGAGCACCTTCGCCCATTTGCGCAAGCTACGAAAGCTGGAAAGGGGGAGCACTGATGTCGCTTACCCTCAAGGATGGTCACCATACCTCGCCAAAGACTTCCTTTTAAGCGAGGGAGTTAAGACGGGATATTATGATTTCTATTCTACTGACCAATGGTATGCATCTTCAAATGTGTATGAGATAGGAGACGACCTATTTTGCGATAATTTAACCTACTATGTAGAGGGTATTGAAGGCATCGCAAAAGTTTTGAAAATCAAGATGAACGTGAACGACTCTAGCCGCGCGAACCATGCAAATGAGAAGCTCGTCGCATTTTCGGAAGTATTAATTAGAAAAAGCCTCAGGATTGAGATTTCTGACGCAGTCAAGAATGCCCTGCGCATTGGTGCACCACACCGAGAAGTCCATGGCGATAAAAAAATAATCGTGCGGAAGGAAATCTGGGAAGGACATACCCTTGGAGGGTATGATCTTAAGATTGAGGTCGTCGCCACCTGACATGTCAGGCAGATAAGGGGCTAATTGATTGAGTTTATGCTGGCCCTTCTTAAGCCTAATACTAGCTACAGTGTAAAAATACTTTTGGTAACAAGCTGGCGCTGGATTAGAAAGCGCCAGATGCCTAGCGGGTTATCGTTTGTCCATACCACTATATCTTCAGTTGCTGTTCTATTAGGCCCATCTCTGCCTTAACTGCATTGGGGTGAGTATTTGTATTGTTGTGTTTCTTTCCGGTTCTGTATCAATTGTTTTAGTAGTATGGTCAGGCTGGCTTTTCTGCCATTAAGCGTTCCGAAAGTGGCTGAGCTGTTTTGTGTCGTTGCATTCCTGGAACATGCCCGCATGACCATCCACTCATAATTAAGCAGTTACACCGATAAATAAATCTAAGTCCGTTGGTAAAGACTCACCAACAATGTTCGAAATCTGCTGTACCTGCACAGCATTTAGCAGCCAATCACCATCAGGGCTGCTACCTAGGTCAGGCCATCCAAGAACATCCAACACGCGTTGTTCAAACTCATGAGATACATCTAACTCGTACTTCAGTGAATCGTCTTCGTTATCGCCAGGTAAAAAACCGCTAATCCATAAAAACATGATGGAGTCTCTCTTATTTCGGGGTTGTTCTTCCCGGGTTGGCGGGTTTGGTTTGTTCACCTGTTTCAGGATCAAACTCGCCAAGGTGCGTAGTGCCTTGCGGGCTATAAATTTCAACTTTCCCGTGCTGGCTGTCCCATTCGTAGATGCGCCCTTTGCTATCTTTCCAACGTCGCCGCATACCGCCTCCTCCTTGGATTGAGCTTTTATCTTTTGCAGGTTTAGCGTCTGGAAAAGCGGCAAGCTCTTTTGGGGGCTTGTGGTACTTAATATCCCCGCCACCCCTGACGTTGATTGACAGGTAAATCGGCGCAACCTGGGGCTGACTCGGAAACCAGATAATCGCGTCCTGATAGTCCGGCGGATACGCTGGGTTGATCAGAATTTGGTCGACTTTCTCTCCGGGTGGAAACACCCACGCGGCAGGTTTCAGCGTAACGCCCTCGAGCGCTGGAATCCCCAACACTGCGTTGGGATCGGCGGCCGGGGTCCAGATGATTTTGATCCCATCGCCAAAATCCGCGACCATCTGATCGCCGCTGGCCTCGGCCGCAATCACCGGCACTTTCTGCCATTCACTCTTGGTGCCGGTATAGAACCCGTACAGGCTTACGGCACCGTCTGGCAGGTGTTTAACGTTTACCCGCACCCGCGTATTGGCTTCGGTGAGTTCGGCATATTGCTCGGACGTGTAGAAGGCGCTGTCGGGTGAAGTCGTGTTGGGTAACAGCATGCCAACCATGACCTTCACATTGGGGGGAGCCATCGTCCATAAACTGCCGCCCAAGCGTTTGGCGAGTTCCATCGCACTGCCAGAGCCGCCAATCCACTGGAGTGCCGTACCCGAGGCTGACGCTGCACTGGAGGTACCTAGTACCGCGTAAGCACCGTACTGACTGAGCAACTCCAACGGGATAACACCGCCCGAGTTACTGTGGTTGATAATCCCATCGGGCAACGTACACGATTTGGCGAAAACGCAGCCAACTGGCCTGACTTCCTCTGGTTTCTTGATCGCCTTTCTACGTTCGTCAGCTTCCCATTCATTCCTGGCGTTCGCGGCCACAGTCCTGTCCCACGCGGCCTGTGCTGCCTCTGTCGCCTCGGCATGTCGCCTGTTGCGGTCTATCCCATTACATCCCTTATAACTCGGGAAAAGGTTTTCAGCCGCCATGCTACTTCCTGTAATTGACTCGATTAAGAGGCGTCTAAAGTCTCACACCTGTGCGGGCCGATTCAGCTTTTAAGTGTATGTAAACGCGATTTGAGTTGGAAGAACGCCGGTGGCGGCGTATCGCCTTCAAGCCTTAGGCGATGCAGATGTCCCAGCTCGCTCAGTACATCGACAAGGTCCGAGTCAAAAGATGGGTTGAGACGCTCGAGGTCGTGATGCGTAAACGTAGGCATATAGAAAATATCTCAAGACGGCTGAGAGATTATCTTGAAAAAAACCAAGGAGAGCACCGCAATTTAAAGGTATGTGCTTAGCATGCGCTAAACATTATCTTGAATTCAGTCTTGAGCTCACTCAAAAGTGAGTAATGATTAAGTGAGAAATATTGGTGGTTTGCGGGGTATTCATGGCCAGAGAACGGCGCTTTAAGTCACAGCGCTTCATCCATGTATCCCAAAGTTCGATATTTTCCTCAGGATGCAAGCGGGTAGGCAGGGACAAATCGCAGGCACAAAAAAACCGGCACGGTGGCCGGTTTCTCTGTGTATCCAAGGTGCATTGAGCGGCACCTTGAATCTATGTTTGGTGCCCCGAGGGAGAATCGAACTCCCACTTCTTTCGAAAACGGATTTTGAATCCGCCGCGTCTACCAATTCCGCCATCAGGGCTCAATGGCG
>Ga0256410_1000475_pt1 | contig 39815 bp, 29 predicted proteins | sample PhyWR1_FD_185983 | JGI IMG/M metagenome (GOLD analysis project Ga0256410, IMG submission 185983) | Leaf surface microbial communities from wheat plants in UC Gill Tract Community Farm, Albany, California, United States - DLSL W.R1 | ecosystem: Host-associated > Plants > Phyllosphere >... | reverse complement strand
TCAGCAATGCCTGCAAATTTCTCACGCAATTTATCTAGAGCACGCTTGTAACGCATCTTTGTCGCACTCAAACCCATATGCATTATGTCCGCGATTTCCTGAAATTCCAGTTCTGCGACAAAACGCAGCACAAGAATCTCACGATCAATCGGATTTACATGCACCAGCCAGCGATCAAGTCCGCCCTTTTCCTCAGGTTTCGGCGCCTTTTCTTCGGACGCTTCCTCGAGGGGGTCAATACTTAATGCGTCCATCAAGCGACGCTTTCGCCGTTCCTTTCGATACTGTGTAATGCACTCGTTGTAGGTGATGCTATATAGCCATGTCTTGAATTTCGACTTGCCTTCAAAATTTTTCAAACCGTACAGCACTTTCAGCATGACTTCCTGACAGACATCATCAGCGTCCCTATCGTTCCCTAAATACCTTGAACAAACGTTGAACAAAGTACGCTGATAGCGCCGCATCAGCTCTTCATAGGCACGTGTCACGTGAAACAACTCATCATGCGAGCGCGCCACCAGCTCCTCATCAGAGAGCTCGCGGGGGTCATAGCGCATGGATAGCGATTGTGCTTTATTCAAAACGAGTTGTGCCAACAGTCAGGTCAATGTCCGCCGCAACCAGTCAATCTTGGCTTTTTTGCGGCGGCGTACATTAGCAGGGTTTGCCGTGTTAGCGGCTGGTTACGTGCTGCTCCAGCAAGATCCGGTTCGAGATGGAGACTAGCTCACCCTCATCGGTCAGCAACGTGGTTTTAACCGTGCCAATTTCTTCGATCTGCCCTTCAACCTCGCCAATCCGCACTTCCTGACCAACCTGATACAGCTCACGCACATAGATCCCGGCCAGTATTTGCCCGGCGATTTCCCGGCTGCCCAGCCCCATTGCCAGTGCAATAGCCAGACCAACGGTAATCAACACAATAACAATCACATGGTTTAGCAGGTCGGTCTTGACCTCCAGCTGGCTGATAGCCACGGAGATGCTGATGATGATGACCAGCCCCTGGGTCACCCTGCCCAGCCCGCCGGCATAATCGAAGCCCACGCTCTCGGCAGCGCCACGCACCAGGCCGTTGAGCACCTGGGCCAGCAACACGCCTGCCAGCAGAACCAGCAGCGCACCAAAGACCTTGGGCAGATACACCGTCAACAGATCCAGCGCGGATGACACACGATCCAGGCCCAGAGACTGCGCCGCAGAAACCAGGAATACCAGCAGCACAAACCAGTAGACGATTTTGCCAATCAGCGTCGAAATGGGCACCTGAATTCCGACCCGGGCCAGAATCTTGGTCAAGCCCGTACCGCCCATCAGGCGGTCAAGGCCCAACTTGGCAAGCAGTTTGGACAGCAAGGCGTCGAGCAGTTTGGCAACCACGAAGCCCAGCAGTACTACCACCAACGCGCCGAAGAGGTTGGGAATAAAGTTGGCAATCTTGGTCCACAAGGCAGTCATTGCCGCGACCAGGCTTTGGGTCCAGACATTCAATTCCATGTTCAATCAGCCTTATCAACAGGGCGAGCAGCAGATTTGCGTCGCGAAACGGGCGCAATATGAGCCGAACCGCTATTCAAAGCAATCATCAGTGCTTGCATCCAGCGGCCCAGCAGGCTGAAAAGGTCTCCCGCACCGACCTGTCGGTTGGCGGTTTTCAGCACGCGACCCAGGCACGCATCGTCATCCCGGTTGGACGGCTCGGCCTTGAGCATTTCACGTAAGGACTGTTCAAACGGATCGTGCATAAGCACCTCTCGGTAAGTCAGTAAAAGACGAAGGGACATTTGCCGGGGTCACATTCACCCGGTCACAGCCACTGCAAACGACGGTAAAACCACCATTGCCCCGCCCCGATAACCAGCATCACGCCGCAGGTTATGGCAAAGCCATAAGAGTCATCGGAGAACGGTACGCCCCCCACATTGATACCCAGCAAACCGGTAATAAAGGTGATCGGCAGAAAGATCCCCGTCAGCACGCCAAAGCGATACATGATGCGGCTCATACGCACGTTCAAACGCCGGTCTTCAGACTCGAGCACCAGCCCCACGCGCTCGCGGGTCAGTTCGAGCTCCTCCAGATAGCGGGTCAGGCTGTTGTTCAGTTCGTTCCAGTAGTCGGCATCATCGGCACTGAACCAGGGTAATTTGATACGCGTAAGCTGACCGAAAATATCCCGCTGAGGTGCCAGGAATCGACGCAAGGCGGCTGCCCTTCGACGAACCTGCAAGAGGCTGTTGTGATCAGGTGTGTACCGTTCGTCGGCATCTATTTTATCTTCTTCGTCATCGACGATTTCTGACAGTTCGCCGATCAAGTCCTGCACCTTCAATGTCAGGTGCTGGGCCAGGTACAGGATCAATTCAGAGGGATTTTTCGGGCCTTCACCCTGGGAAAACTCACTGAGCAACTCATCGGTGGCCCGCAATGGTCGCATGCGCAATGAGATCAAGCGCTGCGCACTGCCGAAAATACGCAGTGAAACCATGTCTTCAGGCTCTGCGCCGGGGTTCAGGTTGACCCCGCGCATAAACAGCAGCAGCTCATTGTTGGGGGCAGGCACCAGGCGCGGACGGGTATTTTCTTCAAGCAGCAGATCACAGTTGAAATCACTCAAGCCACTGGAATCACGCAGCCAGCTCTGGGTTTGCGGATGACTGCGATCCCAATGCAGCCAGAGGCTTTCGTGGGCCTGCAACTGAAGGTCGTTCAGCTCGGTGCGCGCAATCGAACGTGCGCCGCCTTCACCATCCAGCACCAGCGCATGCACCAGCCCCCATTGAGCGTTTTCTTCCTCGAACATCCGTGATCCTTAGTGGTAATGCGTTTAGCCCGGCATTTTCAGAGCGGTTGGCGAAATGATAACGCCATTATTGTCGGCATAAATGAATTCACCGGGGCGGAACGTGACACCCGCAAACGTCACGGGCACGTTGACATCGCCCACACCGCGACGGTTGCTCTTGAGCGGATGACTGGCCAAAGCCTGCACGCCGAGATCGGTTTGCGCGAGCACATCGACGTCGCGAATGCAGCCGTAAATAACAATACCTTCCCAGCCATTTTTTGCCGCCCTGTCTGCAATCATGTCGCCCAGCAAGGCATGACGCAGGGAACCGCCCCCATCGACCACCAGCACTTTGCCTTCACCGCTGAGTTCAGCCTGTTCCTTGACCCGCGAGTTGTCCTCGAAGCACTTGATGGTCACGATCTCGCCGCCAAAGGAGTCGCGCCCGCCGAAATTGCTGAACATGGGCTCAAGTACCTGCACCAGCTCAGGGTAGGCATCGCACAGATCGGGGGTGATGTAGTGATTCACGGGAAAGCTCCTGTTCAGGGTGGGCACAACAGTGAAAACAACGATAGCACTATGGGTTATAGACGCTTTGGACAAGCCCGGCTTTAAAAGTCGTCCAAGCCTCGAGCGGCAACCAATATCACATAAAAGAACACGTTATGACCACCTTGCGATATCGGGTCACACGCCATCCGCACCAGCTGCCGTATGAACGAAGCAGCTGCAGAAACACTGCAACTGTGGGAGCGAGCCTGCTCGCGAAGATCGTTCGCGAGCAGGCTCGCTCCCACAATAGAGGGCTTGACCTGCAACAGAGTATCTACAACGATTTCGTCGTGCCTTTTAGTAGCCAATCACGCACCAATGGCCACACTTCCTGCTGCGCAGCCTGGCTGACCAGCATTTCAACGTGACTGTAATCAGAGCTGAAGCCATGCTCACGGCCAAGGGACACGAACTTGCGCTGTTCTGAGCCCAACTGGTCGAACAGCTTGCGACACGCCCACTCCGGCGTTTGCCGATCACCCACCGCTGCCACCACCAGTGCCGGGGCCTGAACCTCGGCCAAACCGGCCCACCAGTCGCGCTCGGCGTCCTTGAAACGCCCCATAAAACCATTCCAGCGCAGGGTTTCCAGGGCGATGCTGACCGGCTCGTCTTCCGGGCCACGCTTGAGTCGCGTCCCCGACAGTTGCTTGAAGCGCTTCAACAACAGATAGGCACCCCACTCAATCGGAGGAATTTTCAGTGACCAGTAACGGCGATTGATCTGGCAGCCAAAAAACGCCGCCGACGCCACATCCGGCTCACTCAGATACTTGCCCCCCAAGGCCGCGGCCAAACTGATGGCACCCTGAGAATGGCCGAGCCAGTGCGGAACTTGCCCGCTTTGCTCGCGAACAAATGCCGCTATGGCTGGCAAGTCGTAGCGGGCATAGTCCGCCACGCGATTTTTAGCCCAGCTAATATTTCGTGACGAAAGACCATGGCCACGCATTTCGGGCAGCCACACATCAAACCCGGCACGCGCCAAAAACGCCCCTAGCCCTGCCCCCTTGGGCGAGTACCAAAAACGCCGATTGGAAAAACTGCCATGCAACAGGATGACCGGCACGCCGCGTACCTGGCTGTCGTCGGCCATCCCCAGGCGGGTCACCACCAGCTCAACGGAAATATCCGGGCTGTTGGCCGGTTTCAAGCGATAAACGTCTTCGCTCAGATCGCCCCGACGCTCAGCGCTGATCAGGGCAACGGGAAAAAGGAGACTGCTGCTTTGCATAATGCTCTTGCACAAAAAAGGGCGATTTCACACAGGAACTCGCCCTACCACTGCCTATAAAGAGCAGGGCAGCCCTTTGGCTGCCCTGCTCCACGCTCAACGACTCAAGCCTGCGCCTGACCCTCTGCAAGGAAGAACCAGGTTTCCAGAACGGTGTCCGGGTTCAGGGAAACACTTTCGATACCCTGCTCCATCAGCCATAGCGCCAGATCCGGGTGATCGGACGGGCCCTGGCCGCAAATACCGATGTACTTGCCAGCCTTGTTGCACGCCTGAATGGCGTTGGACAGCAGCTTTTTAACCGCCGGGTTGCGCTCATCAAACAGGTGCGCAATGACACCGGAGTCGCGGTCCAGACCCAGGGTCAGCTGAGTCAGGTCGTTGGAGCCGATGGAGAACCCGTCGAAGAACTCCAGGAACTCTTCAGCCAGGATCGCGTTGGAAGGCAGTTCGCACATCATGATCACGCGCAGACCGTTTTCACCACGCTTGAGGCCGTTTTCCGCCAGCAGATCTATCACCTGGCTCGCTTCACCCAGGGTACGGACGAACGGCACCATGATTTCAACGTTGGTAAAGCCCATTTCGTTACGCACACGCTTGAGCGCACGGCATTCAAGCTCGAAGCAGTCGCGGAAGTTTTCACTGATGTAACGCGAAGCACCGCGGAAGCCCAGCATCGGGTTCTCTTCTTCAGGCTCGTACAGCTTGCCGCCGATCAGGTTGGCGTATTCGTTGGACTTGAAGTCCGACAGGCGCACGATGACTTTTTTCGGTGCAAAAGCGGCGGCCAGGGTGCTGATGCCTTCAACCAGTTTTTCGACGTAGAAGCCCACCGGATCGTTGTAGCCGGCGATGCGCTTGTCGACGCTGTCCTTGATTTCCTGTGGCAGGCCATCGTAGTTCAGCAGGGCTTTGGGGTGTACACCGATCATGCGGTTGATAATGAACTCCAGACGGGCCAGGCCCACACCGGCGTTCGGCAATTGCGCGAAGTCAAAGGCACGGTCCGGGTTGCCGACGTTCATCATGATCTTGAACGGCAGGTCCGGCATGGCGTCCACGGAGTTCTTCTTGATATCGAAGCCCAGTTCGCCTTCAAAGATAAACCCGGTATCGCCTTCAGCGCACGAAACGGTAACGCCCTGGCCGTCTTTCAACAGCTGGGTGGCGTTGCCGCAACCCACCACGGCCGGGATACCCAGCTCGCGAGCGATGATCGCCGCATGACAGGTACGACCGCCGCGGTTGGTGACGATGGCGCTAGCGCGCTTCATCACGGGTTCCCAGTCCGGGTCGGTCATGTCGGAGACCAGTACGTCGCCCGGCTGGACTTTATCCATTTCCGACACGTCCTTGATGATGCGGACCTTGCCTGCACCGATACGCTGGCCAATGGCGCGGCCTTCAGCCAGTACCGTACCGGTTTCCTTGAGCAGGTAGCGCTCCATGACATTGCCGGCGCTGCGGCTTTTCACGGTTTCCGGGCGCGCCTGTACGATGTACAGCTTGCCGTCATCGCCGTCTTTGGCCCACTCGATGTCCATCGGGCACTTGTAGTGCTTCTCGATGATCATGGCTTGCTTGGCCAGCTCGCTGACTTCAGCATCGGTCAGGCAGAAACGCGCGCGATCGGCTTTTTCAACGTCGATCACCTTGACCGACTTGCCGGCCTTGGCTTCGTCACCGTAGATCATCTTGATGGCTTTGCTGCCCAGGTTGCGGCGCAAAATAGCCGGACGACCCGCTTCCAGGGTTTGTTTGTGAACGTAGAATTCGTCCGGGTTTACCGCACCTTGCACGACGGTCTCACCCAGGCCGTAGGCGCCGGTGATAAACACTACATCACGGAAGCCTGATTCAGTGTCCAGGGTAAACATCACGCCCGCGGTGCCGGTTTCGGAGCGCACCATGCGCTGTACGCCTGCAGACAGGGCGACCAGTTTGTGGTCAAAGCCCTGGTGCACGCGGTAAGAAATAGCGCGGTCGTTGAACAGGGAGGCAAATACTTCCTTGGCCGCACGAATGACGTTTTCAACGCCACGGATATTCAGGAAGGTTTCTTGCTGACCGGCAAAGGACGCGTCCGGCAAGTCTTCGGCGGTGGCCGAGGAGCGCACGGCAACGGCCATGTCAGGGTTGCCCTGGGACAAAGCGGCAAAGGCGGTACGAATTTCGGCGTTAAGCTTCTCCGGGAACTCGGCTTCCATGATCCATTGACGGATCTGGGCACCGGTTTTAGCCAGGGCATTGACGTCATCTACATCGAGCGCATCCAGCGCAGCGTGGATCTGGTCGTTCAAACCACTCAGTTCGAGAAAATCACGATATGCCTGAGAAGTCGTGGCGAAGCCACCGGGAACTGAAACACCAGCGCCTGCAAGATTACTGATCATCTCGCCGAGGGATGCGTTCTTGCCCCCCACATGCTCCACGTCATGGGCGCCGAGCTTATCGAGGGAAACTACGTACTCTACCAAGGTGATCTCTCCACTAACGGTGTTGGGAAAAGCTCAGGGCGCTGGATCCTCATCATGAGGCATCACAGCGATTGTGGCCTGGACCTGGAAAATAAGTGACACTGCCTGTCATGTAGCGCGACAAAAGCGCGCCTATCATATCCAAGAATCGTCACCAGCTTAAGGCCCAAGGCGCAAATGAAACGATCTGCTTTCTTTATATCCGATGGCACCGGTATTACTGCCGAAACCCTGGGCCAGAGTTTGCTGGCACAATTCGAAAATGTGACCTTCAGCAAGTTCACGCGCCCCTACATAGACAGCGTGGAAAAAGCGCGGGCAATGGTACAACAAATCGATAACGCCGCCGAAAAAGACGGATTCAGCCCGATAATTTTCGACACTATCGTCAATCAGGACATTCGCGAAATCCTCGCCACGTCCAATGGTTTCATGATCGACATCTTCTCCAGTTTCCTTGCTCCACTGGAGCAGGCGCTGGGTGAACATTCCTCGTATTCGGTGGGCAAGTCCCACTCCATTGGCCACAACTCCAACTATATGGAGCGCATCGAGGCGGTGAACTTTGCCCTCGACAATGATGACGGCGCCCGCACACACAAGTACGACAAGGCCGACCTGATCCTGGTTGGCGTGTCCCGTTGCGGCAAAACCCCGACCTGCCTTTATATGGCCATGCAATTCGGCATCCGCGCTGCCAACTACCCGCTGACCGATGACGACATGGAAAGCCTCAAGCTGCCGGCTGCCCTGCGTGAACACAAACACAAGCTCTTCGGCCTGACCATCGACCCGGACCGCCTGACGGCCATCCGCAACGAACGCAAGCCCAACAGCCGCTACTCAAGCTTTGCCCAGTGCGAATTTGAAGTGCGCGAAGTTGAACGCCTGTTTCAGCGCGAAAACATTCCGCATATCAACTCCACGCATTTCTCGGTGGAAGAAATATCAGCCAAGATCCTGGTCGAAAAAGGCGTGGAGCGGCGGTTCAAGTAACAGCCCTGAACACATGAAACCTGTGGGAGCGAGCCTGCTCGCGAAGCCGGTAAAGCCCTTTTGCGAGCAGGCTCGCTCCCACTTCTGGCTCAAATCACCAACAGGTCCACAAACCGGTTAACCGGCGTGGCCTCCAGCGCCTGCTGATCCTTGCACAGGGTAAAAATCTGCGCACACCGCTGGCTCACAAAACGGGTGGCCAGGTTGGCCCTGAACTTGTCCTCCAGCAATGGAATCCCCTCATCACGACGCCGACGATGGCCAATGGGGTATTCCACTTCCACCTGCCCGGTGCTGGTGCCATCGCTGAAAAAAACCTCGATGGCATTGGCAATTGAGCGTTTGTCTGCCTCCAGGTACTCGCGTGTGTAGCGCGGATTTTCGACCACTACCATTTTTTCCCGCAATTGGTCGATGATCGGGTGGGCCGCGTGAAAATCATCTTCGTAGTGTTCTGCTATCAGATTGCCAAACGCCAGCGGTACCGCGGTCATGTATTGAATACAGTGATCACGGTCCGCCGCGTTGGCCAATTTGCCTTGCTTGGAAATGATCCGAATCGCCGATTCGTGGGTTGTAATCACGATTTTCTCGATATCGTGCAAGCGGTCCTTGACCTGGGGATGCAAGGTCACTGCTGCTTCGCACGCAGTCTGCGCATGGAATTCGGCCGGGAAGCTGATCTTGAACAGCACGTTTTCCATTACATAGGTGCCATAGGGCTGGCTCAGGCTGAACTGGCGCTGGTCCTCGGGCTTGAGCGCCAGATCCTTGTTGGTATGGCTGAACAGCACATCGTAGAAGCCCCATTGCGGCGCCGTCAGCACCCCGGGGATGCCCATTTCACCGCGTAACGCAATGTCAGCCAGACGCACCCCGCGACTCGACGCATCCCCGGCGGCCCAGGATTTACGCGATCCGGCGTTCGGCGCATGACGATAGGTGCGCAACGCCTGCCCATCCACAAAAGCATGGGACAGCGCCGACAGCAACTGCTCGCGAGTGGCGCCCATCAGTTTGGCGCACACCGCCGTCGAGGCGACCTTGACCAGCAGAACATGGTCCAGGCCAACACGATTAAAAGAGTTTTCCAGGGCAATCACGCCCTGAATCTCATGGGCCATGATCATTGCTTCGAGCACCGCCCGCATCGTCATCGGCGCTTCGCCATTGGCTACACGTTTTTGCGACAGATGATCGGCTACCGCCAGAATACCGCCCAGATTATCCGAAGGATGGCCCCACTCCGCCGCCAGCCAGGTGTCGTTGTAGTCCAGCCAGCGCACGATACAGCCGATGTCCCATGCCGCCTTGACCGGGTCCAGGCGAAACGAAGTACCTGGGACCCTCGCGCCAAAAGGTACAACCGTGCCCTCGACGAAAGGCCCCAGGTGCTTGCTGCACTCCGGAAAACGCAGCGCCAGCAGGCCGCAGCCCAAGGTATCCATCAGGCAGTTGCGGGCAGTATCGAGGGCTTCGGGGGAGGTGATGGTGTAGGTCAGGACATAATCGGCAATGTCCTGCAAAACCTTGTCGTAATCGGGGCGGTTGTTGAGGTCGACGTTGGCGCTCATGGGGCAGTCTCCAAAGAGTGGGTAAGGGTCGTGTCCATCCTCAGGTTCATCGTGATTTTGCGGGTCTAAATGCCCGTTTGATGTATCAGAATCAAAACCCCCTCACCCTGGCCCTCTCCCGGAGGGAGAGGGTTGGGGTGAGGGCAAAGGGTTCACCCGATCAAAAAGAATCACCCGGCACCCGCACCCAGCCTTCCATCAGTACCCGCGCACTGCGGCTCATGATGGCTTTGGTCACGGTCCATTCGCCGTCAACCTGCCGGGCTTCGGCACCCACGCGCAAGGTGCCCGAGGGATGGCCAAAGCGCACGGCATCGCGCTGTTCACCACCGGCCGCCAGGTTGACCAGCGTGCCCGGGATCGCCGCAGCCGTACCGATGGCCACCGCAGCGGTGCCCATCATGGCGTGGTGCAACTTGCCCATCGACAAGGCCCGCACCAGCAAATCCACACTCTGGGCACTGACCGGCTTGCCGCTGGATGACACGTAGTCCGCAGGCCCGGCAACAAAGGCGACCTTGGGCGTGTGCTGACGCTTGGCCGCGTCTTCAAGCTTGTCTATCAGGCCCATGCGCAACGCACCGTGAGCACGGATAGTTTCGAACATGGCCAGGGCTTTCGGGTCGCTGTTGATGTCGTTCTGCAGCTCTGCACCGCTGTAACCGATATCCCGCGCATTGACGAAAATCGTCGGAATCCCGGCATTGATCATGGTCACATTCAAGGTGCCGACACCCGGTACTTCAAGGTCGTCCACCAGGTTACCGGTTGGAAACATCGAACCGCCTGCCCCCTCTTCATCCGCTGCCGGGCTGATAAATTCCAACTGCACCTCTGCGGCCGGGAAGGTCACGCCGTCGAGTTCAAAATCGCCGGTTTCCTGTACCGCACCGTCGGTGATCGGCACATGGGCAATGATGGTCTTGCCAATATTGGCCTGCCAGATACGTACCACCGCCGTACCATTGCGGGGGATACGAGCGGTATCCACCAGGCCGCTGCTGACCGCGAACGACCCGACCGCCGCAGACAGGTTGCCGCAGTTGCCGCTCCAGTCCACAAAGGGCTTGTCGATCGCGACCTGACCGAACAGGTAATCGACATCATGATCCGCACGCAGGCTTTTGCTGACGATCACGGTTTTGCTGGTGCTGGAAGTGGCCGCGCCCATGCCGTCGATCTGTTTTTCGTAAGGGTCTGGGCTACCGATCACGCGCAACAACAAGGCATCACGGGCGGCACCCGGTACCTGAGCCACGGCGGGAAGGTCCAGCAGACTGAAGAACACGCCTTTACTGGTGCCGCCACGCATATAGGTCGCGGGAATTCTGATTTGCGCTGCGTAGGCCATATCACTGAGTCCTGTAGTAGCCGGGGCTCGTGGCCCCGGCGCTGGGGTTAGGCTGTCGCCGATTCCAGGAAGTCCTGGGCAAAACGCTGCAACACGCCGCCTGCTTCGTAGATCGAGACTTCTTCCGCAGTATCCAGGCGGCAGGTCACCGGCACTTCCAGGCGCTCACCATTTTTGCGGGTGATCACCAGGGTCAGCGTGGCACGCGGGGTGCGTTCGCCGATCACGTCGTAGGTTTCACTGCCGTCGATTTGCAGGGTTTTGCGGTTGGTGCCCGGCAAAAATTCCAGTGGCAACACGCCCATGCCCACCAGGTTGGTACGGTGAATACGCTCAAAGCCCTCGGCTGCAATGGCCTCGACCCCTGCCAGGCGCACCCCTTTGGCCGCCCAGTCACGGGACGAACCCTGACCGTAATCGGCACCCGCGATAATGATCAACGGCTGCTTGCGTTCCATGTAGGTTTCGATGGCTTCCCACATGCGCATCACCTGCCCTTCGGGCTCAAGGCGAGTCAGGGAGCCCTGTTTGACCTTGCCGTCCTCGATCACCATTTCGTTGAATAGTTTCGGATTGGCGAAGGTCGCGCGCTGGGCCGTCAGGTGGTCGCCGCGGTGCGTTGCGTATGAGTTGAAGTCGACTTCCGGCAAGCCCATTTTCGCCAGATATTCGCCTGCGGCGCTGTCGAGCATGATGGCGTTGGAGGGCGACAAGTGGTCTGTGGTGATGTTGTCCGGCAGTACCGCCAGCGGGCGCATACCCTTGAGCGGACGAGCCCCGGCCAACGCACCTTCCCAGTACGGCGGACGGCGGATGTACGTGCTCTGCGGGCGCCAGTCATACAGCGGCTCGACTTTCGGGCCGGTATCTTCATGAATGGCGAACATCGGGATATACACCTGGCGGAACTGCTCCGGCTTCACGGCGGCCTTGACCACGGCGTCGATTTCTTCATCGCTCGGCCAGATGTCTTTCAGGCGGATTTCCTTGCCATTGGCGTCCAGGCCCAATACATCTTTCTCGATATCGAAGCGGATAGTGCCGGCAATCGCGTAGGCCACCACCAGCGGCGGCGAGGCGAGAAACGCCTGTTTGGCGTAAGGGTGAATACGCCCGTCAAAGTTGCGGTTGCCCGACAGTACAGCCGTGGCGTACAGGTCGCGGTCGATGATTTCCTGCTGGATGGCCGGGTCCAGGGCACCGGACATACCGTTGCAGGTGGTGCAGGCAAATGCCACCACGCCAAACCCCAGTTTTTCCAGTTCATGGGTCAAACCGGCTTCGTCCAGATACAGGGCCACGGTTTTGGAGCCCGGCGCCAGCGAGGTTTTGACCCACGGTTTGCGGCTCAGGCCAAGCTGGTTGGCATTGCGCGCCATCAAGCCCGCAGCGATCACGTTGCGCGGGTTGCTGGTATTGGTGCAGCTGGTGATCGCCGCGATGATGACCGCGCCGTCGGGCATTTGCCCCGGCACTTCGTCCCATTGACCGGCGATGCCTTTGGCCGCCAGGTCAGTGGTGGCCACACGGGCGTGCGGGTTGCTCGGTCCGGCCATGTTGCGCACTACCGACGACAGGTCAAAGCTCAGGCTGCGCTCGTACTGCGCACCCTTCAGGCTGTCGGCCCACAGGCCGCTGACCCTGGCGTAGTTCTCCACCAGTTGCACTTGCTGGTCTTCACGACCGGTCAGCTTGAGGTAGTCGATGGTTTGCTGGTCGATGTAGAACATCGCAGCCGTGGCGCCGTATTCCGGAGCCATGTTGGAAATGGTGGCACGGTCGCCCAGGGTCAGCGCTGCGGCACCTTCACCGAAGAACTCCAACCAGGCACCGACCACTTTCTGCTTGCGCAGGAACTCGGTGAGCGCCAGCACCATATCGGTGGCAGTAATGCCCGGTTGCAGCTTGCCGGTCAGTTCGACGCCGACGATTTCCGGCAGGCGCATCCACGAGGCACGGCCAAGCATCACGCTTTCGGCCTCAAGGCCACCGACACCAATAGCGATCACGCCCAGCGAATCCACGTGAGGGGTGTGGCTGTCAGTGCCTACGCAGGTATCCGGGAAGGCCACACCGTCGCGCACCTGGATCACCGGAGACATTTTCTCCAGGTTGATCTGGTGCATGATGCCGTTGCCCGGCGGGATCACATCAACGTTTTTAAAGGCTTTTTTGGTCCACTCGATAAAGTGGAAGCGGTCTTCGTTGCGACGGTCCTCGATGGCGCGGTTCTTTTCGAACGCCTCGGGGTCGTAGCCGCCGCATTCCACCGCCAGCGAGTGGTCGACGATCAGCTGGGTCGGCACTACCGGATTGACCTGGGCCGGGTCCCCACCCTGCTGGGCGATGGCGTCACGCAGGCCGGCGAGGTCGACCAGCGCGGTCTGACCGAGAATGTCGTGGCACACCACACGCGCCGGGAACCACGGAAAGTCGAGATCGCGCTTGCGATCGATCAACTGGCTCAGCGATGCATTCAGGGTGGCAGGATCACAGCGACGTACCAGGTTTTCGGCCAGTACGCGGGAGGTGTAAGGCAATGTGTCGTACGCACCGGGCTTGATCGCATCGACGGCCGCACGGGTGTCGAAATAATCCAGCCGGGTGCCCGGTAATGTTTTGCGAAATTCAGTATTCATTGGCGCAGGACTCGATCACGGTAGTTACAAAAGAGGGAACCGGCTCCCACCTTCAGCGGGAGCCAGTGGCCTCACTCAGCGACGTTCGATTGGCACGAACTTGCGCTGTTCTACGCCGATGTATTCGGCGCTCGGACGGATAATGCGGTTGTTGGCACGCTGTTCGAACACATGCGCCGCCCAGCCGGTCAGGCGTGAGCAGACAAAGATCGGGGTAAACAGCTTGGTCGGGATACCCATGAAGTGATACGCCGAGGCATGGTAGAAATCGGCGTTGGGGAACAGCTTCTTTTGTTCCCACATGGTTTTGTCGATCGCTTCGGAGACCGGGAACAACACGGTGTCGCCCACTTCGTCGGCAAGTTTTTTCGACCAGCCCTTGATCACTTCGTTACGCGGGTCGCTGTCTTTATAGATCGCATGGCCGAAGCCCATGATCTTGTCCTTGCGCGCCAGCATGCCGAGGGTGCCCTGCACCGCCTCTTCTGCTGAACCGAAACGTTCGATCATTTCCATCGCCGCCTCGTTGGCGCCGCCGTGCAGCGGGCCGCGCAGCGAGCCGATCGCTGCAGTGATGCATGAATACAGGTCGGACAAGGTCGAGGCACAAACACGGGCAGTAAAGGTCGAAGCGTTGAACTCGTGCTCGGCGTAAAGGATCAGTGACACGTTCATCACCTTGACGTGCAACTCGCTCGGTTTTTTGTCGTGCAGCAAGTGCAGGAAGTGGCCGCCGATCGACTCTTCGTCGGTTACGCAGTGAATGCGCTTGCCGTCATGGCTGAAGCGATACCAGTAGCACATGATCGCCGGGAAGGCGGCCAGCAGGCGGTCGGTCTTGTCCTGTTGCTCGGCGAAGTCTTTCTCCGGCTCGATATTGCCCAGGAACGAGCAACCGGTGCGCATCACGTCCATCGGGTGGGCGTCGGCGGGAATGCGCTCCAGCACTTCTTTCAATGCCTGGGGCAGATCGCGCAGCTTTTGCAGCTTGGCCGTGTAGGCAGCCAGTTGGGTCCTGGTAGGCAGTTCGCCATATAACAGCAGATAAGCCACTTCTTCAAAGCGTGCTTCGGCCGCCAGTTCACGTACGTCATAACCACGATAAGTGAGGCCTGCGCCTTCCTGGCCTACGGTGGACAGGGCCGTTTGCCCGGCCACCTGGCCGCGTAGTCCGGCACCACTCAATACTTTTGCTTCGGCCATTGCGCTTCTCCAATCTTGAATTTGTTAGGGATTCGGCAACTACTGGGTTCAATACATACCTGTGTGGGAGCGAGCCTGCTCGCGATTCAGGCAACACGGTTTGCCTGAATCACTGCGGTGACCCTATCGCGAGCAAGCCCGCGCCCACAGAGTCACAGTGTTCTGTTACTTCTTCGCGGCAAACAACGCATCGAGTTTCTGCTCGAACTCGTGGTAGTTGATGGCATCGTAAAGTTCCATGCGGGTTTGCATGGTGTCGATCACGTTTTGCTGGGTGCCGTCGCGGCGGATCGCGGTGTAGACGTTTTCGGCCGCCTTGTTCATGGCCCGGAATGCCGACAGCGGATACAGCACCAGCGATACGTCAGCACCGGCCAGTTGCTCGGTGGTGTACAGCGGCGTGGCACCGAATTCGGTGATATTGGCCAGGATCGGGGCTTTGACCCGGTTGGCAAACAGTTTGTACATCTCAAGCTCGGTAATGGCTTCCGGGAACACCATGTCAGCCCCCGCTTCAACACAGGCCGCGGCACGTTCCAGGGCTGACTCAAGCCCTTCCACCGCCAGCGCATCGGTTCGCGCCATGATCACGAAGCTGTCATCGGTACGCGCATCGACGGCGGCCTTGATACGGTCGACCATTTCCTGCAGCGAAACGATTTCCTTGTTCGGGCGATGACCGCAACGCTTGGCGCCTACCTGGTCTTCAATGTGAATCGCCGCAGCGCCGAACTTGATCATCGACTTGACCGTGCGGGACACGTTGAAAAACGAAGAGCCGAAGCCGGTATCCACGTCCACCAGCAATGGCAGATCACATACATCGGTAATGCGTCGCACATCAGTCAGTACATCGTCCAGACCCGTAATACCCAGATCAGGTACGCCCAGCGACCCGGCGGCGACGCCTCCACCCGATAGATAGATGGCTTTGAAACCCGCACGTTTGGCCAGCAGCGCATGATTGGCGTTGATCGCACCCACCACTTGCAAAGGATGTTCGCTTGCAACTGCATCACGGAAACGCTGGCCTGGACTGTTCTTATTGCTCATGACTCACCTCGTGGAGTGGCTGTCTGCTGGGCACCGTCTTGGTAATGACGGGCAATATTGCGTTTAGATGCGCCGATATGTCGGCGCATCAACAATTCGGCCAGTTCGCCGTCGCGATCGGCAATGGCATCGAGAATCCGGTGATGCTCGGCAAACGCCTGATGTGGACGGTTGGGCGTGGCGGAAAACTGGATGCGGTACATGCGCACCAACTGGTACAACTCGCCACAGAGCATTTGCGTCAGGGTGCGATTGCCACTGCCCTGAATAATTTTGTAATGAAAATCGAAGTCGCCTTCTTGCTGGTAGTAACCGACGCCCGCCTGAAACGCCTCATCGCGCTCATGGGTTTCGAGCACCTGGCGTAGCTCGGCGATGTCTTCGTCACTCATGCGTTCGGCGGCCAGGCGGCAGGCCATGCCTTCAAGGGACTCGCGAATTTCGTAGAGTTCGATCAGCTCGGCATGGCTCAGCGACACGACCCGCGCCCCGACATGGGGGACGCGCACCAACAAACGCTGGCCTTCAAGGCGATGGATGGCTTCGCGCAATGGCCCGCGGCTGATGCCGTAGGTGCGCGCCAGTTCGGGCTCGGAGATCTTGCTTCCCGGGGCGATTTCGCCTTTGACAATAGCCGCCTGAATGCGCCGAAAAACGTTCTCGGAAAGGGTTTCCGAGTCGTCCTGGGCGATCGTGGCAGGTTCCAGTGCTTGCAGCATATTGTCGACACCTTGAAAATCAATAGTGCTGAAATTAGCTATTTCAGCCCTGATAGTCAAAGAATAAATCGACATTGTCGACAATCCAAGAATACGACCTTGGTTGTATCGACAGGGTTGATCGCCGCTTGCAAGCGCCTCGGCGCTGGCGCCATAAAACCATCATGTTAGAATGCCGACCGCATCCGCCCTGCCCTCATCCATAGGGCAGCCGCACGAGGAAACTTGCGCTCCTGCCAGTCGCCTTGAACTGAAGATTGCAAGAGACGTGCTTCGATTTATGAAATTGCTTCCCCTCTATATCCTCGCCTTCCTGCTGTGCATACCCGGCCTGAGCCTGGCTGGCGAAAAAACCGTGTACGGCCTCAACGAATACGCTGAACTGGCAGGTATCGACCTGCAGGTGGCGGCCAAACTCGACACCGGCGCCAAGACCGCCTCGCTCAGCGCCCGAGATATCAAGCGCTTCAAGCGTGATGGCGAGAGCTGGGTACGCTTTTACCTGGCCATCGATGATGCCCACTCGCACCCCATCGAACGCCCGCTGGCCCGTGTCAGCAAGATCAAGCGACGCTCGGGTGATTACGATCCTGAGTCCGACAAGAACTACACCTCGCGCCCGGTTATTTCCCTGGAAATCTGCATGGGCAAGGCTTTACGCACCATCGAAGTGAACTTGACCGATAGAAGTGCGTTCCAATACCCGCTGTTGATTGGCTCCGAAGCGCTCAAACGCTTTGATGCGCTGGTCGACCCAAGCCTTAAATACGCTGCTGGCAAACCTGCCTGCGTCGCCAACGCTCAAACCGCAGAGTAATTGAAATGCGCGCTCTTACCCTTCACCTGAAAATCTTGATCACCATCCTTGTGGTGCTGGGCATTTCGATTACGGCCTATCAGATTTTCGTCCTCGGCATTCCTGTGACCGAAGACGCCACGGACGACTTGTGGAATATCGACGCCAAGGTCGAGTTCGTCGCCAGCTCCAAAGACCCGGTCAAGATCCAGATGTTCGTGCCGCCGCTTAACCGCGACTACGTCAGCCTCAACGAGAGCTTTATCTCCAACAACTACGGGGTGAGCGTCAACCGGGTTGACGGCAACCGCAAGGTCACCTGGTCGGCACGCCGGGTCAGTGGCAAGCAAACCCTGTACTACCGCCTGGTGTTGACCAAGCGCTACTCGGGCGACAAGACCAAGGTCAAAGGCCCGGTGTTCCGCGACAGCATCGCCGTGGAAGGCCCGGAAAAAATCGCCGCCGAAGCCTTGCTTGCACCTATCCGCCAGCACTCGGCCGATGTCGAAACCTTTATCAGCGAAACCATCAAGCGCGTCAGCAATGCCAATGATGACAACGTGAAACTGCTGCTGGCGGGTGATCCTTCGACTGCGCACAAGGCACAAATCATCGAGCTGCTGCTGTCGATTGCCCACGTTCCAATGGAAAAAGTCCACACCATCCGCCTGGTAGCCGATCAGCCGCAAACCCCGGAACTGTGGCTGCGCAGCTTTAACGGCAACGACTGGCTGTACTTCAACCCGGAAACCGGCGAACAGGGCCTGCCATCCGACCGCCTGCTGTGGTGGATCGGCGACGAACCGATGGTAACCGTCGATGGCGGCAAAAAAGCCAACGTTACCTTCAGCCTGAACAACAGCGAAATGAACGCCATTCGCCTGGCCAAGCTGACCGACGAAAACACCGACGCCAACTTCCTCGAATACTCACTGTACGGCTTGCCGCTGCAGACCCAGCAAACCTTCATGATCATGGTCATGATCCCGATCGGGGTACTGGTGATCCTGATTCTGCGCAACCTGATCGGCCTGCAAACCCTGGGCACATTCACCCCGGTACTGATTGCCCTGGCCTTCCGCGAGACCCAACTGGGCTTCGGCATCATCCTCTTTACGGTGATCACCGCACTTGGGCTGACGCTACGTTCCTACCTTGAACACTTGAAGCTGCAGATGCTGCCACGCCTGTCTGTAGTACTGACCTTTGTCGTTATCCTGATCGCGGCCATCAGCCTGTTCAGCCACAAGCTGGGTCTGGAGCGCGGGCTTTCAGTCGCCTTGTTCCCGATGGTGATTCTGACGATGACCATCGAGCGCCTGTCGATCACCTGGGAAGAGCGCGGTGGCGGGCATGCCATGAAGGTCGCGATCGGCACCCTGTTCGCAGCCACCCTGGCGTATCTGGTCATGAGCGTGCCGGAACTGGTGTACTTCGTGTTCACCTTCCCGGCGATCCTGCTGATCATGGTGGGCTTCATGCTGGCAATGGGTCGCTATCGTGGCTACCGCCTGACCGAACTGGTGCGTTTCAAAGCATTCTTGAAGGCTGACTCCTGATGTTCGGCTTCTGGAAGACCTGGAAGGCCCTGGAAGCCCGGGGCATCATGGGCATTAATCGGCGCAATGCGGACTACGTACTCAAGTACAACAAACGCAGCCTGTATCCGATTGTGGATGACAAGATCATCACCAAGGAACGTGCAATCAAAGCGGGCATTCACGTACCTGAGATGTACGGCGTGATTTCCACCGAGAAAGAAATCGAAAAGCTGGATGACATCATCGGTGACCGCAACGACTTCGTGATCAAGCCCGCACAAGGCGCGGGCGGTGACGGCATTCTGGTGATCGCGGACCGCTTCGAAGACCGCTTCCGTACCGTCTCGGGCAAGATCATCAGCCATGAAGAGATCGAACATCAGATTTCCAGCATCCTCACCGGCCTGTACTCCCTGGGTGGTCACCGGGACCGGGCATTGATCGAATACCGGGTAACCCCGGACCAGATCTTCAAAAGCATCAGCTACGAAGGCGTGCCGGATATCCGCATCATCGTGCTGATGGGTTACCCGGTAATGGCCATGCTGCGCCTGCCTACCCGGCAATCGGGCGGCAAGGCCAACCTGCACCAGGGCGCTATCGGTGTTGGCGTCGACCTGGCCACCGGCCTGACCCTGCGCGGCACCTGGCTGAACAACATCATCAGCAAGCACCCCGACACCACCAACGCGGTGGACGGCGTGCAACTGCCCAACTGGGACGGTTTCATGAAGCTGGCGGCCGGTTGCTACGAGTTGTGCGGCCTGGGCTACATCGGCGTGGACATGGTTCTCGATCAGGATAAAGGCCCGCTGATTCTGGAACTCAACGCCCGTCCGGGGCTGAATATCCAGATTGCCAACGATTGTGGCCTGACCCTGCGCACCCACGCAGTCGAGGCCCACCTCGAAGAACTGGCCGCCAAAGGCATCAAGGAAACACCGGAAGAGCGCGTGCGCTTTGCCCAGGAACTGTTCGGCCATATTCACCCGCCCGAATAAGCGTTTTCACACCTGTGGGAGCGGGCTTGCTCGCGATGCTATCAACGCGTTTTACCTGCTAAACCGCGTCGCTTCTATCGCGAGCAAGCCCGCTCCCACAGTTCTCGCAGTTCCCACAAGCCGCATAGATTTGCAACCCTGCACAGGACTACAATCAGCCCCCCCGCTCCGATGGCTGATTTGCTGCGCATGTTGACCTGCTCCGTACACCCGCTGCCTTACCTCGCCAACCCTGCCGACTATTTTTCGGCCATTCGCAATGCACCCGGCGCCGTGCTGCTCGACAGTGGCCGCCCCACTGCAGACCGTGGTCGCTTTGACCTGATGAGCGCATGGCCTGAGGCAGAACTGACCCTGCAGCCAGACGAGTCGGGGCGCGACTTTCTGCAACGCCTGCGTGAAGGCCTCAAGCAACTGGGCGCTGCCAGCCTCCCGGACGAATACGAGCTGCCGTTTGCTGGCGGTCTGATCGGTTACCTGAGTTACGACTTTGGCCGACAACTCGAACAGCTGCCCGCCAACGCCCGGGATGACCTGCACCTGCCCGAAGCGCAATTGGGCCTGTATGCCTGGGCGCTGATCAGTGACCATTATGCAGCCACCAGCCAGCTTGTATTTCACCCAAGCCTCGAAACAGCAGAGCGCCAGCGCCTGATCCAGTTGTTCAGCCAGCCTGCCCCGTCGCACAACAAGCCATTCAATCTCAAGCAACCGATGCAACCGGATATCAGCGCCAGCCAGTACCAGCAGGCTCTGGAACAGATCCATCGGTATATCCAGGCGGGCGACTGCTATCAGGTCAATTACACCCAGCGCTTCAGCGGCCAGTGCGAGGGCGATGCCTGGAGTGCCTATGGCGCATTGCGCGCGGCCTGCCCCACACCTTTTTCCGGCTTTATGAGCCTGGCGGGCGACAACGCGATCCTGAGCCTCTCTCCTGAGCGCTTTGTACGGATAAGTCAGAATCAAGTGGAAACCCGACCGATCAAAGGCACCCGCCCAAGGGGCAAAGACAGCCGCGAAGATGCAGCCAACGCCGCCGAACTGCTGGCCAGCCCCAAAGATCGCGCAGAAAACCTGATGATCGTCGATTTGCTGCGCAACGACCTGGGGCGCACCTGCCGCACCGGTTCGGTGAGCGTGCCGCAGTTGTTTACACTCGAAAGCTATCCCAACGTCCATCACCTGGTGAGCAGCGTGATCGGCGAACTGGCCGATGGCAAAGACGCCCTGGACCTGATTGGCGACAGCTTCCCGGGCGGCTCGATTACCGGCGCCCCGAAAATCCGCGCCATGCAGATCATCGACGAGCTCGAACCCACCCGACGCAGCATTTACTGCGGCTCTCTGCTGTACCTCGACGTGCGTGGCGAAATGGACAGCTCCATCGCCATCCGCAGCCTGCTGGTCAAGGACGGGCGCATCAGTTGCTGGGGCGGCGGCGGCATTGTGGCCGACTCCGACTGGCAGGATGAATACCAGGAATCCATCACCAAAGTGAAGGTACTGCTCGATACGCTGCAAACCCTGTAGCCCGCGCTTTTTGATAAGATCACGAGACTAGAGAGCGCCCAGCGCCATTCACTGCAGGAAGCCGCCTGATGAGCCATCCGTTTGACGTCGCCGAACTCGCCGCGACATACGCCAGCAAGTCCCCGCAAGATATTCTCAAACTCGCCTTTGAACATTTTGGCGACGAACTCTGGATCTCCTTCAGCGGCGCCGAAGACGTGGTGCTGGTGGACATGGCCTGGAAGCTCAACAAGAACGTCAAGGTGTTCAGCCTCGACACCGGCCGCCTGCACCCCGAGACCTACCGGTTTATCGAACAGGTACGTGAACATTACAAGATCCAGATCGAGCTGATCTCGCCGGATCAAAGCAAGCTCGAACCCTTCGTCAAAGAGAAAGGCCTGTTCAGCTTCTATAAAGACGGCCATGGCGAATGCTGCGGCATACGCAAGATCGAGCCGCTGCGACGCAAGCTGTCGACAGTCAAGGCCTGGGCCACCGGCCAGCGCCGCGACCAGAGCCCCGGCACCCGCAGCCAGGTTGCCGCCCTGGAAATTGACGGCGCGTTCTCCACACCCGAGCGCACGCTGTACAAGTTCAACCCGCTGGCACAAATGACCAGCGAGGAAGTCTGGGGCTATATCCGCATGCTGGAGCTGCCTTACAACAGCCTGCATGAACGCGGTTTTATCAGCATCGGCTGCGAGCCCTGCACCCGTCCGGTACTGCCCAACCAGCACGAGCGCGAAGGCCGCTGGTGGTGGGAAGAAGCCACGCAAAAAGAATGCGGGCTGCATGCCGGCAATTTGATCGCGAAGAACTAAAACACCCGCCTCCAAACTCTGTGGGAGCGGGCTTGCTCGCGATGGATACAACGCGGTGTACCTGCCACACCGCGGCGATCCCATCGCGAGCAAGCCCGCTCCCACAGTTGCAAGTGACCGTTACATTTCATCGCCCGCCTTGCGTTTACCCCGGACTTTCGTTGAGAATTGGTAATTATTCTCAATAACATTTAGGCAGCGTCCTATGTCTTCGGGTGAACCGTCCTACCAGAGCGCTATTACCGAACTGTACTGCGAGCATCACGGCTGGCTGTTTGGCTGGCTACGCAGAAAGCTCGGTTGCGCGCAAAATGCCGCCGATCTGGCCCAGGACACCTTCGCCCGAATTCTCAATGCCCGCGAGTCGGTAGCCACCCTGCGCGAGCCCCGGGCCTTTTTGAGCACCACGGCACGCCGCCTGATCATCGATCAGGTGCGCCGCAAACAGATAGAAAACGCCTACTTGCAAGAACTTGCGCTGACCGCCGAGGCACTCGAAGGCTATCAATCACCCGAGCAAATTCTTACCACCCTGGAAGCCCTGGAGCAGATCGCCTTTATTCTCGAAGGCATGCAGGACAAAGCCCGCCAGGCCTTTGTGCTGTATTACCTGGACGGCCTGACCCAGTGCCAAATCGCCCGGCAACTGGGCCTGTCTGACCGCACCGTGCGCAAGTACCTTATCCAGGCCCTGCTGCATTGCAGCCACAGCCTGAACACCTGAGCCCGCATGCCCGAACAGCCCGATTCAATAGACGAACAAGCCGCAGAATGGATCCTTCGCCTGCACGAGGAAGGCTTCAGCGAGGGCTTGCGCCTGGAATTCGAGCGCTGGAAACAGCAAAGCCCGCAACACGCCGCCGCAGCCCGGCGCATGCAAGATGTCATCAACCGCCTACAGGCCTTGCGCCAGCAGTCGACGCCAGCCAAGGCAGCGCTCAATGCCGCATTTGCCGGGCGCAAGGCAGTCACCCGACGCAAACATGCCTTGCGCGCCCTGCTGATTGCCGGCTGCCTGGCCCTGCCGGCCACCCTGCTGGTGCAAAGCCATTATCCCGAGCAATGGCTGGCCGATATCAGCACCGGCCCCAATGACTGGAAAACACAGCGCCTGGCCGACAACTCGAGCATTACCCTCAGCGGCACCAGCGCGCTCAATGTACATTTTGACGGCCAGGCGCGGCGCATTGAACTACTGCAAGGTGAAGTACTGGTCGACGTCGGCCATGACAGCGCCCGGCCATTTTTCGTGGAAACAGCCCAAGGCAGCATGCGCGCCCTGGGCACCCGCTTTGTAGTCAAGCGCCAGGGTGACACCACCGTATTGAGCATGTTGCAGTCTCGCGTCGCCGCGCAAAGCGCGAACGAGCAGCAAACCCTGGAGGTGAGTGCAGGCTCCCGGGCGCTGATTCGCCAGGGCTCGGTCGAACTGGCTGGCAGCATCTCCCCGGCCAGCATCGATCAGGCTTGGGAGCGCCATCAACTGGTGGTTGAAGATCAGCCGCTGCCACAGGTGCTTGATGAAATTTCCCGCCATCGACGCGGGCACCTGCAGTTTGATCGCAACACCCTGGCCGGCCTGCGCGTCTCGGCTGTACTGCCTCTGGACGATACCGACCGGGCGTTGCAACTGATCGCCGACACCTTGCCCCTGCAGATCAAAACCTACACACCCTGGCTGGTTGTGATCAGCCAGTTGCACCCCCCTGAAAAATAATAATTCCCATTCGTTCCGCTTTTGTCGAGTCAGCCGTCAAGGTAGGTAACAACGACTCATAAAGGACTACGTCTTCCATGCTGACCTCCTACAAACCCCTTGCGCTGGCGATTCACTTGATCGTTGCGTCGGCGGCTGGCGTGGCATACGCCGCCACTGCCCAGGCACAAACTGCAGCCGTACAGAGCTACGACATACCCGCAGGCCCGCTGAGCAACGCACTGAACCGCTTCGCGCAACAAGCCGGCGTGGCGATCATTTTTCAGTCGAGCAACCTGGAAGGCCTGTCGACTCCGGGCCTGCAGGGTGCCTACAACGAACATGACGGATTCGAAGCCTTGTTGCGGGGCAGCGGCTATACCATGGTCAAAGGCGCCAACGGCTACAGGCTCGACGCCCTGCCCGCGGCAGGCGGCGCACTGGAGTTGGGCGCCACCCAGGTCAGCGCCAACCAGCTCGGGACTATCACCGAAGGCACCGGTTCCTACACCCCCGGCTCCATCGCGACAGCAACACGCATGGTGCTGACGCCAAGGGAAACCCCCCAGTCCATTTCCGTGGTGACCCGCCAGGCCATGGACGATTTCGGCATGAACTCCATCGATGACGTGATGCGCCACACCCCCGGCATCACCGTGGCCACCTATGACAGCGATCGCACCAGCTATTACTCCCGTGGTTTTGCGATCAAGAACTTCCAGTACGACGGCATCCCCATCTTGCAAGACCCGCAGTACTCGGCCGGGCACACCCTGACTGACACCGCCATCTATGACCGGGTCGAAATCCTGAAAGGCGCAACCGGCCTGCTCACCGGCGCTGGCGGACCGGGCGGTACCATCAATATGGTGCGCAAAAAACCGACCCGCGAATTCAAGGCCCATATCGATGTGGGCGCAGGCTCCTGGGAAAACTACCGCTCCGAAATCGATGTCAGCGGGCCATTAACCGAGAGCGGCAATGTGCGTGGCCGGGCCGTGGCGGCTTACCAGGACAAGCACTCATTCATGGATCACTACAAGCGTGACAGCGAGGTTTACTACGGCATTCTTGAAGTGGATCTGACCCCCGACACCCTGCTGACCCTGGGTGCCGATTATCAGGACAACAACCCCAAGGGTTCCAGCTGGTCAGGCAGCGCATCACTGTTCAATTCCAAAGGTGACCGGATCAGCACCCCGCGCTCATTCAACAATGGCGCCAAATGGAGCAGTTGGGAGCAATACACCCGCACGGTGTTCTCAACCCTGGAACACAACTTTGCCAACGGCTGGGTAGTCAAAGGCCAGTACAACCACCAGATCAACGGCTATAACGCCCCGCTGGGCGCCCTGCTTGACCCGGACGCCACTACCGGGCTGGCAAAAATGCTCGCCCGCAAATACACCGGCGAATACGTCAGCGACAGCGGTGACCTGTTTGCCACCGGTCCGTTCAGCCTGCTGGGGCGCGAACATGAACTGGTCGTCGGTGGTTCGGTGTCCAAATCGCACTGGACTGGCAAGGACTATACCAATGCCAATATGGTCAACAACGCCTACGACTACTACAACTGGAAAGGCAACAGCCTTGAGCCGGACTGGGGCAATGTCACTTCATACAACGATGAAACAACACGCCAGACCGGTACCTACGTGACCGGCCGCTTCAGCCTGACCGACGACCTCAAACTGATGCTGGGCACCCGGGTGGCCAATTACACCCTGACCGGCACCAGCCAGGCCAAGGACACGGGCAAAGTGCTGCCCTACGCAGCCCTGATCTACGACATCAATGACAATATTTCGGCCTATACCAGCTACACGGAGATTTTCCTGCCGCAGTCGTATTACCGCGATCGCGACAACAAGATGCTTGAGCCGGATGAAGGCACCAACTACGAGCTGGGGCTGAAAGGCGAGTTCTTTGATGGCCGCCTGAATTCAAGCCTGGCCTACTTTGAAGTGCATCAGGACAACCGTCCTGAAGCAGACATGGCCTACAACGGCAATCCGACCAACCCGGACATCGACTACGCCTACAAGGGTATCAAGGCCACGACCAAGGGTTACGAAGCAGAGATCTCCGGTGAACTGATGCCAGGCTGGCAATTGCAGGCGGGGTACACCCACAAGGTCAGCCGTGACCAGGGCGGCACAAAGGTCTCTACCTGGGAACCGGAAGACCAGATCAACCTGTACACCAGCTACAAGCTGACCGGCGATCTGGACAAACTGACCCTGGGCGGCGGCGTTCGCTGGCAGAGCACCGGCTGGCAGATGCTGACCAACTGGAACAAGGGCGGCACCGTGGAAAAATTCTCCCAGGATCCATACTGGCTGGTTGATCTGATGGCGCGCTATCAGATTTCGAAAAACCTGTCGGCCACGGTCAATCTGAACAACGCATTCGACAAGTCGTATTACACCAATATCGGTTTTTATAACTCGTCGTACTACGGTGACCCTCGCAATGTGATGGTGACCACGCGCTGGGATTTCTAAACCCCACACACCACAAAACACCCGCGCACAAAAAAGCCTGCACTAAGCAGGCTTTTTTGTTGATCACAAGCGTTCAAGGGGCCTGTGTTCGGAATATGGCGCAGCGGACGGGACTCGAACCCGCGACCCCCGGCGTGACAGGCCGGTATTCTAACCGACTGAACTACCGCTGCGCGTAACATTGAAAGCAAGTGGTGGGTGATGACGGGATCGAACCGCCGACCCTCTGCTTGTAAGGCAGATGCTCTCCCAGCTGAGCTAATCACCCTTGTACTTCACTTTCGTTGCGGGGCGCATTCTCTCACACTATTTGTGTAAGTGGTTGTTTTATTTGAATTTTTTATCAATCAAAGAAAACATGCATACACAAAAAAGCCTGCACAAGGCAGGCTTTTTGTTGATCACAAGCGTTCAAGGGGCTTGTGTTCAGAATATGGCGCAGCGGACGGGACTCGAACCCGCGACCCCCGGCGTGACAGGCCGGTATTCTAACCGACTGAACTACCGCTGCGCGTAACATTGAAAGCAAGTGGTGGGTGATGACGGGATCGAACCGCCGACCCTCTGCTTGTAAGGCAGATGCTCTCCCAGCTGAGCTAATCACCCTTGTACTTCGCTTTCGTTGCGGGGCGCATTCTCTCACACTATTTGTGTAAGTGGTTGTTTTTATTTGGCTTTTTTCAAAACCTTGTAAAAACATCCGTTTCCATCGCCCTGCATCTTTGATTTCGCAGCGAACTGCCAAACCGAAGCCTTTCGGGCAAACCTGCATTTATCAGGCTTATCCCAACCACAAGCGTTCAAGGGGCTTATGGCAACAAAAATGGCGCAGCGGACGGGACTCGAACCCGCGACCCCCGGCGTGACAGGCCGGTATTCTAACCGACTGAACTACCGCTGCGCGTAACACTGTGAGCGAATGGTGGGTGATGACGGGATCGAACCGCCGACCCTCTGCTTGTAAGGCAGATGCTCTCCCAGCTGAGCTAATCACCCTTTCACTCTCGGTGTGGCGCGCATTCTACGGAGCGACTTATAGTCTGGCAAGTACTTTTTAAAATAATTTTCCCAAGCACTACAAAGGCTTAGCGCAGGGTTGGCCTATTAAGGTTATCAAGCGAATAATGCGTCTTTGTATATAGGAGTGATTCACCCCATGTGGTTCAAAAACCTGCTTATCTATCGCCTGACCCAAGATCTGCCATTTGATGCACAGGTGCTGGAAACTGCACTGGCCACCAAACTGGCCCGCCCGTGTTCAAGCCAGGAAGTAGCCACCTACGGTTTCGTTGCCCCGTTCGGCAAAGGCGAAGACGCCCCGCTGGTTCACGTCAGCCAGGACTTCCTGCTGATTGCCGCCCGCAAAGAAGAGCGCATCCTGCCGAGCAGCGTGGTGCGTGATGCATTAAAGGAGAAGGTCGAAGAGATCGAGGCCGAGCAAATGCGCAAGGTCTACAAAAAGGAACGCGATCAGCTCAAGGATGAAATCATCCAGGCCTTCCTGCCCCGCGCCTTTATCCGCCGCTCCGCCACCTTTGCCGCCATCGCGCCAAAACAGGGCCTGATCCTGGTCAACGCCTCCAGCCCGAAACGCGCCGAGGATTTACTGTCCACCCTGCGTGAAGTGATCGGCTCGCTGCCGGTTCGCCCACTGGCAGTCAAGGTTGCACCAAGCGCGGTGATGACGGAATGGGTCAAGACCCAGAAAGCCGCCGACAACTTCTTTGTCCTCGACGAATGCGAGCTGCGCGACACCCATGAAGATGGCGGCATCATCCGCTGCAAGCGCCAGGACCTGACCAGCGACGAAATCCAGCTGCACTTGAGCACTGGCAAAGTCGTAACCCAGCTGTCGCTGGCCTGGCAGGACAAACTGTCGTTCGTACTGGACGACAAACTGGTGGTCAAACGCCTGAAATTCGAAGACCTGCTGCAAGACCAGGCCGAACAGGACGGCGGTGATGACGATCTGGGCCAGCAGGACGCCAGCTTCACCCTGATGATGCTGACCTTCGGCGAGTTCTTGCCACAGCTGTTTGAAGCACTGGGCGGCGAAGAGATCCCACAGGGCATCTAAAAACCCGCTGCAATCGTTTTTTTGTGGGAGCGAGCCTGCTCGCGAAAGTAGCGCCACGGCGCTCACGAGATCTTCGCGAGCAGGCTCGCTCCCACAATCATATCCACCAGAACAACCACAATAAGGACCACCATGCGCGCACTTGCTGCCTTAAGCCGCTTTGTCGGTAATACCTTTGCTTACTGGGTTCTGATTTTTGCCGTGCTGGCGTTTCTTGAGCCAGCCTGGTTTGTTGGCCTTAAAGGCTACATCGTGCCGCTGCTTGGCGTGGTGATGTTCGGCATGGGCCTGACCCTCAAACTCGATGACTTCGCCGAAGTCGCCCGTCACCCCTGGCGTGTGGCGCTGGGTGTGGTTGCACATTTCGTGATCATGCCCGGCGTGGCGTGGTTGCTTTGCCAGGTGTTCCACCTGCCACCGGAAATCGCCGTTGGGGTGATCCTGGTCGGTTGCTGCCCAAGCGGTACCTCGTCCAATGTCATGACCTGGCTGGCCCGGGGCGATCTGGCGCTGTCGGTGGCGATTGCCGCCGTGACCACCCTCCTCGCCCCCTTGTTGACCCCGGCCCTGATCTGGCTGCTGGCGTCGGCTTGGCTGCCGGTTTCGTTTATGGAGCTGTTCTGGTCGATCCTGCAGGTTGTGTTGCTACCGATTGTGCTCGGCGTACTGGCCCAGCGCCTGCTTGGCGCACGGGTGCGCTTTGCCGTCGATGTGCTGCCGCTGGTGTCAGTGGTCAGCATCGTGATTATCGTCGCCGCCGTGGTGGCGGCCAGTCAGGCGCAAATCGCCAAGTCCGGCTTGCTGATTATGGCCGTGGTGATACTGCACAATAGTTTCGGCTATTTGCTCGGCTACTTTACCGGCCGTCTGTTCAAATTGCCCCTGGCCCAGCGTAAATCCCTGGCCCTGGAAGTCGGCATGCAGAACTCGGGGCTGGGCGCGGCTCTGGCCAGCGCCCACTTCTCGCCGTTGGCGGCCGTGCCCAGTGCGCTGTTCAGCGTTTGGCACAATATTTCGGGGGCGCTGCTGTCGACCTATTTCCGGCGCATGAGCGAAAAAGAAGATCGCATGGCAGCAGCCAAGGCTGCTATTGAGTGAAAAATCGGGGTTGCCTGTGGGAATAATCATGTGCAATATACTGCGCACTGCGAGGACGACCTCGCGACTCATCGAGTGATTATTCCGGGGACGACCCCATCAGTTGATGGAGAAGACCATGTCCTGGATCATTCTGTTTTTCGCCGGCCTGTTTGAAGTTGGCTGGGCTGTAGGCCTTAAGTACACCGACGGTTTCAGCCGCCCGTTGCCGACGGCCCTGACTGTAGGCGCCATGATCATCAGCCTTGGCTTGCTGGGTCTGGCCATGAAAGAACTGCCGCTGGGCACTGCCTACGCAATCTGGACGGGCGTTGGCGCGGTGGGCACTGTGATTGCCGGGATCATCCTGTTTGGTGAATCCATGGCGTTGTTCCGGCTGGCCAGTGTTGCTCTGATCATTGCCGGCCTGGTGGGCCTTAAAGTCAGCACATAGCACGAAAAACTGTGGGAGCGGGCTTGCTCGCGATTGGGCCGACCTGGTATTCAAGTCCCCCTTCGCGAGCAGGCTCGCTCCCACAGTGTCTTTGATTTACTGCACAGCCCCGCGCAACGCCATCACCCGCTCACGCAACAGCTTTTGCGTAGCCTCATCAGCCGCTATCGGCGCACCGGCAACCAGCGTCACCCGCGACCACAAGCGATGAAAAAAGCCCTTGTGCGGATCGCGACTGAAAAAACTGCCCCACAGCCCCTGCAACGCCATCGGAATCACCGGCACCGGCGTGCGCTCCAGAATCCGCATCACCCCCGCCTTGAACTCGTCGATCTGTCCGTCCGTGGTGAGCTTGCCCTCAGGGAAGATGCACACCAGTTCGCCGTCAGCCAGATAGCGGGCAATCCTGTCGAATGCCTGATCATGGATTGCTTCATCTTCCCCCCGACCGGCAATGGGAATAGTCCCCGCAGTGCGGAAGATAAAGTTCAGAACCGGCAAATTGTAGATTTTGTAATACATCACAAACCGAACCGGACGACGTACCGCGCCGCCTATCAATAATGCATCGACATATGACACATGGTTGCACACCAACAACGCTGCCCCCTCATCCGGGATCAGCTCCAGGTGCTTGTGCTGCACCCGGTACATGGAATGGCCCAGCAGCCAGATCAAGAAGCGCATGCTGAATTCAGGCACGATTTTGAAGATGTAGGCGTTGACCGCAATATTCATCAACGACACCACCAGAAACAACTCGGGGATCGTCAGCCCGGCCACGCTGAGCAACAGGATGGTGACCAGTGCCGACACCACCATGAACAGCGCATTGAGGATATTGTTGGCCGCGATCACCCGCGCCCGCTCGCTCTCCGAGGTGCGCGACTGGATCAGCGCATACAACGGCACTATATAGAAGCCGCCAAACACGCCGAGCCCAAGAATATCCAGCAGCACCCACCAGGCCTGGCTGAAACCCAGCACGCCCAGCCAGTCGTTGGCCTGGATGTTTTGCGGCATCAGCCCCGAATGCCACCACAGCAACAGGCCAAATACGGTCAGGCCAAACGAACCAAAGGGCACCAGCCCAATTTCGACCTTGCGCCCCGACAGTTTCTCGCACAACAACGACCCCAGTGCGATACCCACTGAAAACACTGTAAGGATCAACGTCACAACGGTCTCGTCGCCAGACAGCCAATCCTTGGCGTAGGCCGGGATTTGCGTCAGGTAGATCGCACCAACAAACCAGAACCACGAATTGCCCACCACGGAACGGGATACCGCAGGCGTCTGATTCAGACCCAGGCGCAGAGTGGCCCAGGATTCGCTGAAAATATTCCAGTTCAGCCGCAACTGCGGCGTATCTGCCGGCGCAGACGGAATGGCGCGACTGGCCAGGTACCCCAGCACTGCGACCGCGATAATCACCACCGAAACGATAACCGTATAATTGCCGGAGGACAGCATGATCCCGGCGCCAATGGTGCCCGCCAGAATCGCCAGAAAAGTGCCCATTTCCACCAGGCCATTACCCCCCACCAGCTCTTCAGGTCGCAGGGTCTGCGGCAGTATCGAGTACTTGACCGGGCCGAACAGCGCCGAATGGGTGCCCATCGCGAACAATGCGACCAGCATCAATGCCAGGTGGTCGAATGCAAAGCCAATGGCTGCAACCACCATGATGGCGATTTCGCCCAGCTTAATCAGACGAATCAGACGGTCCTTGGCGTACTTTTCACCAAACTGACCGGCCAGGGCCGAGAACAGGAAAAAAGGCACGATAAACAGCAACGCGCACAGATTGACCCAGATACCCCGGTCACCTTCGATATTGAGCTTATAAAGGATGGCCAGAATCAGCGATTGCTTGAACAGGTTGTCATTGAGCGCGCCCAGGGCCTGGGTCACGAAAAAAGGCAGGAAGCGGCGCTTGCCTAGCAAGCTGAATTGCGAGGGGTGACTCATCATCCATGTACTCACGTTGCGCTGAAGGGCTTTCTCTTTGGAGGGCCGTTGTAACACTCAGGGCACAACCTTGCTCGGGTTCTGTGCATAGGTGCACAGAACCCGAGGGTACGTTTTACTTCTTCAACCCGGCAATGCAGGGCGAGACAAACAACTCGCCGCGATAAGCCCCTTGCACGGTGCGCTTGCCGACCAACAGCCACATCAGCGCCAGTGCCAGCACCAGGATGCAACCGGCTACATCAAAGAAGCTCAGGTGCAGCATGCTGCCCAGGCGCAGGGTGGCCAGCGAGTACACCCCCAGCGGGAAGGTGAAGCCCCACCAGCCCAGGTTGAACGGGATGCCCGAGCGGAAGTAGCGAATAGTGATCAATGCCGCCATCACAATCCACCACAAGCCCACACCCCACAGAATCACCCCGCTGATCAGGCCCAGGCCTTCGACAATCTCACCGATTCGTGCCAGGCCATTGGCCGCAAAAATTTCCGGGGCATCGGCACCCAGCAACAGCAGGCCCAGAGCACCCGTACCGATAGGGCCTAACGCCAGCCAGCTGGATGCAGCCATGCTCTCGTGGGGCAATTTATGCAGCGCCATGCGCAGGATCAAAATGGTCAGGATGCTGAATGCCACCGGCACCGAAAACGCCCACAGTACATAGCTGGTAATCAGCACATGAAACTGCGTGACGGTATCGCTCAGATACGGTGCCAAGAGACCGCCACTGGCTGCCGCAACCTCAGCGGCCACCACCGGCAGCAGCCAGACAGCAGTCATCTGGTCGATGCTGTGATCCTGACGGGTAAACATCAGATAGGGGATCAGCACACCACAGCCCAGCGCCATGGCCACATCGATCCACCACAGCACTTCGGCCACCTGCACCATGCCGTCACCCCAGCGCGGCACGCCGAACACCAGAAAGCCGTTGATGATGGTCGCCAGGCCCATGGGGATGGTGCCAAAGAACATCGACACTGTGGAGTGCCCGAAAATGCGCTGCGCCTCGTCGAAATACAACATCCAGCGCGCGCCATAAAGCACGCTGAATAGAATAAACAGACCGATATTGAACAACCACAGCCCTTCGGCAAAGGCATGTACACCGGGAATATGCACCGGTAATTGAGCCAGGGCCAAGGCCAAAACCCCCGTACCCATGGTCGCGGCAAACCAGTTCGGGGTGAACTGGCGGATCACTTCGCGAGGGTGCTGCAAGTGGCTAAATGGCCGAAAAGCGGCTTTGGCTTTGTTTGGGCAAGTCATGGGTTCCTCCTGAGCCTCGTTTGAGGTGCAATTAGAGTAGAACCAAATCGAATATCTATATAACGGGTAATTTCTCTAACTGTTATCTACTACACCTATATAAGATCATATCGACCAACTTCAAACCCTGCGACACCAGGCCGCGCTCAGACCATGGTCGACACTGACGCGCTCCGAACATCATGCGAGACTAGCTGTCTCAAGCGGGATTGCTTGCGGCCTTATACCTTCAGGAGCGTCCATGTCGTTGTCCAGCGGGCTGATTGCCGCCGTTGCCCTGGCCTATATGGCCATTATGTTTGCCATTGCCTTTTATGGTGACCGGCGCAGCAAACCACTGCCGCCGCGGGTTCGCGCGTGGGTGTATAGCTTGTCGCTGGCGGTGTACTGCACCAGTTGGACGTTCTTCGGCGCCGTTGGTCAGGCCGCCGAACAACTCTGGGCATTCCTGCCGATTTACCTGGGGCCGGTACTGCTGCTGGTATGCGCGCCCTGGGTGCTGCAAAAGATGGTGATGATCAGCAAACAGGAGAACATCACCTCGATTGCCGACTTTATCGCCGCCCGCTATGGCAAGTCCCAGTCACTGGCAATTGTGGTGGCATTGATCTGCCTGGTGGGCGTGTTGCCCTATATCGCCCTGCAGCTCAAAGGCATTGTGCTGGGGGTCAACCTGCTGATCGGCGCCGGCGCCGATGCAACCGGCTCGAGGGTCGAGGACACGGCGCTGATCGTGACCCTGGTGCTGGCGCTGTTCACCATCCTCTTCGGTACCCGCAACCTCGATGCCACCGAGCACCACCGCGGCATGGTGCTGGCGATTGCCTTTGAGTCGCTGGTCAAGCTGTTCGCCTTTCTCGCCGTCGGCGCCTTCGTAACCTATGGGCTGTATGACGGCTTCGACGATCTGTTCAATCAAGCCATGCTCGCACCGCGGCTTGAGGAGTACTGGAAAGAAACCGTCAATTGGCCCTCGATGATCGTCCAGACTGGCGTGGCCATGATGGCGATTATCTGCCTGCCCCGTCAGTTCCACGTTACCGTGGTTGAAAACATCGAACCCCAGGACTTGCAACTGGCCAAATGGGTGTTCCCGGCCTATCTGATTCTGGCCGGGCTGTTTGTAGTGCCCATCGCCCTGGCCGGGCAAATGTTGCTGCCAAGCTCGGTATTACCGGATTCATTCGTGATCAGCCTGCCCCTGGCCCAGGCCCACCCGGCGCTGGCCTTGCTGGCTTTTATCGGCGGTGCATCGGCGGCCACCGGCATGGTCATCGTGGCCAGCGTGGCGCTGTCGACCATGGTTTCCAACGACATGCTGCTGCCATGGCTGTTGCGCCACAAAAACGCCGAGCGCCCGTTCGAGGTGTTCCGCCACTGGATGCTTTCGGTGCGGCGCGTGTCGATTGTGGTGATTCTGCTGCTGGCCTATGTCAGCTACCGCCTGCTGGGCTCGACCGCCAGCCTGGCCACCATTGGCCAGATTGCCTTCGCTGCCGTCACCCAACTGGCGCCGGCCATGCTCGGCGCCCTGTACTGGAAGCAGGCCAACCGCCGGGGGGTTTTCGCCGGACTGGCGACGGGCACCTTTATCTGGTTTTACACCCTGGTACTGCCGATCATCGCCCACAGCTTTGGCTGGCACCTGAGCCACTTCCCTGGGCTGGCGTGGCTGCACAGTAACCCGCTGGGCCTTTCGATCACCCCGCTGACACAGGGTGTAGTGCTGTCACTGGCAGGCAACTTCACCCTGTTTGCCTGGGTTTCGGTGCTGTCGCGAACCCGCGTGTCAGAACACTGGCAGGCCGGACGTTTTATCGGCCAGGAGCTGAGCAGCCACCCCAGCGGTCGTTCGATGCTGTCGGTACAGATCAATGACCTGCTGGCCCTCGCCGCACGCTTTGTCGGCGAAGAACGCGCGCACCAGAGCTTTATTCGCTTCGCCTACCGTCAGGGCAAGGGCTTTAACCCTAACCAGAACGCCAATGGCGAATGGATCGCCCACACCGAACGGCTACTGGCCGGTGTGCTCGGCGCGTCCTCTACCCGTGCGGTAGTAAAAGCGGCGATTGAAGGCCGGGAAATGCAGCTGGAAGACGTGGTGCGGATTGCCGACGAAGCGTCCGAAGTACTGCAGTTCAACCGCGCCTTGCTCCAGGGCGCCATTGAAAACATCACCCAGGGCATCAGCGTGGTCGACCAGTCACTTAAGCTGGTGGCCTGGAACCGCCGTTATCTGGAATTGTTCGACTACCCGGAGGGGTTGATCAGCGTGGGGCGCCCGATTGCTGACATTATCCGCCACAACGCTGAACGCGGCCTGTGCGGCCCCGGCGAAGCCGAAGTGCATGTGGCCCGGCGCCTGCACTGGATGCGCCAGGGTCGGGCGCATACCTCCGAGCGCCTGTTCCCCAATGGCCGCGTCATCGAGCTGATCGGCAATCCGATGCCCGGCGGCGGTTTCGTCATGAGCTTCACCGACATCACCGCGTTCCGCGAAGCTGAACAGGCCCTGACCGAAGCCAATGAAGGCCTGGAGCAACGTGTTGCCGAGCGCACCTTTGAACTGTCGCAGTTGAATCAGGCGTTAACCGAAGCCAAAGGCGTGGCTGAAACAGCCAGCCAGTCGAAAACCCGTTTTCTGGCAGCAGTAAGCCATGACCTGATGCAGCCCATGAACGCGGCACGCCTGTTCTCGTCTGCTCTTTCTCATCAAGAGGAAGGCTTGAGCGCCGAAGCCCGCAAGCTGGTGCAGCATCTGGACAGCTCACTGCGTTCGGCTGAAGACCTGATCAGCGACCTGCTGGATATTTCCCGCCTGGAAAACGGCAAGATCACGCCCGACATCAAGCCTTTTGCCATAAATGACCTGTTCGAAACCCTGGGCAATGAGTTCACTGCACAGGCCCAGGAACAGGGCCTGAGCTTCCGGGTTCACGGTAGCCGCGTGCGGGTCAACAGTGATATCAAACTGCTGCGCCGGATCCTGCAAAATTTCCTCACCAATGCCTTCCGCTACGCCAAGGGCCCGGTATTGCTGGGCGTGCGCCGACGCGGCAGTGAGCTATGCCTTGAGGTGTGGGACCGTGGCCCGGGCATCCCGGAAGATAAACTGCAGGTCATTTTTGAAGAATTCAAACGCCTCGACAGCCACCAGACCCGCGCCGAAAAAGGCCTGGGCCTGGGCCTGGCCATCGCCGACGGCTTGTGCCACGTACTTGGGCACAGCCTGCAAGTGCGCTCATGGCCCGGCTTTGGCAGCGTATTCAGCGTGCGCGTGCCGATGGCAAAGAGCCAGGCCGCACCGCAGCCGGTGGTCGCCGAGCAGAATGGCCAACCGCTAACAGGCGCCCGAGTGCTGTGTATCGACAATGAAGACAGCATCCTGATCGGCATGCAAAGCCTGCTGACACGCTGGGGCTGCCAGGTCTGGACAGCGCGCAACCGCGAAGAATGCGCGGCGTTGCTTAATGAAGGCGTGCGGCCGCAGTTGGTACTGGTTGATTACCATCTGGATGATGGCGAGGTCGGCACAGAGCTGATGCGCTGGCTAAGAGCCCAGTTGGGCGAGCCTGTTCCAGGCGTGGTCATCAGCGCCGATGGCCGCCCCGAGATGATCGCCGAGGTGCATGCGGCCGGTCTTGAGTATCTGCCCAAGCCGGTCAAGCCCGCCGTGCTGCGGGCGCTGCTGAGCAGGCATGTGCCGCTCTAGCTGAGCGCCCTTGTGGGAGCGGGCTTGCTCGCGATAGTGCCAACTCGGTTTACTTGCAGAGCCTGGTTGATGCCATCGCAGCAAGCCCGCCCCCACAAAGCCTTGCACACCGCTTATTCCGCCGGGTGGGCCACACCCTCTTCGTCGGTCATGGCCCGCTCCAGCAGGTCGGCTGGCAGGCTCTTGCTGGCCCGGGCCCCCAGCAGCTTGAGCTGTTCGCTGCGGCTGACCAGATTGCCGCGGCCTTCCGTCAGCTTATTGCGAGCTGAGCTGTAGGCCTTGTCCAGCTGCTGCAGGCGATTGCCCACTTCATCCAGATCCTGAATAAACAAAACAAACTTGTCGTACAGCCAACCGGCACGCTCGGCAATTTCGCGGGCGTTCTGGCCTTGGCGCTCCTGCTTCCAGAGGCTGTCGATTACCCGCAAGGTGGCCAGCAGCGTGGTTGGGCTGACGATCACGATATGACGGTCAAATGCTTCCTGAAACAAGTTGGGCTCGGCCTGCAACGCCGCCGAAAAAGCCGCTTCGATGGGCACGAACAACAACACGAAATCCAGGCTGTGCAACCCCTCCAGACGCTTGTAGTCCTTGCTGGCCAACCCTTTCACATGATTGCGCAGCGATAGCACATGCTGCTTGAGCGCCGCCTGCCCGATCACGTCGTCGTCAGCCCCCACATATTGCTGATAAGCCGTCAGGCTGACCTTGGAGTCGACCACCACCTGCTTGTCACCGGGCAACATGATCAATACGTCTGGCTGGAAACGCTCTCCGTCCGGCCCCTTGAGGCTGACCTGAGTCTGGTACTCACGGCCCTTCTCAAGCCCCGCGTGCTCCAGCACCCGCTCCAGAATCAACTCACCCCAGTTACCCTGGGTCTTCTGGCCTTTGAGGGCGCGAGTCAGGTTGGTCGCCTCATCGCTCAGGCGCAAATTCAACTGCTGCAGGCGCTCCAGTTCTTTGCCGAGGGAAAAGCGCTCCCGCGATTCCTGCTGATAGCTTTCTTCGACGCGCTTTTCAAACGACTGAATGCGTTCTTTAAGCGGATCGAGCAACTGCCCGAGGCGCTCATTGCTGGTTTCGGCGAAACGCTGCTCGCGCTCATCAAAGATCTTGCCCGCCAGCTCGGCAAACTGGGCCCGCAGCTCGTCCCGGGAACCCTGCAGGTCGTTCAGTCGTTGCTGATGGCTGTCTTGCTGTTCACGCAACTCTGCAGCCAGCCCAGACGCATGAGCATCCAGGCGCCGCAGTTCGACTTCTTTCTGGTTGCGCTCCAGGTTCCAGGCATGGGCGGCGTCGCGCCCATTGTCGCGCTCCACCTGCAAGAGCTCTACTTCGCGGCTCAATGCTGCCAGCTCGGCCTGCTTGGCGGCATTGGCCTGACCCAGGTCACTGACCTCGTCGCGACAGGCATCCAGCTGGGCGCCCAGACCTTCCTGGGCCAACTGCGCCGTATTCAAACGCTCGTTGAGCAACGCCAGCTCAGCGGGATGGCTGCCGAGTTTGCGTTGCAACTGCCAGATTAACGCCAGCAACGGCACGCCCGCTGCTGCCAGGCCAAGCAACAGGCTGCTTAGATCCAGGGCCATAAACCCTCCGCACGAGGTAAAAGAACAAGGTTAACCAACAGGCCGCGCCGAAGACAGCTCAGTCTTGGGTCTTGTTCAATTCCTGCTGGGCCAGACGATCACCGGCGCGAGCGGCCTGACGCAACAGTTCGTGGCCAATCCGCTGATCGCGGGCGCTGCCGCATTCACGGCACATCAACTGGCCCAAACGGCTTTGCGCCAGCACCACGCCCTGGCGGGCAGGTTGCTTGAGCAAATGACCGGCCACGTGTTTGACGCTGGGGCTGGCGCTCAGGCGCGGGTTATCCAGCAGCCAGATCGCGACCCGCAAAGAAAAGCGTTTGGGTGCTTCAGTGGATGTATTGGGACGAGCAACAGAGGAAGTAGCGGTGCGGAACTTCATACGACACTGTAGGGCAGAACAGAAGGCGCGCCACTCTACTCCTTTTTTCGTCCGGGTAAAGCCCAAAAAAGTCGATACCCTTGATCTAGAGCAAGCGCTTTGGACAATCCACAGATCCTGTGGATAAGTCAGTGGACAACCTTGCTTTAACCCCCGCAAACGCCCACCCCGCGCGGCCTCAGGTCAAACTGTCGATTTTTTCACCAATTAAAAAAAACGATGTTTTTCATTGACTTAAATTTACAAGGCAGGCTAGCAAGAGCAAAACACGGGTATCTGCGCTGATTTTGCCACCAGCACTGTTAATGTGCACAAGCTCACATTCAGAGCAAAAAATCGGGCCTTTACCGGGCACGGCTTGCACGCTGACGCACCGCTGCGGCGCTTCATTCAAGGGGCTTGTTGCCGACAGAACACACACACGGCGCTACTGGCGAAACCGCTGAAATGTACTAGTCAGCGCCACACGCCAACCTGAGGTTGCGGCATGGCCACATAAAGTATTTTTGCTAGCATACTTGCGTTTAAAAATTCAACCCGTTAGTATCCGCAGCGTTAGTACCAAGCTGAAAGTCAATTCGGGCCGAACAAATCCCTCCAGCACCTCGCAAAAAGCGAACGTAAGCTGAACAAACGGGATCGACCCCCTCGATGGTTTCCAGGTAAATCTTGCGACGATACGGCCTCTGCACAAACGCACAGGGTATCGCGAAGTTCTTTTACTCTGACCGAACCAACCTGCAAATTGATCAGGATCTTCACCCGGAGCACGGAACCTTAGCTCCTGTTGTGACTGCCTGCCCTCCTAAGTACC
>Ga0256410_1000470_pt1 | contig 40053 bp, 61 predicted proteins | sample PhyWR1_FD_185983 | JGI IMG/M metagenome (GOLD analysis project Ga0256410, IMG submission 185983) | Leaf surface microbial communities from wheat plants in UC Gill Tract Community Farm, Albany, California, United States - DLSL W.R1 | ecosystem: Host-associated > Plants > Phyllosphere >... | reverse complement strand
AAGAACTTGGTAATACGCTAAAAGATCTACAACAAAAAGCCACAGACTTTATTTTAGGCAAAAAGATAGGTGATGAAACTTTAGGAATCAAGCTTGGTCGCACTGTCGCTAAGGGTCTAGCTTTTATTGGTAATAAAGAAGCTCAAGCAGCACTTGATGCTGAAAAAGCCAGTACAGGTAATACTAAGCAACAATCAACCCAAACTCTTCAACAAACGGCTTTAGCTGGAGTGAATAGAATTGTTGGAATGGCAAATGCTGTAGCGGGGGATGTGCAAGAAAAGGTTCAGGCAAACAGCAGTTTAAAACTAGGTAACAAGTCTGATAATCGAATGATGGTCTATGAAGCGTTCTTAAATGCAGGACTTTCAAAAAATCAAGCATTAGCAATTACAGCAGAAGTAGGACGTGAAAATGAATACAATGCAAAGACTATGTTTGGATTCCATACAGATGCAGCCAAAGATGGGAAAGGTAATTCTATCTCCAATATGGGTTTTTTATCATGGAATAGAGAAAGAGCTACAAAATTAAAGAATTATTTACAGCAAAAAGGATTACTTGATGAAAAAGGTAAAATTGTTCAAGGGCAAGCAGCACTAAATGCTATGGCTGAGTTTGCTGTATCAGAAATGAAAGATGATAAATATGCTTCAAAATTACCTAAATTTTGGAACAATCCAAATTTTGATCCCGAAACATTCGCTGCTGAGTTGGGTAAAATATACGTCGGATGGGCCTATGGCCAAGAAACAATTAAAGGACCTAATGGCACTCGAATTAAATTTGATTGGCAACCACATGATCAACGTAGACGAAATAATCTGAATGCTCTTGAAAATGATTTAAGCAAAAAAGCAATTTCTAATGTTGAAATTAATAGAGGTTCTATTGCAAAATTTGCCCAAAATGCCGAAGTGCCGAACAATATAAATCCAGTTATTCCAAATATTTCTAATACACAGTCGTCAAACAGAAACGTGAATATCAATCAAAAAACTGATATTCATGTCACTGGTGGTGATGCTATGATGACCGCAAAAGCAGTACGAAAAGAGCAAGATGCAGTAAACCTACAAATGACTAGAAATTCTAAGGGATTATGGGGTTAATATTTGAATTTTTTTGCCCCATCATATGCCCCATTTATATAATCATGACAGATTAGAAAATAGACATTTACATCACTTTCCTCAACAGCAGGAAAGTCTTTAACATCTAGTTGTGTTACCTGATCATCAATGATGACACTTGGATTCTCTTTAGAACAAACGGCGATTACTTTATGTGGCGTTTTATTCCATTTCACTTTACTTGATTTAGACATTGGTGATTCTCCTCCTAAGATGGTGGCTTCAACATTCAGAGATGTTTTAGAAGAAGTAATTATTTTTTTATTAAGAACTTTACCCCATGAACATGTGTCCATATGACATCTACCCAATGATGTTTTACCAAAAGGGGGAGTAATTTTAAATTGATTATTTACTGTCTCTGCCCAAGCCCCAATACTTAAAGTACAGCAAGCAATTAGAAGAAGTTTTTTCATTTTGGAATCCTTTTTAGAATGACTCTATGATATGTTTTTGTACGAAAAGAGCAAGATGCTGTGAATTTACAAATGACTCGAAATTCAGTGGGAATTTTTACATGAAAAAACTAATTTTAATTAGCTTGGGAATGTTTTTAAGTTGTGTGGCTAATGCAGTTGATTATAAAAACTTACTTACAGGAAAAACTTTGCGTATAGATGGAGCTACATGCGCTGGTATTTCTTTGTCTAAGAGTTCAGGATTAATGGGTGAACAACCACTATCAAAATGTTCACTTGATCTTCCTGCAAGAGTTAAATGGATAAGTGATGATACTTTTATGTTAGTTGAAAGTAATCAACCAAATGAGACTAGTCCACCTAGAGTTTTTATTTCAAAAGTTAAATCTTTGAAAGGAAATAAAGTTGTACTTACAGAAATTTGGACAGGATGGGGAAATCAACCGAATGAAGATATTACTTATACAATATTAAAATAAGACGTGGTTAATCTGCAAATGACTAGAAATTCAAAAGGAATATATGGTTAATTGTTATCACTTAGTGTTTTTATTCTTTGTTTATTCAACTCAAGTTTACATTGAGTGTCATAAATTGTAGCATCTGTAGCAAAGTCAGAACCAGTAGAATTTAAGCCTAATTGATATCGACATTCTGACTCTCGATATTTTAACCAAGTTTGTTGAGAGTCTTTAAAATCATTTTTAGATCGTTCAGGGAGTGAATCAAAAATACTATTAAGAGTGTTTTTGAGAAGTTTTTGACTGTTATCTAATTCGGTATTAAGGCATTTTGAATATTTTTCACCTTGTAAATTAGCGCAATCAGCCCACGCCCCAACACTAAACGTACAGCAAGCAATTAGAAGTAGTTTTTTCATTTAGATTTCCATAATATTGAAGCGTATATTTTGTATACATAATAAATCAATACTCGTGGAAGACGTATGAAAAATTTATTCTTTTTAGATGCTGTGTTATCAACAAAAATCATTACTTTTATTTATTGGATAATGCTAGCTATTGTTGTTTTTTTGGGACTATCAATCGCGATTAATGCTGTAAATATTCCGTTTCTACATGAAATAAATGATTTAGGTAGATGTCTTGTTGCTGTTTTAGTAATTTTTGTAGGAACATTGATTGTGCGTATGTGGGCTGAATTTTGGGTAGTAATTTTTAAAATTCAACAAAATACACGACGTACTGCTGAACTTTTAGATAAGGCTAGAAATAACAACAGTCCATTATGAGAAAAGCACCCTAGTAGCCTTGATTTTCATATCACTCATACAGCCCACAAGCCCACTTCGGTGGGTTTTTTATTACCTGGAGAAAAGTATGGCACTACCATCAATTGTCCAATCTGCACTCACTCAAGCAAGCCAATATAACAGTGAAATTCAAACAACAGGTTCGCTTTTGTTTGCAAAGAAACGCACGATCATGGGCTTATTTGCTGATGTAACGATTGAAGAACAACATAGTGATGAACTCAATATTACTGAGCATCCAGTAGAAATAGGCTCACCAATTTCAGATCACGCTTATATGAATCCACCAGAAGTGACTATTAAATTAGGTTGGTCTGAAAGTGCGGGGCGTTTAAATGGTTTGCTTGGGAATAGTTTTATTGCTGGTACTCCGTCACTTATTGGAGTTTACGAAGCTTTACAAGCATTGCAAAGAAAAGCAATTCGATTAGTCATCATGACAGGTAAGCGACTTTACACAGACATGCTAATCAAGTCGCTAAAAGTAACTACAGACTTAGAATCTGAAAATGCCTTGTTAGTTACGATGACTTTAAAAAAGGTCATCATCACAAATACCTTAGAAACTAATCTAATGATTGAGCAGCAGAAAGAACCGGAAAAAACAGCACCTTTGCATGATGCAGGGACTGTGCAACCAGAGCTTAAGAAAGATGAATCATTTTTAAATAAAATAAGGGATGTATGGGTGGCATAAATGACAACATTCGAAATTGATTTAAAGAACGGCTCTCAAAAATTTTATACGGTATTGAATAGTACAAATTATCAGTTTCGATTGATTTGGCGAGATCCTGTAGGTTGGTTTTTAGATATCTCTGATGTTGATTTAAATCCCTTGATAAGTGGGATTGCTTTTGTGACAGGTGTAAATCTTCTCAAGCAATATCAACACATAATCAAGGGAGAGCTTTGGGTTTATAACGACGGTTTAGAGAATCCTGATTATAAAAGTGTAGGAGATACGCTTAAACTTTATTGGGTGGAGTTATGAGTGAGAATTGGAATCGTGCTAGTCAACTTATTGTTGGTTTGGAAAAAGGTAGTTCGGAAGCATTAGATTTTTCTAATATGCGTATAGCTTTTGAAGTAAGGCAGGCTTTAGATGCTCAGCCTGCAATCACAGAAGTTCTAATTTATAACCTCTCTACCGAGACAATGAATAAGTTCAAGGGTGAAGGCCAAGATATTGCATTATATGCAGGCTATGAAGGAAATTTGGGTTTAATTTTCCAAGGGCAGGTTTTCCAGTTTCGCCGTGGCCGTGAATCACCAACAGATACTTATTTATGTATTGTTGCTCAAAATGCAGATGTTCACCATAACTTTGCTGTTCTTAAGGGAACACTTGCTGCTGGAAGAGATCTTGAACATGAAAAACAGGCAATTTTTGAATCATTTAAAGCCAATGGAGCTCAGTGTGGTTACTTAGCACCTGCTGTCAATGAAGCAAAAGCACCTCGTGGAAAAACCTACTGTGGTGCTACTGTAGATTATATGAAAGAGTATGCCGACAATAATAATCAAGACTTAGCATATGACAGCAATGGAGCGATTACGCTTATTAACCGAAAGCAACCACCCGCTGCAAAAGCTTATGTACTCAGTACAGCGAATGGATTAACAGGTATGCCTCAACTTACTGCAAGTGGGTTATCCGCTGAATGTCTTTTGAATCCAAAGATAAAAGTTGGAGATCAAATCCAAATAAAGGAAAGTTTAGTTCAAACTCAAAACTATGATACTGGTTACGGTCAGCAAGAAGTTGATAAGGACTTTAAACAAGCATTTGGTGCTGATGGATACTACAAGGTAGTTGGGGTATCTCATGCAGGCGACACACGTGGTGATATATGGCAAACAAGCATTGTTGCTTTAGGTGTTGGTGCAACTCAAGCCGTAACAGGCGTTGCAATTCATGGAGTACAGAATGCCGTATGATGTTAATCAGTTGGTAAACAATCCAACTAAAACATTTCAAGACATGTTAAGTGCACTCAAAGCAGGTTTTTGGGTAGCAACACCTTGTATTGTTGAAAGCTATGACTCTGATAAAGTCACTATCACCGCTTATCCTGCAATCAAAATACCCATGCGTAAACAAGACGGTACAATTTCGATGGAAGAAATACCAATCCTTCAAGATGTACCTGTAATGTTCACTAGAGGTGGCGGTTGTACAATTACACACCCAATTAAAAAAGGGGATGAATGTTTTGTAGTATTTGCTGATCGCTGTATTGATGTGTGGTGGCAGAATGGAGGTGTGCAACCACCATTTGATAACCGTAAACATGACTTATCTGATGCCTTTGCATTTTTTGCGCCTCAATCACAACCTAACCGGGTTCAAAATATTTCAACTGACGCTTTACAGATTCGCACAGATGATGGTGATTCTTTTATTGAGTTAAATCCGTCTACCAAAGAGATCAAAATTAAAGCTTCAAAAGTCACCATCGATGCGGAACTGGAAATCACAAAGAGTCTGACCGTGACAGGACTTATTAGATCTTTAAAAGATGTGATTGCTAATACGGTTAGTTTATTTGGTCATATCCATATTGGTGTACGAACTGGAACAGATAATTCAGGAACACCTAAACCCTAGCCCTCAGATACAGGAGACCACGTGAAAGCGTGGTTTTTTTATGCGCTATAGAAAACTAGACGAAATAGGCGACTACTCATTTGGGAATAGCCAAGCAAATTTTCACCAGAACACACCTGCAGGTGTTGGTCAGGCTGTATTAACACGCTTAAAGCTTTGGGTGAATGAATGGTTTTTGAATGTTGAAGATGGTACGGATTGGCTAGATCAAGTACTTGGTCGCGGCACAAGCCTATTGTATGAACAGGTCATTAAACAGCGAATTTTAGGTACGTTTGGCGTAACCGAAATAACTGACTTTTACACGCAATTTGATCCAAACACTCGAAAGCTAAATATTCAAACCACAATCAATACGGTTTATGGCGAAACAACGCTACAGGAGTCTTTATGAGCTATGTAACGATCAATGAAAATGGTGTATCAGCGAGTACATTTGATGAAATTCTTGAAGACATAAAAAGACAATATAAAACGATTTATGGCAATGATGTTTATTTGGAAAATGATAGTCAAGATGGGCAGTTTTTAGCATTCATTGCACGAGCAATTAGTGATACAGCCGCTATCACAGTCGGAGTTTATAACTCCTTTAGTCCGGTTGATGCTTTAAGTGATGCACTTTCTCGAAATGTGGCCATTAATGGTATTGCTCGAGCGGTTGCGACCAACTCAACAACACCAGTGATACTGACTGGTGCGATTGGTACGACAATCAACAACGGCATTGTAAGTGATGGTACACACCGATGGTTTTTACCTCCTGTGGCCGTCATTGATAATTCAGGAACTATTACAGTCAATGCGACATGTGAAGATATTGGCAGTATAGCCGCCACACCACATAGTATTAATAAGATCATCACTCCAACTCGTGGATGGGTTTCTGTAAATAATCCCAATGCCGCGGTACTGGGTAATCCTGTTGAAAATGATGCAACATTGCGTCGTCGACAAGTGATATCTGTGGCTATTCCATCGATCGGGTTATTGGATGGCACTATGGGTGCAATCGCAGATATATCGGGTGTAACACATTATCAAAATTATGAAAATGAAACCGATGTTGTCAATGCATATGGAATGCCTCCACACAGCATGGCCTTTGTTGTAGCAGGTGGAGATGAGCAAACTATTGCTGAGGTAATCAAACTTAAAAAAACGATGGGTTGTAGCACAGTTGGAAATATCACCAGAACTGTATTTGATCAAAAAAATAATCCTTCAACCATTCGTTTTTACAGACCGACAATTGTTCCTACCCTAGTAAATGTCGCGATTAAGGCACATAGCAATTACAACGACGTAACAGGTGAAAAGATCAAACAGGCTGTGGCTGACTACATTAATAACGTGATGATTGGCGGACAGATTACTTCTAAACGTCTTGATATTTCGGCAGCGTTAAGTGGCAGTGTTGAGTCACATAGTTTCGAGATCATCGAAATAAGAATTAATGGACAAAGCAGCTTAGATTTGCATTTTACTGAATTAGCAGTTTGTACGGTTAATGATGTAACTATTGGGGTCTCATGATGAAAATTGATGACTATCTAAAGTTGATTACCAGTCAACATCGGGGTAAACCAAAATTTGAAGCGATGATACGAACCACATTACAGCCAATCATTGATGTTCGTAACGCTATACAAACTTTACCAAGTCATTTCGATATCGAAACAGCTACAGGTGATCAATTAGTAACGTTAGCAAAATGGGTCGGTGCACCAACAACAACACCGAACGCCGTAGCATTGCCTCTCTTTGGTTTTGATGGTCAACCAGCAGCACTGCCATTTGGTGAAACCAATAATCCTAGTGCTGGTGGTTTTTGGCGTGAATCTGGTCAAACAGGAAATACAACAGGGACCATTGAAACAGAGCTACTTAAAAAAGTGATCAAGGCACAAATTTATAGAAATAGCTGCGGATGTTCCTTGTTTGATGCTTATAAAGTTTTGGATTTTATTCTTAATGAGCGATACACGGTTTTTGATAGTGGTTTGATGTGGATTGGAATTGGTGTTCAGTCATCAATGGCAGTCACAACAAGGCAATTAGTACGCGTGATGATTCCCAAGCCAGCAGGTGTAGGGATTAAATTTTTTACAAACTGGTTTGAGAGTTTCGGCTGGGTAGATCAGCCGGATAGTTTAGGTTTTGGTGAAACAGGTGACACCAATAAGGGTGGTTATTGGATAGAGGAGTCATATTAAATGGCTAATATTGAAAAATTAATTGAATTTGCTGTAAACGGTGAAAAGAATACAAACGAGTTAAACCAAACCAATGGTTTCCCAGCTGCACTTAAACCAGCTCGACAATGGTTTAACTGGTTATTTAACTCATTGACAGTAAAAATAAATGAATTAATTGATGGTTTAGATAATCAAGCTAAGGCTCTCGATAATTTCATTGAAACCAGTAACACTAATCAAAAATGGCAAGATGTTTCAAGCATTAGAGTCAAAGATACAACTTATACAAACAGCACAGGTTTTCCAATTTTTATCAATATCCTTGTTTCTGGAAATGATGGTGATTCCGATGCTGAGCTATTTATTAATGGTATTAAAGTTGGTGTTTTTCACTGTGGATATGGTACACGAGGCACGGTAACAATCTCTGCAATTGTACCTAATAATGGTATGTATAAATTGACAACTGGCAGTGGAATTTGGGCTTGGACGGAGTTGCGTTAATGAAATATTTTAAAAAAAATAATGATGTTTATGCATTTGAAGATGGGCAACTAGATTTAGTCACTGAAGGCTTTATCCAGATGACTAAAGATGAAATTGATCGACATTTAAATCCAGATAAATTTTTATCTGATGAACAAAAGCACCAAAATTATTTAGCATCATTAAAACCTTTGACTCGTCGACAGTTTTTATTAGCACTTGCAACAAATGATCTTGATGATCAAATCGAAACTGCAATTGCTGAAATTAAAAATTTAAAAAAGAAAAAGTTAATGAGCATTGAATTTAACGAAAGCACACAGTTCGAGCGTACAAGTGATGCGGTTGCACAATTATTGCAATTAATTAATTTGGATGAAGAACAGATAAATACCTTGTGGGAAAAAGCAATGAAGCTTTAAATCTTATAAAAGTGATGGTTATAAAATGAGTTGTGAGCAATCTCTAAATATCATTCGGGGTGATACGTTTAGTTATGCGTGTCATTATGATGATCCTCAAGATAAACCTATTGATTTATCAATTACAGAATTTGAGGCCCTAATTGAAACCTTAAGTCAGTCGTGGACAGGTCCATTAACAGTTTTGAAACTTGATCAAGTCACCAATAAGGGTGACTTTTTAATTACTGCAACGAGTACCAATGATTGGCCAGTCGGTGAATTGCAGATTCGCCTTGTGAGAGTCGTAAGCGGTATTCGTTCAACTGTATTGATACCTGTCATAGTTATACGAGGCTAGAATGGATGTACTACAAATTAAAAATGGTGACTCTTTAACAATTAAACTTAATGAGGGTGATACATTAAAACTGTTCACCAATACTATTGTTATTGCTGGTGATGGAGCAGTTAGTGCCGTTCAATCCGTCAACGCTAAAACAGGTCATATCATTTTAAAAGCTGAAGATGTTGGAGCGGATCAGAAAGGTTCAGCGAATACAGTCAAAGAATTACTTTCATTAGATATAAATCAAGTGAAATCACTGGCAGAAACCAATCAGCTTAAATTATCGCAAAAAGTTGATATACAAGACTTTGAACTTGCTCAAGAACAAGTTGAGTTAAATCGCTTAGCAATACTTAGCAAAGCAGATATCCAAGCACTAGCTCAACTTGCATTACTTGTAGAAACAAAAGCAGATCAAGCTTATGTTCAGCAGCAAATAGCAAAATTGGTAGGTTCTGCACCAGAAGCATTAGACACAATCTATGAGCTGGCAACAGCTTTACAGAACAATCAAAGTTTGATTGATGGTTTAAATCAATCTGTCGCTAATCGTGTTCGCTTTGATGTTGCGACTCAAGTTTTAACTGAAATTCAGAAGCAAAATGCACGTACAAATATTGGTGCTGAAAAGCTTGGTACAGCTCAACAGTTGGTCAGTCAAATTACCGCACAATCTTTGGGTGCAGCAACAACAGCGCAAGGCGTTAAAGCCGATACTGCGCTACAAAGTGCAGATGTAGCCCCCGTGGCTTTGTCTGGACAATTTAGTAGTTTAAATGGTCAGAATAAAATATTTGATGTTGTATATTCAGCCTATACAGAGGGTGTAAGTTCTGTAATTACGGCTAGTGATTCATTAGGAACGATGCTGAGTAAGTTACAAAAGCAAATTAGTAGTAAGGGGGCTAGTGAGACTGAATGGGTAAGTGCGGATGGAATCGGATTTTTTAATGAAGCAACGTTTGGCCATGGAACAATTGCGGGTAATCCTGCAAAACTAGAGTTTGCGAAAATTGACGGTAATTTGTGGGTCCGAGGATTCTTAAGGCATAAAGTTTCAGGCAGTGGAGTGGTTTTTACTATCACAGATAAGACTTATAAGGTTTTTGCTCTAGGTGTGGATTATGCGGGGATTTCAACTGCTTTTGGATGGATATCGGGAAACGCATATGGGCTAACACTTGTGTCGCCAACAGCAACATATAATGAAGTTACAGCTGAAGCAAATAGCCAGTGGTTAAGTTTTCCGAATAACTCAAACGCAATAACTTTTCATATTCCCGCGCAATGTCTAGGTAAATTAGTGTTGCCATAAATAGTAGAATCATTATTTGAAGCACCGAAAGGTGCTTTTTTATTGCCAAAAATAGGAGGTTACATGCAAGAGCATGAAAAAACATTACTGACTTTAATTGCAATTGGAGGGCTGATCGGTATGAGTAAGCTTCTAGTTTCAACAGAAAAACTCACGTTCCGCGTTATTATCGGAAGAACAATACTTGGTTCTGCATCATCATTAGTCGCGGGATTAGTTTTGCTTCAGATACCTAGTATTTCACCATTGGCATTACTTGGAATTGGTAGCGCTTTGGGTATTTTAGGTTCTACTTTTATCGAAGAATACTTAAAGAAGAATGCTAAGAAGTGGGGTGCTTAATGAAAACAAGTGCTAATGGAATTAATCTGATTTGTGGTTTTGAGGGGCTAGAGCTCAAAGCATACGATGATGGTGTGGGGGTATGGACCATCGGTTATGGTACTACAATCGTAAATGGTATTAAGGTTAAGAAAGGCGATACTTGTACGATTGAACAAGCTAAAAGCTATATGGCTCAAGATTTAAAGAAATTTGAATCAGCTGTAGATACTTCTGTAAAAGTCACAATTACTCAGAATCAGTTTGATGCGCTTGTATCTCTTGCTTATAATATTGGTACTGGTGCATTTAAAAGTTCAACTTTACTTAAAAAGTTAAATGCAAAAGATTTTAAAGGTGCAGCAGCTCAGTTTGATCGTTGGAATAGAGCAGGCGGTAAAGTTATGCAAGGCTTGGTTAATCGTCGGGCTAAAGAGCGTAAATTGTTTGAGAAAGCTCTTTGATAATGCATGAGTTCAATTTCTAAAAGAGAAAGCGAACTCAGATAAATAAATTACTATCATAAAAAATCATGATCTATCAAAGTGGTGTGTTACACATAAGTTACACAATGCATATTCTGTAATTAAAATTTTAAATAAAAACAATTATTTAAAGTTTTATTTCAACTCCCGCCATCTCCACCAAATTTGTAAATCATGATCTGTCACTTAGTTATACGATGTATCATGAAACTTAATAAAGCCTTGAAATTTAACAGTTTCAGGGCTTTTTTAATGCCTAAATATCTATCATGGACATAGACAGGCATTATTTGAAAATCACGCACTATCACTATATGATGTTACACAGGTGTGACACGCGTGTAACAGGTAAACTATGCTTTCAGACTCACAAGTAAAAGCTTTAAAACCAAAAGAAAAAAGATATTCACTTGCAGATGGCGAGGGCTTGTCAGTTGATGTATTTCCTACAGGTAAAAAGAAATGGATCGTTTCATACCGGGTAAATGGAAAACAGACTAGAAAGAATTTAGGTGAATACCCTGAGCTAGGGTGCAAAGATGCCCGCCAGTTAGCTCGTCAGTGTAAAGCTGAAGCACAAGGCAAAATGCTAAATTCACCATCTGTAAATGCTGTGATTGAAGAATGGCTTAAACTGATGACGCCGCGTTGGTCCAGTAAAAAGTACATAGATACAGTTATTTATAGGCTGAATTATATTACTGAAGATTTTAAAAATCAGCCGATTGATGAAGTTGATAGAAAAATAATCGTTAAGAAAGTAAAAGAAATCGTGAATAAGGGAACACTAGAAACCGCAAAACGTTCACTACGATTACTAAATGAAATCTTTAACTTTGCTATTGCTTCAGACTATACGCAAAAAAATCCATGTACTTTGATTTCTGACGTTATTCCGCAGCAAACTGTTCGTAATATGCCGAGTCTTGATGCAGAGCAGATGCCTGAGTTTTGGAACCGGGTAACACATAGCAATGTTACACCAGAATTGTTACACGCACTTAAACTCGCATGTTACACAGCAGTTCGTATTTCTGAGTTACTTCAATCACGTTGGGATAGTGGGGAAATAGATTTAGAAAATAGACAGTGGGTGATTCCAGCATCTCGTATGAAAATGCGTAGAGATCATGTTGTACCTTTGACTGATCAAACTTACACGCTATTTAAAGAGCTGTATGATCATAAGACGGATAATGGATATATTTTTAAGCACACTCGCAATCCTGGTGAGCATGTCCGATCTGAAAGCATTTTAGCAATCATTAAGCGAAATGGTTATGCAGGGCAGATGGTTACACATGGTTTTCGATCTTTATTCTCTACCCACACAAATAACTCAAAACTATTCAGACCTGATGTAATTGAATACCAAATTGCGCACGTTCCCAAAGATCGTATTCGCGGTATTTACAACAGAGCTGAATATTGGGATGAAAGAGTAGAGTTGATGAAGTGGTATTCAGAACAAGTTGATCGTTGGATGAAAGGCGCTAATTAAGCGCCTTCCTTTAATATTTCTTTTTTCATCCTTAGCAAAGTAGAAGCTGTATATTTCTTTTGAACTCCAAATTCCTGATCAGGTGGATACTTCTCTAAATAGTATTTTTTGAAAGTATTTAGACACACACCTAATTCACTCGCTACTTGCGTCATAGAGTACCATTTCATAGACCTTGCTCCTTTTCTTCTAAAACCCATTTCAATATTTTAATTTGAGCCAAAATTTCTCCCAGCTTTCCAAGCATTAAATCAAATGCAAACTCATTGCCTTCTTTTTGATATTGATCTCGACGCATTACCGTAGACATCATTTCTACATTGAGCTCTTTGAGTTTAGATCGAATACCTATGTGGTTTTTCACGCAACTTCCCCCAATGCTTTCCGAATATCTTTTGGCAAATCATCACTCATTTCATTATTCACAATAAAATCAGTAAGAATGTGATAGAACAAAGTGGTTTGATCTGCGTTTAATTCAAGAGAAAAGCCATTCCCACCGATTACACGTGGAGCTAACTGTTCAGCTAAATCTGATATGTAATCAATGTCATCATTTGAAATTGGTTTACTCATGACTTTGCTCCTGTGCTTCAATCATTGCTTGAATACCAGCACCAACCGCAAACGGATTAAATTTCTGTTTGCCTATTTTTCTAATTGCAGATTGGGTTTTTGATCCTTGAATAAGGGGGTATAGTTCTAAATTCTGACAATTCTTATAAACAAATTTGTCAATTTCAGTCCATGTTTCACACATGAATCGAGTTAAATCCAAAACCCCACTTGGCATCAAAACAAACCCTTCAGGGGTGGCTTTGGCTTGCCATCCCTTTTTAAACAAATCAAATGCAAGGGCGGTATCGTTATTTTCATATGGGTTTTCATAATCTCCCCATTTCTGATCCAAGCAAAAACCAATCTCATCAGCCTCAATCTCAAAAGCTTCTTGAACCGAAACTTTTTCATTATTAATTGTCATCATGCCGCAATTCCTTTCTTATCAAGTAATTCAGCCAAAACATATTGTGCTGTTTTTGCTTTGGCCAACATTTGTTTTTCTTTGATTGCATCACGTTCAAAACGAAGCGTAGTCACACGTAATGCTTTGTCGATATGATTTACTTCATGCAGATTGTCATCTTCATAGCCAATCAATTCGTATGGTGTATCAACTAAGCAATGTGCTAGTTCAGCTTGGTTTCTATCCCATAGGTGCATGTAGGCTAAGAGTTGCCATTCATACGCTGTTTTACCGCCTAGCTTCAATTGGTAGGGGTGAGTTGCTTTAGACCAAGAAGATTTGATATCAATGATTAGGCTGTTTTCCACATCATCGATGTCACATTCGCCGGTGATTAGTTCTGAGTTTTTACGTTCAGTATTTTTCACATAGCTTGTGAAGTTATAACTGTTGTAGAGATCGATAGAATCTTGCTCAACGATGCGTCCTTTTTCGACCATGTTAAAACTTAAATCCTCATCCCAATCCAAAGCCACTTGAGACGCTAAGCACTCAAGATATGTATATGCGCCACTGCTTAAAGTATCTTTTTCAGGGTAAGCCATAATCTTTCCAATTGATGAAGCTCTAATTAGTTTCATTATTTTTGACTCCATTTAATTGGTTGAGTTGATCTTGAGTTAAAGCATATCCAGCAACGATTTGATCAATGGAGTAATGACCTGTCTCAACTGCTTTTAGCGCTTTATCGAACTGCTGCGGGGTAATTGGATGCAATACTTTCTGAACGTGGGGTACTTCTTTTCTGACTCGTAAGCAAGCAACGATTTCACCAGCAACTTTTACAGATGATTCAAACACTGTGATTGATTTTCCAGCCCAATCTTCTAAATATGGACCATACATGCGTTCAATGGTTTTACAGTTGGTTCGGTTAAGAATCATAGGTTTTGAATTTACGAGCTGTGCCACAGTACATTCTTCTTTTTTACCGCCATCACCAATAACAATTTCACGACCTACTGAACGGATTGTGATAGTCAGATCCTGCCCATTTGGAAGGCAATAAACACCTAAATATTTAGGATTAATTAATTGCTTCCAGTGCGTTCTATTTTGAACTTGAGAATTCATCTCTTTCTCCTAAGCCACTAATTCATAAGCACTTGACTTAACGAAAGTTTTAATTTCATTAATTTTCTCAAGCTGTTGGTTTAAAACATAAATTTGTAAACTATCTTGATGCTTACTGGCATCTAATAGAACTGATTTACTAAAAACCAATTCATTGTTTTCTATCTTGTGAATCCAAACTGATTCAGATAAATCTAAAGTTTCAAAGCCATACGAAATGCAGGTTATTTTTAATTGCTTGATAGCTTTCCTAATTTTTGCTTTTAAGCGCGAAACTTCAATTTCATAGAGTTTCATAACAATCTCTCCTGAACTTCTTGCTCGATAGTTTCTTTTAGAACATCCCAGTTTTGTGGATTGATATAAAAATGATCGAGTAAGCCATTTTCGTTGTATGCTTTGATATCGCAAAGTTCTTCAATATCTGCATCTTTCCAAGTTTGAACACCATCCCCATTCTTGAAGTAACGAGCATTAAATTTCACTTCTAAACAAAACTCATCATTCTCAGTAAAGAAGTCTGCTTGACCTTGATCTAAACTGATTTCGTCAAGTCTGAAAGGTGGCTTGATGACTACTGGTAGGGTGAGTAGGGGCATATTCATTGTTTAACCCCCATTTTAGCGACTGCATTTTGATAGCCTGCGCAATTCACTACACCTGCAAGACACATTGCGATAACGATAAGGGCAGGGATAAGTAAACCTGATTTCTTATTTTTGATTGTATTTTCAGGAGTTGGGTGCTGATATAGCCGTCCTGTTTGACTTTTGCTTTGTATCTTTTGCATAATGTTCTCACTCATTGAGTAAAAGCACATTTGATTTGACGGTCGGTGTGCTTTTTTGTTATCTGATGCATTTAGTTTACCAAAGGAAACTTTATTGTCAATAAAAAGTTTATTTTAAGAAACTTTATTTTTATTTTTGGAAACTATTAAAAATTCTAGGCAAAAGAAAACCCACACTGGGTGGGTTAAATTTTTGATAATTTGGTGTTAGCACTGAATATTGTATCTAGCTTTATAAGATTCAATTGTTTTTAGAAGATCCGAACTTGTATCAACATCTGTTGGATCAGACAGCTTTAGATAAATTGGAAGGTATTCTTGTTCATAGGTAACAGGGAATTCCTCACAAATAACTTTTTTGCGTTCTTCTAAGGGCGTAGAAGGTCCTGCTAGAGTTCCAAGATACATTGTCATTTTTAAATCAACTTCTTGATATTTTTCAATAAGTTTTTCACGCTCAGGTGAAATTTGCTCTGGTTTATCGCAACCGAATATAGAAAGGGTTAATAGACATAAAAATGATACGGTTTCCATAAGATAGATTCTTCTTGGGTTTTTGTTGATGTGAGTTGAAAGAAAACCCACACAGGGTTGGGTTTTTCTTGTTCAACTAAATTATTAAATAGCTAAAAATTTTGACAAAGGTTGGACTACAGCATAATCAGAGAGAATAGTTTGTTCAGATTTATATTTATCATTCTCAAGATCATCAATAATAATATTGAATGACACATTTGTATTTAAGTTTTGAGTATCTATCATTTTTCTCAACTGATTATTTGTTTTATTCTTATCTGCTTGAATATAATCAATAAACGTGTTGTTATGTGAGAAGTTGAATGGGTATTTCTCGCCTGATCTTCCAACCAACTTTGGGCTAACCTCTATCGATGAAAACTTTTTTTCCAAAACAACTCTGATTGAATCTAAAATTTCATCAATTGCTTGATGTGATCTAGATTTATATTGATAGTTAATTAACTTACTTAACAGTTCTGTATATTCAATTACAGTAAAGTCTAATTGCTTCATTGATGATACAGCAATCAAGCAACCACTTTGCATTGATATAGATTCATAAGATTTACAAAAATACTTAATCTTATCAATAGCATCAAAATCCATAACACCAACAGACTCATCGAAGTGACGGACATTTAATCCATAATCACTTAGAATTATGTTATCTTTCGTGTCCTTACGAGCATAGACGACTGCTGGTGATCCATTTGGAAATATTAAAGGTAGAGTGAAGCCACAAGAATTCTCCTGATCAGAAAATTTTTGGATAAAAGCATTCAAGACTGTATCTGAAAGATGCATAGTCATAGTGGCAACTCCCCTGCAAGAGGTCCCATTATATCACTTGACCTAACCTGCAAATTAATGTTTTTCGCAAAAAAATGAAACCATTTATCCCACTCATCAATTCCATAACTTAACTTTATTTCATAAGCATTATCAAGGCAATGCACATGTGGACCATAGAAAACCTCACGTTTCATTTTATCTACATGTGATTTTTGGTGTTCAGGATAAATACATAAATCATATATCCATTTTTTATTATTTCCTACTTTTTGCATCAACCCAAAACTGTGCTTCATTGAGTCTGGAGCAATATTAGTTCGCAAAAATATACTTAATCCAACAATATTTAGATCAGTTGATAACTCATAAACTGGAGCACCAGAAAAATGATGGAATGAATATTTATTTATATCTCTTGCCATAGTAACTGGTGAATCAAAGTACTTTGGCATTTCCAATATTTTTTTTCCATCATCTGAATCAATGAATATCCTATTACCACCCATGAAGTACTCCAAAAGTTTACCCGATCATTATAAGGACTGCGTCGGGTTCGCAGTTTTTTAATACATAAAGTAAATTATTCTATTTCTGAATACGTTTCCAAAAACTCATCTATCCATCCTTGTGCCACATCAAGATTGGTTATGTCAGTTAGTTTTAGATTGGTTTCTTCTGCTTCGTTAAAGCCCTCAATAATGGCCTCAAAGATGTTTGCTTCGGTAATGACCTCACGTGCAATTTCCGCAGCGTCATAGCTTTGCTTGGCTTTTTTAAGCGAGGCTATTTTTTTATCAATTCCTGCACCAATTTTAGCTAAGGCCAATTTGAATTCTTGACGATTAATTGTTAGCGCAGTTTTGTATTTATTAAGTGTTGCGATCATAACATTCTCTTTTATTTAAGAAATTTTAATTATCCAGCTCGCCAAAATTGACGCCCCATTACTTTAAAGTTCAACCCGTTGATTTCACTCACTTCACGATCACGGTATTTAGGATTAAGGCTGTGAAGACTTAACTTTCCACCTTCTTCTTTAAATATCTGCTTAATCATGCCTTCACCTTCAAAATAAACAGCATAAATTTCACCATCTATTATTTCGGTTTGAGAAATATCAATTCCTACTAAGTCGCCGTCATGAATAAAGTCAGACATGCTGTCACCCTTAGCTTTAATGATTCTCATGCATTTAGGGTCAACATATTTTTTTTGAAAAAATGATGGAGGAAAGGGGAACTTTCCATTAATGACATCAAAATGAAACTCTATCGACTCACCTGTACCACATGAAAAGTTCGCTTCCACTACATCTATCCAAATAAATCCATTTTCAATTTCATAGTCAACAACAGTAGGCTCATGAATCTCATTGACATCAAAAGAAGATTCTTCTTTTCGAGTCAATCCGTGTTTATCCATAAACTCCTGCATATTGAAGTTATTTTTTCTTTGATCATTTTCGCCAGTTAATAACCAATTTTGAGAAGTTTTAAGCACATTTGCTAAAGGTGATAAAAATTCAGCTTTAGGGATATTAGTCCCAGCCACCCATTTTGAGACTGCGCCTTTAGTTGCACCTGTAGCTTCAACTAAATCAACTTGTCGAATTTTTAGCTCAGTCATTCTTTGAATTATTCGATCACTGATAGTGCTCATAAAAACATCCTCTTTAATGTTTCCTATAGTAAACATTCATATTGATTTAGAAATAAACTTATGGTTTACTAATGGAAACTAAAAGTTTATAAAGGTAAACCATGACAGTTGATGATTTAAAAATGCATTTTAGAGTTGAGAACGATATCCAGCTCACAAAAACAATTCTTGGGGTCACGAGAGGAACTATTAGCAAATGGCGACATAGAGGCATTCCAGTAGACACTCAAGCACGAATTCAAGTTCTAACTAAAGGCAAATTAAAAGCTGATCTTCAAGCCTTATCAGCATAGGAAAAATTATGAGTCTCGAAAAAAAATCGATACATGTTCGAATTGATCATGACATGCATGGGCGTCTCTCTGTATTAGCTGATTTAGATGAAAACGAAATAGCCGCTCAAGCTGCGATCTTCTTAGAAATGATGATCATGGCTAAATGGCATGTCGTGAATGTAACAGCTAAGAAAATGACGCGCTTGGGATTAACGGGGAACTATGGGGATACCGCTACAAGTGACAGGGAAGTTACGGGACTAAAAGTATTAAGTAAATAAAAACCGTTTCTACGGCAATAGAAACGGTCTCAATTCATCAATTAGGAACCAATGAATATGAAAACAAATTTAGCACATGAACCACCGATCCCACAAGGAGAGCTGGTTCAATTTCCAAAAAAAGAGCGACAAGCTATGTCGAAGAAAGAAGAGGGCTATACTCCAATGCCTAATTTTATCTGTGATGAGGGTTATTTAAGTGCTTTAAGTGGTGAGGCAATCAAATGCCTTGTCCTTTTAAATCGTCACATTAAGGGCTTTCACGGAGATAATAAATCTATTGGCGAAGCTTTAGTTATGAAATTGACGGGCTTCAAAGACAAAAGAACTGTACGTAAAAGTATGGCTGATTTAGCAAAATTTCAGTTAGTTCGTATCACTAAAAATTTGGGTAAAGCGACAATTTATACGGTCACATTTGAGGATCGAATTAAACCTGAACTAGTAACATCAAATGATACTGGTGCATTAAATGTAGTTACATTAAATGATACTGGTGTGGGTACATCAAATGTCACTGGTACTAGTGACATCAAATGTCACTCTGTAAAAGAAATATATTTAAAAGAAAATATTAAAGAAATACACACACAAGAGAGCGTGTCTGAAAATTCTTGGAAACCGAATATTAATTTTCTAAAAACCATTTTATCGCAAACAAAATTTAGCCAACGCTGTGAGGAAATTTTATCCCTTGCTGATTTCAATTTTCACTTGGGTAATTTCAATGCGCATTGGGAAAACAAAATTGATCTGACTGAAAACCAACGTACAAGAAAATTTGCTGCATGGTTGATTCAAGAATTTGAAAAGCACTTGGACAAGATTGATCGTACTGAAAAACAAACGAGCAAAGCGCCAACTCGAAACGTAAACGATGCTTGGGGTGATGTTCAGCAGTACAAACCTGCAACGGATGATCTGGATTGTGAGGGGATGCTATGAACGCGATGACTTTACTAGATTTAGAAATTACGAGTTCAACGGAGTTCTGCACGAAACATCAAGTTCAAATGGTTTCTTACCGTGGTAAATCGTTTTGCAAACAGTGTTCACTTGAATCACTTGATCGTGGTCAAAAAGATCATCATCACGCAGTAAATACCATGGTTCGTGAAAAACACTTTGCTGGGGCGCAATTACCGCTACGCCATGCTGAAAGTGGGTTTGGTAATTATCAGGTTTCAAACGAAGGTCAACGCAATGCAAAAGCTCAATGCATGTCGTTTGCTAAAGATTTCTTGGGTGGTGTGATTCGTAATCTGATCATGGTTGGTCGTACTGGTACAGGCAAAACACATCTTTCTAGTGCCGTGGCTTTAAACGTGTTGGATAAGCGCAAATCAGCGCGCTACATCACTTCTGAGGACATGGCTAATGAGATTGCGAATGCTTGGAAAAGAACGGATGACAGCGAAGCTAATGCGATTTACCGCTTTACTGAATATGACTTACTGATTCTTGATGAATATGGTTTGCATGATCGCCATGAGAATAGATTGCAACTGGTTCACAAGGTTTTGTACTCACGTTATGACGAGGGCAAGGCAACCATGTTGATTTCAAATTTCACGCTTGAAGAACTCAAAAAAGATTTGGGTGATCGGTTGTGGTCACGCTTTCAACACGATGGACTGACTTTGGTTGAGTGTAACTGGGGTGATCAACGAATGGGACAAGGGGGTGGGGTGTGAGAAATAAATCACATGTTGAACACTTCAATACTTATGCACAAATCATAAGTTTTGCAGTCAACAATAAAAGACGGATTGGTACAAATGATTTAATCCAATTGGTTGGATTGAGTCCTAGATCATCTCAGCGCCACTTGAGCGAATTGGCTGATGCAGGCTGGTTAATTAAGGACAACTGCTCCCCGAAAGGCTATGTACCGTCAGACAAGGCAAAAGAATTATTTAAGGTGGCACTATGACAACTAAAGACAACGATGCAAAGGAATTTAAGAAAGGTGATCTCGTTATTGCTCCAATTCTTGACGGGTTTTTTGTTGGGAAGATCATAGATTATCGAAGTGACATTGATAAATTTGATGTTCTTGGTACAACACATTGGGATTGGTACGACAAGTCACAGCTTCGTCATGCTGAAACCAAAGCAGGGTATAGTTTAGATGATGTCACTGATCATGTTACAGACATTCGTAATCACGTTAGCCCAAGCACAATGGTGGTGGATTTATGAGTTTACTCAATTGTGAAATTGCCATGATTCCGCCTAGTGTGAACCATTACTGGGTGGCAGCAGGGAAAAGGCGTTACCTAAGTCAGCGAGCAAAAAATTTTCAGAAGATTGTGAGTTTATTTGTTAAGCCTCTCAAAAGCACAGCTAGGCTCAAAGCAGAGATTACTTTTCATTTTCCTGATCGACGTACTAGAGATATCGACAATCACTTAAAAGCGGTTTTAGATAGTTTGGTGAAGTGTGGTTTATGTGAAGATGATGAACAGTTTGACGAGTTGCTAGTAAAACGTGGAAATGTGGTTAAGGGTGGATTGGTAAAAATTAAAGTGGTGGAAGTATGAGCTTAGTCAAAGTTTGGGACAAAGAGATCAAAGGCAAGCTCTATGCAGTCGGTGATATTCACGGATGCTACAACTTGCTGATGAATCGTTTAAATGAAATTGGTTTTGATTTTGAAAATGATTTGTTGGTTGCAGTAGGTGATTTGGTGGATCGAGGCATTCAAAACATTGAGTGTGTCGAGTTGCTGTCAAAGCCTTGGTTTACCTCTGTTCTTGGCAATCATGAGGATTTATGTATAGGTGGGATTCAAGAAGAATCATATAAGCGCCGTCATATCTCAAATGGTGGAGAGTGGTTTTATCAGCTAGATGGACAAGCGATGTACAACATTGCAAAAGCCTTTTCTAAATTGCCTGTTGTGCTAGAGATCAATCACAAGGGGCGTAAATACGGTTTTGTTCATGGACACATAGAACAAAATGACTGGAATGAATTTAAAAGCTCATTTGAATATGAAATTTCACCATTTCGAGGACCAGTAGAATTGGCAATATGGGGACGTGCCCGTGCAAATACAGACAGTGAACAATATACCAATGTTTCAGGTGTAGATGCGGTCATCATGGGGCATACAGTCACTCCAAAGCCACTCAAGCGTGACAACTGCTATTACATTGATACAGGTGCAGTGCATTGGGGAACTATGACAATTTTAGATTTGAGTAAAGTTTAAGGGGCTTGGAATGAACGTAGCGGTGAGAGTGATGGATTGGTCTAAATACACAATTGATGGATGGCTTGAGCAATTTGGTGCTTGGTGTGAAACCGCTCGTTTGAAAGGCGGTGAATTGCCTGATGGTCTACATGTTAATCAGATTTATTGGTTGATTCGTGAAGCAGATAAAACGCCACGTAACTCGAAGTGTTATATCCGTTGTGAGATTAGTGACTTTGAGGCAGAGCAGGTACAGGCATTGCTGAGAAGCGTGTTCAACTCCAATTCAATTGATTATCAAGCAAAGTACGCAGTGATGTGTTTAGTTAAGCATAAGGTTGAAAATCGTAGTCTTAGTGCAGTGGCTGAGATCACAAAACAGTCTAAAGGGCAGGTGAATATTTTAATTGGATGTGCTAGATTTTATCTACTTGGTAAATATAACTTTTTGAAAATGGTGTAAATATGACTCAACGTACAAGAACATTTAGTGCCTATAACTCTGAAGGATTATCAGAACAAATTAACAAATGGTTAGAATACTCTGATCGTCATAATATCAATGTAAAAATTGAAAAGATTGTGAATATTGCGTCTGAATTTGCAAATGAAAAAAAACAAACAGATTATCCTTTTGAAGTTCTTGTTTTGTACTCCAATTAGGGTATTGACCGTTTAAACGCAATATGGCATATTTCAGCTATAGTGGACGAAGTTATGGTAATCCACTACAGATTAAAGCTCATCAAAAAGATGGGCTTTTTTTATTTGCCAAAATCTTTGACATTTTTATTCAAAGTTATCTTTTAAAGAGATGATTTTAAATAAAAATGTTTTGACAAAAACTCTGACATTAATTTGACAGGGTTTTTTTAATGCCTAGAGGAAAGTGGGATGAATAGGGTTGAAGCGCAAAAGAATCTAAAACTACTCGAACAAGATAAAGCACGCTTACTCTCACTTAATCATCTTAATTCAACGTGGGCATTTAAGAATCAGTGTGAAATGCGAGTTAAACAGATTAGCGAATTTATAAATAATATTGAAACAGGTTTAAAAGATGGAAGAACAAATCGAACTTCCAGCGGGGAGTGAACCTTTAGAAAATGATCGTTGGGAACATTTAGCCCAAGCATATCTCATTTCTAATGTTGTAAATAAAGCTTCTAAAGAAGCGGGATATTCAGATCGAGTTGCAGGTTGGCGAGCTTTTAAACAACCATTAGTTCAAGCAAGGATTAAGTTTCTACAAGAAGAACGAGCCAAAGAACTCGGAATCGATGCTTATTATGTTTTAAACAATTTAAAAACAATTGCTGAAAGATGTATGCAGGCGGAGGAAGTCAAAGACCGTGAAGGAAACTCAACAGGTGAATATAAATTTGATTCTAGCAGTGCGATTAAAGCGAATGAATTGATTGGAAAGCATCTCGGATTATTTAGTGAAAAAGTGAAACATGAACATACGGGGGCTGAAGGTGGTCCGATACAACATGTGAATACGCCACTTTCACTAACAGAATTAGAAAATCTCACACCAGAACAGCTATCACGATTAGCAATTAACGGTAAGCTATGAGTTATGCCATTGATGAAATTACACCACTGATTAAAGCATGGACGATAGATGTCCGTTTACCTGCAACCATTTCTGAAATGACTCGACGCTATTACTACAAGGCTGTAATAGAGCAATCTGAAGTAGCACAACAAGCTGAACTTGAAAAATGTCGTCATGATCCTGTGCATTGGTTTAATCATTGGGTATGGACTTACGATCCTCGAGGAATGGCTTTTGGATTACCTGCAAATCTTCCATTTGTTCTACGTCCTAAACAAGCAGAGTTGGTGACGTGGTTACAAGAGAGAGAAGACACACAAACAGGTGGTGTGATTGAAAAATCTCGTGATGAGGGGATGTCCTATGTTGTTCTTGGGTATTTTCTGCATCATTGGTTATTCGTTGAAGGTTTCGCTGCTGGTGTTGGAAGTCGTAAAGAAGATTTAGTTGATAAGAAAGGTGATCCTAAAACTTTGTTTCATAAATTCAGAGATATGCTCAATAAGCTACCTGAATGGATGAAACCTAAAAATTATAATCGCCGTGAACATGACAACTACTTAAGAATTATTAATCCTGATAATGGTGCAACGCTTACGGGTGAAGCAGGCGACAATATTGGACGCGGTGGTCGTACAACAATTTACTTACTTGATGAATGGGGATTTGTTGCAAACCCTGAAGCAGCGGATGCAGCAATCTCTCAGAATACCAATGTTGTGATCAAAGGTTCTACACCAAATGGGATTGGTAATCGATTTTATCAAGACCGATTTAGTGGGCGATTTTCTGTATTCACTATGCCATGGCGACTGAACCCCGATAAGAATTGGATGGTTGAGTTACGTGGTAAAGAGATTCATCCATGGTATGAGAAACAGCTTGCCACACTTGACCCTGTAATACTTGCGCAGGAAATAGATATTAACTATGCCGCTTCGATTGAAGGTGTATTGATTCCAAGTGTTTGGGTGCAAGCAGCAATTGATGCTCATTTAAAATTAAACATAGAACCTACAGGCGACAGAATTTCTGGATTAGATGTTGCCGATGAAGGTCGTGATAAAAACTCGATGGCAGGTCGTCATGGCATTGTTTTAGATCATTTAAGCACTTGGTCGGGGCGTGGCGATGATATTTTCTTCACCACACAAAAGGCAATGGATATTTGCCTAGAAAATAAATACTTAACACTTTATTACGATGCAGATGGTCTTGGTGCGGGTGTTCGAGGCGATGCGCGTGTGATTAATGAAAATCAACGTGAGAAAGGCTGGGATGAGGTCAATGTTGAACCATTCCGAGGTTCTGCCTCTGTACATGATCCTGAAGGTGAGATTGTTGAGAAACGCTTGAATAAAGATTTCTTTGCCAACCTTAAAGCACAGTCTTGGTGGTACTTACGTCTTAGATTTCAAAACACCTATAGAGCATTGAATGGTCAGGAGTATGACTCAGACATGCTCATTTCTCTATCCAGTCAGGATATTGATCCAAACGAAATGACACAGCTTGTCATGGAATTATCACAGCCAACATACATGAAAAATGGTGTTGGAAAAATCTTAGTCAATAAACAACCTGATGGCGCAATTTCTCCTAACCGAGCAGACGCTGTGATGATTTGTTATTGCCCTTTAGTTTCTGCTCTCGATATTTGGAGCAAGCTTTAATACGAGAACGAAATGAGCATTCTAAAATCTACAATTGACAGTTTTCAAAATTTTGCTGCTCGTGTTGGGCTTGGTTCTGGTAATCAGCATGATCAATCACAGTATGGGTTTGACTTTGTAAGTCGTGATCGTCTGAAACTTGAAGCAATGTATCGTTCAAGTTGGGTTGTTGGTCAAGTTGTAGATGTTGTTGCTGAAGATATGACCCGTGAAGGGTTAAATATTCGTGGCTTTGATAACCCTGAAGATGTTGAAGTCATCAACCAAGCCATGGATCGTTTAGAAATTTGGGACAAACTGTGTAACACCATTAAATGGGGACGTTTATATGGTGGTTGTCTTGCAGTTATGTTGATTGACGGTCAAAGATCTGAAACACCACTTAATACAAAAACGATTGCTAAAGGTGCATTTAAAGGTGTGATGGTCTTGGACCGTTGGATGGTTGTGCCAAGCTTACAAGATTTAGTGACAGAGTATGGTCCGCATTATGGCAAGCCAAAATACTATGATGTGATTTCTGATGCTGTGGGTTTCTGCAATCAACGTATTCATCACTCACGCATCATTCGTATTGATGGGGTTGATTTACCATATTGGCAGTCAATATCAGAGAACCTTTGGGGACAGTCAGTTATTGAGCGGCTCATTGATCGTTTGACTATTTTTGATAGTGCGACATTGGGTGCAGGTCAATTGGTTTATAAGGCACATTTACGTACTTATAAAGTTGATAAATTGCGTGAAATCATCGCCAAAGGTGGTGCAGTTTATGAAGCGTTATTAAAGCAAATCAATCAAATTCGTCAATTCCAATCCAATGAAGGTTTAACTTTAATGGATTCGAGTGATTCATTTGAAACACATCAATATAGCTTCACAGGTTTGGATAATGTGCTTTTGCAATTTGGTCAGCAGATTTCTGGTGCTGTGCAAATCCCATTAGTGCGTTTATTTGGTCAATCACCTGCAGGTATGAACTCAACAGGTGAAAGTGATTTAAGTAACTATTACGACAATATCAATCAGCAACAAGAACGCCGTTTAAGAACACCTTTGCAAACGTTATTACAAGTTGTCTGCTTATCTGAGTTGGGCTGTGAATTGCCTAAATCATTTAAGTTTGATTTCGCATCGCTATGGCAGTTGGATGATGAGAAAAAAGCATCTATTGCCAGCGCTGTGACTTCAACAGTCATGAGTGCTTTTGAAAATGGTATTGTGACTGAACAAACTGCGCTTAAAGAGTTACGTCAATCAAGTGAGATTACTGGTATTTGGTCCAGTATTACAAATATCGAGATTGAACAGGCAGATGACAAACCACCTGCGCCTAATTCTGAAAACACAGTGGATGCTGGAACTTGGATAGAGGAAGATCATCCACGTGATGAAAATGGACAATTTAGCGAAACTGGGCGATCTGGTAAGAATGCTTTAAATCTTGGGTTTGCTCCAATCCACCCAATGTCCAGTGCAAATGGTGGTAAAAGTGGACGTAATGTCTTACCGGCACCTGAAAGTCTTCCTTCATCTGAAACTATTTCAACAATGGCTGAAGCCCAAAATTATTGGGATACTCACTACAAAGGCAAGACTTATGCGTTAGGTGTGTATTCAAATAAAAAAACTGAGCCTACACCAATTGAAGTCAATTTTGGTGAAACGAATCATGCCTATTCTGAAAAACCACCAGGTGCAAGTCATTGGAATGAAGAACGAGTATTAAGCCAAGAGCGTGCAAAAATGTTAGATAGGATTATTCCAACGATTCAGCATCCTCGTACACATCTTCTTAGTAAGGGAAATGATTTATTGATTGCAAAAGAAATGATTAATAAACAGTATTTTACAGTTTGTTTGAGATGGAGTGATGTGAGAAGAGTTTATGATTTTGAATCAGCACATTTTAAATCAGAGCATCAACTTGAGGGTATTCGTTTAAATCAGAAAAATGAAAAAATGAACAAAAATAAAGGTGGATTGCAGAAAAAATAAAAGCCCATAAATTGGGCTTCTAATAAAGACTTCACTGTTACCATGATTCTTTTATCCTACTCAGTATCATATGACCTGTTAGGGGCGGCGTCCTTCATTCTTTAGGCTTCCCAAGGCGTTACCTTTGCGGAAGCAGACCAGTTTGAAACTGACCCAACGGCACGGACCCTGTGCATTGAATAATCAAGCCATCGGGAAGTCCTCGCCCATGCACTGACTATTTTAGCTCAAACTTTAAAAATAACAAAGAGCTTTGGCTGTACAGATCCATCTACAAAAGAAGGATTCAAGTCCAAAACTCTTTAAGTATTCATTTCATTAGGTTTTTTAATCGGTGGATAGTATGCAAAACCGCCATACACCAATGCGGGCACGTAAAGTTGAAATCAAATATGGTCGGCAGTTACGTCAGATTGCAACTTACATTGATTCAATAATAAAAGGCTTCGATGTTTATGACCAAGATGTTTATCCATCAATAATTACTGCCTTACGTCGTTATGCAGAAACATTAGATGAATGGGCATTCAGTGCTGCAGGTCGAGTATTAACAGATGTAGCACTTCGTGATGAAAAGACATGGATGATTTATGCAAAAGACATGTCGAAAGGTTTACGGGATCAAATTCGTAATACGGATATTGGTGTCGTTTATCAGCAACTATTATCAGAACAAGTTTCGCTAATTAAGTCGCTGCCACTCAATGCTGCAAATCGTGTACAGGATTTGGCAAGTCGTGCAATTAGCGAAGGCATTCGTTCCGAAGAGATTGCAGGATTAATTATGGCCACTGGGCATGTGACGAAATCCAGAGCGAATACGATTGCAAGAACAGAAACATCTAAAGCAAGCACTGTGTTCACTCAAGCCAGAGCTAAATCTATCGGTAGTCAAGGTTATATCTGGAGAGATTCTGGCGATGGTGATGTTAGACATGATCATCATTTATTAAATGGCATATTTATCCACTGGGATTCACCACCAATTGTCAATAGTAAGCGTGGCATACGCGCTCATGCTGGATGCATTTATAACTGCCGTTGTTACCCAGAACCAGTAATACCAGAGGATTAAAAGTGAAAGAGTTAAAGTTTAAAGACACCATTCAATTCGGTGTTTGGAAATTTTTAGTGAATGTTGACGATGTTATAAAGCCACACTTTGCATGCGCTCAACCAATACCAATTGGCGTACGAATCGGTGAAGACCACCAGACAATTACAGAAGTTGGTGTTTGTAGTGTAAATCCACCAGATATTAGCTGTGTTGGAGCATCTGAAAAAATGAATTTTGGAAGTTTTGGCGGTTATTGGAATATGGAGCTAAACGGAGTCTTTTATCCGTCCTCAACAGACTTACTGCAAAACTACATTACAAATCACTTTAGCGATAAAATTTATGCGGATTATGATGGTTTTATGTACTTTGGTAATCTTTCGCCAAATAATCATCGCATACGCTTAATACCAACTATAGGTGCTCGTTATTCAAATGCCTATGGTAATGACACATTCATGGAAAATGAGGATGGTAGTTTAACATTTTGCTTAGCTAAGAAATGTGATCCGAACACTCTAGAAATGCATGAAGGCGGTTTAGCTGTCGCTGGAACAGTTACGATTCAGTATAAAGTTGATGCACCTAATCATGGTGTAAATGAAGTTGCTACATTCCAAGTAGTTGACTATCCAGTAGGGACTGAGTTATCTGTTTTAGTCCGCATGATGATTAATGATCTAATTGCTTTATATCCTTTCATCAATATCAGTACAACTACTGGCGGTGGTAACGGTATAAACTTTGATTTATGGAGTTACGATAGTGGTCAAACAGGTAAATTCAGACTTAGCGGTGTAAATGCTGAATTATCTAGCGATCCAATAACGATTACTTTTATTCGTACTATGTTAGAGGGTGATATTTACAACCAGTTATTCCCTAACGCAGTGGTTAACGAAATGGTTGCTCATTCATGCGGTACTGCAACCTTGATAGGCATTTAAATTAACGCACATTTGAATAATGCAATTTTGAGCACTCACATTTAAGTTGATAAAACCACCTCTAAAGGTGGTTTTTTTATAGCTCAAGAAAATGAGTTAAAGCTTTTTAATTGTTGCTTGCTATTAAGATTTCATAGCAATTGTAGTTGAAAATCATGAAATCAAATTACCAATTGGGCGTATTTATAACTGTCAAAGTTAACTAGGATAAGCAATACCTGAGGATCAAAAGTGAAAGATTTAAAATTTGGAGACACTATCCAATTTGGTGTTTGGAAATTTTTAGAAACTGTAAACGGGGTGATTAAACCACAGTTTGCTTGTGCTCAACCAATCTCAATTGGGGTGCGTATTGGTGAAAATCATCATACGATTACTGAAGTCGGTATTTGTGGTGTAAACCTTCCTAGTATCAGTTGTGCTGGAGCAACAGGTACAGTATTAATGCATCGTGCAGTGCTCATTAAAGTAAATGAAAGTACAATATTTCCAGAAAGTGAAAAGTTTATTATTAATGATGTCGAATTTAAAAATCCACCAGATTATATTGAAGCAAGTCCCACAATTTTGCCTCCATTTCCACCTCCAAGTGGATATGAGTGGAAGGATTCAATTTTTATAAAGAATAACTCGAATCAAGATGTACGCTTGGAACATAGAGTGATTCCTGATAATCAAAATCTAGAAAAAGTTTTTTTTAGTGAAAATCCTACTGTAATTTCATTTGATGCAAATCGAAATGGTGTGTGCTTGTCTGCTCAGTCTAGTTCTATTATTTCATGTGAAGGGGCAACTTCAAAAATTATATTTGAACCAGCACCTTTATTTGATGGAGTAATAAATTGGACTATGGAATTTGATGGGGACAGTTATGAGTTGGGTAGAGTGAATGGCAATGATATTATTCAAGCAATTCCAATTGATATATCAAGAAAAATTAATACTGATTGGGATGGTTTTTGGTTATTAGAAAATAAAGATTCAGTCCCTCATCGTTTTAAATTAATACCAACTCCAAAACCACAATTTGATCCACTTCAAGCTACATGGTCTAATAATCAATCTTTTATGCTAGATGAAGATGGTTCATTTATATTCTGTTTAGCTCCACAAGCTGATGATACTTGCTTAGCAGAACATGTTACTCCCGTAGTTTTAAAAAATATTGACTACAATTATAAAGACTCAGACGTTTTATGTATTGCTTGTAAAATTACTAATTTAGATACAAATAGCGAAGTATGGTCGTTTGAATTAGAACGTGAATTACGAGAGCTTAAAGATAATGAGTATAGATATGTTCCAAATGTTCTTGCTTTAAAAGTACCAAATAATATCTCATCTAAATATTATTCATTATCACGTTATTTAAATGATTTAATTCGTTCTATTGGTAATGATATAGACGTGGAGTTTTCCGAAGTCGAAATCAAGCAAGATTTAACAGTTAAGCAAACTTTTTTAGGAGTTAATAAAGGCACTAGTGGTTTAGCTTATGGAACTGTAAATACAACATTGCTTAAAGAAATTGATTTAGTAACTGGAGAAGTTTTAAGTAACTTAGGCGGTGTCTTTAGTTTTACTCCATCTGATTATAATGATGCTTTAAATCAAATTTATGGACACTACAAACCAATACTTGAGGCAGCAGGTTATAAAGTCACATATTACAATGTTGATTCTTACTTTATAGCCAACAGAGGATTTCAACTAGAAAAAACCACATCAAATACTATAGCTCTTTCAATAGACAGTACAGCTTCAGATAGTGTAAATGTTCGTTGGGATGGGGGATGGACGGATTGGGATTCTAATTATGCATATTTTATTGAAACAGACTGTATAGGTCCAATGAAAACTGAAGAGCAATTTAAAGATGAATTTTATTTAACTCTCAAGCCGTTTGATGGATCAGATTATGAACCTGGAGGTATGGATGGGTTGCAGAAAAGATCTACAAGAATAGAATTGATGACCTATGCAAATGCAGGAAAAACTTTGCCTCCTAATGGTATTGATTGGATTACGAGAAATAATAACGGACAAACGATTGTGATTGATTCATGTTATTACTTAATACCTGTGCCAAGTTAAAACGACTACCACCTTCGGGTGGTTTTTTAATATCTAAACAATGGTGATTTATGTTTAAGAACAAACCTAAAGAAAGTAAAACCATTGATCGTTCAAATATCTACACCACAGGACAAATCGGTCGTACACGCGAAATAACACCAGAAGGATACTTGCTTTGTCGTGATGTTCCTATCGCACGTATTGGTAAACTGATGTATTGCGATGGCGAAGTTCCTGTAACCGCTGATGAAACTGGATTGATCATCATTGAGCGTGGCGAAGAGATTTTGTTTGATCCTAAAACCATAGCAAGTGCTGAGAGTAAGCCAGTTACAGATGATCATCCTAATGATTGGGTAACTCCCGATAATTGGAAGGAGCTCTCTAAAGGCACAGGGCAAAACGTACATCGTGGTGATGGTGTTGATTCAGACTATTTGATGGCTGATCTATTGATTACAGACCGAGAAACAATCAAGGCTGTAGAAGATGGAAAGGTTGAGATTTCTCTTGGTTATGACGCTGATTATACAGAGATCAGTAAAGGCAAAGGGGTGCAGAGCAATATCGTAATTAATCATATTGCATTAGTGGATAAAGGGCGTTGCGGTTCGCGGTGCTCTATTGGAGATAGTTTTATGTCTAAACAGACGAATAAACAAAAAACGCCGTGGTATCAAGCTTTGCTTGGGGCGAAACGTACTATTGATGAAGCTTTAGAAGAAACCAAAGCCTCTCAAGAAGATGATGAATTTACCGAAGATGATGACGAAGAAAATGAAAAGAGTAAAACCTCTGATTCAGTAAATCGTCAAATTCTTAAAATGCTTAAAACAATGGATTCTCGTCTTGGTGCTTTGGAAAAGAAGAAAACCAAAGATTCAGATGAACTTGAAGAGAGCGAAAGTGAAGATTCTGAAGAAGATGAAACCACAGACGATATTTTGAAAGCTGAAGCAGCTGCAAAATTAGCTGAAGAAGGTGTCCAAAATCATACAGGTGATTCACTCAAAGAGGTGATTTCTCGCGCTGAAGTATTGGTACCTGGTATTAAACTACCAACTTTCGATAGTGTGAATAACGGTCAATCTGTATTAAGTGCCAAACGTACAGCATTAAAACAGGCCTATGCAACCACTGAGGGGCAAAAGGTTATTGCACCGTTTATTGGAAATCAAACAAATTTTGATGTGCTGCCTGCGCATACTGTAGATGCTGCCTTTATCGGTGCTTCTGAGTTAATCAAACAACAAAATAATAATGCTGGTGTTCGTCACGGTATTACGACTAAAGACTTTGGCCGTTCAGCTCCTTCTATTGCGGATATCAACGCCAAAAATCGTGCATATTGGAATAAAGGAAAATAATTATGAGTAACGCATTTTTATACCGCATGCCATCTGGTATTGCAGGTGATGTATCACGTAAATCTCATTCAACGATTGAGGCACATGATACGGTTTCAGGTTTCACAGGTTTTGGCTTATTCGGTAAGTTAGATGCCAATGGTAAATTTGCGCCACTTGTTGCTGCTGATACTGCAGCTAATGTTTATGGATTGGTGGTGCGTTCATACCCAACTCAATCGGCAAGTAATGGTTTAGGTGCTGCTGTTCCAGTTATTGGCTTTAATGATGTATTACGTCGTGGCTATATGACTGTGAAATGTAATGCTGGTACTGCAAAAACTGGTGGGAAAGTATTTGTTCGTGTAGATGCTGGCACGGAATTAAAACCGATTGGTGGTATCGAAGCTGTTGCAGATGCAGCGAATACAATTGAAGTAAATGCAATCTTTATGCATGCGGCTGATGCAAGCGGCAATGTAGAAATCTCTTACAACATTTAATCTTAAATCACATAAAACTGGGGCGCAAATAGCGTCTTTTTTTATGTCTAAGGAAAATAAAATATGAAGAAATTACTCTTGGCCAGCACAATGGCTCAAGCTGTATCTATGGGTACATCAACTTCTGTACGTGCACACACTCGCGATCATATGATGACATTTGATCAGCGAACAGTAGACAGTTCAGGCGCTTTCTTAGTCGGTGAACTTGAACGTTTAGACCAAACCATGCATGAACCATTAGCATCGGTGACTTGGACACGTGATATCGATTTACGTTCTGATGTATCGATTGCTGATGAGACATCATCATTTACCAACAGCACATTTGCAGCTGCAGGTGGACAATCAGGCAATGGTAAGTCTTGGGTCGGTAAAAACACTGATGCGATTCAAGGCATTGCTTTGGATATCGGTAAAACAGCGTCTCCATTAACATTATGGGCGATGCAAATTGGCTTTACTTTGCCTGAGTTAGAATCCGCGTTGAAGGTGGGTCGTCCAGTTGATGCACAAAAACATAGCGGCTTAATGCTTAAATACAATATGGATGTTGATGAGCAAGTCTATATTGGTGATGAGCAGCTTGGTTTAGAAGGTTTATTGAACTCAAGTAAAGTTGGTGCTACCAATGTCAATACGTCTTGGTCAACAGCAACTCCGCAACAGATCGTCGATGATGTCAATCTGATTTTGAATAATGCATGGGTAGCTTCTGGCTTCGCTGTATGTCCAGATAAATTGCTGTTACCTCCTGTTCAATTTGGTTGGTTAACAACACGTGTTGTGAGTGAAGCAGGCAATATCTCTGTTTTAGAATATTTAAAAATCAATAACCTCTGCATGTCAGTCAATGGTAAACCATTAGATATTCAACCATCAAAATGGTGTGTTAAGCGTGGTGTTGGTAATACAGATCGTATGATGACTTATACGCAATCTGAAAACCGTGTTCGCTTCCCATTAGTGCCTTTACAACGTACTCCACTTGAATATCGTGATTTACGTCAATTGACGACATATTTCGGTCGTCTTGGTGCAGTTGAGTGGGTTTACCCAGAAACTGCGTACTACGCTGATGGTTTATAAGGGGCGCTGACCATGACTAAATCTGTACAGATTCTTTTGACTAAAGAACTCACTGTGAATCTTGGTAAAGACAAAGATGGTCAGCAAAAATCAGTAACCCTTCCTGCAGGTTTGCAGGAGGTGGATGCTGAGATTGCTGAACATTGGTTTGTAAAAGCACATGCTCAAGAAATTACGGCAAGCGCCACTGCAAACAAAGAGCTCCAAGAAGCATTTGATGATTTAAAAGAAAAGTATGATGCACTTCAAATTCAATCAAATGCAGCATCTGAAGAAATTGCAAAGCTTCAAAAAGAATTAAAAGATCGTGATATTAAAATTTCTGATCTAGAAGCTCAGCTTGTTAAACAGGCGCAAACGCAATCAGCTGTAAGTGATAAATCAAAAGATCAACCTAAGGCAAAATAATCCCATGATCAACGAATCAGATTTTAGACAAGCCTTTCCTGTGTTTGCAGATTTGGATGTTTACCCAACAGCACAGTTTAATTTTTGGCTGAAATTCTCAAACAAAATGATGAATGAGTGTCGTTGGGCTGATTTGTATGATGAAGGGCAAATGCTTTTTGTTGCTCATTATCTAGTCCTGTATGCACGAGAGAATGAAGCTATTAATAATAGCGGTGCTGAGTATGCAGGTCAGGTCCAAGGCATAGAAACATCTAAGTCCGTGGATAAGGTTTCGGTTTCATTGGATGTATCAAAAATTACATTAGATGATGCAGGACATTGGAACTTAACCACTTATGGTATTCAGTTTTATCAATTGCTTCGTATGATTGGAATGGGAGGGGTTCAATTATGACCGTTTCCATGAAAGGTGCAGGGCTTATTGGTATTTTGGAATCTATACAAGAATTGATGGAAAAAGAAGTTTTAGTGGGGATTCCTCACGGAGAGGCACGAACTGATGCAGATGGAATGACCAATGCGCAGTTAGGATATCTACATGAAAAGGGCTCACCTGCAAAGAACATTCCTGCTCGTCCTTTTTTAGTACCAGGTATTGCAACTGTCCAAAATAAAATTGCTGATCGACTTTGTAAAGCGGTTGATGCTGCATTAGATGGTAAGTCTGAGGTTGTAATGAAGCACTATAACGCTGCGGGTTTAATTGCTCAAAATGCGGTACGTCTTTATTTTGTCGAAGGTAGTTTTGCTCCTTTATCCATACTGACGATTCAAAATCGCGCAAATCGAGGTAGAAAAGGGGCAAAGGAATATTTAAAGCAACTTGATCAAGGACAACCTCAAGCAGGCTTAGTTAGACCTTTAATTGATACAGCGGAAATGCGTAAAAGCATTACTTATGTAATTCGTAAGCGAGGTGAAGATGGCTAGGCTTGATGTGACAAGTGTACTTCGTGATCCACGATTTATGGATAAGAATATTGTCTGTATTCGAAACACACAGAGCGTAAATGAAAAAGGTCGTGCTGAAAATAAACAATGCAGCACTCGTTTTTCAGGTGTGGTGACTTCCAATGATGGTATCAATATTGATCGGCGACCTGATGGTTCTATTGTGTCAGGTGCAATCAATATCGTGACTAAATTCAATTTAGTGGCAGGTCTTGATCATCGTGATTCAGATGAGATTTGTTGGAAAAACAAACATTACTTTGTCAGTAAAGTTGATGATTATTCCCATTTTGGACGTGGCTTTATTCAAGCAGTTTGTATCTTAAAACCTTTCGCAGGCTCTTAAATGTCAAATACCAGTGCAACAGGTGGCTATCTGTCATCTGATAGCGAAGCTTTGCCAAGTGATAGCGCATTAGAGGATATATTACAAAGCCATGTCGCTAATTTGACTGGTTTAGATCCTCCTTTAGTCCGTCCACGATGGCAACCAACCGCCCCAAAACTTCCTGAACCTAAAGTGACTTGGGCTTCAATCGGTATTACTGGAAGCGATGATCCTGATTCCCCGTATATCGATAGTGATGGTAATTCAGTTAATCATGAATCCTTTGAGGTTCTGGTTTCTTTTTACGGACCTTATGCTGAATCCAAAGCAAAACTTTTTAAAGCAAGTTTGAGCATTCCTCAAAATAACAATCAGTTAAAACAGTTTGGAATCACCTTTGTTCGCTCTCAACCTTTGCGCAATGTGCCCGAGCTTTTAAATCAACAGTGGTTACGTCGCTGTGATTTTGAATTTACGATGCGCCGTAAAAAAGTTAACCAATATTCAATTTTAACCTTTAATACACCGCCTAATATTAATATGGGCTAGGAGATCTTATGGCCGCAGCATTACCTGTGGATATGGTTGTTAACGTTCAAATGTCCTTAACACCATTAGCAGCCCAAACTCGAAGTTTTGGCTCATTATTAATTTTAGGCTCGACACCTGTTATTTCAAATCTTGAACGAGTACGACCTTATTCATCCATCACTGAAGTTGCTGAAGACTTTGGGACTATGGATCCTGAATATAACGCTGCACTTAAATTCTTTGCCCAAAACCCTCGTCCAACAATTGTATATATCGGTCGTTGGGTACAGGCAGGAAGTGAACTAGAGCAACCTGAAACTCTTTTAGAAGCTGTTCAAGCTTGTGCTGATGCTTCAAATGCTTGGTATGGTTTGGCTGTAGCTGCACCTATCGCTACAGATAATGACATTATCTCCGTTTCTGAATTTATTGAAGCGTCTGTACCCTATCGAATCGTTGGTTTTACAACACAAGATCCAGAGGTAAAAACGCCCAAATACGGTGATGCTTTACCTTCGGATATTGCTTATAAACTAAATCAACGTAAGTTTGAACGTACATTGATTCAGTACTCATCTGATTCGCCTTATGCTGTTGTTTCACTGTTATCTAGAACATTTGCCGTAAACTTCTTAGCAAATAACACAGCTATTACGCTTAAATTTAAACAAGAACCAACCATTGCCGCTGAATATCTGCGTACCAGTGAAGCATTTACTCTCAAGGAAAAGAGCTGCAACGTATTTGCTGAATACAATAATGACACTGCCATTATTCAAGAGGGCGTGATGTGTAGTGGCACGTTTATTGATGAACGTCATGGTTTGGATTGGTTGCAAAACTATCTACAAACAGCCCTTTGGAATCTGCACTACACCAGCCCAACCAAGATACCGCAAACAGAAGGTGGTATGAATCGTCATTGTTCTGTTCTTGAACATGCTTTAGAGCAAGCCGTGACGAATGGTATGGTCGCGCCTGGTGTTTGGAATGGCGAACCATTTGGTGTACTTAAAACTGGCGATACATTAACAAAAGGCTATTACGTATATTCAAATCCGATTGATGGGCAATCTCAAGCGGATCGTGAAGCACGTAAAGCAACACCAATTCAAGTCGCAGTTAAGCTTGCAGGTGCTATTCATTCTGTTGATGTTTTAGTGAATGTGAACCGCTAATAAGGAAAATAATTAATGTCTACATATAGTTTTTTAGATGTTCAAGCCACTTTGACAAGTGCAGATGCAACCATTGATGTTGGTTATGGCGCAGCAATTGCTGAAGAAGGGATTAGCTTTGCAATGGCCAATGACAAAAACACCATGACCATTGGTGCTGATGGCGAAGGTATGCATTCCCTACATTGTGATAATTCAGGGCAGGTGACAATCCGTTTGTTAAAAACTTCACCAACGAATGCCAAATTATCTGACTTGTACGATCTACAGAAAGGCAATACAAAAAAATGGGGTAAAAGTACCATTACTTTTAACCACACAGGTGGTGGTGATAATGGCACAGCTTCAAAATGTGCTTTTAAGAAACGCCCTGATTTACGTTATGCAAAAGATGCAGATATTGTGGAATGGGTATTTGATGCAATTAAACTAGAAATTAAACAAGGTGCTTATAGTGAATGATCTTATTAATGTAGGTGAATACCAGTACCAAGTTGGCAAACTTAATGCATTGGATCAATTGCATGTATCGCGCCGTATTGCACCTGTAATTCCAACCATTGCACCGCTTCTTGTCAATATTGTGGAAGCGGGTTTAACGGATATTAAAGATAGTGAATCTTTTGATATTGATATCCTTAAAACCTTAGCCCCATCTTTCCAGCCATTTGCAGAAGCTTTAGCAGAAATGTCGGATGAGCATACAGACTATGTCATTAGTAAATGTATGTCTGTGGTTCGTCGTAAAACGAATGATGGATATGCAGCTGTATGGCGCAATAAAGCGCCTGCATTTGATGATATGGAAATGTCAGAAATTCTTCCGCTTGTTATTGCTGTACTACGGAGCAGTTTGGGAAATTTTATAGCCGGTCTGCGTACGAGTCAGACCGAAGCGATGAATCCTCAATAAATTGGCGAAGTTTACCTGAGGGTGAAGACTGGTTATTAAGACCAGTCATCAAAGGGATGTGTAAGTATGAATCCCTTAAAGATGGCACAGTTGATTTAGCGGATATCGCTTTAATGAATGATGCATTAAATGTGCTGGTTGATAATGAATCGCTGGCAAGTGAACAAAAATAAAGCCGCTCATTGAGTGGCTTTTTTACTGCCGAAGGATTGAGAAATGAGTAGTACAGTAATTCGTGATTTCTTAGTTGCACTGACATTTAAAACAGATGATACAGGTGCTAAAAAGTCAAAAGAAGCTTTAGACAGTAATGAAAAATCGGCAAATTTACTTAGTCGTGCTTTGATTGCATTAGCGAGTACAGCGGTATTGGCTGTTGCAAAGACTGCTAACGAGCTTGAAAAGTTGTATTACTCAAGTCAACGAATTGGTGCGTCTGCAAACAATATCAGAGCGTATGGCGATGCTATTAGTCAGATGGGTGGTAGTGCTGAAGGTGCGATTTCATCACTTGAAAGTGTTGCACGTAAACTTCGTGAATCACCCGGCTATGAGGGAATGCTTAAGGGCTTGGGTGTAACGACTCGCGATCAAAACGGTCAGATGCGTGACCGTGTCGAAGTCATGAAAGATTTGTCTAAAACTTTGCAAGGCATGGAGTATTACAAAGCGAATAACTATGCCAATGCACTTGGAATTGATGAATCTACTTTGATGGCGATGCGTGACGGTAAATTTACTTCTGAAATGGAGAAATACCAAAAGTTACGTAAAGACATGGGGTTAAATGATGAGTTAGCGAAGTCAGGTCAAGAGTTTGCATATCAGTGGCGTGATATGACGATGCAGTTAAAGGCATTGATGGAAGTCATTGTAATGACTGCGGGTAAAGCTTTAATCCCTGTTCTTAAATTGCTTAATCAATTGATTCAATTTGCGATTCATTGGTTTGGGCAGCTCAATCCACATATCAAAACATTCTTAGCAGCGGGACTTAAAATCGCAATGCTGACGGTGGTATTTGGTGGTCTATTTTCAGCGATTGGAAAGTTCGCAAAATTATTACCGATGCTTACAGGGCTACTCAATATTTTCAAAGCCTTGCGTTTAGTCTTTTTGGCATCTCCTATTGGTATTGTCTTAGCATTAGCGGCTGCGATTGCTTTGCTTTGGGATGACTATCAAACATGGAAACGTGGCGGTGAATCTCTCATAGATTGGGAGAAGTGGGCAGGTGGTATTGAAACTGCAATTAGTAAGATTAAAGAACTTGGTAATACGCTAAAAGATCTACAACAAAAAGCCACAGACTTTATTTTAGGCAAAAAGATAGGTGATGAAACTTTAGGAATCAAGCTTGGTCGCACTGTCGCTAAGGGTCTAGCT
>Ga0256410_1000457_pt1 | contig 40805 bp, 36 predicted proteins | sample PhyWR1_FD_185983 | JGI IMG/M metagenome (GOLD analysis project Ga0256410, IMG submission 185983) | Leaf surface microbial communities from wheat plants in UC Gill Tract Community Farm, Albany, California, United States - DLSL W.R1 | ecosystem: Host-associated > Plants > Phyllosphere >... | reverse complement strand
AAATCCCAGTTGGCCCTGGGCAGCATGCGCTACGACATCGAAGACACCGGCGGCATCGACCGCCTGTTCAAGCTGATCGAACAGCGCGCCGGGCACTGGCTGGCGATGGAAGTGGAAGAAACCAAGATCCAGCTGACCCACGACGACAATCGCCATGTGCCGCTCGACCGCATCGAGCGCGGCTTGAGCGTGGACCTGAGCCGCAGCTTGTTCGAGTCAGCCATCGACGGGCTGCTCGAACGTGTACGTGGCAGCGTGACTCAACTGCTCAACGATGCCTCGGTCAGCGTGGCGCAGGTAGACACCGTGTTCTTCACCGGCGGCTCCAGCGGCATCCCGGCACTGCGCCACAGCATCGCGGCGATGTTGCCGAATGCGCGGCATGTGGAAGGGAATATTTTCGGCAGTATCGGCAGCGGGCTGGCGATTGAGGCGAGTAAGCGCTACGGCTGCTGAATTTCACCTGGGATACCGAGGTGGGTTTATCGGGGGCAAGCCCCCTCCCACATTTTGATTTGTGAACGCATTCAAAGATGGGAGGGGGCTTGCCCCCGATGGCGTCAGCCCAGGCACCACAAATCCTAAACCATCCCCCCCAGCTTCAACTCACTCTTGAGGTACGCATAGTAAATCGGCCCCGCCACCACCCCCGGCAAACCGAATGCCGCTTCGAACACCAGCATCGCCAACAACAATTCCCACGACTTGGCACTGATCTGCCCGCCCACGATGCGGGCGTTGAGGAAGTACTCGACCTTGTGGATCACGATCAGATAGCCCAACGCAGCCACGGCGACCCAGATCGACAACGACAGCGCGACGATGGTGATCAGGGTGTTGGACATCAGGTTGCCAATCACCGGCAACAGGCCGAGCAGGAAGGTCAGCACGATCAGGGTCTTGGTCAGCGGCAGGTGGATGCCGCATAGCGGCAGCACCACGGCCAGGAACACGGCGGTGAAGGCGGTGTTGAGGGCGGCGATTTTGATTTGCGCGAAGACGATATTGCGAAACGCCTGGACCAGCAGGTGCAGGCGGTCGAACAACGCCGCGGCCAGGGGCTTGCGCTTGGTCAGGTCAGGGATGCGCTGCAGGGCGATGATCGCGCCGAGCACCATGCCGATCAGCAGCGTCACGAACATGTGCGCCGCGTCTTTGCCCACCAGTTGCAGTTCGCTCAGGTGCTTGCTCAGCCAGTCGCCGATGGCCACGCGGAACTCGGCGGCGCTGGCAGGCAGGTAGGCGTCGAGGAACGGCGGCAGTTGGCCGCGCGCACGATCGACCACGCCCATGAACTTGTCGAGGGAAGCGCCAGGGTTTTCCGCTTCGTGGAGCAGGAAGCTGATAGCGCCGGCAAAGATCAGCGTCAGCACGCTGACGATCACGGTGCCCAGCAAGGCCACCGCCAGCCAGCGCGCGCGCCGGCCTTCGATCAGCCGTTGCAGTTGAGGGGTGAGCATGTTGACCAATTCGTAGACCAACAGACCGGCCAGCAGGCTGGGTAGCAACTTGAGCGGCAATACCAGCAGCAATCCGCCAAAAATAATGATGTAGCTGGCCAGCAACAACATATGACGCTGAGAAAACGTTGGCATACAGCCTCAAAACGAACGGCGTTAAAGGATGGGCAGTCTGCCAGCCTTGAGGGAATCAAGCGAGTGCGATCAAGCGTGGGAAGGGGCTTGCCGCCGATTGCGGTGCATCAGTGGACGCAAGAGCTGACTGATACACCGTTATCGGGGGCAAGTCGATAAGTCGCCCTCCCCCAAGAGGAGTCGCCTACTCAACTGCCCTTGAGGCAGCTACTCATAAAGGTCTTGCGCGCATCACCGGTCAGCGCCTTGGTTTTCGCCGACGCGTTGCAATCCTTCATTTTCTGCTGCTGCGGCGTCAGCGTCTTGGCATCGTTGGCGGCCGGGGCCGACAGGCAGGTTTTCATAAACGCCTTGCGCTCATCGCCCTTGAGCGTCTTGGTGGTGGCTTCGGCGTTGCAGGTGGTCATCTTGGTCTGCTGGGCGGTGGCGGCAAAGCCCTGGGCACACAGCAGCAGGCCCATCATCAACAACGGAATACGCAGCATCTTCATGGAGTTTTCTCCCGGTTACCATGCGGAGGGCACGGCCTGTGGAGAGTGTAGTCAAACCTTGTTACACCTTCCGGCGCTGAGAGAGGATAATCCCCGCTCATTCATCCATGCGGCGCTGTCATGCAATACGCTTATCCCTTGCTGGCCATCTTTATCTGGGCCGGCAACACCGTGGTCAACAAATTGGCCGTGGGTTCGATCTTCCCTGCCGAAATCGGTTTCTACCGCTGGCTGCTGGCGGCCCTGCTGTTTACCCCGTTCATGCTCAAACCGGTGATCGCTCATTGGCCGACCATCCGCCCCAACCTGGGCAAGGTCTGCATCCTCGGCGTACTAGGCATGGCGGTCTACCAGAGCCTGGCGTATTACGCCGCGTCGCTGACCAGCGCCACCAATATGGGCATCATTCTGTCGCTGATGCCGTTGATGGCGTTGACCGCCGCCATTATCAGCCTCGGCCAGCGCCTGACCTTCGGCGCGCTCACGGGTGCGGTGCTGTCGTTTGCCGGGGTGGCAGTGGTGGTGTCGGCCGGCAGCCTCGGCGCCCTGCTGCAACAGGGGGTCAACCTGGGCGACGCGATGATGCTGGTGGCTACCCTGGCCTACGCGGTCTACAGCACGCTGCTGAAAAAATGGCAGCTGCGCCTGCCGCCGTTGGTGTTGTTGTATTTGCAGATACTGGTGGCGGTGGTGGTGCTGTTGCCGCTGTACCTGTTCTCCGCAAAGGCCGGCCTGGGCTGGGCGAATATTCCGTTGGTGCTGTACGCCTGCGTGCTGGCGTCGATGCTCGCACCGCTGGCGTGGATGCATTCGGTCAAAACCCTCGGGCCGAGCCGCACCACGCTGTTTTTCAACCTGCTGCCGTTGATCACCGCACTCATTGCGGCGGCGGTGCTCAAGGAAGAACTGGCGTTGTATCACTTGGTGGGTGGGTTGCTGACCCTGGGCGGCGTGGTTCTGTCGGAACGCTGGACCACACCGGTGCGTCGATCCGCTTAAACCCCCGCCGCCTTCAAGCGTCGTGCGTGCTCGACAAACAGGCGGATCGGCTCGGCGCCCTTGCCCACCAGGCCCAGGGACTGATTGACGATGTCGAAGTGGTCCAGCGCATAGTCGTCGCCAATCACCACGCCCAGGTGCGAACTGTATCGCCCAACCATGCCATCGCACTGGCCTTTCTCCCGTACGAAACTGCGGGCGAACAGGCGGCAACTGCGGTGGGTGCCATCGAACAGGTTGCGCCCGCGGTCGGTCTTGCCTGGCTGCAAGGTGCCGGACCATGAGTAATAACGCACGCCGTTGACCTGCGCCGCGCCCTGACCGCCCCAGCTGTCGGGCAGCCCCTGGGGGTATTGGCGATTGAACAGCGCCACGCCGGCACTGGTCAGGGACTGGTGCGACGCCTGCAAGTCCGCCTTGAAGCGCGGGCCCCGATAGCCGGTTTCCAGCAGGCCCATTAGCCAGGCCACCAAGTGCAACAACGCGCTCACCAGCCGCCCCTTGACGCTGTCGATGGGGTAATGGGTGTGGAAGTAGTCGGCCAGTTCCGAGCCGTGATTGGGCCCAGCCACCGACGTCACCGACGCCACCCACTTTGGCCGTTTGGCCGCCGCATAGCGTGCGGTGAGCGAGCCCTGGCTATGGCCGATCAGGTTGACCTTCTCTGCGCCGGTCTCGCGGCGGATGCGCTCGATCTGCACCAGCAATTGCTCGCCGCGCACATCGTTGGAATCCAACGGCGCCACCTGCACCGCGAAGACTTGCGCCCCACCCGCGCGCAGGGCCGGGACGATGCCGTACCAATAGGGGAACAGCCCAATACGCACGAACCCCAGCATGCCGGGCACCAGTACCAACGGATAACGTGTGGCTAACGACTGCGGCATGAAGCGAACGTCCTCGAAAATACTTGGATGCCGTGCAGCCTAGCCCAACTGCAAGTCCGGCTGATGACGCCGGCGGCAAATCCGATAAAACTTTTTGCCTCGCCCGGCACTCACAACTTGGAGCGATCACGCCGACAGAGCGTGGCGTAACCCGGATTAGCCCCAGGAGATTGAGATGACTGAAGCAAACTTGACCGACGTTGCCACCCTGCGCAGCCGCGCCCGCCAGAACGTCGAAAACGGTGCCGTGACCGAGGGCTATGACGCTGACCGCGAAGAAATCATTCGCCTGCTCAACGCCTCCCTCGCCACTGAACTGGTGTGCGTGTTGCGTTACAAGCGCCACTACTTCATGGCCAGCGGCATCAAAGCCGCCGTCGCCGCGCAGGAATTCCTCGAACACGCCACCCAGGAAGCCGAACACGCCGACAAACTCGCCGAGCGCATTGTGCAATTGGGCGGTGAACCTGAGTTCAACCCCGACCTGCTGTCGAAGAACTCCCACGCGCAATACGTGGCGGGCAACACCCTGAAAGAAATGGTCTACGAAGACCTGGTCGCCGAGCGCATCGCCGTAGACAGCTACCGCGAGATCATCCAATACATCGGCGACAAAGACCCGACCACCCGCCGCATCTTCGAAGACATCCTGGCCCAGGAAGAAGAGCACGCGGACGATATGGCGGATATTCTCGAAAGTCTGTAAACCGCATCGTGAAACGAGGGGTGGGACGGTTAACCGGCCCGCCCCCTTTTTTGTACTGAGCGCTATTGAGCCAAAAGCCACGACAAGGCCATTCCAGCGAAGGAAGAAACTATCAGCAGGAAAGGTATGACTATCCATAGTTTGAGCCTCCCCGGCATGCACTTTACATCCTCAGCAAGCACTAAACGGCGCCATTGAAAAACGTGCGGCATGAGGATAACGATCGCGATAACGAAGAGACGTTTCAGCTTCCCTCCAAACAGTCCGAATTTAAATCTGTATTTGACCGTTACTATAAACGTGCTGAATTTCAAATACTCTTCGGCTTCTTCAAGTTTTGCATAGATGGCATAGATACATATGGGGTAACACAGCATCATCATAATGGCCGACATCATCCCGATGAACTCAAGCGTCATTCGCTACCCCCTGAAAACCTCTGCGCCGAACGCGGCCCCGCCAACCCCGAACGCCAGTTTTCCACCTTCGTTAACCGACCCGCCTCTCTTTTTTGTTATGACCGCTATTCAGTCAAAAACCACGACAAGCCCATTCCGACGAAAGAAGACATAGTGAGCAAGTAGGGAACAACTATCCAAAGTTTTAGAGGCATTGGAATACGTTTCACATCTTCAACGATTACAAGACACCGCCATTGAAAAAGACGCGGCATAAGGAGGACAAGGGCAATCGCGAAGAAACGTTTCAACTTTCCACCCGAAGGATCGGTGCCGAATCTGTGTTTGAATACCACGATGAATGAGCTGAATTTCAGATAGTCTTCGGCCTCTTCAAGCTTTGTACAAATGACATACAGATTTAATGGAAAACTCAGCAGCATTAACACACCCGACCATACGCCGATAGGTTCCGACATCATTTTCCGCCCCCTGAGGCTTCATAAAGGCGGGTTCCTATTAGCTCACCCGCGTGACTTCCCAAAGCCCCCACAGTGATCCCCCCAACGGCCCCTCCGACAACTGCGCAGCCCAGCGCACTGGCTCCAGCGGTAGGTATGGCGAAGATAGCTGCACACACGGCAACACCAATGCCCATTCCCGCGGATCCCCCGTAAGTGGCGGCGCCACCTCCTAATACCAGCTTCCCTCCCTCCACAAACTTCGCCCGCTTACATTCCTGTTCCCGCCCGGTGGAACATGCCTCCGTTATTTCCAACGCGGTCACTCCGACATCCAGCGCGATACCGATATAGGTCCCCTTCTTCAGCATCTGCGAAGATTTGGCGATGCGCTTGACCGTCTCTTCGTACTGGCGAATTTCACCGTGATGCCAGTAGCTTTTAGTAGAAATACCCAACATCTTTTTGATCGAACCCTCACTTTTCAAACCCGTGCCAAAACGGGCCATACCCAAGAGCTGCCCCTCCAGCTTCGCAAACAACACTCTGCGTTTAGCCAGAAACTCATCCCTCGCGGCTGTCGTGCCCTTGCTCAAGTACTGCTTATGCAAGACGTCGATTTCGTGAAGTGTCCTCTCAATCGCCGCAAGATGCTTACGCCATGCGCTGCTGGCGCTCCCAATGCCGATCGAAGCGTTGGTCATGATGAGTTGTAACAGATCATAGTTTTTGATCAAAAACTGATCACTCGCAGAATGCGCCAACAACGCCTGTTTTATGTTCTGCGCAGAGCGCATCAGCTGCGCTTCTTCAACGGTACACGATGCCGTCCGCCCGTCAGGGATGATCACCAGTTGCCCCGGTAATACCACAACATTGCGGATATGCTGGTTGACGGTATCGAACTTTGTTTGCGTGTAAGGATTAAGAGAAAGACTGAGCTTGAGCAGTGAATAAGGCTGTGGTCGCTCATTGATATATGCATAGGCTCCCTGCACGGATTTCACCTCCAAGTGACTGTGGCGGCTGACTATAGGAGGGCGACCCAGGAGGCGTAAGGGGAAATCGGGGGAGGTTTTAGCGTTTCAGAAATGAGCTACACATGACCAGGACCAGACTTACGGCATCGTTATAAAAAGGGCGACCTTAGGGTCGCCCTTTCTGACAATTTCGACGATCAACCCTTCACCGTCTTCGGCGCCTTGCCTTCCTTCATCTGCTGCAACAACGGCGCACACTGGTTCGGCGCGTCACCGCTCGGGGCCACTAGGGCGAGCAGACCGGCGGCCGGGCCGGCGATCACACCGAGTGCCACCATGCCTGCACCGCGCAGGGCCAGGGGAATGGCTTTGACGCCCGCGTTGGGCTTGATAAATGGGCCGTTGACGTACAGCGGCGAGCGCAGGGAGAACAGGCGAAAGCCTTTGGACTCAGGGGTGATGGTCAGGTCCAACTGCTCCGTGGCCATGTTGGCCGTGCCGTCGACATAGATGATCGCGTTCTCGGTGTCGAACACGAACAGCCGCGTGGTGGCCAAGCCGCTCTTGACGCCGAAGTCCGCCGCCGCGCAGTTGATCTTCACTTCCTTGTCGCCGAACAGGCGCCCCACTACGTAATTGCCCACGTTGAGGCCGGCGATTTCCATCAGGCCACGGCTGATGGCGCCGTCGTTGATCAGCATCTTCAGATCACCGTTGGAGGTGCCCAGCAGCGCCGCGACGGAGTTGCCGCGCCCGGAAATATCCGCATCGCCGTTGAGTTCGCCGAAACTGGTTTTCATCGGTTCGAAGCTGGGGAACAGTTGCTTGAGCTTGAAGTTGCGCGCGGTGAGCCGGGCGCGACCTTCCATGGGCGTGGTGCGGCCATTCAGGCGAATCTGCGCATCGAGCTTGCCGCCGGCCACGCCGAAACGCAGGGGTTCCAGGCTCAGTTCGCCATCGTTGAGCACCAGGTGCGTGTAGAGGTCGGTGAAAGGCAAGTCGGCGCTGTGTACGATGCGCTTACCGGTGAACTCCACATCGGCGTCCATGTCGCGCCAGCGCTCGGTGCGGAACTCTTCCACCGGCAGCACCTTAGTCGCCGGCTGCTTGCTGTCGCCGCCACGGGCCTTTTGCTTGGCATTGGAATCGGCGCCGATCAGGGGCGCGAGGTCGGTCATCAGCAACTGGTTGGACACCAGCGTACCGCTGAGTTTGGGCCTTGGCTGGCTGGCGACATAGGCCAGGTCGCCGTGGATATCACTGTTGCCGATCTTGCCGTTGAAGTTCTCGTAGCGAAACGACGCACCACTGGCGTCGTGCAGCTTGGCGATCAGGTGACCGTCGGTGGCGTACGCCGGTGAATCGGGCAAGGTCACGCCGGTCAGCGGGTACAGGTTGCTCAAGCTTGTGCCGGCGAGCTTGAGGCGCAGGTCGAGGGCGCCAAGGTTAAGAGGGTCGGTCAGCGTGCCGGCCAGAGCGATGCTGGTGTCGGCGATCTTGACCTGAGCTTGCAGCGGAAACGGTTTGTTTGCGTCCTGCAGAGCCAAGAGCCCGCCGATTTTGCCGGCACCGTCGAGCTTCTGGCCGTGGTACTGGCCTTTGACCTTGAGGGCGAACACGTAGTCCTGAGGGGCCGAGCCTTTTTCCAAGGCTTTTTTGGCATCGGCATCGCCGACGATTTCGCCGAAGGGAATGGGTTTGCCCAACAGGTCGATGATCACGTCGAGCTGGGTTTTGAGGGTTTGATCGTCGAGGGTCACATGGCCTTTGTCGAACCCGATGGCACCAATGTCCACCACCCAATTGGAGGGCTCGGCGTCGGGGTCTTTAGGGTCGAACGTGAAGGTCCAGTTGGCGCGGCCATCGGCCAGGCGCTGCAACTCGGCACTCGGCTCAGTGAGGTCGATACGTGGGATAACCACCCGTTGCGCCAACAATGCCAGGGGCGAAATGCGCAGCTCCACTTTTTTGAGGGTGACCATCTGCGGCTTTTTCGACCAGTCGGGGTTGCCCAGGGTCAGGTCTTCGGCAATCACATGGGGCCACGGCACCCAGGCGCGCCAGCCGCCTTCGTCGGGCTCGCGCTGCCACTTCACGGCGAGGTTGCCATTGATGGCAAACGGGCGATGCAGCTCTTCGGACACTTTGGCATTGAGGGGCGGTTTGATGCGGTTCCAATCAAAAAACACTAGAAACAGCACTACCGCTGCGATTAACACGACGAAGCTGGCGCAGCTCCAAACCACGACTTTACGAGTGCGCGTCATTGCACAGAACTCCTGAATACGACCGGCTGGGTGACAGCCTTTAGAACAGCTTACAAGACTACGACTTGCAAACCGCCCACGGGTTTAACCCGATCGCGTTTTAAGGGCGAGAAGTCGCGCAAAAAACTGGTTTTCCTGACCGGACCGACAGTTTCTACCATCGATGGCGCACCAATGTTACCCGCCAACGTGTCGAAAATACCCACCACGGTGCAAAACCGCGTGCTTGAGAGGCGCGATCTAGAGCCTTCGGCGGGAACAATCAATTCTGTTGATTATTACCATTGTGTTTATGAACTTTTATATCGACTTATCGAGAGTAGCATTAGCCACGTACCCACTTTATCGCCCTCCCAAGGAGCAACTGATCATGAAACGCCAAATACTCGCTACCGCCCTGTTATCTGTCCTGGCTTCGAGCGCTTTCGCCTTGCCAGCTGCCGAACAAGCGATCCCACAAAATAAAGCCCAAGCCGTGCAGACCAGCCAAACCCTGGCACGCAGCGGTTCGCAAGAAGAAGAGAACCGCGACTACGCCAAAGGCGCTGTTGCTGAAAACGGCTTTAATCGCCTGCAAGAAAAAGGTTTGGTCGAAGGCGGCGCGGATCGTTTGATGGAGCGCAACGCAGTGGCCGAAGGTGGTTCCGACCGTGCCAACAAACGCACCTACACTGACGGTGTTGCCGAAGGTGGTGCTGATCGTCTGCTGGAACGCAATGCCGTTGCCGAAGGTGGTGCCGACCGCCTGGAAGAAATGCATCAAGCACAGAGCTGAGCCTGTGGTGGCCCAGAAAAAAGCCCGATCCGCCGATCGGGCTTTTGACTTTCTGCAGAACCTGTCTCGCCACTGACCCCGCCAAGTTCGACGCCGATCAAGCGGTTTTGCTAGAGTGCGTCGCTGTACTTGTCCACAAAGCCCGCCCGCCCATGCTGCCCCGTGCCGAACAAAAGCAACAGACCCGCCTTGCCCTGATGGACGCTGCTCGTCATCTGATGGAGTGCGGCCGTGGGTTTGGCAGCTTGAGCCTGCGCGAAGTGGCCAAGACGGCCGGCATTGTCCCCACCGGTTTCTATCGACACTTTGCCGATATGGATCAACTGGGCCTGGTGCTGGTCAGCGAAGTCGGCCAGACCTTCCGCGCCACCATTCGCCTGGTGCGCCATAACGAATTCGTCATGGGCGGCATCATTGATGCCTCCGTACGCATCTTTCTCGATGTGGTGTCGGCCAATCGCTCGCAATTCCTGTTTCTGGCCCGCGAGCAATATGGCGGCTGCCTCGCCGTGCGTCAGGCCATCGCCGCACTGCGCGAAGACATTACCCGCGACCTGGCGGCCGACCTGACGCTGATGCCAAAGCTGCAACACCTGAATGCCGAAGGCTTGCATGTGATGGCCGACCTGATCGTCAAGAGCGTGTTCGCCACCCTGCCCGATATCATCGACCCTCCGGCCCAGGCTCTGCCGGCCCACCTCACGCCCCAGGCGAAGATCACTCAACAGCTGCGCTTTATCTTTATCGGCCTCAAGCACTGGCAAGGGCTGGGCAGCACCGAGTAGACCAATCAACCCGCCGCGTGGAAACGCTTGGCGGTGGTGTAGTGCTTGTTCCAATAACTGTTGCTCAACGAGTCGATGCGTACGTTCTTGCCGGTACGGGGCGAGTGAATGAATTTGCCCTCGCCAATGTAAAGCCCTACGTGACTGACTTGCCCGCGACCATTGCCCTTGAAAAACACCGCATCGCCGGGTTTGAGGGCGTTGCGCTGGATAGTGGCGGCCGTTGAACGGTGCATCGCCGCCGTGGTGCGTGGGATCTGGATATTGGCTTGGGTCTTGAACAGGTAGACCAGCAAGCTGCTGCAATCGAAGCCTTGCTCCACCGACATGCCGCCCCACTTATAAGGTGTGCCCAACAATTCATGGGCCCGGTCGATCACATTGGTAATCGAGGCAGACGGCAGGCTTTGCAGTGACGCGCCGAGGGTCGAACGCGGTTGATAGTTGGCTGAAGCCGACGACACAATAAACGACAAGCCGATAACAACCGAACATAAAAATGACTTAAACATGATGAACATCGCAGCGGATTAAACACGGCGCAAAGCCTAATCACCGGCCGTGTAGCGCGCTGAGCGCCGAATCCCGAGATGTCGTAGGAAAAATCCCAAAGCGCCCATGTCCGGGGCAAGCCACCGGCAGACGCACCATATTGAGGCGCTCACTACGCACAGCACTGCCCCATTCGGTGGCAGCCGCCTCCCCACCTACAGGTAATTCCTACGCTTTTGCGGGGTTGGCAAGGCCCTTGCTCTAGCTGGTTCATTGCCCCTAGCTGGAAGCTTTCTGATGCTGGTGATCCATCGCCGAATTGCCCCCCAAGCCCTCTGGGCCGCTGAGTTGCAGCTGAATTTCGAAGCGCGCAGCAAAAGCCGCCTGCGCTGTTTCAGTGCCGATGGTGAAGACGTCGGCCTGTTTCTGGAGCGCGGCCAGCCGCCGCTGCACGATGGCGAATGCCTACAGGCGGAAGACGGACGTGTCGTACGCGTCACTGCACGCCCTGAACAGCTGCTGCACGTCACCTGCAGCAGCGCTTATGAGCTGACCCGCGCCGCCTATCACCTGGGCAACCGCCATGTGGCGCTGCAGGTCGGGGATGGTTGGTTGCGCCTGCTCGATGACTACGTGCTCAAGGCCATGCTCGAACAACTGGGCGCCCACACCGAAACCATCGAGGCGCCCTTTCAACCGGAGCACGGTGCCTACGGCGGCGGCCATCACCACTCGCGCCATGGCGATGAAGACTTCAACTACCCGCCCAAGCTGCATCAGTTCGGCGTGCGTCTATGAACCCAGCTTGGGCGTTGCTGCGTCTGGCCAGTCCGCAATTGCCGATTGGCGGCTACAGCTATTCCCAGGGCCTGGAGATGGCCGTGGAGAACGGCCGCGTCTGCGATGCGGCCAGCGCCAGGCGTTGGATCGGCGACCAGTTGCTGCTCAACCTGGCGCGCTTCGAAGCGCCTTTGCTGCTCGCCCACTGCCGGGCGGCCGCCGCTCAGGATTGGACGCGGCTGACGCAATTGTGCGAAGAACACCGCGCCAGCCGTGAGACTCGCGAGCTGTATCAAGAAAGTCGGCAGATGGGCTATTCCCTGCAACAACTGCTCAACGGATTGCCCGAACTGGACGCCGCCGCACGTCACTTTCTCGACCACCTCAGCGAACCACACCTGGCCCTTGGCTGGGCGTTGGCCGCGCGCGCCTGGAGCATCAGCGCCGAAGACGCCCTCGCCGCGTGGCTGTGGAGCTGGCTGGAAAACCAATTGGCCGTGCTGATGAAAACCCTGCCCCTGGGCCAGCAAGCTGCCCAGCGCCTGACCAGCGAACTGCTGCCGCTGTTGCAACAAGCCCAGCAGGACGCCAGTCGCATCGACCCCGACCACTGCGGCAGCGCCGCGTTTGGCCTGTCCCTGGCGTGCATGGCCCACGAGCGCCAGTACAGCCGCCTGTTTCGTTCATAGGTTCTTTTAATTTTGGCGCCCTTTACTTCGGAGAAGCACATGCACACACAACCCTTGCGCGTCGGCATTGGCGGCCCGGTAGGCTCCGGCAAGACCGCTCTGACCCTGGCCCTGTGCCTCGCCCTGCGCGATCGCTACAACCTGGCGGTGGTCACCAACGACATCTACACCCGCGAAGACGCCGATTTTCTGGTGCGCAACCAGGCTTTGGCGCCCGAGCGCATCATCGGCGTGGAAACCGGCGGCTGCCCGCACACGGCGATTCGTGAAGACGCCTCCATCAACCTCGAAGCGGTGGATCAACTCAACCGCCGCTTCCCCGGCTTGGACCTGATCCTGGTGGAATCCGGTGGGGATAACTTGTCGGCGACCTTCAGCCCGGAACTGTCGGACCTGACCATCTACGTGATCGATGTGTCCGCCGGCGACAAGCTGCCGCGCAAAGGCGGCCCGGGCATCTGCAAATCCGACCTGCTGGTGATCAACAAGATCGACCTCGCCCCCTTGGTCGGCGCCTCGCTGGAACTGATGAACAGCGACACCCAGCGCATGCGCAACGGTAAACCCTTTGTGTTCAGCAACCAAAAAACTGGGGTCGGCCTGGACGATATCGTGGCCTTTATCGAACGCCAGGGTCTGCTGACCGCCGCCTGATCTCTCTTCAAGGAAGCTAGTTATGAGCCTCAACAAACTCTTTGCCACCGCTGCCCTGCTTCTCGCTCCGGCGCTGGCCTTCGCCCATCCCGGCCACGGCGATAACGGCCTGGTAGCCGGTATCAGCCACCCCTTGGGCGGCCTCGATCATTTGCTGGCCATGCTGGCGGTGGGCTTGTGGGCCGCCCAGCAAAAAGGCGCCGCGCGCTGGGCGCTGCCGTGCACGTTTGTGGGCACGATGCTGATCGGCGGCTTGCTGGGTTTCGAAGGCCTGGCGCTGCCGGCGCTGGAAAACGGGATTGCCGCCTCGGTGCTGGCCCTGGGCCTGGCCGTGGCGCTGGCGGTGCGGCCGCCGCTGTTGATGGCGATGGCAGCCACGGCGTTGTTTGCGCTGTTTCACGGTGTGGCCCATGGCCTGGAACTGCCGGAGATGTCCAGCCCTTGGGCATACGCCGCCGGTTTTGTCGGCGCGACGGCAGCACTGCACGCAGCCGGTTATGCACTGGTGCGCTTCCTGCCGGCGGCAGCGGCGCCATTGGTGCGAGTGGCCGGGGCGGCTTCGGCGGCGACTGGGGTCTGGTTGCTGGCGGGCTGATTTACAGCGCGGCTGCTGAAGGCCTCATCGGGGGCAAGCCCCCTCCCACATTTGGCTGCATTGCTATCAAAAGGTATGAGAGGCCTGGTTGCTGGCGGGCTGATTGGCAGTGCGGCTAAAGGCCTCATCGGGGGCAAGGCTCCTCCAACATTTGGCTGCATTGCTATCAAAAGGTATGAGAGGCCTGGTTGCTGGCGGGCTGATTGGCAGTGCGGCTGAAGGCCTCATCGGGGGCAAGCCCCCTCCCACATTTGGCTGCAGCGCTATCAAACGGTGGGGGGGGTCTGGTGGCTGGCGGGCTGATTGGCAGTGCGGCTAAAGGCCTCATCGGGGGCAAGCCCCTTCCCACATTTGGCTGCATTGCTATCAAAAGGTGGGAGGGGGCTTGCCCCCGATAGCTGTGCCACAGACACCACAGAACCCAAGCCTGCTACCATGCGCGCCTACACCTCTGCCGTGACGACGCCAGCCAATGCCCAGCGCTTCCCAACCCTCTTTGAACACCGTGCTCACCCACTTCCATGACCTGATCGTGCCGCTGTGGCAGGGCCCAGGCTGGAATGCCGAGCTGGCGTTGCCTTACGAGGCGCTGGACGCCGATCACCATCCTTTGCCGCCGCAACGCTACCGCGCCATGGCCTGCGCCCGGCAGTTGTATCTGTTCGCCAGCCTGATCGGCCAACCCGATGCCGAGTTTGCCCAAGGGCGGGCAGCCGCATTGTTTCGCTCCTTGCAGCGACATTTCCACGACGCCGAACACGGCGGCTGGTTTTACAGCATCGACCCCGCCGGCCAGCCGCTGGACATGCGCAAAGACCTCTACACCCACGCGTTCATCATCTTCGCCTGTGCCCATTACTGGGCCAAGGTGCGCGAACCGTTGGTGGAATCGGTACTCAACGCGGCCCTGGAAGTCGTCGCGCAACGCTTCGCCACAGATGCCGGCCTGTACGAAGCCGTATTGGAGCGCAACTGGTCGTCGCTCGATTCCGGCCCGCTGCAGAACCCGTTGATGCATCTGGCCGAAGGCTTTCTGGCCACCCTCGCTGTGCGTGAGGACGCCGCCGTGCAAGCCGCTCTGCTCAGCCTGGCAACCGCTATGCAACAGCACTTCATCGACCGCCAGCACGGCGTGATGATGGAGAAACCGCTGGGTGCTGTGGATAACTGGTTTGAGCCGGGGCACCAGTTCGAATGGTTCTTTTTGCTGGAATCGTCGGATGTGCTGCGCGGTACGCCGTTGCACGCCTCACTGACGCGGGCGTTTGCCTATGCCGAACTCAAGGGTGTGGATAACGTGACCGGCGCGGTCAGCGGCATGCTTGCCCTCGATGGCAGCGTGCGCGACGGCACCCAACGCATTTGGGCCCAGGCCGAATACCTGCGCGCGCTGACCCTGCGCCCCAACAGCCTAGCGGTGTTGCAACGCCAATTGCTGGCGCTGCAGCAGCATTTCCTGCACGACAAAGGCTGGCACGAATGCCTGGATGCCAACGGCGCCGTGAGCCGACGGGACATGCCGTCGACCACGCCATATCACTTGGCGACCTGCTACCAGGGCCTTACGCAATCCACTTACGATCTGCGGTAAAGCTGATCGTCAACCAGCGCGCCGCATCCGGCGTGCCCAGCCCTGTGGATATCTCCTCACGCAATGCATCGAGAGTCGCAACGTTATCCACCGGGTAATCCGCTGGCAACACCACATGGATTTCGATAAACCGAGCGCGTCCATGCTTCTGCACGTACGACACGTACTCTTCGAAACCATGTCTCGCCGTCGCGGCGTCCATGACCTCGCGGACCTTGTCGTCCAGATGATCCGGGGCAATCCCCAGCACGTCGCGCAACGCCGGGCGCAGGATCTTGAACGCCGGCGCCAGCATGCTCAGGGCCAGCAGGATCAGGATCATGGGGTCGACATACACCGCCCATTCGCCATAGCCATGGGACTTGAGCAACAGCGCGGCCAGAAAGCTGATCAGCAGCCCCACCGACAGCATCGCGTCCACCAGCCAACTGATGTTGTCGAACTGGATCAGCGATGATTTGAGCTTGCGATTGCGGTAGCGCACATAGAAGAAGTAAGCGAATTCGACGACGGTAAACACCGCCGCATAGATGATCACCAGCCCCAACTCGATCTCACGCCCGCCATTGATAATGCCGAACACACCGTTGAGAAACGCATAGATAGCGATCAGCAGCAGGAAACTGCCTTCGATCAACAGCACCATGGGTTCCAGGTGCCAGTAGCCAAATTGGAAACGCTCGTTGCTTTTCTTGGCGATCAGCTTGGCCGTGATCAGCATCAGCACCTTGATGGCGGTGGCGATCAGCGAGAAAAAGCCGTCGAACAGAATGGATTGGGCGCCGGATATCACGCCCGTGACAATCCCGGCGATCGCGACTGCGAACATCAGAATCGTCGATTGTTTGAGCAGTGCCTGCTCACCTCGGTTACTCACATTGCCTCCCGTCAAAACCCTGAATCCGCACGATGCGGAGGGGCTTTCAGACAGGGAGTGTACCTTATGTCGTGTTTTGGCCGATTTGACACCATCGGGGGCAAGCCCCCTCCCACAGTTGACCAGTGCACATCTTAGGTTTGTGAACACGGTCGAGTGTGGGAGGGGGCTTGCCCCCGATAGCAGCGACTCGGTCTAACGCTTTACTTGGCCCCCCGCTCAATCGCAAACCCCGCCCAGCTCTGGCTCACCGGCATCAACTCCAGGCGGTTGATATTGACGTGGGCCGGGGTATTGAGCACCCAGAAAATAGTGTCGGCGATATCCTGCGGCTGAATCGGCTCGGCGCCGGCGTAGGTGGCGTCGTATCGCGCCTGGTCACCGCCGAAACGTACCAGGGAGAACTCGCTTTCGCACAGGCCCGGCTCGATGTTAGTCACGCGCACGCCAGTGCCTTGCAGGTCGCAGCGCAGGTTCAGGGAGAACTGTTTGACGAACGCCTTGGAGCCGCCGTACACATGGCTGCCGGGGTACGGGTAGCTGCCGGCGATGGAGCCCAGGTTGATGATGCCCGCGCCACGACCATGGGCGATCAAACGTGGCAGCAGCAGATGGGTGGTGGTCAGCAGGCCTTTGATATTGGTGTCGACCATGGTTTCCCAGTCGTCCAGGTTGCACTTGGGCGCCGGGTCGGTGCCCACCGCCAGGCCGGCGTTGTTGATCAAGCCGCGCAGGGTGGCGAACGACGGTGGCAGGTTAGCGATCGCGTCTTCCATGCCCTTGCGATCACGTACGTCCACCACCAGGCCATGCACTTCGGTCTGCTTGGAAAGTTCTTCCACCAGCGCATTCAAACGCTCGGCACGCCGGCCAGTGAGCACCAGTTTCCAGCCAGCCTGGGCGAAGCGACGAGCACAGGCTTCGCCGAAACCTGAAGTGGCGCCAGTAATAAACAGCGTGTCGGACATGGTGTTCTCCTTGCGAGCGACGGGAAAAAATCAGCCAGCAGAATGCCCGTCCACCGCCGTTGCGGCAACCGCTACGCACACGCACTGCGGCATGACTGGTTATTTTATGATCACTTGGCGCAAACCCTTGTACTGCGCAGCCTGTAGCCATATGCACGCAGGTTATCCACAGCTGGGCCCACAGTCTTTGGGGGCAAGTGCAAACCGACCAAACCCGCTGTATACAAGGGCTGCGGGCTGTTTCGGAAAGTATTTTGCTTGACCTTCAGCGAGGCCTATGTAGGCCCGACACACGCTGAAAAATCCGCGCGATGGCTCCAGGCCAGTTATTTCGGCCTCTGCGGAGGTCTTTCCAGAGTTTAATCACAGACTTATCCACAGGCTTAACGGACATAATTCGGTCATATACCTGTGTCTTTAAACAGGTTGACAAACCCCTCGAACGCTCCCGAAAAAACCACTGCTCAAAAAACAACCGCAAGGCTACAAGCCGCGAAAACAGAGGCTTTCAGCCAGCTACTCCCACGTTACCCACAGCCGGTTCCACAGTGGATGGGGACAAGTCAAAACTGTGACAAAACAGCGATTTGCGGCGGCTATATGTCGCGCTTTGGAGGGAGGCTGGATTTGTTTTCCACAATTTGGATCAGCCTTGTGGATCACTCAAAAGAAATGCGGGGAGGGGCTTGCCCCCTCCCCCACGTACTCAGTGCCCGCCGAGATAGGCGTTGCGCACTTCCTCGTTCACTAACAGCTCCTTGCCGGTGCCGGTCAGGCGAATCTCACCGTTGACCATCACATAGGCGCGGTCCGACAGACGCAACGCGTGGTTGGCGTTCTGTTCCACCAGGAAGATCGTCATCCCGGTAGCCGCCAATTCGCGCAGGGTGGAAAAGATCTGCTTCACCACAATCGGCGCCAGCCCCAGGCTCGGCTCATCCAGCAGCAACAACTTGGGCCGGCTCATCAACGCACGGGCAATGGCGAGCATTTGCTGCTCGCCGCCGGACATGGTCATGGCGCGCTGGTTACGCCGCTCCTTGAGGCGCGGGAACAGCTCGAACATGCGCTGCATGTCTTCGCTGGCGAACTTGTCGCCGATCGGGATGGTGCCCATCAGCAGGTTTTCCTCGACGGTCATGTCGGGGAACACCCGCCGCCCTTCCGGCGACTGCGCGATGCCGTTGGAGGCGATGTAGTGGGACGACTTGTGGGTAATGTCGACGCCGTTGTAGAGGATCTGCCCGGACTCGGCCCGAGGCTGGCCGAAGATCGACATCAACAGTGTGGACTTACCCGCACCGTTGGAGCCGATCAGGCTGACGGTTTCGCCTTCATTGATGTGCAGCGAGACTTTTTTCAGGGCCTGGATCGGGCCGTAGAACACGTCCAGCTCCTTCATTTCGAGGATAGGTGCACTCATACCAGCTCCTCTTCGTCAGCGCCCAGGTAAGCAGCGATCACTTTCGGGTCGTTGCGGATCGCATCCGGCCCGCCTTCGGCGATCACGTTGCCGTGGTCCAGCACCACGATGTGGTCGGAAATATTCATCACCATGCCCATGTCGTGTTCGATCAGCACCACCGTCAGGTCGTGTTCGTCGCGCAACAGGCGAATCATTGCGCTGAGGGCTTCGGTTTCCTGGGGGTTGAGGCCTGCCGCCGGCTCGTCCAGGCAGATGATCTGCGGCCGGGTGCACATGGCCCGGGCGATTTCCAGGCGCCGCTGCTGGCCGTAGGAAAGCTCGCCAGCCAGACGGTTGGCGCAGTCCACCAGGTCCACCACTTCCAACCAGTAGAACGCATGGTCGAGGGCATCGCTCTCGGCCTTACGGTAGCCCTTGGTGTTGAGGATGCCCGCCAACATATTGCGGTTGACCCACATGTGCTGGGCCACCAGCAGGTTTTCCACCACGGACATTTCTTTGAACAGGCGAATGTTCTGGAACGTACGCGCCAGCCCCGCCCGGTTCACCAGGTGGGTGCCGCCGAACATCTTGTAGTAGACGCGGCTGAGGAAGCTTTTCGGCGATACAAAATCGGTAGCCTGGAAGCGCTCGCCCAGCAGTTGGATCACATTGGTCTGCTTGCCCCGCACGTTGAGCTCGATCTTGCCGCCACTGGCTTTGTAGAAACCGGTGAGGCAGTTGAACACCGTGGTCTTGCCGGCGCCGTTGGGGCCGATCAGGGCGAAGATCGAGTTGCGTTCGACCTTGAGGCTCACATCGCTCAAGGCCTTGATGCCACCGAAGTGCATCATCAGGTGTTCCACGCAAAGCACAACTTCCTTGCTCATGGCGCCACTCCTTTACGTGGTGTCACGCCGGTACGGCTGATGCGAATCAAACCGCGCGGTCGCCAGATCATCATCACCACCATCAACACCCCGAACAGCAATACACGGTACTCGGAGAAACTGCGCAGCAGTTCCGGCGCCACGGTCAACACGAACGCCGCGATCACTACGCCCACCGTCGAGCCCATACCGCCCAACACCACAATGGCCAGGATCAGCGCCGACTCGAAGAAGGTGAACGACGACGGGTTGACGAACCCCTGATAACTGGCAAAGAACACCCCGGCCAAACCGGCCGTCGAGGCGCCTATGGTGAACGCCGAGAGCTTGACCAGCACGTGGTTCAGGCCCATGGAGCGGCAAGCAATCTCATCTTCGCGCAGGGCTTCCCAGGCGCGGCCCACCGGCATGCGCGTGAGGCGGTGCTTGATGTACAGCACAGCCAGCACCACCAAAAACAGCACGATGTAGATGAACATGAACTTGATATTGGGGTTGTAATCGATGCCAAAGAACTCGTGGAACGGTACCCCGCCCTCCTTCGCTCTGCGCCCGAACTCCAGACCCAGAAAGGTCGGCGAAGGCACGGGCATGCCGTTCGGGCCGCCGGTGAACGACAGCCAGTTATTGAGCACCAGCCGGATGATTTCACCGAAGCCCAGGGTCACGATGGCCAGGTAGTCGCCGTGCATGCGCAACACCGGGAAGCCGAGGATACACCCCGCCAACGCCGCCGCGACGGCCGCCAATGGCAGCACCGACCAGAACCCCAGGCCCAGGTATTGGTAACCCAGCGCCAGACCGTAGGCCCCGATGGCGTAGAACGCCACATAACCCAGATCGAGCAGCCCGGCCAGGCCAACCACGATGTTCAGGCCCAAGCCCAGTAACACGTAGATCAGCCCGAGGATCACCACGGTCAGCAGGTACTTGTTGGCAAAGATCGGGAACACGATGGCGATCACGATCAATGCTGGAATGATCCAGCGCAGCCGCGATTTGTAGTCCGGTGCCAGCACATGCACGCCGGAGCCACTGCTTTCGAAGCCCTGCAGGATCTTCACGCCCTTGGGGGTTTGCAGGAACAGGCTCATGGCAAAGCGGCCGACCATCACAATGGCGACCAGCAAGCCCACACGGGCCGGTTCCAGGTTGAAGCTGTAGCCGTCGAGGACCACGCCGACGATCGGACCGAACACGATCAGCGAAATCAGCCCGGCAAGGACCGTATCGACGACACTTTTCTTGATATCGATGGGTTTGGCAGCAGACATGTTTTACACCTTAGCCACGAGCGGACGACCCAGCAGGCCCTGAGGACGGAAAATCAGAATCACCACCAGCAGGGAGAAACTGAACACGTCTTTGTAGTCAGAGTTGATCAACCCCGAGAACAGCGATTCGGAGATCCCGAGGATGATCCCGCCGAGCATCGCCCCAGGTAGGGAGCCGATGCCGCCGAGTACCGCTGCGGTAAACGCCTTGATGCCGATGATGAAGCCGGCATAGAAGTCGAACGTGCCGTAGTTGAGGGTGATCAATACGCCGGCCAGGGCCGCCATGGCGGCACCGATCACAAACACGTAGGAGATCACGCGGTCGGTGTTGATCCCCAGGATCGAGGCCATCTTGCGGTCTTGCTGAGTGGCGCGGCACATGCGGCCGAGTTTGGTGTACTTGATGACGTAGGTGAGCAATGCCATGCCGGCGAAGGCCGCCAGCAGGATAAACACCTTGGTGTAGGTGAGCTGCACGAAGCCGGTGCCGATATCGACACGCCATGCGCCAGCCAGCAGCGTCGGCACGCCTTGCTGCTTGGCGCCCTGGGCGATCTGTGCGTAGTTCTGCAGGATCAATGAGATGCCGATGGCACTGATCAGCGGCGCCAGTCGGGTGGAGTTGCGCAGCGGTTTATAGGCGACACGTTCGATGACCCACCCGTAAACGCCAGTGACGACCACGGTAAAGATCAAGGTGCCGAGAATGAGCAGCGGGAAGGATTCGATGCCGAAGTAAGCCAGCAGTGCCAGACTGATCGCCGCGAGGTAAGCGGAAATCATATAAACCTCGCCGTGGGCGATCAGGCCATAGACCGACCCGAGGGTCAGGCCGTTGACCAGTTGCTGCAGGAAAATACCATCCATAACGCAATCTCACGCGGTGAGCACCTGCACACCCGGAGGTGCGCGGCGCTTCTGGAGGAAAAGTCAGATCTCAATCACAACGCAGTCCCAATGTGGGAGGGGCTTGCACCCGACGTGGTGGGTCAGCTAGACAACCGTTGACTGACACACCGCTATCGGGGGCAAGCCCCTCTCGCATGGATTACTTCTGCTTTTCCAACTGATGGTATTTGCCGTCTTTATCCCACTGGTAAACCACGTAGTCGGAGACTTTCAGGTCGCCTTTGGCATCCCAGTTCTTCTCGCCCATCACGGTTTTGACCGGGTGGGCCTTGAGCCACTTGGCCGCGTCTTCGCCTTTGTTGGATTTGGCGCCATTGAAGCCGGCGGCCAGGGCCTGGAGCGAGGCATAGGCATACAGGGTGTAGCCTTCCGGCTCGTAGCCCGCTTTGCGGAACTCTTCCACCACGGCCTTGCTGTCCGGCAGCAGACGCGGGTCGGCACCGAAAGTCATGTACACGCCGTCGACGTATTGCGCGCCACCGGCAGTGGCCACCAGCTCGTCGGTGACGATACCGTCATCGGACATGAACTTGACGTCCTTGAGACCCTGCTCGCGCAGCTGACGCACCAGCGGGCCGGCTTCCGGGTGCAGGCCGCCGAAGTACACGACGTCGGCACCGGTGGAACGGATCTTGGTGACCAGGGCGCTGAAGTCTTTCTCGCCGCGGGTCAGGCCTTCTTCCAGCACTGGCTTGACGCCACGCTTGGTCAACTGCGCCGAGGTGGCGTCGGCCAGACCTTTACCGTAGGTGTCCTTGTCGTTGATCACCGCGACTTTCTTGCCCTTGAGCACATCGACGATGTAGTCGCCGGCCACGATGCCTTGCTGGTCGTCACGCCCGCACATACGGAACATGGCGCCCAAGCCGCGCTCGGTCACTTGGGGGTTGGTGGAGCCTGGGGTGATTGCGATCACGCCGGCCTCGTCGTACACCTCGGACGCGGGGATGGTGTTCGACGAGCAGAAGTGCCCGACCACGCCAATCACTTTGTCCTGGTCCACCAGGCGGTTGGCCACGGCCACGGCTTGCTTGGGTTCGCATGCGTCGTCACCGGCTACCAGCACGATTTTCTCGCCGTTGATACCGCCAGTCTTGTTCAGGGCGTCGGCCGCCGCCTGGGCACCCTTCATATACTGCTCACCGAACGACGCGTTGGCGCCGGTCATCGGCCCCGCTACGCCGATCTTCACATCAGCTTGAACAAACGTAGAAACACCCAGCGCCGCTGCAACGGCGAGAGCAAGAAAGCCTTTCTTGTAAAACGTCTGGGACATGAGTGGTGCTCCGATATTTTTGATTATTGGCACGACAACTTGCATTCAAACCTTTCACCGAAAGCTCAGAGCAAGCCTCGTGCCATTACGTTTTTATTCTTCAAAAAGACACGGTGTCATTGTTATTACAGGTGTTTCGGCTCCGCTCGCCAGGACGTGCAACCCCCTGGCGCGCGCAGGCGCAACCGCAAGCCCAAAAAGGTACAACCTCTACCGGTGCCACCTGCAACCAGAACCACAAACGACAGTTCCTACAGCGGTAACCCAAGGCGTAACGGAACTGCACATTTACAGTGCGTGATTGCTACGACTTGCACCAATACAGATTAGTAGCTTGCTAAGAAAACCCAGGAATTTGAAGGGTATTTCGCTGATCAGATGACAATCCTCAAGCATTGCCCCGCGTGATACAGCGAGAATCCTGCCTCATACAGGCAGCTGCGCAGGCCCACCGCCGCCAACGGCTGCATCGGCGCAAACGGAATCGGCAATGCCTGGGGATTCTGGTGACAGAGGTAGTCGGCAAACGCCTTGCCCACCACACTGCCGGTGGTCACGCCGCGCCCGTTGTAGCCAGTGACCGCCACCAGCCCCGGGGCTGGTTCGAACAGGCGCATCAAATGGTCGGGGGTGAAGGCAATGCAGCCGGTCCAGGTGTACTCCCACTGCACCGATTTGAGGTAAGGAAAATAGTGCTGCTGCACCCGATCGGCCCACGCCTTGAGAAACCATGCCGGTTTCTGGTTGCCGTTGCCCAGGCTGCCCAGCAACAGTCGGCCATCGGCATCGCGGCGGATGCTGCTCAAGACCTGGCGGGTGTCCCAGGAGCCCTGACCGCCAGGCAGGATTTGCCGCGCAGCGTCGTCACTCAAAGGCGCCGAGGCGACCTGGTAGTAGTAACCGGGGAAAAAGTTGCGGCGCAGCTCGGTCCATTCGCCTTCGGTGTAGGCGTTGGAAGCGATCACCACCTGTGCCGCCTGCACCGCACCGTGCTCGGTTTGCACCGACCAGTTCGAGCCCTGGCGTTCCAGTTGAGTCACCGGGGAATGGTCAAACAACTGACCGCCGAGCCCCATGGCGGCGTTGGCCAAACCACTGGTGTAGGCCATCGGGTTCAAGGTCCCCGCGCGCCGATCCAGCAACGCAGCAGCGATCTTTTTGGTACCCGTGGCTTGCTCGCACGCCTGGCCGGTGAGTAATTCCACCGGGGCGCCACGGCGCTTCCATTGCTCTTCACGACTGCGCAGATCCGCCTCGCCACGGGCGTTATGCGCCATGTGCAACGTGCCCTCGCGACGCAGCTGGCAATCGATGTTGTACTTGTCGATCAGGCTGAACACCAGCGCCGGCGCCGCACCCAACATGCGGTTGAGCTGGCTGCCCACCGCTTCGCCGAAGCCGGCTTCGATATCGTCCGGGGGAATCCACAAGCCGGCGTTGACCAGCCCGACGTTGCGCCCAGAACCACCGTGCCCGGTGCGATGAGCCTCCAGCACGGCGACGCTCTTTCCCTGTTCCAGCAAGTGAATGGCCGCCGACAGGCCGGTGATCCCGGCGCCGATTACGCACACATCCACGTTGACCTCGCCCTTGAGTGCGGCGCGATCCGGCCGGCTGGGGGTGAGGTGTTCCCACAAACATGTTTCGCGTAATGCCATTGCCAGACTCCGATGAGACCCAACAAACAACCATCTTGATGTGCTAGTGCGATTAAATGTGGGAGGGGGCAAGCCCTCTCCCAAGATTCAGTCCAACGTGCAGTAATCAGTCGAAAGTAATGCCCTGCGCCAACGGCAACTCCAGCGAATAGTTCACGGTGTTGGTCTGGCGCCGCATATAGCCGCGCCAGGCATCCGAACCCGATTCACGCCCGCCGCCGGTCTCTTTCTCACCGCCAAACGCGCCGCCAATCTCCGCGCCGCTGGGGCCGATGTTGACGTTGGCGATGCCGCAATCACTGCCCACCGCAGACATGAACTGCTCGGCTTCACGCACGTCGGTGGTGAAAATGCACGAGGACAGGCCCTGCGGCACGGCATTGTTCAAGCGCAGGGCTTCGGCGAAATCGGTATAGCCAACTACGTAGAGGATCGGCGCAAAGGTCTCAGTGCACACCACATCGCTTTGCTCGGGCATTTCCACAATGGCCGGCGACACGTAGTAAGCGTTGGGGTACTTGTCTTCCAGCTGGCGCTTGCCGCCGAATACCTTGCCGCCTTCGCTCAAGGCTTGCTCCAGGGCATCCTGCATAGCGTCGAAGCCGTGTTTGTCGATCAGCGGGCCGATCAGGTTGCCTTCCAGCGGATGGCCGATGCGCACTTTTGCATAGGCGGCCTTGAGGCGGGTGACGATTTCTTCTTTGACCGACTCATGGGCGATCAAACGACGCAGGGTGGTGCAACGCTGGCCGGCGGTGCCGACGGCGCTGAACAAAATAGCGCGCACCGCCATGTCAAGGTCGGCGCTCGGGCCAAGGATCATGGCATTGTTGCCGCCCAGCTCGAGAATGCTGCGGGCAAAGCGCGCGGCGACCTTAGGCGCCACTTCGCGGCCCATGCGGGTGCTGCCGGTGGCGCTGATCAGGGCCACGCGCGGGTCATCCACCAGCGCGGCGCCGGCGTCGCGGCCGCCGATGATCACCTGGCTCAGGTACTCAGGGGCATCGCTGAAGTTTTTCACCACGCGCTCGAACAGCGCCTGGCAGGCCAGGGCGGTGAGCGGGGTCTTTTCCGACGGTTTCCAAATCACCGCGTTGCCGCACACCAGTGCCAGCGCGGTGTTCCACGCCCACACCGCGACCGGAAAGTTGAACGCGCTGATCACGCCGACCACACCCAGCGGGTGCCAGGTTTCACGCATATGGTGGCCAGGGCGCTCAGAGGCGATGGTCAAACCGTACAACTGACGCGACAGGCCGACGGCAAAGTCGCAGATGTCGATCATTTCCTGCACTTCACCCAAACCTTCCTGAGTGATCTTGCCGGCTTCCCAGGACACCAGCTCACCCAGGTCGGCCTTGTATTGACGCAGTGCGTCACCGAACTGGCGCACCAGCTCACCGCGACGTGGTGCGGGCACCTTGCGCCAGGCCTCGAATGCATGCTCGGCGCGACTGACCTGTTGCTCCACCTCGGCGGCACCCTCCCAGTGCACGCTGCCGATACGGCTGCCATCGATCGGCGAATGCACGGGCTGTTTCCCCGACTGGTACAACGCCGGGTTCACCCCGAGACGATCAAGCAATGCGGCAACCATGGGTCACTCCTTCAATCTGCGTACAAAAAATGCGCCGCGACCGGCGCGGCGATCCAAAGCTTATTTGTAGCTGGCCCAAGACTTGCCAACAAACGACGATTAGGCGAGATATCATTCCGTTTATTCATGCCAAGAATTAAAAGAGGCACCCCGTGCTGAACAAACGACATTTGCCTTCGATCACCGCCTTGCAGTGCTTCGAGGCCGCCACGCGCCACCTGAGCTTCACCCGCGCCGCCGAGGAGCTGAACCTCACCCAGAGCGCGGTGAGCAAACAGGTGGCGCAATTGGAAGAGTTGCTGCAACACCTGCTGTTCCGCCGCGTGCGCCGGCGCTTGCAGATGACCCCGGCGGGCGATCTGTATTTGGTGGAAGTGCGCAAGATCCTCACGCAGGTGGAGATGTCCACCCATTACCTGCGCTCTTACGGCGGCGAGACCGAAGTGCTGCGGGTGTCCACGCCCTACACCTTCGGCGCGCGCTGGCTGGTGCCGCGTTTGAAAGGCTGGCGCTTGCGGCACCCACAGATCCATTTGGACCTGTGCAACGAGCAGGAGCCGGACGAACTGCTGCAAGGCAAGGCCGACATGGCCTTCTACTTCGGCCCGGGTTCACGCCCCGGCACCGAGAGCCTGAAGCTGTTCAGCGAAGAACTGGTACCGGTGTGCGCCCCGGAAAGCCTGCCCGCGCAGCCCTTTACCGACCCGACCCAATTGAGCGAACTGGTACTGCTGCAAAACGCTTCGCGGCCTCAAGGCTGGCACGACTGGTTCGCCAGCCAGGGCTACCACACCGAGCACAGCTACCACGGCCCGCGTTTCGACACCTTCTATATGTGCATCCGCGCGGCGCAGGTGGGGTGCGGCGTGGCGTTGTTACCGCGTTTTCTGGTGGAAGAAGAACTGGCCGACGGCAAGCTCGTGATCCCCTGGCAGCATGCTATGCCCAGCCAGGATGCGTATTACCTGGCTTACCCGGAGCATGCGGCCGAAGTGCCCAAGGTGCGCGAATTTGTGAAGTGGATGATGGAGCAGGTGATTTAGTGCCTGGTGTGGAATGCATTTCAAATGTGGGAGGGGGCTTGCCGCGATTAGGCCAGTGGCCTCACCGAAAAAATGTCTGGCAAAACCCCTCAGGTCTATGCGCCACTAGCCCCCTTCCTTAAATTGTGCGTAAAGGTCGGCCCCCTCGCCGACCCATCTGGAGATTCCCGTTATGAGCGAGAGTGTGTTTGCCGATCGCATCGTGCAGAACCTGCTCGACACCGACTTCTACAAACTGACCATGATGCAGGCGGTGCTGCACAACTACCCCAACGTGGAAGTTGAATGGGAATTCCGTTGCCGTAACAGCGAAGACTTGCGCCCCTACCTGGCGGAGATCCGCTACCAGATCGAGCGCCTCGCCGAGCTGAGCCTGAGCCCGGATCAGCTGGGTTTTCTGGAGCGCATCAGCTTTATGAAGCCGGACTTTTTGCGCTTCCTCGGGCTGTTCCGCTTCAACCTGCGCTACGTGCAGACCGGCATCGAGAACGGCGAGCTGTTTATCCGCCTGCGCGGGCCATGGCTGCATGTGATCCTGTTCGAAGTGCCGTTGCTTGCCATTGTCAGCGAAGTGCGCAACCGCTACCGCTACCAGACGGTGATCCTCGAACAAGCGCGCGAGCAGTTGTACCGCAAGTTCGACTGGCTGACGGCCAACGCCAGCAGCGACGAGCTGTCGGAGCTGCAAGTGGCCGACTTCGGCACCCGTCGGCGCTTCTCGTACCGGGTGCAGGAAGAAGTGGTCAGTGTGCTCAAACATGACTTCCCCGGGCGATTCGTCGGCACCAGCAACGTGCACCTGGCCCGCGAGTTCGACATGAAACCCCTGGGCACCATGGCCCATGAATGGATCATGGCCCATCAGCAGCTCGGCCCGCGCCTGATCGACAGCCAGATCGCCGCGCTCGATTGCTGGGTTCGCGAATACCGTGGCCTGCTGGGCATCGCCCTGACCGACTGCATCACCACCGACGCGTTCCTCGGCGACTTCGATCTGTACTTCGCCAAACTCTTCGACGGCCTGCGCCACGACTCCGGCGACCCGGTGCAGTGGGCAGAAAAAGCCATCACTCACTATCACAAGCTGGGCATCGAGCCGATGAGCAAGACCCTGGTGTTTTCCGACAGCCTATCGCTGCCCAAGGCCCTGGAGATTTTCCGCGCATTGCGGGGTCGCATTAATGTGAGCTTCGGTATCGGCACCAACCTGACCTGTGACATTCCGGGGGTGGAGCCCATGAGCATTGTGCTTAAAATGACCGCCTGCAATGGCCAACCGGTGGCGAAGATTTCCGATGAACCGGGCAAGACCCAATGCACCGACCCGAATTTCGTCGCCTATTTGCGTCACGTTTTCAAAGTACCTGCCCTATCCAGCAAGGAGTGAACCATGCAAGCCGTACAGCGTGAGATTGCGCAGCAGCTCAAGGTCCAAGCGCCATTCAACGACCAGGCCGCGCTTGAAGCCGAAGTGGCGCGGCGCGTGAAGTTTATTCAGGACTGCCTGCGCAACTCCGGGCTCAAGGCCCTGGTGCTGGGCATCAGTGGCGGCGTCGATTCCCTGACCGCCGGCCTGCTGGCTCAACGGGCGATGCAGGAATTGCGCGCCAGCACCGGCGACGAGGCCTACCGCTTCATCGCCGTGCGCCTGCCCTATGAAACCCAGTTCGATGAAATCGACGCCCAGGCGTCAGTGGATTTTATCGACCCGGACGAGCGCCACACCGTCAATATCGGCCCGGCGGTCAAAGCCCTGGCCAATGAAGTGGCGGCGTTTGAAGGCAAGGCGGCAGTGTCCCGCGATTTCGTGTTGGGCAACACCAAAGCGCGGATGCGCATGGTGGCGCAGTACACCATCGCCGGTGCGGCGGGCGGCCTGGTAATCGGTACCGACCATGCGGCGGAAGCGGTGATGGGCTTTTTCACCAAGTTCGGCGACGGGGCCTGCGACTTGGCGCCGTTGAGCGGGCTGGTAAAAAACCAGGTACGTGCGATTGCACGGCACTTTGGCGCGCCGGAATCCCTGGTGGAGAAGGTGCCGACCGCCGACCTGGAAGACTTGTCGCCGGGTAAGCCGGATGAGGCGTCACATGGGGTGACTTACGCTGAGATCGATGCGTTCCTGCATGGCGAGCCGGTGCGGGAAGAGGCGTTCAGGATCATCTGCGAGACGTATCGCAAGACCGAACACAAGCGGGTCATGCCGTTTGCGCCGTGAGTTGAACCAGGCAGAACGTCATCGGGGGCAAGCCCCCTCCCACAGTTGACTGTATTCACAATCCAAGGTGGTAGGGAGCTTGCCCCCGATGAACGATTACGCGCGCTTACTTGACGACCACAGTGCCCTTCATCATCGAGATGTGGCCTGGGAACGAGCAGAAGAATGCGTAATCAGTACCCGCGGCCAGCTTCGACACGTCGAAGGTCACGGAATCTTTCTCGCCGGCACCGATGATCTTGGTGTGGGCGATGATGCGGGCGTCGTCTTCTTTCAGGTAGTTCTTTTCGATACCGGCGGCCATGCCATCGGTCGCGACCGGCTGCATGTCAGCGGCGCTGGTCAGCACCCAGTTATGGCCCATGACGTTTTTTGGCAGGCTGCCGGAGTGAGTCAATTCGACGGTGAATTTTTTGCAGCTCTTGTCGATCGTGATTTCCTTGGTGTTGAAGGACATCTGGTCAGTGGAGTCGACGGTAATCTTGCACTCTGCAGCCAGCAACTGGCCGCTGGCCAATGTCAGCAGGGAAACAGCAACGATTTTGGCAAACATGTGAATCTCCAAGGCAGGGTTAAAAACGCATGATGCGGCAAGGGTGCCTGAGACAGGCACGATTTCCTATGATCTGAATCAACAAATTGTATACAACTTTAGGCTATCAGACCTATCGACATAATCAACCGGCCAAAGTGCCGCAGCCTGCTTATGATCGGCTCCATCATCCACTGGAGTCCGAGCCATGCGCCTCAACCAACTGTTCAACGGCCTGCTGGCCGCCTACGCCTGCGGTAAGTGAAGGCAAAGCGCGCTGCTAAGCTGCTACCATGGCGACCCGAGGCAGCCGCGTGCCGCCCACCCTCACCTTCGACCCTAGAGGATTGCCCATGGCCAAACCTAATTACTCCTTCGCCAAACGTCAGAGAGACTTGGCCAAGGAACAGAAGAAAGAGGAAAAGCTGCAACGCAAGAAAGCCGCCGCCGATGAAGAAGCCGGCGCGCTGAACCCGGATGCCGATGGTGAAGAAACGAGCGACGAGACCGAAACACCAAAAGATCCGGCTGAATAATTTTCTTTGTGGTGAACAGGCCCGCCCTGTTCACCACAATCCACCGTTACTCCAGCGGCATCACCGTCACCCGCACTTCCGGGTCATGGCTCCCTCCCCCCAGAATCACCCCACGCAACGGCGACACATCGGAAAAATCCCGGCCCCAGGCCAGGGTGATGTGCTCCAGTGCCGGCTGTACGTTATTTGTCGGATCGAAATCCACCCAGCCCGACACCGGGCAATACACAGAAACCCACGCATGGGACGCATCGGCGCCGATCAGCCGTGGCTGGCCGGGTGGCGGCTGGGTGAGCAGGTAACCGCTGATATAACGCGCCGCCAGGCCACGGGAGCGCAGGCAAGCAAGCATCAGGTGGGCGAAGTCCTGGCACACGCCGCGACGGCGTTCCAGCACCTCCACCAGCGGTGTAGCGACCTGGGTGGCTTCGGCATCGAAGGTGAATTCACTGAAGATCTTCTGCATCAACGCCTGCACGCCCAGCAGCAATGGCCGCCCCGGCGCAAAACAGCTTTCCGAAAAATCGACGAAGGTGTGTTTCAGATGCACATAGGGCGACTCGAAGCGATAACGGCACGCTTCGATCACCTCGGGCGACATCGGGCGACTGCTGTAGGTCAGGCTGTCGCGGGTTTGATCCCAGGCGGGTGACCGGGCGAAATCCGGCGCCGGGCGCGCCAGTACTTCCACGGTCAATCCGGCGTTGACCAGCAGTTCGTCATGGGGCCGCTCGAACGCCAGGCGCGTGATGGGGTTGCCGAACACATCCAACTCATCGCGGCGTGAAGACGGCGACGGGCTGATATCCAACTGTTGCGCGCTGCAGCGCTGCCACTCACACGCACGCGGCCACAGATGCGCCAACTGCTGGGCCAGGGACACCGGGCTGTCGTAGTGGTAATGGGTATCGTGGAAAATCTGATAGCGCGCACTCATCACAGCGACACCGTTTGCTGGCTCACATCATCCACATGGGCAAAGTGGCGTAGCGCCAGGCGATCCGACACTTGACCACTCTCATCGGCCACCGCTTGCAGCAGGTCGGCCAGGCCATCCAGCGCGGCGCGTACGCCGGACTCGCCGAACAGCGGGTTCTCCAGGCAACTCAGGTCGAAGCGTGTAAGGCGCTCCACCAACGGCCCCAGGCCGGTTTCCCGCGGCACGCCAAAGTCGTCGTTGAGCCGCCGCAAGGTGCGGCTCACCAGTTTGAGCTGGAACAACACAGCATGGGGGTTCTGCTCGTCCAGCAGCAACAGGTCGAGCACCGGGATCAGTTGCGGCACCGCCAGGTAGCGCGAGCGGTAGGTGATGCTGCTGTTGCCCAATTCCAGCAACCATTCCAGCCCCGCTTGATCGAACACCGCCACGCCGCGCAGGAACGCCGCAAGGCTGCTGCTGAGAAACTGCAGGCGCTCGATGCGCCGCCCCATCATCAAGAAGCGCCAGCCTTCATCGCGAGTCATGTCGTCCAGGGCGAACCCGGACAGCGCCGCGAGGGACATCACCAGGCGGTTGAGAAAGTCCAGCAACTCGCCGAAGTCCGCCGTTTCGCGCTCCAACTCCAAGGCTTCGCGCTGCAGCTCCACCAGGGCCTGCCAGTTTTCCCGGGACAACTTGCCGCGCACCTGGGACGCCGCCCATTGCAAGCGTTGCAGGTTGGCGCGCAGGCTCGACGGCCAGTCGTCACCCAGCAACGCGGCCAGCAGACGCTCGGGCAGGTCGCCCTCCTCCGGCAACAAGCGCAAGTTCTCGCCCAGTTCCACCGCCGCCTGCAACGCCAGCGGGTCGTCGCCGTCGACATAGCGCGCCAGCACGATCCGCAGCCAGCGCGCGCTGTCATCGCAGCGCTCGCAATACCGGCCGAACCAGAACAGGTTTTCCACCACCCGCGAGGGCAGATACGGGTCGCGGCGCACCAGGTCATGGGCGCCGATGGAACGCTGTGCGCGCCACTGTTCGCCGCCGGGCGCCCGCTCGCCGAGCACCCAGGTGTCTTTGCTCGCGCCACCGCGCTGCATCGACACCACCTCGGCATCGGCCTCGGCGGCGACGCGCGTCAGGCCGCCAGGCAGCACGCGATAGCCGTCGTCGCTGGCCACGGCGTAAACGCGCATGCCGATGGCACGGTGTTGCAGGTGATCCTCTTCGGTGTGCCACACCGGCGCCTGGGACAGTTGCGCCAGCTCCTGGGCCACGTACGCGTAAGGGCGCGCGCGCATGCGTTCGGTCAGGACCTGGCGCTGCGCATCATCCAGATCGCGGCCAAACACGGGGGTAAAACTCTGCGAGGCAAATGCCGGTTTGATCAGCAACTCCGGCAGTTTTTCCAAGGCTTCGGCAAGCACTGGCGCCTCGCCGCACCACCAAGTGGCGATGGACGGCAGGATCAGTTCTTCGCCAAACAAAAACTGGTTGATCTTCGGCAGAAAGCCCAGCAAACCCGGAGACTCCAGCACGCCGCTGCCCAGGGCATTGGCCACCAGCACATTGCCCTGGCGCACCGCATCGAGCAGGCCGGGCACGCCGAGGGCTGAGTCGGTGCGCAGCTCCAGCGGGTCGCAAAAGTCGTCGTCAAGGCGGCGCATGATCGCGTTCACGCGGCGCAGGCCACTGAGGGTTTTGAGGAACACGCGGCTGTCGCGCACAGTGAGATCGCCCCCCTCCACCAGCGGGTAACCAAGCTGACGGGCGAGGTAGAGGTGTTCGAAGTAGCTTTCGTTGAAACGCCCTGGGGTAAGCAGCACGATCAGCGGCGTCTGATCATCGCCGGGGGCCTGGCGCGCCAAGGTTTCCTGCAGTGTGCGGAAAAAACCGGTGAGGTGCTGCACCTGCAAGTCGCGGTACAGGTCCGGGAAGGCGCGGGACACGATGGTGCGGTTTTCCAAGGCGTAGCCGGCACCCGACGGCGCCTGGGTGCGGTCGGCGGTGACCCACCAGCGGCCATCCGGGGTGCGCGCCAGGTCAACCGCATACAGGTGCAAAAACGTGCCATCGGGCGGCTGGATGCCCTGGCACGGCCATAGGAAGTTGTTATGCCCGAACACCAGTTCCGCCGGCAGCAGACCTTCCTTGATCAAGCGCTGCGGGCCATACAGATCGGCCAGCACAGCATTGAGCAAGCGCGCACGCTGGGCGATACCGGCCGCCAGGTGCTGCCACTCGTCAAAGGCCAGCACATGGGGCAGCAGGTCCAATTCCCATGGGCGGTCGGCGCCTTTAGGGTCGGCGTAGACGTTGTAGGTCACGCCGTTTTCTTGGATCTGCCGGGTCAACAGCGCCTGACGCTGGGCCAGCTGCGCCGGGGTGCTGCGCTGCAGGTGATCGAGCAGGCGTCGCCAATGGGCACGTACTACACCGCTGTCGTCCAGCAATTCATGATAAGTGCCCGCGGTCAGCGGGTAACGGTCGAGCAAGTCGGACATGGAACGCTCGGCAGAGGCAAAGGGGCTCAGGTTAACTCAGATTCATTGCAATCAACGGTGGGCAGGAGCTGGGCCCTCCCACCTTTCAATCGCAGTCAGTCATTCTTATTGGCAAAGCGTCGTAGATCCAGGGTCATCGGTAATTCATCGTTGATCACGATGGTCGGTACGGGGAGCTTTCCGGGTGTATGGCCGAGCCGGAAAAACCGCGCCATGCGCCGGCTCTCCGCCTCGTTGGCATTCACCGGCAAGCTGTCGTAATTGCGCCCGCCCGGATGCGCAACATGGTACTGGCAGCCGCCCAGCGAGCGCTGCATCCAGGTGTCGAGCAGGTCGAACACCAGCGGCGCATGCACCGGGATGGTGGGTTGCAGGCAGTTGGCCGGTTGCCAGGCGCGGTAGCGCACACCCGCGACGAACTCACCGACACGACCAGTGGGTTGCAACGGCACCGGGATGCCGTTGCAGGTCAACAGGTATCGTTGCGGCGGCAGGCCGGTGAGCTTCACTTGCAGGCGTTCCAGGGACGAATCCACATACCGCACCGTGCCGCCTGCCGCGCCCTCTTCGCCCAGCACATGCCAGGGTTCCAGGGCCTGACGCAATTCCAGCTCGATACCGCTGACGGCATAGTCGCCGACCTTGGGAAAACGAAACTCCAAGTGCGCGGCAAACCATTCAGCCCGCAGCGGATACCCGGCGGCATTGAGTTCGACGATGACGTCGGCAAAGTCCTGCTCGATAAAGTGCGGCAGCAGGAAACGGTCATGCAGCTCGGTGCCCCAGCGCGCCAGCTTGGCCGGGGCATAGGGTTCACGCCAGAACCGCGCGACCAAGGCGCGCAGCAGCAACTGCTGGGTCAGGCTCATGAGCGCATGGGGCGGCATTTCAAAGGCACGCAGTTCCAACAGGCCCAGACGACCGGTGGCGCCGTCGGGGGAGTAGAGTTTGTCGATACAGAACTCGGCGCGGTGGGTATTGCCCGTGACATCGATCAGCAGGTTGCGCAGCAGGCGGTCGACCTGCCACGGCGGGCATTCCTCACCGGGTTCGGGCATTTGCGCGAAGGCGATCTCCAGCTCGTACAGCGCATCGTTGCGCGCTTCGTCCACCCGCGGCGCCTGGGACGTGGGGCCGATAAACAGCCCGGAAAACAGGTAGGACAACGACGGGTGGTTATGCCAGTAACTGATCAGGCTGCGCAGCAGATCCGGACGACGCAAGAATGGCGAATCCTTGGGCGTGGCGCCGCCGAGTACGAAGTGGTTGCCGCCGCCGGTGCCGGTGTGGCGCCCGTCGATCATGAATTTTTCCGTGGTCAGTCGGGTTTGTCGCGCCTCTTCGTAGAGAAACTCGGTACGCTCTACCAACTCATCCCAAGTGGCGGACGGTTGCACGTTGACCTCGATCACGCCCGGGTCCGGCGTGACCCGGAAGTTGCTCAGCCGCGTATCGGCCGGTGGCTCGTAGCCTTCCAGCAGCAGCGGGCAATGCAGTTCTTCTGCGCTGGCTTCGATGGCGGCGACCAGTTCCAGATAATCTTCCACGCGCTCCAGCGGCGGCATAAACAGGTACAGCCGCCCTTCGCGAGCCTCGGCGCACAGCGCGGTGCGGGTCAGCCAATCGGCGGACTCGTCCACCTGCGGCATGCGTTCGTCGCTGGGGGCCGGCTCGGCGTGATGGTGCAGTTGCGCGTTATCCGGCAGCTCCGGCAGATCCTGGTTAGGGTCTGTGGGGTGCACGAACGGATACTCCGCCGCCGTTACCCAGGGCTGCGACGCCAATGGCAGGCGGTAGCCCAGGGGCGAGTCCCCCGGCACCAACCGGCAATGGGTATCGCGCAGGTACCAGCGCCCGCTCTGCCAGCGGTCATTGGCCGCCGTGCGCGCCAGCGGCAGCACATGGCCGATGACTTTATCCAAACCCTGGCTGAACACTTTGCGCAGGCGCTCGCGTTCCAGTTCGTCGCTGAGTCGCGGGTCTTGGGCCGTGACGTTCTGCGGCAGTGCACCTTCGCGCCACAGGTAATAAAACTGATCTTCGAAGGCCGGGAACACGAAACGCGCCGGCAATTTGAGGCGCTCAGCAACGCTGGCCAGGAAGCGCCCAGCCAACTCGTCATTGGCGCCGTAGTCCTGCTGCTCGTCGGCGATCAGTGCGCTGTTGTGCCAGATCGGCACGCCGTCGCGACGCCAATAGCAATTGAGCGACCAGCGCGGCAGTTGTTCGCCCGGGTACCACTTGCCTTGGCCGAAGTGCACCAGGCCCTGGGGCGCGTAGTGCTGGCGCATGCGCTGGAACAATTGGGCGGACAGGCGCCGCTTGTCCGGCCCGAGCGCGGCGGTGTTCCACTCGGCGCCGTCGGGGTCGTCGATGGACACGAAGGTCGGTTCGCCGCCCATGGTCAGGCGCACGTCGTGCTTGAGCAGGTCGCCGTCGATCTGCCGGCCCAGGGCCTGGATCGCGTGCCACTGCTCTTCGGTGTAAGGCTTGGTGACGCGTGGCGCCTCCCAGATCCGCTCCACCGACATTTCATGGGCAAACTCGCACTCGCAAGGCTCCACCAGCCCACTGATCGGTGCGGCAGAGGAAGGATCGGGGCTACAAGCCAACGGAATATGCCCTTCCCCCGCGAACAGGCCGGAGGTGGCATCCAGGCCGATCCAGCCGGCACCAGGCAAGTACACCTCACACCAGGCGTGCAGGTCAGTGAAATCCACATCGGTGCCGGACGGCCCGTCCAGGGCTTTGACGTCGGCGGTGAGCTGGATCAGATAACCCGACACAAACCGCGCCGCCAGCCCCAGGTTGCGCAACAGTTGCACCAGCAGCCAGGCCGAGTCGCGGCACGAACCCGAGGCGTTTTCCAAAGTGAATTCCGGGGTCTGCACACCGGGTTCCATGCGGATCAGATAGCCGATGTCCGCCGCCAGGCGTTGATTGAGGCCCACCAGAAAGTCCACCGCCGGCAGCGGCGTGCGGTCGATACCGGCCAGGTAAGCGGCGAACTTCGGCGTCAGTGGCAAGGTTTCCAAGTACGGCGCCAGCTCGCGCTGCTCGTCGGCGGCGTAGTTGAAGGGAATGTTTTCGGCGTAGGGCTCAAGAAAAAAGTCGAACGGATTGAACACCGCCATCTCGGCGACCAGATCGACTTCAATACGCAGTTCGGCGGTCTTTTCCGGAAACACCAGGCGCGCCAGGTAATTGCCCTGGGGATCCTGCTGCCAATTGATGAAGTGCTGCTCGGGCAGCACTTTCAGCGCATAGGACAAAATCCGCGTACGGCTGTGGGCCGCCGGGCGCAAGCGCACAATTTGCGGGCCGAGTTCGACAGCACGGTCGTAGCGGTAATGCGTAACGTGGTGCAACGCGACATGAATCGACACGGCGGCCTCCTGCGAGCCAGGGCATGGGCACATAGCGCGCAAGACTTATGCCAGAACAGCGGTCATTGCGCGTTATCGTAAGACCCGGTGCAGTACAGCACCAAAACGGCGCCATCGTAGAGGGCAATAGTGCAAGCGTTGCACCTATTTGTGACGCGAGGACGCGAATGAAGGGCAAATCCAGCCAATCAACGGGCTTTTTGCTGCGCAACGACGGCTTGGCGCAGATGACGTATTTCGAGGAGTCTGTGGCGCATTTCGCGGTGGCGCTTGCTGTTGAGCAATAGCAACCCCAGCAAAGGAAACAACAACGCCGAGCCGTATACCAGCAAGTGAAGGTCGTATTGAATCATCGGCACGACGAACAACAGGCAGCACACCAGGTAGCCTGCCACCAGCCTGGTCGCCCAGGGATAGCCTCGAGCGATCATCACGTTGCCAAACACTAGCACCGCCACCAATACCAGGATCGCAGCCCCTGAATAGCTGGACTTGAGCGCGGGATCAACTCCGCGCAGGTACGTCACGCCCGCCATCGACACTGCGGCCGAGCCGGAAAAGATCGCCATGAACACGGTACCCATGAATACGGGAAAATAACGCGCCAGGAAACTGCCCATGTCGGGAAAGCCCTTCATTCCGTCAAATCCTCGAACAGACCGATCGCAATGGTTTCAGCCGTGCCCACATGGCCGGTTCGATAGCTGCCCCAGATCCCCAGCAGGCCCCCCAATGCATCCTTGATTTGCGTCAGCGTGGCATGACGGATTTGCGTCGAGCTGTAGCTTTTGGTCAGTTTGCCGGCACGCTGCTGCAATTTGATCAATTTGGGGGTCAGGCTCGGGTCTCTCAGGCTGAGCAACTCCTTGGTCAACTTCTTACGCTCCTGGCGCGTCAGACCTTTGAGCAACTCGTACCAACTCTTGCCTAATGCGGCAGCTTTTTTGGCCTTGAGCAGCCGGAACGTGGTCAAGGCGCCCGTGCCGATGCCCACCAGCGAGGCGGCATCGAGAACTGGGGAAACGGCGCCATACCATTCCGCGTCGTCCATGCGATCGTTGGCTTCAGGGTCAAGCACTTCGTTGTAAGTACGCGCCACGCCAAAACCGCATTGCGCGCTGCTGGCCAATGCCGCCGTGACGCCAATGCCCACCACAAAAGCACTGGCGCCGGCGGTGAACGGTACAGCGACACTGCCGCTGAACACCACAATCCAGCCAATCACCGCCGCGCCGCAGGAAAGCCCCATATCAAACGCCTCCTTCTGCAGGCGACCTTCACGGGGGTCGGTCTTCACCTGCTCTACAAACTGGGCAGGCGAAATGTACTTCTGCGCTTCACGCAAAATGATGCGCTTGGGCTTGATACTGCAAATGGGCTTGAATTCGCGCAGGGTGACGACGTTGAAGTCGGCGTCGATATACACCACGCCTGCGCCGACGATGCCGGGGTCGGCGTCAATGGCGGCGAATAAGCGTGGCAAGTTGATCTGACTTTCGATGCGCTGGCGCGCCATGAACTGGGAGCGGTTGGAGTCCATACCGATGCCGGCCAGAGGATTGCCCATGAGGAGTTCTTCCTTGAAGGGTGGAGACTGGACTGACGCTATCGGAGGCAAGCCCCCTCCCACAATTGGAGCGTGAATGCGGTCAAGTGTGGGAGGGGGCTTGCCCCCGATAGCGATTTAATGAGCACCACCTTACCAAACAGCCTCACCCCCGACCAGAAAGCAAAACGCCAGCACAAGGCTGGCGTTTTGCATTTTCAAGCGATGATCAACGCGGCACCACAGGCTTACGGGCTGGCTTGCCGCCCTTGCCCTTGGCCGCATCGCTACGTTCCTTAGCCGCCTGCTTGTTACGCGCCTGGGCCGCGGCCTTGGCTTGTTCACGCTTGTCCCACGGGTTGCTGCCGTCGCTGCCACGAGGTGGCAGGCCGGTGTGCTGGGTGAGGATCTTGGTGGTGGTCTGCTTGGCGACCTTGTGGCTACCGGCCGGCGTCGAGTTCTTGCGACGGGCGCTCTGGTAGCTGTCGGTGCTCGGCTGATGCAGCGGGATCAGTTGGTCCTTGCCCGGCCCGATCAGGTCGGCGCGGCCCATGCGGGTCAGCGCTTCGCGCAGCATCGGCCAGCCTTTCGGGTCGTGGTAGCGCAGGAAAGCCTTGTGCAGACGGCGCTGCTCCTCGCTCTTGACGATGGTTACTGCGTCACTCTTGTAAGTGACCTTGCGCAGCGGGTTCTTGCCCGAGTGATACATCGCGGTGGCGGTGGCCATCGGCGACGGGTAGAACGCCTGCACCTGGTCGGCGCGGAAACCGTTGCCCTTGAGCCACAGCGCCAGGTTCATCATGTCTTCATCGGTGGTACCGGGGTGAGCGGCGATGAAGTACGGGATCAGGTACTGTTCCTTGCCCGCTTCCTTGGTGTACTTCTCGAACATGCGCTTGAACTTGTCATAGCTGCCGATGCCCGGTTTCATCATCTGGTTAAGCGGACCTTCCTCGGTATGTTCCGGGGCGATCTTCAGGTAACCACCGACGTGGTGAGTCACCAACTCTTTCACGTATTCCGGCGATTCCACGGCGAGGTCGTAGCGCAGACCGGAGGCGATCAGGATCTTCTTCACTCCCGGCAATGCACGGGCGCTGCGGTACAGCTGAATCAACGACGAATGGTCGGTGTTCAGGTTCGGGCAGATGCCAGGGAACACGCACGATGGCTTGCGGCACGCGGATTCGATTTCCGGGCTCTTGCAGGCGATGCGGTACATGTTCGCGGTCGGGCCGCCGAGGTCGGAGATCACCCCGGTGAAGCCTGGGACTTTGTCACGGATCTCTTCGATCTCGCGAATGATCGACTCTTCGGAACGGTTCTGGATGATGCGGCCTTCGTGCTCGGTGATCGAGCAGAAGGTGCAGCCACCGAAACAGCCACGCATGATGTTCACCGAGAAGCGGATCATGTCGTAGGCGGGGATCTTCTCCTTGCCGTACGCCGGGTGCGGGACGCGTGCGTAAGGCATGCCGAACACGTAGTCCATTTCCTCGGTGGTCATCGGAATGGGCGGCGGGTTGAACCACACGTCCACTTCTCCGTGCTTTTGCACCAGGGCGCGGGCGTTGCCTGGGTTGGTTTCCAGGTGCAGCACGCGGTTGGCGTGGGCATAGAGCACCGCGTCATTGCGCACTTTTTCCACCGACGGCAGGCGGATCACGGTTTTGTCGCGGGTCATCTTGGGGCTGGCCAGGATCTGCACGACCTTGGCTTCTTCCGGGTCTTCGACCGGGCCTTTCTCCTGCTCGATGGCGCAGGCCTGGGTGTCCTGGGTGTTCACGTACGGGTTGATGATCTTGTCGATCTTGCCCGGACGGTCGATGCGGGTGGAGTCCACTTCGTACCAGCCCGCCGGCGTGTCACGGCGGATAAACGCGGTGCCGCGCACATCGGTGATGTCTTCGATCTTGTGGCCCCAGGACAGGCGCTGGGCCACCTCGACGATGGCCCGCTCGGCGTTACCGTACAGCAGGATATCGGCGGTGGCGTCGATCAGGATCGAGTTGCGCACGCGATCCTGCCAGTAGTCGTAGTGGGCGATGCGGCGCAGGGAAGCTTCGATGCCGCCGAGCACGATCGGCACATTCTTGTAGGCTTCCTTGCAACGCTGGCT
>Ga0256410_1000450_pt1 | contig 41429 bp, 34 predicted proteins | sample PhyWR1_FD_185983 | JGI IMG/M metagenome (GOLD analysis project Ga0256410, IMG submission 185983) | Leaf surface microbial communities from wheat plants in UC Gill Tract Community Farm, Albany, California, United States - DLSL W.R1 | ecosystem: Host-associated > Plants > Phyllosphere >... | reverse complement strand
AGCACTTCGTCGACCAGACCGTCTTCGATCAGGGGTTCAATGCGTTTAGGAGTCTTCATCAGCTTTTATTGTGGGTCCTTTGTTACCAAATACGCGTATGGCACTCGTTATACGGCAATCGGCTCGCGGGTGGGAGAGGCGACTGATCTTTGCCCGTTTAAGAATGCAACCAATAGGCCAATTCCGGGGCGCCGTTAACGCTCAATGATCGCGGTCACGCCTTGCCCGCCGGCGGCGCAGATCGAGATCAGCCCACGGCCCTTGCCCGCCGTCTCCAACAACTTGGCCAAGTTGGCAACAATGCGCCCGCCGGTGGCGGCAAACGGATGCCCCGCCGCCAGGGAGCTGCCTTTGACATTGAGCCGGCTGCGGTCGATGGCGCCCAACGGCGCGTCGAGGCCCAGGCGGGTCTTGCAGTAATCGGCATCTTCCCAGGCCCTGAGTGTGCACAACACTTGGGCGGCGAAGGCTTCGTGGATCTCGTAATAATCGAAGTCCTGCAGCGTCAGACCGTTCCTGGCCAGCAGGCGCGGAACCGCATACACCGGTGCCATCAGCAAGCCTTCGGCGCCGTTGACGAAATCCACCGCGGCCGCTTCGCCATCGCGCAGGTAAGCCAGGATCGGCAGGCCATGCTCCTGAGCCCATGCCTCACTGCCCAGTAGCACCAGGGAGGCGCCGTCGGTCAGCGGCGTGGAATTGCCTGCGGTGAGGGTGCCCTTCTCGCTGCGTTCAAAGGCCGGTTTGAGGGCGGCGAGTTTCTCCAGCGTCAGATCGGGGCGTAGGTTGTTGTCGCGGGTCAGACCCAAAAACGGCGTGATCAGATCGTCGTGCCAGCCTTCGGCGTAGGCGGCGGCCATTTTCTGATGGCTCTCAAGGGCAAGTTGGTCCTGTTCGGCCCGGGGGATCTGCCAGGTCTGGGCCATCAGCTCGCAGTGCTGGCCCATGGACAGGCCAGTACGCGGTTCGCCATTGCGCGGCAGTTCAGGTTTGAGGTGATGGGGACGAAGTTGTAACAGGACTTTTAATTTATCCGCCATCGACTTACTGCGATTGGCCTGCAGCAGGATCTTGCGCAGCCCCTCATTCACACCGATCGGCGCGTCGGAAGTGGTGTCCACGCCGCCGGCAATGCCGCATTCGATCTGGCCTAGAGCGATTTTGTTGGCCACCAGCAGCGCCGCCTCCAGCCCGGTGCCGCAGGCTTGTTGGATGTCGTAGGCCGGGGTTTGCGGCGACAGGCGCGAGCCCAGCACGCATTCGCGGGTCAGGTTGAAATCCCGCGAATGCTTGAGTACCGCACCGGCGGCCACTTCGCCCAGGCGCAAGCCGTGCAGGTTGTAGCGTTCGATCAAACCTTCCAGGGCAGCCGTCAGCATCGCCTGGTTGCTCGCAGTAGCGTAGGGGCCATTGGAGCGGGCGAAAGGAATGCGATTTGCGCCAATGATCGCTACACGCCGCAATTGAGTCATGGAAAGCTCCCTGTGTGTGGTGGGCCGGCCGCCGTGGCCTGGAAGGATAAGCCTAGTCGAACGACTGCTACCCTGGGATGGTCAACCCTTTGAACCCCAGCCTTCGGAGAGCGTTCCATGTCTGACCGTTATATCGACTTCGCCAACTCCAGCCTCGGCCAGCGCCTGGTCGCCGCCATTGGCCTGCCGTCGCCGGGACGCCTGGAACGCTGGCAGGCCGGGCGCCTGCGGCCGGTCGAGGGCGCCTTGCTGCTCGGCGGCGGCGCACTGGCGGCCCAGGTGCTGCCGTTCGCCAACAGACTCACCGATGCCATTTACAGCTATGGCGCCGAACCGCTGGAAGCCCCCGCATGGATCCCCGGCCATGGCCCCAAGCTCAAAGCGGTGGTGTTCGACGCCAGCGGCCTGCAGCACACCGATTCGCTCAAGCAACTGCGCGAATTCTTTCAGCCGCTGCTGAAAAATCTCGACCATAGCGCCCACTTGGTGATCCTCGGCCGCGCCCCGGAAAGCCTCAGCGATCCGTTTGCCGCCAGTGCCCAGCGCGCCTTGGAAGGCTTCAGCCGCTCCTTGGCCAAAGAACTGCGCAATGGCGGCGTGTTGCAGTTGCTGTATGTCGGCGACGGCGCCGAGGCGCAACTGGAAGGCGCGCTGCGCTTCTTCCTATCGCCGAAGAGCGCCTACATTTCAGGCCAGGTGATTCGCCTGCAAGCCTGCGCCACCCCGGTGGAGGACTGGACCCGCCCCCTGGCGCGGCGCAAGGCCCTGGTCACCGGCGCCGCCCGTGGCATCGGCGCGGCCATCGCCGAAACCCTGGCCCGCGACGGCGCCGAGGTGATCCTGCTCGATGTGCCCCAGGCCAAGGCCGATCTGGAAGCCCTGGCCGCACGCCTGGGGGCGCGCACCGTCATCCTGGATATCTGCGCCGAAGACGCCGCCACGCAGTTGATCGAACATCTGCCCGAGGGTCTCGACATTCTGGTGCATAACGCCGGCATCACCCGCGACAAAACCCTGGCCAATATGACCCCGGAATATTGGGATGCCGTACTGGCGGTCAATCTGAATGCGCCGCAAGTACTGACCAAAGCCCTGCTCGACAGCGGCACCCTGCGCGACAACGCCCGCGTGGTGCTGCTGGCCTCCATCAGCGGCATCGCCGGCAACCGCGGGCAAACCAATTACGCGGCGAGCAAGGCCGGTTTGATCGGCCTGGCCGAAGCCTGGGCGCCGCTGCTCAAGCAGCGGGGCATCAGCATCAATGCCGTCGCGCCCGGGTTTATCGAAACCCAGATGACCGCGCATATTCCCTTCGCCCTGCGCGAAGCCGGGCGGCGCATGAGTTCGCTGGGCCAGGGCGGCTTGCCTCAGGACGTCGCCGAGGCCGTGGCGTGGCTGGGCCAGCCGGGTTCCGGCGCGGTCAGCGGGCAAGCCCTACGGGTGTGTGGGCAAAGTCTATTGGGAGCGTGAGCATGCAGTGGCAGACCTTAAGCAACCGACCGTTCCTGCCGCCGCTGTATTGGCGTGCAGCGCTCAAGCGCAAGATCAGCGGCACCAGCCTGCCCGACCTGGGGTTGCGCTGCCGGGTCAGCGTCGATCCCAAGGCGGTGGCGGCCTATCGCAAGGTGTGCGGCTTTGCCGACAGCCCGATGCTGCCGGCCACCTACCCGCATATCCTCGCCTTCGGCGTGCAGATGCAATTGCTCACCGACAAAGCGTTCCCGTTTCCCCTGCTCGGGCTGATCCACTTGAGTAACCGCATCCGCGTGCACCGCCCCTTGGGCGGCGTGGGCGAACTGTGGATTGGCGTGCACGCACAGAACCTCAAGCCACACGCCAAAGGCGCGACGTTCGACCTGATCACCACCGTCGAGGACGCCCTCGGCCTGCTGTGGGAAGGCGAGAGCCGCATGCTGTGCCGAGGCGTGAAGCTGTCAGGCCCGGCAGAGGATGAGCCTCTGCCCACGCCCGCCCAGGTCAGCGAACTGACGCGCTGGAACGCCCCCAGCGACATCGGCCGCCGCTACGCACGGGTGTCCGGCGACTACAACCCGATCCACCTCAGCGCCCTCACCGCCAGACTGTTCGGGTTTCCCCAGGCCATCGCCCATGGTTTATGGAACAAGGCGCGCAGCCTGGCGGCTCTGGTTGAGCATCTGCCTGCGGCCAATATCGAACTGTTTGTGGAGTTCAGAAAACCGGTGCGGCTGCCCAGCGAAGTGCACCTATCGGCCAGCGCCGCCGGTTCGAGTGGCGAGTGGGTGTTGAACGGTGCGGGCGGGATTGAGCATATGGTCGGCAGGTGGCAGCCCATCGGCTGAGCACCGTTGGCCGCTCAAGGCTTGAACCGTGTGACGTGTTTGGGAAACAGGCTGTTCAACGTATCGACCAGCCGCGCCAGATAGATCGGTTTGCGAAACAGGTCCAGCACTTGCAAGCGCAGCAAGTCGCTGACGTCATCCATCTCGGCGTGACCGGACATAACGATTACCGGCAAGTGCGAGCGGTCCGTGTGTTCGCGCAGGCGCTTGATCAAGGAGATACCGCTTTCCTCGGGCATACGCAGGTCAGTGATCACCAGGGCGATGTCCGGGTGCAGGGTCAGTTCCTGCAAGGCGAAGGTGACGGAGGTGGCGGTGTAACATTCGAATCCTTCGTTTTCGAGGGATTCGGCAAGCTCGACCAGGGCGTCCTCTTCGTCGTCCACCAAAAGAATTTGCTGGCGGGTTGGCGAAGAGGCGCTCATAGACATTCCTGAAATCAAAAAGCCTAAAGGATGATGGCCACGAATAGTTCGTGAAGTTATTTAAGTGGTCATCTTGGTGGCAATACTGTCGAAGATCGATTTGATCTTATCGCCAAGCCCCGCGCCGGCACCAACAATTACCAGTGCAACTAACGCCACGATAATGGCGTATTCAATACCTGACGCCCCCTCTTCGCGCTTGAAGAAAAGTTGCGCCTGCACATAAAGCTTCAACATCTGGTCAAGGAACATAAGGCTTCTCCCTAATACGACACAGCAAGCCGGTACGGCTCTAGCGCGGTTGATCGCGGCATGCCTTTAGAGCATTGACAACAAACCTACCCCTCACAACTGTAAGAACTAATTAATCACAAAGTATTAGTCGTAAGGTTATCGCCGCTGTGTTGCCGTTATTAAAAGGCGATAAGGAAAGTACGGATTAATTTTCCAGACGGTAATGGCGTTTCGTCCTAGCTGAGCTACCGTCAAATAGCCAAATCGTTAGATGTTCATCACAGCCAGGTTGCGATTTCACCCGTTTGGATACACGGGCAGGCAGTGCAACGGGAAAGGGAGAGCCGTCATGAACAGTCGTATCAGCATGGCGCTGGCTGGCTTGCTGCTCGTCGGTGCATTGATCGCCGGGTATTGGGGCTTGGTGTTGAGCCGCACGCCGGAGCCTGTTGCCGCCCCGGTGGTTTCCGTGGAAAGCACCGCTGCCGCCGTCGAAGACCAGACCCGTCGCCCCGTGGTGGTGCTGGTGCATGATGTGCCAGCATTCGCGCCTCTTACCGCTGCCGACCTGGCGCTGGAAAAACTGCGCACAGTGCCCGCCGGTAGCCTCACGGAAGTCGATCAGGCCATCGGCCGCATACCGTTGCGTGCCCTGGGCGCTGGCACCTGGCTCAACGACCAAAGCTTCAGCGAAGGCGGCCCGCTGGCACGCATGATTCGCCCGGACGAGCGCGCGCTGGCCGTCGCGGTGGATGAGGTGATCGGTGCGGGCGGGCAACTGAGCCCCGGTGATTACGTGGATGTGTTGCTGTTTCTGGGGCGGGACACCGGGAACGCAGAACAGTCGGCCCAGATCATCATTCCCGCGCTGCGCCTGCTCAGCGTCGGCGATCAATTGGGCCTGGCCAACGACGGCCAGCCCGCCGTGCCGGCGCCGGCAACCGTGGAGGAACGTGTGCAGGCCGCCCAACGCCGCGCCGCCGCGCGCACCGTGGTGCTGGCGGTGCCCGAGCCGCTATTGAGCCGCCTGATGCTTGCGGCACAAGCCGGCACTTTGCGCCTGGCCGTACGCAGCGCCGATGAACAACTGCTCGGCCGCTATTGGGCCGGCGAAAGCGACGCGGCGAGCAAACTCGCCGAAGCCAATCGCGACCTTTACCAATTCACCCAACTGGCGCTGATCGGCCCGCCTAAAAGTCTCGCGCAGACCGACACCGCCCCTGCCGTTCGCCGAGGTATCGAAGTGATACGTGGCGCCCAAGCCACTCAACAAACCCCGTGACCATGCAAGGATGCAGTGAATGAGCCATCGCTACGCCCCCTCGCTCGCGCAAATGGCCTGGGCCGTGCTGCTGACGTGCTTGCCGGCCGGCATTGTCCTGGCGGCGCAAGGCAATTGCAGCGCATTGGGCCAACTGCCCGCCGTGCTGGAGGTGGGCGAAGGGTTGCAACAGGAACTGCAATCGCCGGTCGCCATCACCCGCCTGGCGATTGGCGATCCCAAGATTGCCGATGTGTGGGTCAACGGCGACCGCCACTTTCTGCTCACCGGCGTCGCCAGCGGCGCCACCAGCCTGATGGTCTGGACCGCCTGCGCCAGCGCGCCGCGCCAGAGCATGGTGTTCGTCAAAGGCAAGGCCACCTCGGCGCTCACCAGCCTGTCGCTGTCGCCGTCCCAGGACCCGCTGCTGCCCAGCCAAGTGCAAACCGACATCCGCTTTGTCGAAGTCAGCCGCAGCAAGCTCAAGGAAGCCAGTACCCGCTTGCTCGGCAACGGCAGCAACTTTTTCTTCGGCAGCCCCAACCTGCTGTCACCGTCGGAGGGTGTGTTCAAACTTCCGGTGAGCGCCGACAGCTTTAACATTGGTTTCGGCGGCGGGCGGGTCAAGGCCATGATCAACGCCTTGGAGCGCAGCGGTTTTGCCTACACCCTGGCGCGCCCTAGCCTGGTGGCGATGAGCGGCCAGAGCGCCAGTTTTCTCGCGGGCGGCGAAGTGCCGGTGCCGGTGCCAAGCGCTGGCAGCGACAGCATCTCCATCGAATACAAGGAGTTCGGCATTCGCCTGACGCTCACGCCCACGGTGATCGACCGCAACCGCATCAGCCTCAAGGTCGCGCCGGAAGTCAGCGAGCTGGACTACAGCAACGCTGTACAGATCCAGGGCATCCAAGTGCCGGCGCTGACCGTGCGCCGCACCGACACCAGCGTGTCCCTGGCCGATGGCGAAAGCTTTGTGATCAGCGGCCTGATCAGCACCAATAACCGTTCCACTATCAACAAGTTTCCGGGGTTGGGTGATATCCCGATCCTCGGCGCGTTTTTTCGCGACGCCACCACCAGCCGCGAAGAAAAGGAGTTGTTGATGATTGTCACCCCGCATCTGGTGCAACCGCTGGCCGCCAATGCGCAACTGCCGTCTCTGCCCGGTGAAAAACTGCGCAACTACGACCCGAACTGGTACCGCCTGTTTTTTCTGGAAAACGGTCACTTCGACCGCAGCAGTGGACTGTCCCAATGAGCGATAGCCTGAGCCAGACCTTCCTGGCGATCACCCGCAACAACATCGACCTTGAATGGCTGCAAGGAGCCCTCGCGCCCCTCGGCCAAGTGGTGGGCGCCGGTGGGGGCAGCCTGGATGAGTTGCTCGCGCTGGTGGATGTGACCTTCGCCAACCTGGTGTTCATCGGCCTGGACCGCGAGCATGTAGTGGCCCAGACCGCGCTGATCGAGGGCGCTTTGGAAGCCAAGCCGATGCTGGCAATCGTCGCCCTGGGCGACGGCATGGACAACCAGTTGGTGCTCAACGCGATGCGCGCCGGCGCACGGGATTTTGTCGCCTATGGCTCGCGCTCCAGCGAAGTGGCGGGGCTGGTGCGCCGCCTGAGCAAACGCCTGCCGCCCAGCGCGCCGAGCGCTCACCTGGGAGGCCTTACGGTGCTTTACGGCACCCAGGGCAACGCCGATGGTGCCCTGCTGGCCAGCCACCTGGCCATGGTGGTGCAAAAGAGTGGGCAGCAAACCTTGTTGCTCGACCTGGGCCTGCCGCGCGGCGACAGCCTTGCGCTGCTGGGCCTGGACAGCACCTTCAACTTCGGCGACGCCCTGCGCCATCTGCGGCGCCTGGACCCCACCTTGATCGACAGTGCCTTCGCCCGCGCCGACGACAACCTGCGCATCCTCGCCTACGCCGGCAATGACGAGCCGCTGGAACTGACCAGCGCCGCCGAGGTGTACATGCTGCTCAGTGCCCTACGTCAGCACTTCCAGCACATCGTCGTAAACCTCACCGGGCAAGCCGACAGCGAAGCCCTGCGCACCTTTGTCAGCCACTGCGACAAGCTGCTGTGGTGCACCGACCAGAGCGTGCTCGACTGTCGGCGCAACCTGGCGGTGCTGAACCTGTGGCGGGAAAAAGGCATGAAACTCGAACACGCCAAGCTGCTGGTGGACCGCTACCTCAAAGCCTGTCCCCCCGACACCGACACCCTGGAAAAAAGCTTCGGGCTGGAGTGCATCGCGGTGCTGCCCCTGAGCGCGGAACTGCGCATGAACGCCAAAAATCAGGGCCAGAGCCTGTTCAGCCTCGCCCCCCGCGAACCCCTGACCCTGGCGTTGCGCACCCTTGGCGAGCGCCTGGCCAGACGCTCAGAAGGTCTGCAAAAACCGTCAACACGCTGGTTTGAACGCCTGCGCAGGACTGCCCGGTGAACGGCGAAAAACTCTTCGGCGGCCCCGCTGCCGGCACCCCAGGCCATCACGATCACGATGGCCTGAAACTGGTGCTGCACCGCTACATCATCGACGCCATCGAAGAGTCGGGCAAAAACCTGCTGGAAGGCACGCGCCAAACCCTGGCGCAACTGGTGATCGACAAGGTTTCGGAATACATCACGCGCATGCACCTGGCGATTTCCCGTTATGAAATGGAGCGCCTGGCCGAGGAAATCGTTGACGAACTGACCGGCTTCGGGCCGCTGGAAGTGCTGTTGCGCGACGCGTCGGTGACCGAAATCCTGGTCAACGGGCCGCACCGGGTCTTTATCGAACGCGACGGCCTGCTGCACCAGAGCGACCTGCGCTTTATCGATGCGCACCATGTGGAGCGGGTGATGCAGCGTATCCTCGCGCCGCTGGGCCGGCGCCTGGACGAATCGTCGCCGATGGTCGATGCGCGCTTGCCCGACGGCAGCCGGGTCAATGCGATCATTCCGCCGATTGCGCTGGACGGCCCATGCCTGTCGATCCGTAAATTCCGCAAGGACATGCTCAAGAGCAGCGACTTGGTGGCGATGCAGACCATCGACCAGAACATCTTCGAGTTTTTCCAGGAAGCGGTGGGCAAGCGGTGCAACATCTTGATCAGCGGCGGCACCGGCACCGGCAAGACCACGTTGCTGAATATCCTCAGCCAATTGATCAACCCTCATCAACGCCTGGTGACCATCGAAGATGTCGCCGAACTGCAACTGGGCCATCCCCATGTGGTGCGCCTGGAAACCCGGCCGCCGAATGCCGAGGGGCATGGCGAAGTCAAGGCCAGCGATTTGATCCGCAACGCCCTGCGCATGCGCCCGGACCGCATCATCCTCGGTGAAATCCGCGGCGTGGAAGTGCTCGATGTGCTGACCGCGATGAACACCGGTCACGACGGGTCCATGAGCACCGTGCACGCCAACAACGCCCAGGATGCACTGCTGCGCCTGGAAACCCTGGTGGGCCTCACCGGCCGCGCGGTGGCGGAAAAAACCCTGCGGCAGATGATCTGCGCGGCGCTGGATGTGGTGATCCAGCTCACCCGCCTGCCCGATGGTCGACGCTGCGTGAGCGAAGTCGTGGAAGTGGTGGGTGTGCGCGATGACATCTACGTGACCAATACGCTGTTTCGCCTCGACCGCCGCACCGGCTTCGGCTTCGCCCGTGAAGCACTCAACCCGGCGGGCGACAAACTGCGCCGCGAAATCACGCTGTAAGGAGACGCACCATGACCGGCCCGATCCTGCTGCTGATCTGCATCGTTCTGGTGGGCCTGTCCTACAGCCTTTTCCAAAATGGCGTGCGCCGCGCCAGCACCGACCGTGTGCTGGAACGGCTTGCCAAAGGCCAGCCCACGACGGTGCCTACCCGCGCCGCCTGGGTCGGCCTGGAGCGCATGTTTCAACGCGCCGGCCTGGGTAAACCTAGCGAGCGCCTGGGTCTGTGGCTGGTCGGTTGGGCACTCGGCGCGTTGTTGGGGCTGCTGGCGGCCGAGTGGCCTGGGCTGCTGTTGATGATCGTGCTGCCGCCACTGGCCGCGCGCGGCTATATCGCCTGGCGCTATCAGCACCGTGTGGCGCGAATGATCGAACAACTGCCGTCCTTGCTCGATTACACCGTGCGCAGCCTCAAGTCGGGACGCACCCTGGCCGATGCGGTGCTCGGCGGTATCGAGGCGTCCGACGAACCGCTCAAGCAAGCCATGGGCCGTATCCAGCGCAACGTACAACTGGGGGTGAGCTTGCCGGAGTCCGTGCATGATTTCGCGGAATTCTACGAACGCGATGAATTTCGCCTGTTCGCCCTGGGCTTGAAGGTCAACCATCGCTACGGCGGCAATGCCAGCGAGCTGCTGGAAAACCTGATCAAGATGATCCGCGAAAAGGAACAAGGCGCGCGCCAGCTCAAGGCCATGACCGGCGAGACGCGCATGACCGCGTATGTGCTGGCCGGGCTGCCGGTGTGCATGGTGGGGTATTTCATGGTGGCCAACCCGAACTACCTGATGACCCTGTGGAACGACGAAACCGGGCGCTACATGCTGTTCGGCGCCCTGGCCATGGAGCTGACGGGCAGCTTCGTGATGTGGCGCATGTTGCGGAGTATCTGAAATGGCCCTGCTGGCGAGCGTGCTGATGTTTCTTGCGGCGTTGGTGCTGGTGGCCGGCCGCTGGCTGGAACAGCGCCGCCGCCAGCGCCTGGTGAATCAGCGTCTGCTCGGCCACATGACCCGCGAAGCGCGGTTCGGCAACCTGATGCGCCATCTCGGCACCAGCCCCCTGGCGCAACGCTCAGTGACCCTGGACACCGAGACCCAGACCCTGCTCAACCGTGTCGGCTGGCGCAAGGCCAGCCAGCGCTCGATGTTCGCCGCCTGCCAGGTCGGCACGCCGCTGGTGCTGCTGGGGGTGACGCTGGTGGGCCAGCAATTGCTGTACCCACATACGTCCTCGCCGTGGATTGCTCCGCTGGTGGCACTCGGCCTGGGCTACCTGTTGCCCAAGCGCATTCTGGCGTCCATCGCCAAGCATCGGCAGCAGCGCATCGCCGTGGAGGTCTCGACCTTCATTCCGCTGCTGCGCATTTTGTTCGAGTCCGGCATGGCGGTTGAACAGGCCCTGCGCGTGCTCAGCACCGAAGGGCAGCGCCTGCTGCCGGAACTGACCCAGGAACTGCGCCTGATTCTGGCCCGTGTCGACTCGGGCCTGGAGCTGGGCGAGGAATTGGGCAAGACCGCACGGCTGCTGGCGGTGGATGAGTTCAACGACACCTGCACCATCCTCCAGCAACTGATCCTGCAAGGCGGCGGTGCAATGAAATCGCTGCTGGCCCTCAAGCAATTACTCGACGACCGACGCCTGACCCGTTTGCAGGAATACATCTCGAAGATGTCGGCAAAAATGTCGGTGGTGATGATGGTGTTTCTGTTTCCGGCCTTGCTGATCGTGCTCGGCGGCCCGGCCTTTATCGGCATCGCCCGCGCCTTGAGCCACTTTTGAGGAAAGCCCTGATGAAAGCTCTGATTGCCACATTGGTCGTGATGATGCTCGGCGGTTGCGCCAGCAACGGTCAATCGCCGTGGGCCGCGCTAACCACGCCCGGCCAATGCGCCAAGCCCGGTTCGGAACAGGAACTGGCGCTGAACCTGGCCGATGACTTGGCCAACGAAGGCAAGCTGCACGCCAGCCTGGCCAACCTGCAAAACCTGCCAGATGCCTTGCCCCAGGTGCGCCAGCGCAAGGCCCGAGCTTACCGCTTGCTCGGACGCAGCGAGGCCGAGCCGTTGTATCGCAGCCTGCTCGGCACCTGCATGACTGCCGAAGGCGAACACGGCCTGGGGCAACTGGCTGCGACACACGGCGATGCAGCCCAGGCCCTGGCCCACCTGCAACGGGCTGCGCGGCTGGCGCCCACCGACGAAAAAATCCGCAATGACCTGGGCGTGGTTTACCTCAAACAACAGCGGCTGGAAGACGCGCGCTTTGAGTTTATGACCGCCATCGAACTCAAGCAGGACGACCCACTCGCAGCCTTCAATCTGGTGACTCTGCTGATCTACCAAGACGATTGGGGCCAAGCGGCGAAGGTGGTCAGCCAATTGGGGCTGAGCCCGGAGCAGGTCACCGAGGCCCAGGCCCGTGCGCAAAAGCTCAAGGGTTCCAGCACGGCCGCACATAACGTGGCGGCCGCCAGCGACGCACCGCCGATGAACCTGCGCTAGGAGTCGACACCATGAAAACCCAGCATCTGCTATGCCTGGCCTTGCTGCCCCTGGCGGCGTCAGCTATCGAACCGGGGCCGTCCTCGCCGCAGCAAGCCGAGACTGAACAGTGGCTGACGTTGCAGGTTAACGGCCACGCCGCCTCGCCCACGCCGCAAAGCAGCAGCCCCGCCGAGCGTGAGCAGGCATTGCAGCGCTGGCTGGACAGCAACAAGCATCCGATCCCGGAGTTCTTCGAACAGGGCAGTGGCGCCGCCGCGTCCGGCGGCACCGGTCGATAAAGCGCCGTCAGTGCGCCGTAACGCGCTGGCGCAGAGCCGTCCCGTTCGGCGACAGGGCCAACGCCAACTGAGTGCGATTGTGCATATGGGTCAGGCGCAACACTTGGGACACGTACAGCTTGACCGTGTTTTCGGTGATCCCCAGCTCACAGGCGATCTGGTAGTTGGTTTGGCCCTTGCCCACCAACCGCGCCACATCGGCCTGGCGCGGGGACAACTGCGCGAGGATCGGCGATAGCGCCAACGGCGCGGCACCCTCCACCGGCAGTTCGCCGTGTTCGGTGCTTCCAGGGCCGCGTCGCACCTTGTCGAGGTCGTGGTACAGGTCATTGATCGAGGCCGAGAGATACTGCAACTTCTGGTTCAGGTGCCCCAGTTGCAGCTCTTTCTGTCGCTCGTCCAAAACGGCTTCCTGGCGCTGTATGCCTTCGAGCAATTCGTGGAGGTCGATGGGTTTCTGGTAGTAATCCGCTATCCCCGCGCGCAGCGCTTTGATCACGTCCTGTTTGTCGGCGCGACCGGTGAGCATGATCGCTTCGAACGCGCGCTGCTTGCCGGCGATTTTCTGCATGGCCTGCACCAGTTCGATGCCGTTCATGTCCGGCATATGCAGGTCGCATAGCACCAGGCCGATCTCGACGTCGTCGCTAAAACACTGCAACGCATGATGACTGGATTCACAGGGGACGCAGCCATAACCGCTGCTTTCAAGAAACTCACACAGCTCTTCCACGATCAGGGGTTGATCGTCGACCACGAGCACTTTCACTGCCGATGTCAGCCTGTTCACGCGCTACTCCATGCCTGGCAAGCCTAAGGGCGACCTATCCATTTGACGACTACGGCGATTGCCTGTCCCCTCTAAACCTAGACGCAGTTTGTCACTCTGTACACCGCACCGGGCCCTTCCTGCGACTAATGGGCCCACAGCCAATAGAGTGCAAACCCCACCAGTACACAGGGTGCGAACGGCTGCTTTGTTGACAGGCTTGCGGCCGTTCCCGGTGGGCGCACCGCAAGCCGTTGATGAACCAGCACCCAGCCACCTTGCACAAAGGCCGCGCCGATCAACGACCACAGCAGGCAGTCCACCTCGCTGGCCAAGCCCAGCGCTGCGAGCAACTTCACATCCCCCGCGCCGAACCGTCCCAGGGCGTAGCCTGGCAGGGTCAACAGCAACGCCAGGGCCAATGCCCAACCGCCGTCAGCGGCGGGCGCGCCTAGCCAAGTGGTGCCACTGGCGATCAGGTAGACCAGCGCCACTAAGGCCACGCCCAGGGTCAACGGGTTGGCGATCTGCCGCTGCCGCACGTCCTGCACGGCACAAAGGCCCAGCCACACCAGTATCACCACGCCGTGAATCACGTAAAAAAAGTCCCTTTTCGCTGATTGATTCTATGCTGATATCAAGTAGTAGCCGTCAGGGTAGACGCAGTCATGAAAACCGGCCTCCCTCGCCTGCAAAAAGGCGCAGCCGCCATCGAATTTGCCTTGGTCTTCGGAATTTTCTTTGCGGTGTTCTACGGGTTGATCAGCTTCAGCCTGCCGCTGCTGTTGATGCAGTCGTTCAACCAGGCCGCCGCCGAGGCCGTGCGCCAGGCCATGGCGGTGGACCCGACGAGCGCCGGCAACGCCTACGGGACGCAGCTGACCCAACGCGCCAAAGACACCGTGGTGAGCCAGTTGAGCTGGATCCCCTCCAGCTTCCAATTCAAGCGTGAGTACGTAAACGCGACCTACAGCGCCAACACATTGACCGTCGAGATCGCCTACCCCACCAGCCAACTCTATGCGGTGTTCCCTGCGTTGGTGCTGCCGGGCGTGGGTACCGTCCCCAGGCTGCCAACCAACCTGTCCGCCCGTTCGAGCCTGCAATTTTGACCCCGGGCGAAAACCTCTTCGACAGGCTGCTCGGCCGTACTGGCGCGGTAAGCGTTGAGCCGCATACCAGCACAGGCAAAGGCCTGTCGGTGCAGTTGGATCATCTAGGGCATGTCCTGACACTCAGCGTCGCGTTAAGGGCGCAACTGGCACCGGGCGCTTTAAGCGAGCCTCGGCCCCACCTGAGCGCCTTGTTATGTGCCAGCAGTGCCCTGAGCATCGAAGGCAACCCGGTCGAGTGGCAGCATCAGAACCTGGACCTGGATTTCCAAGGCACCGCCGGCCAGGTTTTGCACACCCGTGGCTGGGTTGAACCGAACAGCGACGGCTGGGTGTTGCGTGTGCTGGACGTCGGCGATTTGCTCGCCGGCCAGCAACTGGCCCAGGACCGCGAACAGAACCATCTGCTGGCCTGCCAGATAAGCCAGCAACTGCGGGTGTGCAGCCTCAACCGCTTGCCCGAAGTGTTCCATGAGCACCTGCGCAGCCTGGCGCAGCGCTGGCGAATTCCTTGCGTGGGCCTGGCGCTGCTGGATGAAGAAGATCAGGGTTGGCGGATCTACAGCCAGTACGCCGCCCACGACGCACCCGCGCTGTGGCAAACCGGCCAGCGTCTGGGCACGCGCCTGGACAGCATCCACGGCAACGCACCGCTGCGCCTGGACGAAACACTAGGCCGCAGCGACAACCCGCGTCTGCACAGCGTATTCGGGCAAGCCGACGGTTTTCTGGTGCCATATCGGGACGGCCAGGGGGTCGCCGCCTGGTTGCTGTGCGGTTTCTACCGAGGCCAGGCGCCTATGCGCGACCAGGACTGGCTGGACCTGGCCGCCGCCCTCGCCGGCCCGCTGCTCAGCCGCCTGCGCGAACAGCACCATCACCAGCAATTGGAACGGGTCGAAGCCCTGCAAGGCCTGCTCGGCACCGGCTGGTGGGAACTGCTGCCCGGCACCGATGAAATCCAACTGGCTCCGCAGTTGCTGCACAGCCTCAGCCTGGAACACGGCCCCACCCGGCAACCGTTGGCGCGGTGGCTGGAACTGATCCATCCCGCCGACCGCCAGGAGCTGCACAGCCGCCTGCACGACTTGCAAACCCTAGGCACACCGCTGCTGGCAGGGGTGCGCCTGCAACGCAGCGACGCCACGCAAAACCCGCTGTGGTATCGCGTGCAAGGCCAGGTGCTGGGCGAAGGCGAACACCGGCGCTGGGTCGGTTTTATGCTGGACATCAGCGACATCAAGAACCAGCAACTGCACGCCGCCGCCGCCCATGCGCGCCTGGACAACCTGATCGCCAGCGCCCCGGCGGTGATCTATGTGCAGCGTTATGTCAGCGGCGCGCTGCACTCGGCATTCTTCAGCGACAGCCTATTGCCGCTGCTCGGCTGGACCCTGGCCGACTGCGACCACGAACACCTGCCGGCCCTGATCCACGCCGACGACCGCGACCTCTACTTCGAGCGCACGCGCCAACTGCTGCGCGAAGGCAGTGTGCGCAGCCGCTATCGCGTGCGCGACAAACAGGGGCATTACCACTGGCTGCTCGACGAGGCCAAGTTGCTGCGCGACGACCTTGGCATACCGGTGGAAGCCGTGGGCTTGTGGCTGGATGTCACCGAAGCGACCCTGGCCGCCGACCGCATCCAGCAAAGCGAAGAGCGTTACCGCATCCTGGTGGAAGACTCGCCGGCGATGATCTGCCGCTACCGCCCAGACCTGACCCTCACCTTCGGCAACACGCCGCTGGCCAACTACCTCGAATGCCCACCCGCCCAGTTGCCGGGCATGAACCTGGGCCATTGGTTGTCGGACGAACAGCGCCAGGCCTTTGTGCAGCGCATCCATCAGCTGACCCCGGAGTTTCCGGTGAGTACGGCGGAAATCAGCCTGGAATTACCGGGGCGCGAACATGCCTGGTGGGTGTGGTCGGACCGTGGCGTGTTCGATGCCCAGGGGGTGCTGGTCGAAGTGCAGGCCGTGGGCCGCGACAACACCGAAGTACGGCGCTCCCAGCAGCAACTGACCCAAAGCGCCAAAATGGCCACCCTCGGTGAAATGGCCACCGGCCTGGCCCACGAGATCAACCAGCCGCTGAATGTGATGCGCATGGCCATCGTTAACGTGCTCAAGCGTTTGGGCGACGGCAGGGTCGAAGTGGCTTACCTCACCGAAAAACTCCAGCGCATCGACGCCCAGGTGCAACGCGCAACCCGGGTGGTCGACCATATGCGCGTGTTCGGCCGCCGCTCGGAAATCGAACAACAGCCCTTCGACCCCGCCCAGGCGGTGGACGGCACCCTGGCGTTGCTCGGCGAGGGGTTGCGCGGCAAGGGCGTGGAACTGCGCATCACCCCGCCGGCCGTGGCGGTGCAGGTCACCGGTTATGTGGATCAACTGGAACAGGTGCTGATCAACCTGATGGTCAACGCCCGCGATGCGCTGTCGAGCCGGCGCGAAAAAAACCCGCAACTGCGCCCGTGGATCGCGCTGCACTGTGAGCACGACAGCCGGCATGTGCGGATCTGGGTGGAAGACAACGCCGGCGGCATCGACCCGCGGTTACTGGAGCGGATTTTCGAGCCGTTTTTCACCACCAAACCCATCGGTGTGGGCACCGGCCTGGGCTTGTCGGTGAGCTACGGCATTGTGGAAAACATGGGCGGGCGCTTGAGCGTGGTCAACGGCGAGCATGGCGCGCGATTCTGCGTGGAACTGCCGGTGGCTCAGATCACCAAGTAAGCGCGGCCCATATGGCAACTGAGGTTGGCACCGACTTCGGCATTGCCCAGGCTGATGCCCAGGGACTTGAGCAGGCTGTTGACGACCGGGTCGAGGATCGGTGAAAGCACACCTTGAACCAGGCCGATCACCGCGTTGGTAATGGTGTTCAACGTGCTGGCCATCCCGGCCAGCGCGCCACTGGATACACTGCCGCTGGGGGGCACGTACGTGACCTGCAAACCACTCAATGTGGCGCTCAGGCTGCCCACGATATTGGTCGAGCCCGACGCCGGCAGATACATCGGCGTAGTGTTCATTTCAGCCACGGGGGCAAACACCAGCGTCCCGGTCTGGGCGCCCACGGTGGACAGCGCCCTGACCGTCAAACCACCGCCCACCGTGGGGGTACGGTTGGGACTGCAGAGCAGGTTCAAGACCGCACACGAGCGCTTGCCGAAATCCACCAGCCTCAGCGGCTGAACCACCACAGGCGAGGCGGAAGACAAGGCCGTCGGGCTGACAGTACCGACCCCCAAGGTGGCCGCCGACGTTGTCGCCTGAACAGTCAGCGATTTGCTGGTCGGCGTTGGGCAGGAATAATCGGTGACATGACTTTCGGCGCTGCCGGCTTCGAGATAAATCGACAACGTATCAGCGATCGCCACGTCGGTGATTTCACACGAAACCAGACACAACAGCCCCCCCACCGCCGCCGGAATATTCAGGTTCAGCAGGCCTGCCACCAGGTTCGAAACCGGTGTACGCAGCCCATTCAATACCGTCGCCACCGAAGCCACCCCGTTCAAAACTGGCGCCTGAACCGTAATGAGCGTGCGCACCTGCGCCGTGCGCACGGCTATCTGATCCGTCGGCGGCACGTTGTTGAGCCCCGCCTTGGCCTTCGCCGGGTTGCCGACCGCCGACAGTTGCGGCGGGTCGATGACTTTGGTCTGCACCGATACATTGCCCACCAGCGGAATATTCAACTGCACCGCTGCGCTCACGGGGTTCTTGCTGCTGGACAACTGCGCGGTGGTTTGCAGCAGTTGGAACAGTTGAAGGTTGGTGTTCAAGGCGGCAGCCGGTGTACCGGTGGCGATCTTGAGCAACTGCCCGACCGTCAACTGCCGGGTGCTGGGGGCAATCGCCTGAACCTTGATTACATCGTTGATAACGGCGGTGGCCACGGCGCCGTTTGTTTGCAGGACTTTCACTGCCGCATCAATCAGCTCATTGGCGGACACCGCCGTGGTGAGCAACGCCTCATAGTCACCCGCCTTGACGTTCAAGCTGATCGCCAACTGGTCCAGATAGCCGAGCAGGTTGAGGTTGGTGCCTAGCAGTCCATTCCAGCCAGCGGCTGTCAGCGAGAGGCTGCCGCCCAGCAGGCGGCCCATCAGCAGATTCAAAACGTCGGACTTTGCCGAATCGACGGTGCCCAGGTTGCTGCGGATGCTCAGTTGCGCAACGGGCGGTGCATAGGCGGCCACGGCGGTGGCACTGAGCTGGGTTTGAGTGGACGCCGAGCCGCCGCTGAACAGACTCCATAGGCCGCTGGCGATGCTGGTCGTCACGCTGCGGGTGGCCACCACGCGCACGGCCTCGCTCTGGGTGACATCGGGGCTGAAGACGCGAATATTGGCGGCATTGGTGATCAGCGTGCCGCAAGTTACCGCCAGGCCACGGCTACTGTCGCCGGCGACCACGGTGAAGCCATTGCGCGCGGCGTTTTGCTTGGCATAGTCGTTGGCCGTGGTGGTTGGGCTACACAGGCCGCCACGCCCGGCGGCCTCCAGGGCCGAAGTGTCGGCGATGGATTGTAATTTGCGCTTGTCCAGATACAGGCGGCCGCTGTCCACCGCAAGCAAAAGAAAGACCAGGGCCACCGCGAGGGTGCCCGCCGCCATCAAGCTAATGGCGCCACGCTGCCTGCAACCGATTCGGGGAGACATCAGGCACTCCTTCGCGCTTACTCTCCGTAGGTTCGATGGAGTGTAGACAAGGATGGCGGGGGCTGCCGCGCAGCCCCCGGTGATCGATCAGTGGGGCGGATAGCTGGAGAGGATGCGCGTGACCGTAGTGCGGATCGCGTTATTGCGGTCCTGTGGGTTCGGGGTGCTGCTCATCAGTTGTTCATCGCTGCCGCGCCACACCAGTTTGCCGTCCTTGCCGTCCAGCAGGTCGATCTGGATGGTCGCCACTTTGTAGGTGATGTTGCGGGTTTCGTTGTACATCGGTGCGCCCCAATAGCCGTTCCATGGACCGCCCCAGGCGCCGCCGTAGTTGGTGGTGACTTGCTGCTGGCGGTCTTCGACGATCAGGTAAGCCTGTACGTTCACGTCTGCCTTGGCGCCGGCAGCCGCCGGGCGCAAACCGCGCTGGTCAAGTTGCTCGCCGACGGCTTGGCGGATGCGCTGCTCGGTGAGGTCGCTTTTGATGCGCGGATCATCGGGGCGGTATTGCAGGGCGGGGTCTTTCCAAGCCCAACTGCGGTAGGCACCGAAGTCCCGGCTGGCATCGAAGTCGTGGTTGACTTGACTGGTCTGGCAACCGCTCAGCAGCACAGCAAACGCAAGCGTAGCGATACGACGAAACATGGTGGTTCTCCAAAAAGCGGCAGACACGTTAAATGAGAATAGCGGTTAACGCGGCGGATACGCGGCCATGGCCTTTTGTACCGCCTGGCGCAACGCATCGGCCCGCTCGCTGAGGCTGCCCTGGCTGCTGGTTTCCGCGCTGGCGCTCCACACTGGCTGGCCGCTGCGGGCATCGAACAGGTTGATGCGAACCACCACCACTTGCACTTCATAGGTGCGCACCACCGGCACGCTGTTGTACATGCCGTAGCCTGGGCCATAGCGGTTATAGCCGCCGTAACCATAGCCGTAATCATCCTGGACTTGGCGCAGGCGCTTCTCCTGGCGAACATCGGCGCTCACCAGCAGGTCCGCCGGGCGGTTGTCATGCAGCGGGCGCAGGCCGCGCTGGTCGAGGGCCCCGCTGACCGCTTCGGCGATCTGCGCCGAATCGGCCCACGCGGTGCCCGCCGGTAATTGGCCATTGCGCCAAGCCCAATTGCGGTAAGCACCGTAGTCACGCACCGGCGCCGGGTAGGCACTGGCATCGAACGTGGTGGCGGCCTGGGGCGGCGCCGGCGGGATCGGGGCCGAAGCGGCCACGTAAGGGTTGGGGCTGGAGCATGCTCCGAGCCCGAGGGACAGCAGGATCAAACACAGACGACGCATTTCGACCTCCGCAGACTGAACCGCTTAAACCGGACGGCAGATCCAGTGCAAATAACGCCCAAGTCCGGCAAAGCTTGGGTGACGACGATGAGCGAGCTCCATCTCGACAAGATCCTGCAAGGCGGCGCGGGCCTGGAACTCCACCGGCATATAGTCGTGGAACACCCGCACGCCACTTTGGCTTTCGACCTGCCACAACCCTTCGAGTTGCGCCGCCAGCTCTCGCGGGTCGAGGGGCTGTTGCGGAGTAAGGCTTTGCTTTTCGCCGGCCATGTCGTTCTTGCGCATTTTGCGGAAATGGCCTTTGAGCAGGTTGCGGTAGATCAGCGCATCGCGGTTGTAGAACGCCAGGGACAACCAGCCCCCCGGCGCGGTCAGCTGATGCAACACCGGCAGGATGGCGTGGGGTTCGGCCAGCCACTCCAGCACGGCGTGGCACAGCACCAGGTCATAGGGTTCGGTGAGCTGGCCGAGCAGTTCCTGCCACGGCGCGTGGATGAAGGTAGCGTGCTGCCCGGCTTCGGCGAAGCGTTGGCGAGCGCCTTCGAGCATCGGCGCGGCGGGTTCGGCCAGCGTCACCTGATGCCCACGCTCGGCCAGCCACAGGGACATATGCCCGAGCCCGGCACCGATATCCAGCACGCGCAAAGGGCGCTGCGGCAAGGCTTCGGCCAGGTCGGCCTGCAACACCGCCAGGCGGATCGCGCCTTTGGCGCCGCCGTAGATTTTTTCGGCAAAGCGCGTGGCCAGTTGGTCGAAGTGACGGTCACTCATGGATAAACCGCCGTTCGCTATCGGCCAGTTTGGCGCGCACCACCTCGTTCATGTCCAGGCCCAGCTCACTGCACAGCAACAACAGATACAACACGATATCGCCGACTTCCTGGCCGGCGTGGGCGAGTTTGTCGGCGGGCAATTGGCGGGATTGGTCTTCGGTGAGCCATTGGAAGATTTCCACCAACTCGGCCATTTCCACACTGGCGGCCATGGCCAGGTTTTTCGGGCTGTGAAACGGTTTCCAGTCGTTGGTATCGCGGATGCGATGCAGGCGTTCGGTGAGGTGTTCGAGGTTCATGGGGCGGGCTCCTGAAGGTGTATAGCTTCGGGGGGATGAGCGTTGAAGGCAAGTGAATCACCTGGGATGGCCTTCAGGCCGCCATCGGGGGCAAGCCCCCTCCCACATTTGAATGCATTTACATATCAAAAAGTGGAGGGGGCTTGCCCCCGATGAGGCCCTAATCCACCACGCTGAATTCAAGCCGGGCGGTTTGACCGGCCTCATCCAACACACTGAGCTGATACCGGCCCAAGCGCTCGAAGCTGGCATTGATGCTGTTCTGGTTGGCACAGTCGCCCAGTGGCGCGCCGTTGAGGAACCACCAGCGCCGGCCACTGCCGCCCAGGGCCGATAGCTTCAACTGCAAAGCCTGCTGGCTGCCGGCCGCGCAGTGAGTCGCCTTCAGGCCGCCATCGGGGGCAAGCCCCCTCCCACATTTGAATGCATTTACATACCAAAAAGTGGGAGGGGGCTTGCCCCCGATGAGGCCCTAATCCACCACGCTGAATTCAAGCCTGGCGGTTTGACCGGCCTCATCCAGCACACTGAGCTGATAGCGGCCCAAGCGCTCGAAACTGGCACTGATGCTGTCCTGGTTGGCACTGTCGCCCAGTGGCGCGCCGTTGAGGAACCACCAGCGCCGGCCACTGCCGCCCAGGGCGGATAGCTTCAACTGCAAAGCCTGCTGGCTGCGGCCGCGTAGTGAGTCGCCTTCAGGCCGCCATCGGGGGCAAGCCCCCTCCCACATTTGAATGCATTTACATATCAAAAAGTGGGAGGGGGCTTGCCCCCGATGAGGCCCTAATCCACCACGCTGAATTCAAGCCTGGCGGTTTGACCGGCCTCATCCAGCACACTGAGCTGATAGCGGCCCAAGCGCTCGAAACTGGCACTGATGCTGTCCTGGTTGGCACTGTCGCCCAGTGGCGCGCCGTTGAGGAACCACCAGCGCCGGCCACTGCCGCCCAGGGCGGATAGCTTCAACTGCAAAGCCTGCTGGCTGCGGCCGCGTAGTGAGTCGCCTTCAGGCCGCCATCGGGGGCAAGCCCCCTCCCACATTTGAATGCATTTACATATCAAAAAGTGGGAGGGGGCTTGCCCCCGATGAGGCCCTAATCCACCACGCTGAATTCAAGCCTGGCGGTTTGACCGGCCTCATCCAGCACACTGAGCTGATAGCGGCCCAAGCGCTCGAAACTGGCACTGATGCTGTCCTGGTTGGCACTGTCGCCCAGTGGCGCGCCGTTGAGGAACCACCAGCGCCGGCCACTGCCGCCCAGGGCGGATAGCTTCAACTGCAAAGCCTGCTGGCTGCCGGCCGGCAGGCGCAGTTGGTCGCCTTCGCGAACGCCGACAATCGACAGCGGTGAAGAGGCCGCCAAGGCCGGTGGCGGGCAGTCCGGGTCGGCCGCCGGAATGCGTGCTTCACGGCGTTCGGCCCTGGGCAACCAGGGCTCCAGCGGCGCGGGCCATAGGGCGATATTCCTGGCCTGCGCGCCGGGGCAGTGGGCATCCACTCGCAAGCCTTTGGCGTTGACCCACACGTTTTCCATCAGCCCTACGCTGAGCGGTTGATCCAATGCCTGTAAGGTCGGCGGCGTGGTGTTGTCCAGAGTCCAGGCAAAGCGCTGGCGTCGGCAATTAGGGTCGGTGCGGCTCATAGGCTGGCCCAGCGGCCAACAGATCGACGCCACGCCGACATTGGCCGGCACCGCTTTGACCGGCGCGCTGATACCGCGCTGGCTGTCGCGGTTGGTCAGCACATCGTGCACTTGCAGCATCAGTGGCGCCGCCGACGCCAGACCGAACTGACCGGGCACGGGCGTGCCGTCCGGGCGGCCGATCCAGATGCCGATCAAGTAGCGCGGCCCCACACCAATCGCCCAGGCATCGCGAAAGCCGTAGCTGGTGCCGGTTTTCCAGGCCAGCACCGGGCGCTGGACCAACTCGGCGCGCGGGTCGCGGTCCGGTCGGGCCTGGCCGCTGAGGATGCGCCGCACAATCCAGGCGGCCCCTGGCGACAGTAACGGCCGCTCTCTGAGCGTATCGTCCGGTTGAAAGCGCAGACTGGCGCTCTTGCCGTCGCGGGCGAAAGCGCTGTAGCCGCTCACCAGATCCTCCAGGCGGCTGCCGGCGCCGCCCAGGATCAACGCCAAATTCGGTTCGGCCAGCGCCGGCAGCGCCAGGGGCACGCCGCCGATGCGCATCTGCGCGGCAAAACGCTTGGGCCCGTAGGCTTCCAGCAACTGCACCGCCGGCAGGTTGAGGGAACTGGACAGCGCCGTGCTCGCCGGCACCGCACCGGTAAAGCCCATGGAAAAGTTGCCCGGGCGGTAATCGCCGTAGCGCCGAGGCACGTCCTGCAGCAGCGACTCGGAATGAATCAAGCCGTCGTCCAGCGCCATGCCGTACAGGAAGGGTTTCAAGGTGGAGCCCGGCGAGCGCAAGGCGCTGACCATGTCCACATGCCCGAAGCGCCTGGCATCGTTGATGTCCACCGAACCCAAGTAGGCGCGCACCGCCATGGTTTCTTCTTCCACCACTAGGATCGCCGCCGAGGTGTGCTCCGGCAGACGCGCGCGCCAACCCAGCAGCAGGTCTTCCAGACGGCGCTGCAAGGAGGCGTCCAGAGTGGTGCGGATCAACGGCGGGCTGTCGGGACGGTTCAGGCGTCGCGCAAGCAACGGTGCCAGGCTGGGCTCCTGGCGTGGGGCGAGCAGCAGCGGTTCTTCCAGGGCTTCATCGACCGCCGTTTGCGGCCATACCTGGAATTCGGCGAGGCGCCGCAGCACCTTATCGCGGGCCTGCTGCGCACGTTGCGGATGGCGATCCGGGCGCAGGCGGCTGGGCGCCTGTGGTAATACCGCCAGCAACGCGGCCTCGGCGTGGGTCAACTGCGCCGGGGATTTGCCCAGGTACGCCCAACTGGCCGCCGCCACGCCCTGCAAGGTGCCACCGAAGGGCGCGCGGTTGAGGTACAGGTTGAGGATCTCGGCCTTGGACAGGTGCCACTCCAACTGGGCTGTGCGCCACAACTGACGCAACTTGCCGTGCAAGGTGCGCGAGTGCGGGTCCAGCAGGCGCGCCACCTGCATCGACAGGGTGCTGCCACCCGACACCACCCGTTCCCCGGCCAGGTTCTGCCAGGTGGCCCGCACCAACGCCAGCGGGTTCACCCCCGGATGCTGATAAAACCAGCGGTCTTCATAGGTGAGCAGCGCATCGAGGTAATACGGCGACACCTCACTGGTCTGCACCGGATAGCGCCACACGCCGTCGGCATCGGCAAACCGCCATAACGGCGTGCCATCCTCGGCCAGCACCACCCGCGCCAAATCATCCTGAGGCAGCGGCAAGGGCCAGATGCGGTCAGCCAGCCACAGCAGCGCAATCACTGACAGCACAGCACCCATAAACCAGCGCAGCAACCGTGGGAGCCGAGTGAATCCAGCCATGAATAAACGAAACCTCAAACCGGCAAACCTCTATGCTTGTGGGGAACTAGCCCGCTGCAATAACAACCAAAGGCACACACCCGCCCACCTTTTGATCAGGACACATATATGCAGGTAGAAAGCTTCTTCGAATGGCTGGGCCAGGCGCTCGGTTCCGTCATCCGCTTTATCGTCGACGGCCTCAGCGGACTGTTCGGCGCCCTGACCCACGCCGGCAGCAACTTCGTCGAAGGCCTGTCCCGCACCTTGGGCATGGACACTTCGATCATCAGCATCATCACCCTGATCATCGGCCTGATGCTGCTCTACTCGGCCGTACGCGCCTTTATGCGGGCGTCGATCATCATGGGCATCATCTGGCTGATGCTCGGCCTGTGGCTGCTCAGTTGGGTCGTGCATTAACGTTAAGCACGCCACAGCCCCCTGTGGGAGGGGGCTTGCCCCCGATAGCAGCGCTCCAGTCAACGCACCTGGCAACTGACCCACCGCCATCGGGAGCAAGCTCCCTCTCACATTAGCGCCGATTCCGAGTTGAGAAATCAGCGCCCCTTGATCACCAGATCCGCCGGGGTCTCACCCACCGCCTGCCAGTTCGGCCGATACATCGACTCCACCTGCGGCGGCGGCACGCGATAGGTGCCCGGCGTTACGGCACGCGCCAGGTACAGCAGGTGCGTGGTGACATCGCTGTCCAGATTCAAGGCCGCCACGTAGCGGTCATCGCGGAACTCCTGGTGCTTGAGCGATGCGTTCTGCATCGACTCACGCCACTCCTTCACTTGGCTGCTGGCGTTATCCAGGCTGGCGGCGCTTTGTGCCAGGTTCTGGTTTTCCAGCTCCAGGCCTGCGGGGAGCAAATCCACCACCAGAGCGTCCGGCACCCGTTGCTTGGCTTTGACTGCCACATGCACCAGCACCAGGTCGCCGCTGTTGAGGTTGCGCAGGTTCAACGGCTGACCGTTCATGCCCAGGTACTCGCGGCGGATGCTCAGGTTGTCGCCCCCCGGTGCCGGCGGGACTTGTGGGTAACCGGAGATCGTCAGTTGCTGGTACACCGGCGTCTCCCCCTGATTGCTCAGGGCCAGGTCGGCGGACAGCAGCTTGCCGTCCAATGCCAGTGTCGACTGCTGATTATTCAACTCATGCGCCCCGCCGCTGCCGGTAAGCGACACTTGCCAGTTGGCCTCCGGTTGCGCGAACCCCAGACGCCCGGCGAGGAACAGCGAATTGCGCTCCTGGGTCGACAGATACGGGCTGGCCGCCAATTGATCCGACAAGGTAAACAGCCGCTCCTCGCGCTTGCCCTTGGCTAGGTCGTTTTCTTCAAGCAGCGCCAGGATCATCGCCTGATCGCGCAATGGGCTGCCGTAATCGGCCAGCCAATCCTTGTTACTGCGCTGTGCGGCAAGGCCGGCGAGCAAGGCTTGATCGGCACGCGGTTGGTCGCCCATTTTCTGCAGGGCAATCGCCAACTGCACCAACGGCAACCCCGAGCGCGCATCGCTGCGCCGCTCGAACAGACTGCGCAACGCCCCTAACGGCGCCTGCTGGCTGCGCGCCAGGACCATGCCGGCATAAGCCTGCACGGCGAAGCGGGTGTGGTCGGCGTTGTCGCTGTAGTCGACGTCGATCAGGTTGCGCTCCTGCACATAACGCAGCAGGCGCTCGCTGGCTTTTTTCAGGGCCTCGGCCGGTACGGCAAAACCCTGGTCACGGGCGCGCAGCAGGAAGTCGGTGACGTACGCGGTCAGCCAATATTCCTCTTCGCCATCGGCACCCCACAAGCCAAAGCTGCCGTTATAGCGCTGCATGCCCAGCAGGCGTTCGATGCCCAGTTCGATTTTGCGCTTGCGCTCGGCGTCCGACTCACCCTTGATACCCAGGCGCTTGAGCAACGCGTCATCGGCATACAGCGAGGGATACAGGCCGCTGGCGGTCTGCTCCAGGCAACCGTAGGGATAGGCCTTGAGCGCACTGATCTGCGCGCCCAGGTTCAACGGCGGCCGGCTCGACAGGCTCAGCAAGGCTTCACGCCCCGAGGCATCGAATTGATCCAGCGTGCCAACGGGCAAGCTCCACGGTTCGCTTTTGAGCACCGCGCGGTAATGCTTGAGCAGCGCCGGGTAGGCTGGGCGCACGCCCAACGTCCATTCGCGGCTGAACGGCGGCAGCTGTTCGCCCGGCAGGTCCAGGCCATTGACGGTGACCTTGAGCTTGCCCTGCCCCAGCCCGCCCCAGGATTTCACCGGGATGCGCAGCGTGGTGCGCTGGCCTTGCTTGAGTTCGACCGATTGCGCGCCGGCATCGACCAGTTCCAACTGGCCTTCGGCACTCAGTTGCACATCGAGCTTCTGCGCCTTGCCCGACAGGTTGGACAGGTCCAACGCCAAGCTCGTCTGGTCGCCGCCGGCCAGGAAGCGCGGCGCCGACAGTTCGGCCACCAGGGGCGCGGCAACTACGGTCTTGGCTTCGGCCATGCCGTAGCGGTCATCGCTCCAAGCCTGGACCATCAGGCGCAACTCGCCGTTGAAGTCAGGAATATTGACGCTGACTTCACCCTCGCCCTTGTCATTCAACGTCACCGGCGCGCTTTGCAGCGCCACGATGGTCAGGCTGGTGTCAGGGCGTTTGCCACCTTTGGCCAACGCCGCGTCACCGCCGAACGCCAGGCTGGCCAGACGGCCCTGGCCGGCTTCGATCAACTGGCCGTAGATGTCGAACTGATCCACGCCATAAGCCTTACGGCCGAACAGGCTGGCGTACGGGTCGGGCGTCGGATATTCGGTGATATTGAGGATGCCCACGTCCACCGCTGCCACCAGCACATGCACTTGTTTAGGCACGCTGCCGTCGGCATTCCTGGCTGCGACCTTCACCGTGAGCGGCTGCTTGGGACGCATTTTTTCCGGAGCGCTGAGGGTCACGCCGAGCTTGCGCTGGGTGCGATCCAGGGGCAAGTGCAGCAGGCCCACCGCGCGTTTCGGGGTGATATTGGCTTTGCGCTCGCCGGGACGAATCACCAGGGCGCTGACATACAGGTCATGGCGCGACCATTTCGGGTCAAGCTTCACGGCAAAACTCTTGCCTTCGGCCGGCACGTCGATTTCCTGCCACCACAGCGGCCCTTCGGCGGATTCCACCAGCAAGTAACCCTTACCGGCGGCCGGCGGCGTGACCGTGATGTTAGCGGTATCGCCATCGCCATAGGCTGGCTTATCCAGCGCCAGCTTGACCTGATCGGGGCGCACGGCGCCGCCTTCGGTGTTGTCCTGGGCCTGATAACCGGCCCAGAAACGCAGGCTGCTGACTAGGCCGGTCTGCGGGTCTTCGACCTCGACGCGATACGGCCCCCACTCCACCTGGAAGCTGACCTTGGCGGTATCACCGGCCTTGATGTTGAGGGTCTGCTCGTCGAGGTTGAGGAATTTTTCGTTGTAGTGGTAGCTCCAGCCGTCGTTGTCGGAGTAGTTCCAGTAGTAGTCACGGCGCTCGCGCACCAGGCGCACCTTGAGGTTGGGCGCGGCAAGCTTCTGGCCATCCTGATTGGCCAGCAACACTTCGAATTCCGCCGGGCCGTCGCCATTGGTTTCCTTGCCGTCAAACAGCCCGCGCAGGCCCGGCAGTTGCTTGGCCGGCCAGATCGGCTGCACCAGGCGCCGAGTGATCGGCCGCCCGCCCGACTCATGCAGGCTGGCCTGCACGATCAGTTGCAGCGGCGACTTGGCCTCGGCCCACTTGCTCTCCAGGCTCAGAACCTCCTGGCCCTTGGCGTCGAGCACGTTTTCGTCGATCTCGAAATCCTGGCTCAGGTCCTCCTCGGTGACGGAACCGAACTCGTAGCCCGGCAGCGACTTGACCGCCTCGCGCAACGGCCGCACATAAACCTGGCCGCTCACCCGGTTACCCGAAGCCGGCGCGCCGTAGAGGTAGCGCCCCGTGAGCTGGATTTGCGGGCTGTCCGCCGGGCTCAACGGCGTGTCGCTGCCCTTGAGTTCCAGGGCCAAGCGTTCGGGCAGGAAGTCTTCAACGAGGAATTCGTACAACTGCGGCTTGCCGTCGCCCAGGTCGAACACCAGTTGCCAGCGCCCGGTCGGCGCTTCGCCGGCCAATTGCAGGGCGTATTGATAGAGGCCGGACGCGTCGGCATCCCACACGAATTTGCGGCTGACCTGTTCATCCGGACGACGCACTTCGACGCTCACCGGCTGCGGCTTGACCGTGTTGCCGTCCTTGTCTCGCAGCAAGGCGTTGAGCAGCACGGTTTCGCCTGGGCGATACAGGTCGCGCGGGCCGAATACAAAGAACTGCAAGGGGTGGGACGGCTGGCCGCCGATGTCGAATTCGGCCAGGTCCAGCGCGGCGCTATCCAGGCGCAACAGGCTGGTCTGCTCACCCTGTTTGGCCAACAACACCTGGGCTTTTTTCGGCAGCGGCAACTGCGCGTGGCCGCCCTTTTCGGTCTTGCCCTCGGCCAGCACGCGGCCATCGCCATCCAGCACTTCCAGGTCCACGTCATTCAGGGCTTTGCCGCCTTCCAGGGCCTGGGTAAAAACGTCGAGGCGATTGCTGTAGCGGTGCACCGACAGGCCAATGTCGCTCAGGGTGAACAGCGTGGCCGGTTGGGAATAGTTATACGTGCCCGACGCACGCATCACCGCCAGGTATACGCCTGGCTGCTGTAATTGCTTGAGGCCAGCGATCGGCAGCAGCAGGGTTTCGCGGGTATTGCGCGCAGGGTTCAAATCGAAACGCCCGCCGTAGACCAGATCGGCCATGGGCAGCAACTCGCGGGACTCGTAACTTTGCAGGCTGGTATTGCGCCCCCACTGCGCCAGGAACGACGGCAGGGACTCGGGCTTGATGCGGAAGAATTCGACGTCGATTTTGTCGACGTTCAGCGCGATCACCGGCAGGCCCTCGGCCAGGCGCGTCGGCAGCAGGGTGCCGCGACTGGCGAAGCCGACGGTGGCTTGCAGGTCTCGGGTTTCCAGGCGGGCGATGTGCTCGGCGGCGAGTTTACTATCGTTGACGGCCTTGAGCCCGGCGTCGACGGTGAGCACCAGTTTGCGCTGCGGTTCGAGGTGACGCAGGCGCAATTCCATCAGGTTATCGGAGAGTTCCCAGGCGCCGTCGACCTTGCCGGACTTACTGTCGACCAGGTGCAGCTTGTCGGCAAACTTCTGCTCCGGGTCCAGGGGAATGGAGAAGCTCACCGATAGCGTGCTGGCACCGTCCAACTGCACCTCGGACACGTCTACCACGCTTAATTCACGCCCGGCGTAGCGCTGCTTCAGCGCCGCCACATCCACCGCCGCTTTGATCGGCTTGGGGGCGGTGCTGGTGATCGCCACGGGTGCGGTGGGCGCAGTGGGTTTATCGGAAGAATCGCAGGCGCTCAGCAGGGCCAGGGCGCAGGCCAGGAACAATCCTTTGTTAAGCATGGGGCACTCGTTGTCAGAGGGAACCGGGGGTGTGAACTATATATCAGCCCGAGCGGGGCCGATGTGGTGCTGGTCACATTGACCGACGGAGGGTGGGTTGGTTCGCAGCCGTTTGAAACCCCCAGCCAAATCCCACAGCCGCCTCCCACATTGGCTCTGCTGCATGGCTAATGGATGGTTACAATGTCGTTCCCCCAAGGAGCCTGCATGTCCACCTTACTGACCGACTGGCGCGACCGCCCCACCCACCGCCGCGTATGGGCCCTGGCTGCGCCGATGATTCTGTCGAACATCTCGGTGCCGTTGGTTGCCCTGGTCGACAGCATGGTGATCGGCCATTTGCCGCATGCCCACCAATTGGGCGCGGTGGCCGTGGGTGCCAGCCTGTACACCTTTTTGGCCTGGGCCATGGGTTTTCTGCGCATGGGCTCCACTGGTTTCGCCGCTCAGGCCGCCGGGCGCAAGGATGGCGCAGCGCTGCGACAGATCCTGCTGCAAGGCTTGCTGCTGGCGCTTGGGCTGGCCATATTGCTGGGCACGGTGGGCATCCCCCTGAGCCATATGGCACTGGAATGGATGCAGCCGTCCGCGCAACTGAATCAACTGACCCGGGATTTTTTCCACACCCGCCTGTTCGGCCTGCCCGCTGCACTGGCCAGCTATGCGCTGGTTGGCTGGTTCCTCGGCACGCAGAACGCCCGCGCGCCGCTGGCGATTCTGCTGACCACCAACTTGGTCAATATCGCCCTGAACCTTTGGTTCGTGCTTGGCCTGGAGTGGGGCGTCGCGGGGTCGGCACGCGCCTCGGTCATCGCCGAGTGGACCGGTGCCTTGCTTGGCCTGGCCCTCACGCAAAAAGCCCTACGCGCCTACCCCGGGCATATCGCCTGGGCGGCCCTCAAGCGCTGGCAGAGCTGGCGCCCGTTGCTGGCGGTCAACCGCGACATTTTTATCCGCAGCCTGGCGTTGCAGTCAGTGTTTTTCATGATCACGGTGCAAGGCGCGCGCCTGGGCGACGCCACCGTGGCGGCCAATGCGCTGCTGCTCAACGGCCTACTGCTGACCGCCCACGCCCTGGACGGCCTGGCCCACGCGGTGGAGGCACTGTGCGGTCACGCCATCGGCGCACGGGACCGGCAAACCTTGCGCCGCTCGCTGGTAGTGGCCGGTGGCTGGTCACTGATCGCCAGCCTTGGATTTGCATTGTTGTTCAGCGTCGCCGGCCATCTGTTTATCGCCATGCAGACCGATATCCCCAGCGTGCGCGAAACCGCCGACACCTACCTGCCTTACCTGGCGGTACTGCCCTTGATTGCGGTGTGGAGTTATCTGCTGGATGGGCTGTTTATCGGTGCCACGCGGGCGCGGGAAATGCGCGATGGGATGTTGTTGACGGTATTGATCGTGCTGCCGTTCGCGTGGGCCTTGCAGGGGCTGGGCAATCACGGGTTGTGGATCAGCTTCCTGCTGTTTATGGCGCTGCGCAGTTTCACCTTGTGGGTTATCGCGTGGCGCTTGAGCAAAAAGAACCAATGGTTTGGCGATCCGACCTGTTAGTTTTCACAGGTTACAAAGGTTCAATATGGGGGTTGAATTGGAGCGAACACCCGATTTGGGCAACTACGTTTCAATACGAACAAGGACGACTCTCATGAGCATCAATCCTCCCTTCGGCATTGCTATCGCACTAATCGCCATCTGGACGCACCCCGTCATGGCAGACGCAGAAAGCAACCCTGAGAGTGCGCCGTCAGGGCAAATATTTATCCCCCCCGTCCAAGCGCCCGCTGTAGGTGCAGGCCCCTCCGTCGAGCTTTCACTTTCCTCGGTTGAGGTCTGGAACAACAGCAATTTCCCGATTTACTTAACTCAGGCAAAAATGAAGCAGCAGACGTTACCGTCAAAACAAAAAAGTTCCGATTTAAGCTCCGATAAAGATCCGGAACAGAAACTGAGCCTGGACTTGAACCAAGGGGTTATCAGCCTGACACCCGCCACCAAGGATGCTGCCATCAAGTTCGTCACGTTGACCCCACAAAGTGGAGCGTGCAAAAAAGCTAGCTATTGCCTGATTGTCCAGTAGGCAACAACTTAACAAGCTACTGAGCCTGAAGGTGGTAACAGCCGCTATTCAACTGAGTAGAGATACCGGTATCGAAGTTCTGCAAGCGTCGCAGCTGTAACCCATCCACGTATTAGAAACCAACCAACCTGTTAATTCTGACAGGTTACAAATCGACACTTCGGGCGTTGAATGGTCATGGGTAATCCCCATCCCATACATTCAAGGAGAGTCGGATATGAACATCACGAAAGCACTGTGGATGGCCGCCGCTTGCACACTCGCAACCACTGCTGGCTGCACTAATGGGCAAGGGCCGGCCAATGTTCAGGGCATGCTGGAGGTGGAAAACAGCACCCAGTTCAATCTGATAGTCACCCAAGAAGCCGATGTTCACCAACTTGCGCCAGAAGGTCGAGTTGAGCTGCCCATTGATGACCGAGTCGTCATGGTGCACCGTAGAAACGGTAACGTTGACAGAATTGACCGACTTAGCCTCGAGTTCAACACCGCTCAATGCGGCCACAGTGTGTGCCTGAAAGTGCACTGAAGCGCCCGCCGATACGACGCACGGAAAACACCGTGCGTCGCTCAAGACGATATCAGGAAGACAAGTAGGACGAACGCGTCAGCCCCAGACGCAACGCATCCAGGAACTGGGTACGCTCCGACGCGCTGATCTTCGCGCTGGCGCACTTGTCACGGTAGTGCGTCATCAACTCTTCCGGCGACAAGTGCACGTAGCGCAGCATGTCTTCGATGGTGTCGTGGGTTTCGATCCCGGCGCTGTACACCGAGCCGTCTTCACGCTGGTAGATGTTCACCGAGTCGGTGTCGCCAAACAGGTTGTGCATGTCGCCGAGAATTTCCTGGTAGGCGCCGACCAGGAAGATACCCAGCAGGTAGTCCTCGCCTTCCTTCAGGGCGTGTACCGGCAGGCTGGTTTCGATGCTCTGCTCGTCGACGTATTGCTTGATCTTGCCGTCGGAGTCGCAGGTCAGGTCCTGCAGCACCGCACGGCGCAGCGGCTCTTCATCGAGACGGTGCAGCGGCAGGATCGGCAGCACTTGGCCGATGGCCCAGGTGTCGGGCAGGCTCTGGAAGACCGAGAAGTTGCAGATGTACTTGTCGGCCAGTTTGTCGTTGAGTTCGTCCAGCACTTGGCGGTGCGAGCGCTGGCGGGCTTTCAGCGAGTTATGCAGGCGACGGCACACGGCGAAGTAGCACTGTTCGGCCAGGGCTTTTTCCGAAAGGGTCAGTTTGCCGTCGGCGTACTGGGCAGCCACGTCGCTCATGTAGTGGGTAGCCCGCCAGTAGGTTTCGGTGACCATTTCGATGTCGGTCGGGCCGAGCAGGTCCACCAGCCATTGCACGGTTTCCGGCAGGCTTTCCTTGTTCTCGATCAGCGGGATTTCATCGTTGTGTTTCTCGACGTCGGTCACCTGCACCACCAGCATGGCGTGGTGAGCGGTCAGCGAACGGCCGCTTTCGGAGAAAATGTTCGGATGCGGCAGGCTCTGCGCGTCGCAGAACTCCTTGAGCATGCCCACCACCACGCCGGCGTAGTCGTCCATGTCGTAGTTGATGGAGCTGGCGTTACGCGAGTGAGTACCGTCGTAGTCCACGCCCAGGCCACCGCCGACGTCGATGTGATCCACCGGCAGGCCGAGGTTACGCAGTTCGCCGTAATAACGAATGGCCTCTTTGAAGCCGTGCTGGTAGTCCGCCAGGTTGGCGATCTGCGAGCCCATGTGGAAGTGCAGCAGACGAATGCCCTGATCCAGGCCTGCGGCGCGGAAGCGCTCGACCACCGACAGCAACTGCGCGGCCGACAAACCGAATTTGGATTTCTCGCCACCGGTGTCCGCCCACTTGCTCGACGCCAAGGACGACAAGCGCACGCGCAGGCCCACCTGAGGCTTGACCTTGAGGCTCGCCGCCTCTTCGATCACCAGGCCGACTTCGGATTCTTTTTCGATCACGATAAACACGTTGTGGCCCAGCTTCTGGCCCATCAGCGCCAGACGGATGAACTCACGGTCCTTGTAACCGTTGCAAACGATGGTGCCGCCCTTCGGTGCCAACGCCAGCACGGCCAGCAGCTCGGGCTTGGAGCCGGCTTCGAGGCCAATGGAAACGTTCTGGGTGGCGATGATGTTCTCGATCACCGCTTCCTGCTGGTTCACCTTGATCGGGTACAGCGCGGTGTACTTGCTCTGGTACTCCAGGCGTTCGATGTTGGAATCGAAAGCACCGGTCAGTTGGCGCACGCGGTCTTGCAAGATGTCGGGGAAGCGCACCAGCAGCGGCAGCGAAAGACCGCTTTTGCGCAGTTCGTCGACTTGCTCGTAAAGGTCGACGGGCGTGCTGTTCGGGCCGTTTGGACGAACTTCAACGCGACCGGCGTCATTGATCGCGAAATACCCGGCCCCCCAATGGCGGATCCCATAAACACTGCGGCTGTCCGCAACGGTCCATTGGCTGCCATCGTCTTTGCGTGTGCGTCGTACGGACATCGAAGTCCCCTATAAATGAAGTCGAAGGCACCGCCTCGGGTTCGAGGCCGGCGCAGTCTAAAGAATGAAAATGACGATTTGCCTGTAAGAGAGGTAGACCCCACTCGCAGGACAGAGTTTAGACACTGGCCGGTAAGAGGCTCAGCCGCCGGACTTCTTGGCCTTGTATCCCAGCTTGATCAGCTCGGCCAATAACAGCTCGACGTGGTCGCCCTGGATCTCGATGACGCCGTCTTTCAACGCGCCACCGGTGCCACAGCGCTTTTTCAGCGTGGTGGCCAGTTCCTTGAGGGGCTCCGCGGCCAGGGGCACGCCGGTGATGGTGGTCACCGTCTTGCCGCCACGGCCCTTGCTCTCGCGTCGCACGCGGGCAATACCGTCGCCTTCGGGAATCAGGGTCTGTTTGCAGATGCAGGCATCCACGGGCTGACGACAGTCCGGGCAGTGTCGACCTGCGTCGGTGGAAAATACCAGGCCACCAAGGGCGGCGAAGGATGCGGCTTTTTTGGCCACCGGCAATCCTCTTGGGAGGATGAAGACTGATCGGCCCCCAACAGGGTCAGCCGACCGCGAAGCCCCACTCAGGCAGGGGCAGCGCTACCGAATCGCCAAAGCGACGCGGGTTAAAAGTCGCGCAGTGTAACGGCAAAAAGCACGCTTGCTAAGAGCCAAATGGCGCCAATTCATGCAACTTTAGCGACGCAAGGCCAGATAGCGGCGCAAGCCCTCTTGAGCGTCAGGGCAGTAAGGTTTTTTCTTGGCGTCCCGCAAGACTTTGCTGATGGGTAAAAAGCGCGCCTCCATCACCTCTTCTGGCTGTAACCGCAGAGGGCCATCCCACACGGCTGAATAGGATTTACACCAGAGCCGACTGTCACCATCCTCGAAATAGAAATGGTCATGTTCGACCAGATCCACCCCGCCCACGCCCAACTCTTCTTCCAATTCACGGGCCGCCGACACCGCGTAAGACTCACCCGCCGCGACCATTCCACCCGCCGCCGTGTCCCAAAACCCTGGGTACAGGGCTTTGCTCAGGGTGCGCCGATGCACGCACAGCTGACCCTTGGAGTTGAAGAGGAAGATAAACGTGCAGCGGCCGATCAAGCCACGCGCACGCAGATCGGACCTGACGAGGTGGCCGAGCAGGTTGTCCTGCTCGTCGACCCAACAGATCAGCTCGGCATCGGAGGCCGCGCGATGGGCCTCCTCCCGTTGACTGGCATCCATCATCAACCCTGGTTGAGCAGTTGACGCAGGTCGATCACCGCAGCGTTGGCCCGGGAAATGTAATTGGCCATGACCAGCGAATGGTTGGCCAGCACGCCAAAACCGCTGCCATTGAGGATCATCGGACTCCACACCGGCTCTTGCGAGGCTTCCAGCTCACGAATGATCTGGCGCACGCTGACGGTGGCGTTCTTCTTGGCCAGCACATCGGCAAAGTCGACTTCGATCGCACGCAGCAGGTGAGACAAGGCCCAGGCCTGACCACGGGCTTCGTAGAATACGTTGTCGATCTGCATCCACGGGGTTTCCACCACTTCTTCGTCAACCTGCGGCACTTCACCCGGCGCGAGCGCCTCGGTTTTCAACGCAGTGTTGAGTTTGACCCGACCGACGCTGGCCGACAGGCGCTGGGACAACGAACCCAGGCGCGTGGCGACATCGCCCAGCCAATTGTTCAGGTTGTCGGCGCGGGCGTAGAACAGCGCGCCTTTCTGGTTGGGATCGGAGAGGCGCGCTTCATAACGGCTCAGGGAATTGATGCCTTCCTGGTACTCGGACTCACTGGACGGCAGCACCCAGCTCTTGTTGTCGAAGTTGAAGCGTGGCTCGGCCTTGGCCAAGTCAGCGTCTTCAGCCGATTGGGACTGGGAGCGGGCGAAGTCCTTACGCAGAGCGCGGGTCAGGTCGCGCACCTGTACCAGCACGCCGTATTCCCAGCTGGGCATGTTGTCCATCCACAGGCCCGGCGGGAAGCGGTCGTTGGAAATGTAGCCACCGGGTTTGTTCAACAGCGTGCCGACCACAGTCTTGAGGGTTTCAACGGTGGTGAAGCCCACGACCATCTGCTTGCCGTCTTTGTCGGCAGCGATCTGCGCATTTTGCTGGACCGCAAACAACGCCGGCTCTTCGCTCCAATACCAGCCCAGAGCGCCGGTGACCAACAGGTACAGGCCGAGTACGCTGAGTACGGCCCGACTCATCAGCAGCGTACGAAAATAGCCGCGGTTGGTCGATTTGGGTTCAGGCGCGGGGCCGGTGGCACTGCCTGCACGGTTTTTCCAGTCCAGCATGGCGATATCCTTTCAATCACTTGAGTTCATGCACTTGAATTGAGGGCGTGCGTTCAAAACACTCCGACCACAACCCTACCCCATCGTGCCGGTCGGTGTGGGGGTTTTATCCAAACTGGCGTATCGGGCGTGTTCGTCTATATAAGGATGCACGTTTTTTTTGCTGCGCGACCACCGAGTCAGTAACTGAATAGCGAAGACGCACAGTTAATTGACGTATGACACTCATTCCCATGAAAAGAGGTGCTAGCATAGAGCCATCAGTCAACCTCAGCATGCACCCTCACCTAGTAGTCAGGATATGACCGAGCCAGAAGACCCCAGCCGTGAGCGCCTCAAGCAGCACTTTGCCCAGCGGGTAATTCATCAGGCACGTCAAATTCTTGAGATCTGGCAGCGCCTGCAACGCAGCGAATGGTCGAGCGCCGACCTCTCCGAACTCAGCGAAGCCAATTTACGCCTGCTGCGCTTTGCCGAGCGCTTCGAACAGCCCGAGCACGGTCAACTGGCTCACCATATCGGCGAATCCCTTAAAGCGGTGGACGAAAACCGCGGCCGCCTGAGCAGCCAGTTGATCACTGAACTCAACCGTTTGATGCAGCGTTTGTCCCGCACCGGCCTGCGCCAGGGCGACCAGCTGGAACAAACCTTTCTGCCGCCGATGCGCAAGCCGATCTACGTGATGCTGGCCGATCACGACCGTGCCGAGCGCCTGGCCAAGCAATTGGAATTCTTTGGTATGAGCGCACAGTCCCTGGACAGCGTAGCGGCATTTCGCTCGTCCATGGCCGAGCGCCTGCCATCTGCCATCGTGATGGACGTGGATTTCTGCGGCACCGGGCTGGGCCTCAAGCTCGCTGCCGAAGCCCAAGAAGGCCTGGAGCAAAAACTGCCGCTGCTGTTTTTCAGCCTGCACGAAACCGACACCCCCACGCGCCTGGCCGCCGTTCGCGCCGGGGGCCAGGAATTCCTCACCGGCACGCTGGAAGCCTCCAGCCTGCTGGAAAAGATCGAAGTGCTGACCTGCGTCGCCCAGTACGAACCTTATAAAGTGCTGATCATCGATGACTCGCGGGCCCAGGCCCTGCACACCGAGCGCCTGCTCAACAGCGCCGGCATCGTCACCCGCACCTTGATCGAGCCGATCCAGGCCATGGCCGAACTGGCGGATTTCCAGCCCGACCTGATCATCCTCGACATGTACATGCCCGCCTGCACCGGTACCGAGCTGGCCAAGGTGATCCGCCACAATGACCGTTATGTGAGCGTGCCGATCATCTACCTGTCGGCCGAGGACGATCTGGACAAGCAATTGGATGCCATGAGCGAGGGCGGCGACGACTTCCTCACCAAGCCGATCAAGCCGCGCCACCTGATCACCACCGTGCGCAACCGCGCGGCCCGCGCCCGTAACCTCAAGGCGCGGATGGTGCGCGACAGCCTGACCGGTCTGTACAACCACACCCATATCCTGCAACTGCTCGAAGACTGCAGCTTCCGCGCGCGCCGCGAAAACAAGCCGCTGAGCTTTGCCATGCTCGATATCGACCACTTCAAGCGCGTCAATGACAGCCACGGCCACCCGATGGGCGACCGCGTGATCAAGAGCCTGGCGCTGTTTCTTAAGCAGCGGTTGCGCAAGACCGACTTTATCGGGCGCTACGGCGGTGAGGAGTTCGCCATCGTCATGCCCGACACCGACCTGGAATCGGCCTGCAAGGTGCTGGATGAAATTCGCGAACGCTTTGCCGAAATCCACTACCCCGCCCAGCCCCATGATCTGTGGTGCACCTTCAGCGCCGGCCTGGTGGAGTTGTGCGACGGTTCCGACAGCCTGATGATGGCGGCCCAGGCCGACGAGGCGCTGTACCGCGCCAAAGGTGGAGGACGCAACCGCGTACAGGCGGCGCGCACATCAAAGCAAAGTGCCATCTTTTCATCGGAATCCACTGACTCCGTCATAACGCTGTAATAGAAACGCAATAACTTCAGGCACTTATCTTTTGCTGCCGGCTGAAACCACGCATGCGCCTGAAGCTGCTGACCAATCTCAACACCCTCCTGTTAGTGGCCGTGTGCCTGGCGCTGGGGGCGACCTTATGGTGGTCGCAACGCGCCTTAGAGCGCCCTTATCTGCTGATGGAACGCTACCTGAGCCTGTCGCAGACCTTTCAGAACCAGGCGGCACGCAATATCGAGGACTATCTGGCCAGCGGCGATGCGCTGCGTTTGAGCGGCGCCAGCCAAAGCCTGGAAAGCCTGCAGCAACATTTGGACGAACTGCCCGCCGAGCTGACGCAGAGCCTGCGCCCCAGCCTGGTGGAGCTGGACGCCTTCAGCAAGACCGACCTGCTCGCCGCCGGCAAGTTGGCCGGCGACCCGCAAGCCTTGTTGGTGCAGGCCGAGCGTGAGCTGGGTGCGAACCTGGAACAGCTGAGCCAGTACGCCACGGGCGTGAACTCCCCGGAAGCTGCACGCTACCTGCCAGCGCTGCTGGCCGCGTCCCAGCACTTGGGCAAACTCTCACTGGCCCGCGACAAACTGGTCAGCAGCGGGCGCGCCGAGCTGGCCGATGACGTGGAGCGCGAACTGGGCCAGATCCGTGGCCAGGCCGACCTGCTGGAACAGTTGCCATTACTGGGTGTGAAAGCCAGCGCCGAATCCAATACCGATGACTTCTCCGCGTTGATGGGCCTGGAAAACACTGAAAAAACCGAAGCCCAGGACAGCGGCGTCGACCTCAAGCGCGAACTCAACAGCCTGCTGACCCGTTACCCCGCAGAACTCAAACGCACCCGCGCGCAGATCCAGCAGCGCGCCGACCTGGCCGCCGCCACGCACCTGAAGATCAATGCGGTGCAACAGGCCATCGCCGGGCTGGAACCGGTAGTGCGCGCGCAGCATGGCAAAATCCAGGGCGAAGTGCGCCTGATGCAAGGCGTAATGATTGGCCTGATCCTGCTGATCGCGCTGCTGATCGACACCCTGCAACGCCGCCTGGCCCGAGTGCTGACCAGCCTGGCGCCGGCCTTATCGACCTGGGCAGAGGGCGACTTCAGCCAACCGATTGCCCTGGGCAAGACCAACCGCGAACTGCACGATATCGAAGCCTCCCTGAACCGCTTGCGTGCCTACCTGGTGGACTTGGTAGACACCATTCGTGGCAATGCCGAAGAAGTCGCCGGCAGCAGCCGTGCGCTGGCCGAATTGAGCAGCGGCCTGCACGACGGCGCCGAGCGCCAGGCCGGCGATACCGCGCAGATCCGCGACTCCCTGGGTGAACTGGAAGCGACCATTCAGCAAGTGGCCGGCGACGCCAGCCAGGCCGCCGGCGCCAGCCGCAGCGCAGGCCAGGCGGTAGAACAGGGCCAGCGGGTGATCGGCCTGAGCCTGACCGGCCTGCATGCCCTGGTGGGCGAAGTACAGCAAAACGCGCAGATGATCGAAAAACTCGCCGAAGAATCCGCCACCATCGGCGGTGTGCTGACGGTGATCCGCTCCATCGCCGACCAGACCAACCTGCTGGCGCTCAACGCCGCCATCGAAGCCGCCCGCGCCGGGGAGGCCGGCCGCGGTTTTGCGGTGGTCGCCGACGAAGTCCGCTCCCTGGCCCAGCGCACCGCCGGCGCCACCGCCGAAATCCAAGAGTTGATCGCCGGCCTGCAAAGCGCCGCCCGCCAATCGGTGGAAGGCATGCGCGCCCAGGTGGAACACGCCGAAGCCACCGCCCAGCAGGCCCAGGCCGCCGACGGCGCATTGGACGAAATCGTCGGCGCGATCCAGACCATTTCCGACACCGCCGTGCGCATCGCCGATGTCACCGCGCAGCAGAGTGGCGCGGTAAGTGAGATTCGCGATAACAGCGAGCGGATTCATCAACTGGGCGAAGATAATTTGCTGCGTATCGGCCAAGGTCGCAGCCAGGGTGAGCATTTGCTGGTGCTGGGTGGGCAGCTCAATACCGCCGTACAGGCATTCCGCGTCTAATCCGATCCAGCGTCATATGAAGAACTAATGTGGGAGGGGGCTTGCCCCCGATTACAGTGTGTCAGGCTCAGTATCTATAACTGATCCACCGCTATCGGGGGCAAGCCCCCTCCCACACTTGATCTCCATAGGGTTCATGACGTGTCGCCTATGACCGGATACTGGCCCACAGTCATAAATTTTGCGCAATCCTCGCTAATCGTGCCGGCTACTGCATAGAACTGGACAGTCACAAAGGCTTTGCGGCATAGTCGCCGGGTTCTGACGTACCCACCTCTATAACAAGGAACAGCCGATGGCGACCTTACTGGTTCTTCACGGACCCAACCTGAACCTGCTTGGCACCCGTGAACCGGGCGTCTACGGGGCAGTGACCCTCGATCAGATCAACCTCGATCTGGAACAGAGGGCCCGTGATGCCGGCCACCATCTGCAATACCTGCAAAGCAATGCCGAGTACGAATTGATTGATCGCATCCATGCCGCGCGCGGCGAAGGCGTGGACTTTATCCTGATCAATCCAGCCGCTTTTACGCATACAAGCGTTGCATTAC
>Ga0256410_1000446_pt1 | contig 41651 bp, 33 predicted proteins | sample PhyWR1_FD_185983 | JGI IMG/M metagenome (GOLD analysis project Ga0256410, IMG submission 185983) | Leaf surface microbial communities from wheat plants in UC Gill Tract Community Farm, Albany, California, United States - DLSL W.R1 | ecosystem: Host-associated > Plants > Phyllosphere >... | reverse complement strand
ACAATTTCTGATAATGTCAGGCTGCCATACTTATCTGGCTCCCGAGTTCCTAACATATTCAGGTTAGGGCCATTCAAAAGTAAAATGTTAAATTTACACGACATCGTGTCGCCATCTCCTGCAATTTAGCCAGTGACAGACAAAATATACTGAACTTGCCTGATTGTCATCTCCAGAGTCAAAAAATGCGACCCAGAAAAAACAGAAGTCGCATATTATATCTATTTCGTAGCTTTTGGCAGCTAAATACTGGTCTTATCAGGGGAGATTATCTACAGTCACCTTAAAATAGTACACTGGTGTCGCTTAATGAGTCCAGCATCGCAGGAGATGTCGCTAGTGTTTCCAGGAACGGAATTTCTTGTAGCGTAAGGCAAGTAACACCAGGGCAATCAGAGCATAAAGCAGAGGCTGTGGCGACAATACCTTCACTGACCAGATAAAATGAACAGGCGCCAGAATTAATACCAGATAGACGGCGTTATGCAATTTTTGCCAGCGAGCACCTAAGCGTTTCATCGCCGTTTGAGTCGATGTCAGGGTCAGCGCGAATAAAATCAGCCAGCAAATAATCCCGATAGTCAGATAGGGGCGCGTCACTAATTCGCTCCCGAGCAGATTAAGGTTACTGATCCCTAACTCCAGCACTGAGTAGCTAATCAAGTGTAGTGTAGCCCAGAAAAAACACCATAATCCTAGCAGGCGACGGGTGCGTATCAGTAACGGTTGTTTACCATAACGTGCCAGCGGAGTGACTACCAGTGTCGCCAGCAGTAATTTCAGCGCCATCAGGCCAGTAAAATGTTGAATATCTTTTGCCGGATCGGCGCTAAGTTGTCCTTGATTTGTGGCGTAAACCAGCCATACCAGCGGCAAAAAAGCCGCCAGATGCAACAGGATTTTAAGCCAGAATATCTGTTTTACCCCCAGACGCATTCAGAAATTCTCCTTCAGATTAAGACCCCGATACAGTGAAGCAACTTCAGTAGCGTAGCCATTAAAGAGCTGTGTCGGCTGGCGTTTTACATCCAGAATACCGCCGGAACCAATAAATCTTTCGGAAGCTTGCGACCAGCGCGGATGATCCACATGGGGGTTCACATTGGCGTAAAAACCATATTCATCTGGAGCACCCATATTCCAGGTTGTTCGAGGAATATCACGTACTAGCTTGATACTGACAATCGACTTAATCCCTTTAAAGCCATACTTCCAAGGGACAATCAAGCGTACAGGTGCGCCATTTTGTGGTGGCAGAGCCTTGCCATACACGCCAACGGTAAGGAGTGTCAGGGGATGCATTGCCTCATCCAGCCGTAATCCTTCTACATAGGGATACTTCAGACCTCCACCGATAAAGCGATCTTTTTGTCCCGGCATTTGCTCTGGGTCATACAGCGTTTCAAAAGCGACATATCGGGCGTTGCTGGTGGGTTCTACCAGCGCTAACAGTTTGCTTAGCGGAAAGCCTATCCACGGGACGACCATCGACCAGGCTTCGACGCAGCGCATACGATAGATTCTTTCTTCCAGTGGGAAGCGTTTGTGGAGGTCATCGAAATCCAGCGTCAATGGTTTAGCGACTTCGCCACTAATGGTGAGCTGCCATGGGTCAGTTTTGAGTGAACCGGCGTTGGCCGCGGGATCGGCTTTATCCAGGCCGAACTCATAAAAATTATTGTATCCCATCACCTTATCTTCAGGTGTCAGAGCAAGTTCTGACTGCCATTGTTCTGGCTGGCTGAAGGTCAGAGGTTTTCCTGCTGGAGCGGGAGGGCGGTCGTTACCTTGAAACCAGGATAAGAGATTTGCCTGAGCGGGCTGCGGCAGGCTTAGAGCAGCGGCACTTAGCCCCAGTGCTTTCAGCACCTGGCGGCGTTTCATCATAAAGACTGACTCGGGGGTAACGTCAGCTTCGTTAAGATGGATGACTTTTTTCATGATGCTCTCCTCAATACAAGAACCCTAGCATGGGGCAGATAAACTGTACTGGCGAATATGTCACGAAAAATTGAAATTTAGACCCGGGACTTAATCAGCCCGGATCTCCGTTATCCGCGGTTAGTCAATTTTTACGACTGTACGTCCTTGCACGTCATTATTTAAGATTTTATGTGCATATTCAGATGCCTGGTCGAGCGTAATCTCAGTAGCCGCTTGCTGATAGAAGGTTTCAGGTAATTCTCTGGCAAGACGTTCCCAGGCAGCAACACGGCGCGCCGCTGGCGCCATCACTGAGTCAACACCTTGCAGACGGACATTACGCAGAATAAACGGCATCACGGTGGTCGGTAATGATGTTCCCCCCGCCAGTCCGCAAGCGGCAACACAACCGCCATAATTCATTTGGGCCAGTAGAGTCGCTAATATTTTGCCGCCGACAGTATCGATAGCACCGGCCCAGGTCTGTTTTTCCAGCGGGCGTGATTCTGAGAATGCGTCGCGCTCGAGTATGCGCCCGGCTCCTAGCTGCTGCAAATACGAGTGAGTACTGGCTCTGCCGGATACTGCAGCAACCTGATATCCCAGATGGTGCAACAACGCTACCGCAGTACTGCCTACACCACCACTGGCACCGGTAACGATAACTTCGCCACTCTGTGGATTAACGCCAGCCTCTTCCAGCGCCATGACACAAAGCATTGCAGTAAAGCCTGCGGTACCGATTATCATGGCTTTCCGGGCATCCAGCCCTTCTGGCATAGGGACTAACCAATCGGCGTTGACGCGGGCCTGTTTTGCCAGCCCTCCCCAATGATTTTCCCCAACGCCCCATCCTGTCAGCAAGACGGGCTGTCCGACCTGGAAGCGACTGTCTTCGCTACTGTACACTCTGCCCGCAAAGTCGATACCCGGAACCATTGGGAATTGACGGATTATTTTACCTTTACCGGTGATGGCTAACGCATCTTTATAGTTCAAACCGGAGTAATCAATATCAACGATGACATTGCCTTCAGGGAGTGCAGAGGTAGCAATCGTTTTTACCTCGGCACGGGTTTGACCTTCATTTTGTTCCAGAATTAATGCCTGCATGGTTGACTCCTGAGGGGTTTTAAATTGTAAACAGACTTAGCAATCTATACTGAATACTGAGATGCAATGAGGACTCATCTCAATGAATGTGCCGATTATTGTCGCTATATTTGACATCATTTAGATTTATCCACCGTAATTAATCAGTGATTAAGGTCGATGACAGGACATTTTATTTTTACTTATCAGGGTCAGCAACGGAATGAAATTAACGACAAAGCTCTCATTTTTCATAGCCTTGTTGACTGGACTAACAGTCATTGTGACCCTGGCTGGCAGCTCATTGAGCTTTTTATATCTGATACAGGAAAAAACTGAACAGCGAGTCACTGCTGTGGCTTCGATGGTTGATATTCATTTAGTTTCGGCATCACCCGAAACGCTGGATTCCTGGCTTAATGAGGAGATGATGCAGTCTGATATCACTGAAATTCGTCTGAGTAACGAAAACGGTGAGCTATTCAGATACCGGATCCCCGCTAACGTCCTGTCGAAGATACCCAATAGTGACCTGCGCAATATCACTGTTGATTTAATTCATCATCCAGGCATGCGTATCAGTCTGACTTATCAGGATGTGATTGCGAGCTATTTTCACTCTATGCTACCGATTATTCCTTTTATCGCCGCGATGACAGTGACCATATTTGTCTTGCTGTGGTTTCTATACTGGTTAAGGGGCACCCTGCTAGGGCAGGAATTACTGGAAAAACGGGCAGGTAAAATTCTGGAAGGCGAGCGAGATATTGAAGCCAAGGGGGCGGTTGCGGAATACCCAGATTCAGTCAGCAAGGCACTCGATGTGTTACTGTCTGACTTGCGGATAGCGAATGAACAGCGCAACCGTCTGGATACGTTGATCCGTGCTTTTGCCGCTCAGGATGCCAAAACCGGTCTCAGTAATCGACAATTCTTCGATAATCAGCTCTCGATTCTACTCGAAGAGCATACCCAGGCTGACGTTCATGGCATGGCTATGATCCTTCGCCTGCCAGACTTTGAACACCTGCGAGAACTTTGGGAAAGTGAGATTGTTGAGGACTATCAGTTCGCTCTGATTAATCTGTTATCGACATTTGTGATGCGTTATCCCGGTGCGATTCTGGCGCGTTATTTGCGTAATGATTTTGCGGTACTGCTACCACATCGCAGTTTGAAAGATGCCAATAGTTTTGCCAGCCAGTTACTTCATCGGGTTGATGCTCTGCCCGCTACCCGGATAGTCGATAAAGATAATGTATTGCATATTGGTATCTGTGCCTGGCGTAATGGGCAAAGCAAAGAGCAGGTGATGGAGCAGGCAGAAATTGCTGCCCGGAATGCGGTATTGCAGGGCACAAATAACTGGTGTGTGTATGACGAAAGCTTGCCTGATACCGGACGTGGCAGTGTGAAATGGCGGACTCTGCTGGAGCAAACCTTAAAACAAGGTGGGCCGCGATTTTATCAAACTCCGGTTGTGAATCGTCAGGGGATTGTGGTTCATAGAGATATTCAGTGCCGTATTTTTGATGGTAAGCAGGAGATACTGTCTGATGAGTATATGCCGATGGTTGAACAGTTCGGTTTGTCTGAGCAATATGACCAGCTGATTATCTCCCGTTTACTGCCATTGCTACGATTCTGGCCAGAAGAAACCCTGGCGATTCAGGTCTCTATTGATTCATTCATGCGTTCTTCTTTTCAGGATTGGATGCGAAATTCGTTGATACAATGTGAAAAATCACTGCGTTCGCGGATTATTTTTGAACTTGCAGAGGAAGATGTCTGTCAACACATCAGTCTGTTACGTCCGATAATAAAACTCATCACGGCATTAGGTGGGCGAATAGCGGTTATTCACGCGGGATTAACGGTTGCCAGTACCTCTTATATTAAGGTTCTGGATATTGAGTTGATTAAACTGCATCCTGCGGTGGTGAGAAATATTGGTAAACAGACAGAGAATCAGCTGTTTCTACAGAGTTTAGTTGAAGCATGTCATGGGACGCGTGCACATGTGTTCGCCTCAGGCGTCAGGACGCTGAGTGAATGGCAGACCCTGATGAATAATGGCATAGCCGGCGCACAAGGTGATTTTATTGCTGCTGCACAGTTACTCGACAACGACGTGAAAAAATATTCTCAAAGATACTCGGTTTAACCTGCCGTTTGACATTATTTCACGTAGAATAACGGCCACTGCATCTTAAGGGGACACACAGGTTTGCCTTAAGATTATCGCAGCTGTTGTTAATCGGTTTGTTACTGTAAGCGAAACGTTTATTTCACCATGTGGGTTGTTTTTGGCCTGTGCCTGGACAGAATGTTTCAAAAGTGTAACAACTGTAGCGAACTGTACTATTTTTCACCGTTGTAGAACATTTTTCCGCCTTGTCGCTACAACGAGTGGTTGCTAAAGTAAGCGGATTTTTATCTGCCCCAGCTTTCAGGATTATCCCTTAGTATGTTGAAAAAATTTCGTGGCATGTTTTCTAATGACTTGTCCATTGACTTGGGTACCGCGAATACCCTGATTTATGTTAAAGGACAGGGCATTGTATTGAATGAGCCGTCCGTCGTGGCTATTCGCCAGGACAGAAGCGGCTCGCCAAAAAGCGTTGCAGCTGTAGGTCATGAAGCCAAACAGATGTTAGGCCGTACACCAGGTAATATCGCGGCTATTCGCCCGATGAAAGATGGTGTTATCGCTGACTTCTTTGTGACTGAAAAAATGCTTCAGCATTTTATTAAACAGGTTCATAGCAACAGCTTTATGCGCCCTAGCCCACGCGTGCTGGTTTGCGTACCTGTTGGTGCGACTCAGGTTGAGCGTCGTGCTATTCGTGAGTCAGCCCAGGGCGCTGGTGCTCGTGAAGTCTTCTTAATTGAAGAGCCAATGGCTGCGGCTATCGGTGCTGGCCTGCCGGTTTCTGAAGCAACAGGTTCGATGGTTGTTGATATCGGTGGCGGAACGACTGAAGTTGCTGTTATCTCTCTGAATGGCGTGGTCTATTCTTCTTCTGTACGTATCGGTGGTGACCGCTTTGATGAAGCCATTATCAATTATGTCCGTCGTAACTACGGCTCTTTGATTGGTGAAGCGACTGCGGAACGTATCAAACACGGCATCGGTTCTGCTTATCCAGGCGATGAAGTCCTTGAAATCGAAGTTCGTGGCCGTAACCTGGCAGAAGGTGTACCTCGTGGTTTCACCCTGAACTCGAATGAAATCCTTGAAGCATTGCAAGAGCCGCTGACCGGTATCGTTAGCGCGGTGATGGTTGCACTGGAGCAATGTCCGCCAGAACTGGCATCTGACATTTCTGAACGCGGTATGGTGTTAACTGGCGGTGGTGCGTTACTGCGTAACCTCGATCGTTTGTTGATGGAAGAAACGGGGATCCCAGTAGTAGTTGCAGAAGATCCATTGACCTGTGTTGCCCGTGGCGGCGGCAAGGCGTTGGAAATGATCGACATGCACGGTGGCGACTTGTTCAGCGAAGAGTAATAGCCTCGTTACAAGGGAGCCTGATGGCTTCCCTTGCTTGTTGGTTCGGGAATATGCATAGCCTATGAAGCCCATTTTTAGCCGTGGCCCGTCGCTACAAATTCGCCTTATGCTGGCGGTATTAGTGGCGATCGGCGTCATTATTGCCGACAGTCGCTTAGGCATGTTCAGTCAAATTCGAACATACCTGGATACTGCTGTCAGCCCTTTCTATTTTGTTTCTAACGGCCCTCGTGAATTACTCGACAATGTGTCTCAGACATTAACTTCACGGAGTGAGCTGGAACGTGAAAATCGGGTGTTACGTCAGGAACTGATCCTGAAGAACAGTGAACTGCTGATGTTAGGCCAGTATCGGCAGGAAAATACTCGTCTGCGTGAACTGCTTGGTTCGCCTTTACGTCAGGACGAGCAAAAAATGGTCACCCAGGTTATCTCTACGGTGAGTGATCCCTATAGCGATCAGGTGGTTATTGATAAAGGCAGTGTGAACGGTGTTTACGAAGGTCAGCCCGTTATCAGTGATAAAGGCGTCGTCGGGCAAGTTATCGCAGTGGCACAATTCACCAGTCGAGTACTGATGATCTGCGATGCAACCCATTCACTGCCGATACAAGTATTACGCAACGATATCCGAGTACTGGCTTCAGGAACCGGTTGTACTGACGATCTGCAGCTTGAGCACTTACCGGCAAATACCGATATTCGTGTCGGCGATGTGCTGGTCACTTCTGGATTGGGCGGACGTTTTCCTGAAGGTTATCCAGTCGGCGTGGTGTCATCGGTCAAACTGGATACCCAGCGTGCTTATACCGTTATTCAGGCTCGTCCAACTGCCGGATTACAGCGCTTACGTTATTTGCTATTGCTGTGGGGAGCGGACAAAGAAGGTCTGACACCTATGGCTCCTCATGAAGTTCATCGTGTCGCTAACGAACGTCTGATGCAAATGATGCCGCAAGTATTACCTCCAGCTGATGCGATGGGGCCGCCTGCGCCGCCTCCTGCCGTAGCACCTGCGCCAACCCCTGCGAACGGGGGTAATACACCTCGTACCCCAGCGCCGACAGGGAGCCGCTAGTGGGGCGTTATCGTAGCCAGGGGCGTTGGGTTATCTGGATCTCTTTCCTTGTTGCGCTGTTGCTGGAAGTCATGCCCTGGCCGGATGATTTGAAATTATACCGGCCAGATTGGGTATTACTGATACTGCTATACTGGATCTTGGCTTTACCGCATCGTGTTAATGTCGGTACTGGTTTTTTGATGGGCGCGATTATGGATTTAATCAGCGGTTCCACCTTGGGAGTCCGTGCATTAGCGCTCAGTATTGTGGCCTACCTGGTCACGCTGAAATATCAGTTGTTCCGTAATCTGGCTTTATGGCAGCAAGCATTAGTCGTGATGTTGTTATCACTCGTCGCTAATTTGATTGTGTTTTGGGCCGGTTTTTTAAATGCCAATGTCGCTTTCCAGCCAGCTGTTTTCTGGAGTAGTGCGATTAACGGTATTCTGTGGCCGTGGATTTTCCTGCTAATGCGTAAAATTCGCCAACAATTCGCTGTGCAATAAAGGTAATTATGATTACGTTATATCTGGCATCTGGATCGCCGCGTCGTCAGGAACTCTTGACCCAACTGGGCTTGGTTTTTGAGCAGATAGTTCCAGGCATTACAGAACAGAGACAGCCACATGAAAATGCCGAGCAGTATGTTCGGCGTCTGGCGCGTGAAAAGGCCCAGGCGGGAGTGGTTCTGGCTAAGCGGGATCTTCCTGTGCTTGGGGCTGATACTATCGTGGTGCTTGAAGGCGAAATATTAGAAAAACCGCAGGATGCCGAACAGGCAGCGCATATGCTGCGTCAGCTATCAGGGCGGCAACATAATGTTATGACTGCGGTAGCGATTGCAGACAGTGCGCAAGTGCTGGAAAGTCTGGTGATAACGCAGGTGATGTTTCGCTATTTGTCGGAACAGGACATTGCCGACTATATCGCCAGTGGTGAGCCAATGGATAAAGCCGGTGCCTATGGTATTCAAGGCCTCGGTGGTGCTTTTGTCCGAAAAATTAATGGCAGTTATCATGCAGTGGTGGGACTACCGCTGGTGGAAACAAATGAATTGCTGAGTGATTTTCACGCGTTACGGAATCGACGAGGAAAAGATGACGGCTGAACTATTGGTCAATGTGACCCCATCAGAAACACGGGTCGCTTATATTGACGGCGGAATACTGCAAGAAATCCATATTGAACGTGAATCACGTCGTGGGATTGTCGGAAATATCTACAAGGGTCGTGTGAGTCGAGTACTGCCCGGTATGCAAGCGGCATTTGTAGATATTGGCCTTGATAAGGCAGCTTTTCTCCATGCCTCCGATATCATGCCCCACACTGAGTGCGTCGCTGGAGAAGAGCAGAAGAACTTCAACGTCCGCGATATTGCAGAGCTGGTGCGCCAAGGCCAGGACTTGATGGTGCAAGTGGTCAAAGATCCTTTAGGCACTAAGGGTGCCAGACTGACCACCGATATCACTTTACCGTCACGTTATTTGGTCTTTATGCCCGGCTCCTCGCATGTTGGGGTCTCTCAGCGTATTGACAGCGAAGAAGAACGTGAACGTTTAAAACGTATTGTCAGCGATTATTGCGATGAGCTGGGTGGCTTTATTATCCGTACCGCTGCTGAAGGGGTATGTGAAAGCGATTTAGCTTCCGATGCCGCATACCTGAAACGGGTATGGACCAAGGTTAGTGAACGCAAAAAGCGTAACCAAACTCGCTATCAGTTATACGGTGAGCTGGCGCTGGCACAGCGTGTATTGCGAGATTTTGCTGATGCGGCGCTGGACAGGATCCGTGTTGATTCGCGCTTAACCTATGAATGCTTACTGGAATTCACCGCAGAATATATGCCGGAGATGACCAGTAAAATAGATCACTACAGTGGTCGCCAGCCGATTTTCGATCTCTATGACGTTGAAAATGAAATCCAGCGTGCTCTGGAACGCAAGGTTGAGCTAAAGTCAGGCGGATATCTGGTCATTGATCAGACTGAAGCAATGACAACGGTGGATATCAACACCGGGGCATTTGTTGGCCACCGTAACCTTGATGACACGATCTTTAATACCAATATCGAAGCGACCCAGGCGATTGCACGTCAGTTACGGCTACGTAATCTCGGCGGGATCATTATCATCGACTTTATCGATATGAGTAATGAAGATCATCGTCGCCGGGTACTGCATTCTCTTGAGCAGGCGCTGAGTAAAGACCGAGTGAAGACCGGGATCAGCAACTTTTCACAGCTGGGCCTGGTTGAAATGACCCGTAAGCGGACTCGTGAAAGTGTGGAACATGTTCTCTGTAATGAATGTCCGAGCTGCGCTGGCCGTGGTACGGTAAAAAGTGTTGAGACAGTCTGCTATGAAATCATGCGTGAAGTGGTTCGTGTTCACCATGCTTACGACTCCGATCGCTTCCTGGTTTATGCTTCACCAGCGGTAGGCGAAGCGCTTAAAAGCGATGAGTCTCATGCTCTGGCAGAGGTTGAAATCTTTGTTGGCAAGCAGGTCAAAGTACAGATAGAACCGCTCTACAATCAGGAGCAGTTTGATGTGGTTATGATGTGAATCCTCCCTTGGGATTTGTGCATTACGCCGTAATAACAAGGAGAACAATGTGAGGCGACTGCCAGGCATACTGTTGCTCAGCGGCGTGGGGCTGATTATTCTTGTCGCATTGCTGGTCAGCGCCCTGCGATTGGTGCTACCGCATCTTAATACGTGGCGTCCTGCTCTATTGGAAAAAATAGAGCAGGTAACAGGTGTGCCTGTTGAGGCCAGTCATCTTGAAGCCAGCTGGCAAAGCTTTGGTCCGACCCTCAATGTTGAAGATATCCATGCGCCTCTGAATGAAGAGGGCTCACTGAGTATTAAACGCGTCACGCTGGCACTGGATGTCTGGCAAAGCTTATTACATGCCCGCTGGCAGTTTCGCGATCTCACTTTTTATCAGCTGCAAATGCACATCAATACCCCAATCACTTCCGACGGAAGTGGTGGTGGTGGGCTGGAAGCCAGCAAAATCAGCGATCTCTTCTTACGCCAGTTCGATCATTTTGATCTTCGTGACAGCCGCTTTAGTTTTCTGACCCTGTCGGGGCAGCGTGCTGAACTCTCGATCCCACAACTGACCTGGCTTAATGACCAAAGCCGTCATCGCGCTGAAGGTACCGTGAGCCTGTCGAGCTTTAACGGGCAGCATGGCGTGGCTAATGTGCGTTTAGACTTGTCAGATGAAAATGGTCTGCTGGATAGCGGCAAAATCTGGTTACAAGCCGATGATGTTGATGTCAAACCTTGGTTCAGCCGCTGGATGACCGATAATCTCTTGCTGAAAAGTGCCCGTTTTAGTCTTGAAGGCTGGATGGATATCAACGGTGGGAAGGTAGACGGGGGGAGTATCTGGCTGAAACAAGGTGGTGCGAGCTGGGAGAGCGAGAAGAGTACTGAACAGCATCTGTCAGTCGATAATCTTACCGCAGAGATCCGCCGTGAACCTTCAGGCTGGGAGCTGGTTATCCCTGACACCAATATTACGCTTGATAATCACGCCTGGCCAAAAGGGAGGCTGGAACTTGCCTGGTTGAATGGACAGGATAAAACCAGCGGTGATGAAGTTCGGGTGCGTGCCAGCAATATGGAACTGGCCAACTTCAACGGATTACTGCCCATTGCAAAACGCTTTGCTCCTGATGCCGTATCGGTCTGGAAAACCATGCAGCCGCAAGGACATATCGCGATGCTGGCACTGGATATTCCACTGGCGCATCCAGAGCAGACGCGAATGCAGGCGAGCTGGAATAACGTTAGCTGGAATCAATGGCAGCTAGTTCCGGGCGTCGAACACTTATCCGGCACGGTGAGCGGAAGCGTGATGAACGGCAAACTGGATGCCCAGGTTGTTGATGGCAAAATGCCCTATGAAACCGTATTTCGAGCCCCGCTGGAAATTGCCAAAGGGACAGCATCATTGCAGTGGAAAAAAGATGCTGAAGGCTTCGAACTGGAGGGGAAAAGTATTGATGTTCAGGCTCTGGCAGTCTGGGCAAAAGGTGATTTTCGTTATCTGAAACCGACGCAGGGTAAACCTTGGTTAGGTATTCTGGCCGGAATTAAGACCAATAATGGTGCAGAAGCCTGGCGTTATTTCCCAGAAAATCTGATGGGTAAAGACCTGACTGATTATCTGAGCGGGGCAATCCAGGGTGGGCAATCGGATAACGCGACGCTGGTATTCGGCGGTGACCCTGGTTTATTCCCTTTCAACGATAATGAAGGTCAGTTCCAGGTTTATGTTCCATTGCACGATGCGACCTTTGCTTTTCAGCCAGACTGGCCAGCGTTGAAAAACCTTAATATCACCCTCGATTTTCTTAATCAGGGTCTGTGGATGAATGCAGAAAAGGTGGCACTGGGAGGCGTTGCTGCGCGTAACTTAACGGCAAATATTCCTGACTATGCGAAAGACAAGCTGCTGATTGATGCTGATATTAATGGCCCGGGCGCCGCAGTGGGACCCTATTTTAAAGACACGCCTCTTGATGACTCACTGGCAGCGGCGCTGGATGAACTGCAAATTAGTGGTGATGTGAATGCTCGCTTACATCTTGATATCCCGCTCGATGGTGAAATGACCCAGGCCTCTGGCGATGTCATTCTGAAGAACAACGATCTGCTGATCAAACCGCTGGAAAGTACGCTGCATCGTTTAAGCGGGAAGTTTAGTTTTGCTAATGGCGATTTGCGCAGTGAACCCTTACAGGCAAGCTGGTTTAATCAGCCGGTTAATATTGATTTTTCTACCCAGACCGGGGAAAAAGATTACCGGATTAATGTCAATCTGAACGGTGACTGGCAACCGAATAAAATAGATATCCTGCCGGATAATCTCAGCGAGAAACTTGGCGGCCGTCTGGGCTGGACGGGTAAAGTCGATATTTCACTGCCGTATCGCGGTGGTGCTAACTATCAGGTCAGTCTGGCGGGTAATCTAAAGAATGTAAGTAGTCACTTACCTGCACCATTGGATAAGTCAGCCGGAGCCGCTTTACCGGTAAATATTGCCGTCAAAGGGTCATTAAAAGAGTTTACCCTGAGCGGAAATGCCGGGAAGGAAAACCATTTTTCCAGCCGCTGGTTGCTCAATAAAAATCTGACGCTTGATAGCGCTATTTGGGCAACAAACAGTAAAAGCGTACCGGCACTGCCTGAGTCAAATAGCGTCGAGCTCTATTTGCCCGCTATTGCCGGGGAACAATGGCTGGGTTTATCAAGCCAGAATAAAGCGCATGCGACCGATAATAGTATCGTGTTGCCTCAGAAAGTGACCCTTCACACTCCCGCTCTGGCGTTAGGCGGGCAACAGTGGCATGACTTAAGCCTGACGACGCAGCAGACGGCAAGGGGCACGACAGTGGTGGCTAAAGGACGTGAACTGAATGCCACGCTGGAAATGCATAATAATGCCGCCTGGCAGACTGATATCCGCTATCTCTACTTTAACCCTGACTGGGCAATGAAAAGTGATAAGGGTAAAGAGAGCGGCGTCTTTACGTCGTCAGCGATTGATTTCCGTAACTGGCCTAGTGTGAACTTGCGCTGTGCTGAGTGCTGGCTGTGGGGACAAAAATATGGCCGCATTGACGGTGATTTAATTGTTAAAGGCGACACCTTACTGCTGGAAAACGGTTTGATAGATGCCGGATTCGCCCGCTTAACTGCGGGTGGAGAATGGGTCAATAAACCCGGTGGTATCCGTACCGCCCTTAAAGGCAGCCTTACAGGACAGAGAATCGGTCAGGCAGCCAGTTTCTTTGGTGTCAGCATTCCGCTCCAGGAATCCTCTTTTGATGTAAACTATGATTTGCACTGGCGTGGTGTTCCCTGGACGCCTGATGAAAGCTCACTGAGTGGTATTTTGAAAATGTCACTAGGGCGTGGCAAAATTGAGTCTGTTGGCACAGGGCGTGCGGGACAATTACTCCGTCTGGTGAGTTTTGATGCGCTGTTACGTAAACTACGTTTCGACTTCAGAGATACCTTCGGCAGCGGTTTCTACTTTGACAACATCAACAGTACTGCGTGGATAAAAGACGGTATATTCCATACCGATGATACACTGGTTGACGGTCTGGAAGCGGATATCGCCATTAAAGGTGAAATGGATTTGGTGCGACGTGAGCTCAATCTGGAAGCGATTGTCGCACCGGAAATCTCTGCCACAGTCAGCGTTGCGACGGCATTTGCCGTCAATCCTATTGTTGGCGCGGCGGTATTTGCGGCGAGTAAGGTACTGAGTCCATTATGGAGCAAGGTTTCCATCCTGCGTTACAGCATTACTGGCCCAATGGATAAACCACAAGTCGATGAAGTACTGCGTCAGCCGAAAATGAGCGAAGCCAGATAATTTGACGAGTGGTAAAACAACCACAAACTCAAAAGCTATATTCATTATATTTCAAGTATGCAGGTCTGTTTTCAGGGGGTGAACCTCCGAGTTTTTCAGGAGATATCAGTCCTGGCTATCAGAGTCACCTGCTATTTGAACTATCCAAAGTTCCACCCTTTTTCGCCTTGAGCGATAAGTAATAAGAGTAGCGAAACGATGAGTCTGAACCTGGTAAGTGAGCAATTGCTGTCTGCGAATGGCTTAACCCATCAAGATCTGTTTTCCATTCTCGGTCAGTTATCAGAGCGTCGTCTTGACTATGGCGATCTCTATTTCCAGTCCAGCTACCATGAGTCCTGGGTGCTGGAAGACCGTATTATTAAAGATGGCTCCTATAATATCGATCAGGGAGTAGGCGTTCGTGCGATTAGCGGTGAAAAAACCGGTTTTGCCTATGCTGATCAGATTAGCCTGCTGGCGCTGGAACAAAGCAGCCATGCTGCACGCAGCATTGTCAGTGAGCAAGGTAATGGACGCATCCAAACGCTGGGAGCAGTGCAGCACAGTGCGCTCTATACCAGTGTTGATCCGTTAACCAGCATGAGCCGGGAAGAGAAGCTCGATATCCTGAAACGCGTTGATAGCGTAGCGCGTGCCACCGACAGCCGTGTCCAAGAAGTCACCGCCAGCCTGACAGGTGTGTATGAGCTTATCCTGGTTGCTGCAACAGACGGCACGCTGGCGGCGGATATTCGTCCGTTAGTGCGTTTATCCGTCAGTGTTCAGGTTGAGCATGAAGGGAAACGTGAACGCGGTTCTACAGGAGGCGGTGGTCGTTTTGGCTACGAATACTTCCTGGAAAACGTTAACGGTGAAGTCCGGGCCGATGCGTGGGCAAAAGAAGCAGTCCGTATGGCGCTGGTTAATTTGTCCGCTGTTGCAGCCCCTGCGGGTATGCTGCCTGTGGTACTGGGTGCTGGCTGGCCGGGTGTCCTTCTGCATGAAGCCGTCGGGCATGGTCTGGAAGGTGATTTCAATCGTCGCGGTACTTCAGTATTTAGCGGCAAAATGGGTCAACTGGTCTCTTCAGAGCTCTGTACTATTGTCGATGATGGCTCAATGCCAGATCGTCGTGGCTCTGTGGCTATTGATGATGAAGGCGTACCGGGTCAGTACAATGTGCTGATTGAAAACGGTATCCTTAAGAACTATATGCAGGACAAGATGAACGCGCGTCTGATGGGTGTGCCACCTACCGGTAATGGTCGTCGTGAATCCTATGCGCATTTACCGATGCCGCGTATGACCAACACCTATATGCTGGCTGGAAAATCTACCCCACAGGAAATTATCGAGTCCGTGGAGTATGGCCTCTATGCGCCTAATTTTGGTGGCGGTCAGGTGGATATTACCTCTGGTAAATTCGTCTTTTCCACCTCTGAAGCCTATTTGATTGAAAATGGCAAAGTGACAACCCCGGTTAAAGGAGCCACCTTGATAGGCTCCGGGATCGAAGCGATGCAGCAGATCTCCATGGTCGGTAACGATCTGGCGCTCGATCATGGCGTGGGTGTTTGCGGGAAAGAAGGTCAAAGCCTGCCTGTAGGAGTGGGCCAGCCTACGCTGAAAGTAGATAATCTGACTATCGGCGGCACTGCCTGATTTTGTGCTTATGGGGCGAATTGAGTTTCGCCCCTGTCCCGGCAGTGAAGGATCTTCATTTTCTTAAAACCCCTCTATTTTTAGCCTTTTTGTCATGCAATCAATGGCACAAAAACTGATTTATACCCTAAATAATTCGAGTTATCTGAACGCAGGCAACACCCAAGTAACGTGAAGTATGAGGGGTATATAGCATTTCGTGGATAACAGGTATTTAATGACACGATTATAGTGTAGTTAACACCGTGTTAACCAAATATTAGATTAATTTCAAGTTGTTTCTTATTGTAAACTGCTGTCGAGCGTCCCGTCTCCAGCACTATCTTTCAGGTCTAAAATGAGTCTGTTTCCCGTCATCGTAATATCTGGCCTGTCTTTTCCGCCAATATTTTTCGAGCTGATATTATCGCTGGCACTATTCTGGATAGTTCGCCGGTTGCTGACCCCGACCGGTATTTATGACTTTGTCTGGCATCCGGCCTTATTTAATACAGCCTTGTATTGCTGCCTTTTTTATTTGATTTCGCGTCTGTTCGTTTGAGGTCTTTGTGAAAATTTTCGTAAAAAACATATCTCGTCCTGCGATAACGTTAGTGCTGGTGGTTCTGGCCTTCATCGCTATTTTTCGCGCATGGGCGTTTTACACTGAATCACCCTGGACGCGTGATGCCCGTTTTTCTGCTGACATTGTTGCTATTGCGCCGGATGTTTCTGGCTTAATTAGTGAAGTTAATGTTCACGATAATCAGCTGGTGAAGAAAGATCAGATACTGTTTGTTATCGACAGAGAGCGCTATCAAAAAGCATTAACCGAAGCTCAGGCCGACGTCGACTACTATCAGGCTTTAGTGACCGAGAAGCGCCGTGAAGCGAGCCGCCGTAATAGCCTCGGATCGAATGCCATATCCCGTGAAGAGATAGACCAGTCTAATAACACATTGCAAACTGCCATCCATCAGTTATCAAAATCTGAAGCATTACGCGATGTTGCAACCCTTGATTTACAACGCACGGTCATTCGTGCCCCGGCTGATGGCTGGATAACCAATCTTAACGTCTACGTGGGTGAGTTTATTACCCGAGGTTCGACAGCAGTTGCCTTAGTCAAACAGCACTCGTTTTATATACTGGCGTATATGGAAGAGACCAAGCTTGACGGTATTCGGCCGGGATATCGGGTACAAATTACCCCACTAGGCAGTAACCGGATACTGCGTGGTACCGTCGACAGTGTTTCTGCCGGGGTGGCTAACACCAGCAGCGTAAGTGATGGCAAAGGCATGGCAAGCATTGACTCTAACCTGGAGTGGGTACGCCTGGCGCAGCGTGTACCGGTGCGGATCCATCTCGATGAGCAACAGGGTATTCTTTATCCTGCGGGCACCACGGCTACTGTGGTGGTGACGGGGACGCAAGACTTGGATACGGAGAATGGTTCATTTTTTATGAAGCTTCTGCATCGTATTCGTGAGATCGGTTGAGTCTGTTAAGTATGTATCAGATTTCTACACTACATATCCGTTTTGCTATCAAGCTGGCCTTTGCTATTGTCCTGGCGGTGTTCATTGGTTTTCATTTCAACCTTGAGACTCCGCGCTGGGCTGCGCTGACTGCTGCCCTGGTTGCTGCCGGGCCTGCTTTTGCTGCGGGTGGTGAGCCTTATTCCGGGGCCATTCGTTATCGCGGTATGTTACGTATTGTCGGCACCTTTATTGGCTGTGCCGCTGCCTTAATCATTATTATTTCACTGATTAGAGCGCCAGTTGTGATGCTGCTGGCGTGTTGTTTATGGGCAGGCTTCTGCACCTGGATCTCCTCTTTGGTGCGGATTGAAAACTCCTATGCCTGGGGGCTGTCGGGTTATACCGCTTTAATCATCGTCATCAGTATCCAGGCTGCCCCGCTGACAACCCCGCAATTCGCTATTGAACGTTGCAGTGAAATAATCATCGGTATTGTTTGTGCCATTGTCGCCGACTTGCTCTTTTCTCCACGCTCCATTAAACAAGAAATCGACAGAGAACTGGATAGCCTGTTAGTTGAGCAGTATCGGCTGATGCAGCTCTGTATTGCCCATGAAGATAAAGAAGAGATCGATAAAACCTGGGGTAATCTGGTCCGCAGAGTGACCGCATTAAGCGGTATGCGCAGTAATTTACAGATGGAGTCTTCACGCTGGGGGCCTACGAGTCGCCGTCTTAAAGCGATTAATACCCTCGCTCTGACACAGATTACCCAAGCCTGTGAAACCTTCCTGGTACAGAATTTAAGACCGCTGGAAATCACACCTTCACTCAGACAAGTCTTTGCGACTAATGCCGAAACGGCTGCGGATGTGCATAAGCAGCTAAAAAAACTGCGCCGGTTAATTTCCGCTTTAGGTGAAAAGTCGACTCCAGTGTCGATCAGTAGCTGGGTAGGGGCCTCGACTCGCTATTTATTATTGAAAAAGGGCGTTATCACCCATGCACCGATAAGTAGAGTGGAAGAGGAAATTTTAGAAGACGAAGTGGTTATCAAAGTCGAGTCTGCCGAAGGGCATCATGCGATGATTAACTTCTGGCGTACCACTATTTCTTGCATGCTGGGTAGCCTGTTCTGGCTCTGGACGGGTTGGACATCAGGGAGTGGGGCGATGGTTATGATAGCCGTGATAACCGCGCTGGCGATGCGCCTGCCTAATCCTCGGATGGTGGCGCTAGACTTTGTCTATGGCATGTTGATTGCACTCCCTCTGGGAGCGTTCTATTTTCTGGTCATTATACCTGCGACTCAGCAAAGTTTTCTGTTGCTCTGTATCAGCCTGGCGTTACTGGGCTTCTTCATCGGGATTGAGGTTCAAAAACGTCGACTGGGATCTCTCGGCGCCCTGGCGGGTACCATTAATATCATCGTGCTGGATAATCCCATGACCTTCCATTTCAGCACTTTCCTCGATAGTGCGCTGGGGCAAATCGTCGGTAGTGTCCTGGCATTGATGGTTATTTTACTGGTTCGCGATAACTCGAAAGAGAGAACCGGGCGCACATTGCTCAATCAGTTTGTTTCGGCAGCTGTCTCGGCGCTGACGACCAATAAAACGCGTCGTAATGAGAACCATCTGCCAGCCTTGTATCAGCAGCTATTTTTACTGTTGAGTCGCTTTCCTGGTGATATTGACAAGTATCGTCTGGCACTGACACTGATTATTCTGCATCAGCGTCTGCGTGATACCGCGATCCCGGTCAATGCTGATTTGTCCGCGTTTCATCGCCAGCTACGTAAAACGGCAAACCGGGTTATTTCCGCGAGCAATGACAGTAAACGGCAGCGCGAGTACTTACTGCTGCTGGCTGAACTGAACGTCTATGAAGAAAAATTACAGCAGTGGTCAGCCCCGCCACAAACCATCGAGCTGGTGCAGCGTCTGAGTCTGATATTGCATAAATATCAGCACACACTCATTAATGCATAATAGAAGTCAGGGAAGGCTGGGGGAACATGTTCCCCGCCATGGTTTATGGCGGGAACAGCACAATGACTATAACTCTTGCTCAAATAGCACCAGAATCGCTTCGTAAAGCTGCTTTACTGAGAAGTTATTGGTGGGCGTGGTAAAAATGGTGTCATCCCCTGCAATGGTACCCAGAATGCCTTCAGATTTACCGAGAGAGTCCAGTAAACGGGCAATCAGCTGAGCAGCACCAGGGCTTGTGTGTATCACCACGACGGCACTGTTGTAGTCGATATCCAGAACCAGGTTTTTTAACGGACTGGAGGTGGTAGGGACCCCTAGTTCTGCTGGCAGGCAGTACACCATTTCCATTTTTGCATTACGCGTCCGTACCGCACCAAACTTGGTCAGCATACGTGATACTTTGGACTGATTAATATTTTCAAAGCCGTCATTCTGCAAGGCCTGGACTATCTCTCCCTGCGAACTGAATTTCTCTTCCTTAAGCAACGCTTTGAAAGCTTTAACTAATTCATCTTGTTTTGAAGGAATACGCATTATTCACCTGACTTAAGGGTGATAAAGGAAATTAGTATGCATTTTAATGAATTTTTATGCAAATGGCGAATGGTAAAGCCGGGTGAATTAATATTATAGAAACGACGAATAATATCAGATTTTGTTATCGACGAACATGCCTGGCTCACGACTTAAAAATAAGCATTAAAGTAAACCAAATGTTATTAAATTGATGTTGTTTTGATGACTCCAGACGAGTAATGTAATCGCGGTTGATATAAAACAACATCAGGCTGTGACCTGGCGTTCTGGCGTTATTCCACCTGGAAAGTAAAAGTAAGTGCAGTAAAACGTAGTAAGGAATTGTAATTTATCGCAATCTTGCAACGAAAAAATTGTAATTACCCTCTCTCAGGATTATGGTCGCCACCGCAGGAAGTTACGGCATGATTTAGCTACCCATAATAAGGAGTTTTAGGATGAAAGTTGCAGTCCTCGGCGCGGCAGGTGGTATTGGCCAGGCGCTTGCCCTTCTACTCAAGACCCAACTGCCTTCAGGTTCAGAACTCTCTCTGTATGATATCGCACCAGTAACCCCAGGGGTTGCGGTTGATCTGAGCCACATCCCTACCGATGTGAAAATCCAGGGTTTCTCTGGTGAAGACGCAACACCTGCGTTGGTAGGTGCGGACGTTGTCTTGATTTCTGCTGGTGTCGCACGTAAGCCAGGAATGGATCGTTCCGACTTGTTCAATGTGAACGCCGGTATTGTGAGAAATCTGATCCAGCAAGTGGCAGTAACCTGCCCGAAAGCCTGTATCGGTATTATCACTAACCCAGTCAACACCACTGTCGCAATCGCTGCTGAAGTACTGAAAAATGCGGGCGTATACGACAAAAACAAACTGTTTGGTATCACCACTCTGGATATTATCCGCTCCAATACTTTTGTTGCGGAACTGAAAGGCAAGAAACCAACGGAAATTGAAGTTCCGGTTATCGGTGGTCACTCTGGTGTGACTATTCTGCCTCTGCTGTCTCAGATCCCGGGCGTAAGCTTTACCGAGCAGGAAGTCGCTGACCTGACTAAACGTATCCAGAATGCGGGTACTGAAGTGGTTGAAGCGAAGGCCGGTGGCGGATCGGCAACCTTGTCCATGGGGCAAGCGGCTGCACGTTTTGGACTCTCACTGGTACGTGCACTGCAAGGCGAAAGCAATGTGGTTGAATGTGCTTATGTTGAAGGCGACGGCGAATACGCCCGTTTCTTCTCTCAGCCACTGCTGTTAGGTAAAAACGGTATTGCTGAGCATAAAGCCATTGGTACCCTGAGCGCTTATGAGCAAGACGCTCTGACCGGCATGCTGGACACTCTGAAGGGTGACATTACGCTGGGCGAAGAGTTTGTGAAGTAAGCCTGAGCTTTATCAAGGCTGGAACCAATATGCTTCCAGCCTGATAATAAAACAAAAGGGAAAAACACTGTTTTTCCCTTTTTTGTGTCTGTTCTGCTGCTATCCGGCTGGCTATTATTCACTAATTAACCGCAGGATATTCCTGAATCGTGACAGGTAAGGTGAGTTTCTTGTCGTCACGTATGACTTCAACATCAATGACCGAACCTGGGCGAATTTCTGCGACCTGATCCATTGTCTCAAGCACTGACACTGCGGGTTTATGATTAACCGATAGGATCACATCATTGACATGGATGCCTGCTACAGCAGCGGGTCCATCATCGGTAACCTCATTGACCACGATCCCCTGCAACTGTTCTATACCGGTGGCAGGAGCATTCGGCGGTGTGATATCCCTGCCGCCAATACCGATAAAACCGCGAATAACCCGGCCATCACGGATCAGTTTGTCCATGATTTTGGTTGAAAGCACGGTAGGAATAGCAAAACCAATTCCCTCAGGCGTTTCACCGTCATTACTTTTATCAAACGACAGGGTATTAATACCAATCAGCTCACCCAGCGAATTGACCAGCGCACCGCCAGAGTTTCCGCGGTTAATCGAGGCGTCGGTTTGTAAAAAAGACTGCCTTCCGGAAGAACTAAGACCGACTCGTCCGGTGGCGCTGATAATTCCCTGAGTCACAGTTTGACCGAGGTTATACGGGTTGCCAATCGCCAGTACCACATCGCCAATATGTGCTTGTCGTTTGATATTAATAGGGATAGTCGGAAGATTGGCGGCATCAATTCTCAATACGGCAAGATCTGTCAGGCTGTCAGAGCCGACTAATAAGGCTTCAAATATGCGGCCATCTTGCAGGGCGACGATTATCTGATCGGCATCATTGATGACATGTTTGTTGGTAATGATATAGCCGCGGCTATCCATAATGACGCCAGAGCCCAGCGTTTTGATATGCAATTCTGGCTGACCATTATTTCCAGCGCTGCGATTGTAGACATTGACGACAGCAGGAGCGGCACGACGTACCCCCGAGTTAAAGCTCACCGGGGTATCATCGGTGCTGTCAAATGCTGATGGGGTAAGCGGGATAATTGTTTGCCGGAGTGAAGGTATTGTGAACAACAATAAACCCGCAACAATTATCCCTATCACCACTGAACGAAGTATCTTCAGAAGCATAGAGTTCAATTAAGTCGTAAGAGAGGACGGTAGAGTAGCATAAGTGAAACGGGCAGGCAGACTTGACATGCCCGTTTCTCAGTGAGTATTAACGCGCCAGGATATAGAGACTGTTATCACCACGAACGATGTGTAAGGCGACAATCGCAGGCTTGGTATCTATAATTTTACGCATCTCGGTCAAGTTTTGTACCGGTTCACGGTTAATCGCGACGATAACATCATCTTTCTGCAAGCCTATCAGTGCCGCAGGTGAACCTTTTTCGACATTTTCCAGCAGAATGCCTTTAGTTCCCTCTTTTGACTGACCATCACTGAATGAAGCTCCCAGGAGTGCCGGAAGAATAGACTCCATGCTGGTAGTTGACTCAGGGCTCTTATCCAGAGTCACGTCGACGTTAAGCGGTTTTCCATCACGTAACAGGCCTAGTTTAACCACTGTTCCTGGTTCTGTGGTGGCAATTTTACTACGCAATTCAGCAAAGCTTTGAATCGTTTTACCGTTCAAGCTGGTGATGACATCACCTGCTTTAACCCCAGCTTTAGCTGAACCTGAGTCAGGTATCACTTCGCTGATAAAAGCGCCGCGCTGGGTATTGAGTTTGAAGGCTTTAGCAATGTCTGCATTCAGCTCAGTGCCTTTAATGCCCAGTAAGCCACGTTTAGCCTCACCATACTGGATAAACTGTTTAACCAGGGTCTGTGCCATATTGCTGGGAATAGCAAAACCGATACCGATATTGCCGCCACCAGGAGCCAGAATAGCGGTATTAATACCAATCAGCTCACCGTTGAGGTTGACCAGGGCTCCACCAGAGTTACCCTGGTTAATGGAAGCATCAGTCTGGATAAAGTTTTCCAGTCCTTCTAAATTCAACCCGCTACGACCCAGGGCAGAAATAATCCCTGAGGTTGCGGTTTGTCCAAGACCAAACGGGTTACCTACGGCAACAGTAAAATCGCCCACTCGCAGAGCGTCAGAATCGGCCACTTTAATTTCTTTTAGGTCGTTGGCGTCCTGTAATTGCAGTAAGGCGATATCACTTTGCTTATCACTACCGATAGATTTGGCATCAAACTCACGACCGTCATTGAGTTTAATTTTAATTTTATCTGCGCCATCAATCACATGGTTATTCGTCAGGATATAACCATTTTTGGCATCAATAATGACGCCTGAGCCTAAACCACCCAGACCACGTGGTGGTTTGCCTAATGGATTTGGTGCTTCAGGGCCCGCCTCAGGTACTTTACGCTCAACTTGTACACTGACAACTGCCGGAAGGACTTTTTCAAGCATGGGAGCCAGGCTAGGCAACACTTGCTGTTGTGAAGGAACATCTGTCGACGTTGATGCTAAGACCTGGAATGAAGCACTGAGTGTCATGCCGATGCTTAACGCTAATACACTTAACAGCCGTACTTGTTTTTTCATTAGATGCAGGCTCTCGAAACATAAGAAAAGGGGACACAGGATCAGAGGGTCGATACACAGAAAAACGGTGGCTCGACCTTCTGAATGAAGCAACTTCAGCGCTAAATCCCCTGAGCAAGACGCAGATTAGTTGCGTTTTGCTCCGTTACGCAGCAAACCAGAAGCACCTTCTGAGTAATCGCGTGGGATCTGAACCGGAGCCTGATCGTTGCTTGCTTCCGATTCATTAAGACGTGTACGGAATGGGTTAGTTTCCGCTGTCATACCTGGCAACAGGCTGCTGGAGCTTTTCGCCATATGCTGATAAAGCTGGCGATAGTCACCGGCCATTTTGTCCAGCAACTCTGCACTGTGTGCAAAATGACTGACCAGTTCTTCACGATATTCTTCAAGCTCTTTTTTGCTTGCTTCAAGCTCATACTGAAGGTTTTGTTGTTGGCGCAGTTTACGATTACCAAAACGCATCGCGGTGGCGCCAATGATTAGGCCCACAACTAATCCAATAAGCGCATATTCCCAAGTCATGAACATCTCCCGTTGTCTTGTGATTCCATAGGGTACTGTAGCCACTATAACCGTTAATCTAAGAGAAGTGGAATCTTGCCGCAGCTTCGCTTAGGGTAGAACGGCCTTTTTTCGACAACTGTAGTAAACAGCTATCCGATTTTAAAGGAAATACTAGGATACCATGCAAAATATCTCTCCCCTATCATGCTACGAGCAAACCTTGTTACAAGGTGAATATCAGCCTGATGATGTGCAGCGTGACGCCATCACTCAACTGGATACGATATGGCAACAGTTTACCTTACAAAAACCTGAACCGGCGACGGGCGGTCTGCGCGCCCGATTGAGCAAACTGCTCGGTAAAAGTCGTGTTCTCGATGCGCAAGAGCCGGTCCGGGGTTTATATATGTGGGGGGGTGTTGGCCGGGGAAAAACGTGGCTGATGGATATGTTTTTCCAGAGTTTGCCCGGTGAACGTAAGTTAAGACTGCATTTTCACCGTTTTATGTTACGGGTTCATGAAGAGCTGACTCAGTTGCAAGGCGAAAGCGATCCGCTGGAAAAAGTGGCCGACAGTTTCAAAGCTGAAACCGATATTTTGTGTTTTGATGAGTTTTTTGTCTCTGATATCACTGATGCCATGCTGCTGGGGACGCTGATGAAAGCTCTCTTCGCACGGGGTATTTCATTAGTAGCAACATCCAATATTCCTCCTGATGAGCTGTACCGTAATGGCTTACAACGCGCCCGCTTTTTACCGGCTATAGAAGCAATCAAACAGTATTGCGATGTGATGAATGTCGATGCAGGTATCGATTATCGGCTACGCACCTTGACTCAGGCGCATATCTGGCTGTCGCCACTGAATCAGCAGGCAGCGCAGCAGATGGAAAAACTCTATACCGCGCTGACAGGAACGCCTCGTGAAGCCGGACCGGTCATTGAGATTAATCACCGGCCGTTAGCCACCCTTGGCATTGCCAACCAAACCTTGGCGGTGGACTACACAACGCTCTGCGTCGATGCCCGCAGTCAGCATGATTACATTGCCCTGTCACGGCAGTTTCATACGGTAATGCTGTTTAATGTACCGGTGATGAATGTCAGTAACGAAAATGAAGCCCGCCGTTTTATTGCGCTGGTGGATGAGTTTTATGAACGACACGTAAAATTAATTGTTTCCGCACAAACAGAGCTTTTCGATATTTATCAAGGGGAAAGGCTTAAGTTTGAATTCCAGCGCTGCTTATCTCGACTGCAAGAGATGCAAAGTGAAGAGTATTTGCGTCTGGAACATATGCCTTAAATGTCTATACCCGTCCGACTGCCTTCTCTTTGCGCCTACAGGCAACTCGAATTATTTAGAGGGTATTTAGAAACAAAAGACAAATTAGGGTCGATTTTTGATTGTGACTTCTCTATAATCTTGCGACCCCACGTTACAACCAAAGTTTTTTTCCCAAAACTTTTGTCGTGCCGGCATAGGCTATTCGAAGGGGTAGGTTTGCTGGACAATGTCGTGTGAGCCTCAACTGATTTTAAGCGTTTGGGTGTTCACCAACGTGTAACTATATATTGGGTAAGCTTTTAATGAAAACTTTTACAGCTAAACCAGAAACCGTACAGCGCGACTGGTATGTTGTCGACGCTGCTGGTAAGACCTTAGGTCGTCTGGCGACTGAATTGGCTAGCCGTTTACGCGGTAAGCACAAAGCGGAATATACTCCGCACGTTGATACTGGTGATTACATTATCGTTCTGAACGCAGAAAAAATTGCTGTAACTGGCAACAAGCGTACTGACAAAGTGTATTACCGTCACACCGGCTATGTCGGTGGTATCAAACAAGCGACCTTTGAAGAGATGATTGCCCGCAATCCTGAGCGTGTGATTGAGATCGCGGTTAAGGGCATGTTGCCTAAGGGTCCACTGGGCCGTGCTATGTTCCGTAAACTGAAAGTTTACGCAGGCAACGAGCACAACCACGCGGCACAGCAACCGCAAGTTCTTGACATTTAATCGGGATTATAGGCAATGGCTGAAAATCAATATTACGGCACTGGTCGCCGCAAAAGTTCTGCAGCTCGTGTTTTTATCAAACCGGGCAGTGGTAAAATCGTTATCAACCAACGTTCTTTAGAACAGTACTTCGGTCGTGAAACTGCCCGCATGGTAGTTCGTCAGCCGCTGGAATTGGTTGATATGGTAGAGAAGCTGGATCTGTACATCACTGTTAAAGGTGGTGGTATTTCTGGTCAAGCTGGTGCTATCCGTCACGGTATTACCCGTGCGCTGATGGAATATGATGAGTCTCTGCGTTCTGAACTGCGTAAAGCTGGTTTCGTTACCCGTGATGCGCGTAAAGTTGAACGTAAGAAAGTCGGTCTGCGTAAAGCACGTCGTCGTCCTCAGTTCTCCAAGCGTTAATTGTTCTCTGCAAATTTGCAGAACAACAATGGACAGCAAACAAACACCGAAGAGTTTCTCTTCGGTGTTTTTTTTGGTCGATAGATAAAAAAAAGCCGATATCAGAAAACGGATATCGACTGATATGATGCACCGCTGTCCCATTAAAGAAGATTAGCGTAGCGGTTGTTTCTCCAGAACTTTTTCTCCCTGCGTCATTTCCTCAGTACTGATACCGGGTAGTTCTATCTTCAGCACATAGGTCAGAAAGGCATAGACAGCGGCCCCTGTAATCATTGAGACGATAACCCCCAGGTTTGCTGAAGCGAATACGCTGTCACGTGTTTCTGGAGTCAGCAAGAAACCGACCAAATGCGCAATGTAAGGATCACTGGAAGTGATAGTGCCAGTACCGACAAAGGTTGCAATCAATAAAGACAGTAGTGCAGTCCAGCGACCATTCCTGCCGCCATAACCCGCTTTATTCGCCATATCTGTCTGCCACCCCAGACGTCTCTGTCGGTAAAAATCGACTAGCTGAATAGCGCCTGCTGAGCCCATAACCACGCCAATAGCGATCAGGAAAGACTGGAAAGTGGCAAGGAATGAATCTGAGATAAACATCAGATAAAACGCACCTAAACCGATAATGATGGCATTAATCGTCGTGGTAGCGGCGCGGCTGACAGGGATCCCCATCGCGAGCAAGGCGAGCCCTGAGCTATAGACTCCGGTAATAGCTGCTGAGAGCAGAGAGACAATAATGACAATCGAGAACGGAATATAGAACCAGAGTGGCAGCAAATCTGTCAAAGAGGTAATCGGAGAGTTCGCGGCAGCGGCACTGAGGGCAGGGTTACTGTCAGCAAGGAAAGCGCCGAGTATCAGCAAAATACTGACCGGTAAAGCGATACCAGAAGTCGTCCAGAAGATGACCTTTGAGGCGGGGGTTTGACTCGGTAAGTAACGAGCAAAATCCCCCCCGTAGTTGAGAAAGCCCAGTCCCACCATCGTCATAGCCAGTACCACTCCGCCTACCCAGGTAAATAAGTCGCCATGCACAGCAGTCTGACCGATTTTATCCCAGTGAATATGTGGCACGATTAGGAAAACAAAAATAATACTCATCAAGCCGGTTATCCAGGCGATGTACTTCTCAACCTGCATAATTAACTGGTGGCCATAAACGGCGACGGACAGGGTTAACGCGAGAATAATAACAAACCAGCCAAGGACGCAGACTAAGGTCGGCTGGCCATCAGTCAGCGCAAAAATACTCGGCCATAATTTAGCGGTTAAGGCTGCCCCAGTGGTGGAGGCCAGTGTGATCAGGGTGATTTTCCAGCCCATATTTGAAATATAGGCAAACAGTGTCGGGAACTTATTACCATGATAGCCAAAACAAAAACGAGTCTGCGTTAACGTTGGCAGACCAGTACGGGGTCCGCCGACGGCGAGGATACCGACCAGAAAGCATGACAGTAAATAACCCATAATACCGGCACTGATAGCCTGCCAGACACTCAGGCCCAGAGAGTAAACATAGATTCCATAGGTGATGCCGAGGATAGAGACATTCCATGAGAACCAGACAGGGAAGAGCCCGGAAGCCTGGCCATAACGTTCAGACTCAGGTACTGCATTGACGCCATTGGACTCAATCTTCAGAGTGCCGGAGGCTGATTTTGATGTGGTGTTTTTCATTCAGGAACCCTTATGGAATAGGCTAATCGCTATAAATTGCGGTTTCTAAAGCGAGCTCAATCATTTGGTCTAGTGTGGTTTGCTGTTGCTGAGCCGGGACTTCTTCCCCAGTCAGACTATTAATACAGGGTGTCAGCAGGCTCAAGGCTTTGGCCCGATACTGTGCTGCGATGGTAAAGAGGGCCGAAGTTTCCATTTCAACGGCGATAATGTTCATCTTGTTTAATATCTGCAGCATGCCTTCTGGCTTGTCATACAGCAGGTCATTAGTGAAGGTGTTACCGAAATGAGTGGGGATATCGTGTCGCTGTGCGACGTCCCAGCACTGACGTAGTAACTCGAAATCAGGAACAGCAGCATAGTCATAGCCGCCGAAACGATCGCGGTTAACTGAAGAAGAGGTTCCTGCACCCGTTGCCACGACGACGTGCTGCAACTCAGGCGTCTCACCGATGACGCCGCAGGTGCCGATCCGAATAAGCTTATTGACGTTAAAAGAATTAATTAACTCATGGACATAGATAGAAATTGATGGAATTCCCATGCCATGGGCCATGATTGAAACCGGCTTACCGCGATAGGAACCGGTAAAACCAAACATATTGCGGGCATCACAGACACGTTTTGCCTCGGTTAAATAGTTCTCAGCAATATACTGGGCACGTAATGGATCTCCGGGCATGATTACTGTTGCCGCAAAGTCGTTGGGATTAGCATTAATATGTGGTGTCATCAGACTCTCTCCTTACTCAGTTACGGAGTACATTAGAAAGAGCCGCGGATTGAGAAAAAGGCAAATGTCCGGGTGTAGCCGACCGCGATCACAAAATTGAATTTTCGTCATAGTGACCTCTCTGACACAGCGTTGATTCTGTACCAAAGAGGTAGAATATCGACGATACGAGTCGCCCGTTTCTTATCTCATTTTTCGCTATTATTTCTCCGCAGGACATCGCACTGCTGGAATATTCGTCATGGGAACAATAAGCTCAGCGCTCTGGTTAATGGTGAACAGCGTTGTGTATCGGAGATCGATAATAGATGAGTACTCTTCAGCAATGTGCCCTGCGGGGTTATCAAACTCTGCGTGAAGCGGTGCTATCGGCGCCGTTAAAAAAAAAGATTTTGGCCCTGGCGAAGCTATTTTACGGCAGGGCGAAGAGATAAAAGCGTTGTACTGGATAATGCTGGGTGAGTACACCATGCATTATCATGCTGATAACGGGAAAGTCTTCAGCTTAGGGCAGCGCTTTGTCAGTGATACTATCATTGGTGAAATCGAGTTTTTGACTCATACGCCAAGCCAGTTTTCAGTGATTGCTAATGATGTGATGACGGTACAGGTAGTGCCGTTAGCCATGATGGAAAAAATTCTACTGACACATGCCGAGGTTGGCATTTGGTTAAGCCAGCTACTTTCTATCAGTTATCAGCATGGTATGGCAAAAACGATGGAGCGTTTTTTACAGCCGTTGGTATTTAATATCATGACTGATATTTACGAGCGTTATCAGCAACACAAACCGTTAGTCGACTTTTCCCAGGTTTACCGGGAAGCTGAACGTTTTGGCTGTTCGGAGCGTAACTATCGTCGAGTGATTAGTCAGCTGATTGACGAGCAGTTCATCCGTAAACAGTTTAGCGAGTATATTATTTGTGATGTGGAAAAATTTAGAAAAGCGCTTAATTACCCTGTAATTATTTCTGAGAAATCATAATCGGTTGTTTTATTAAAGATGGCGGGAAGATATTGTGTTTATTTCCTGCCAGGTGAGTTTATTTACATATGATTTCTATTAGAGGAGTGACCTTTACCTATAACCTCCCTTTGTGTATGGTTAATCGCTTTTTTTAGGAAGAAAGTGATACGCAGCGAATCTCGTCACTAAGAATTATCGCAAAATTTTAATATCTATTTTGCATAACGACCCCCACTTTTATAGAGATATAACTCCCTGTTGTGTAAAATTTTGTCTAATTAAACATCTGCTTTCATTTTTTTTATAAGCACAGCGAGTAGCTATATTTTAATTAATATTTAATTCTATTTTTCAATAAATTTATTTCCATTAAAAACAGTGAGTTGCAAAATGTTAACGTTAATTTTTTATTCTAAAACACGTTGGCTACATTTTATTGATAATATTAACATTACAATTTCATTATTATTTCACTTTGTAAAGATTTGCATATATTGATTTTTTTGACTATCGTTTAAATGAAATGAATATTAATCAATTCATTTCGATATTTAATGGCAAGGTTTTTATTTATATTGAGGAATAGGATTATATAATTATTTATATAGTCTTGATCTGACGCATATTAATATCTATACGTAGGTCAGTATTAATAATACCCTTAACAAGGGGAACGGAGTTATCATGAACAAAAAAATTATTGCTCTTGGAGTTTTATTTTCTGTAACCGCATCAGCATCAGCTTTTGCCGCTTCAGATAATACTATTACATTCCAAGGTGAAGTCGCAGACCAAACCTGTCAGGTTTCTATCAATGGCAATGCAGGTTCGCCAGTTGTTTTATTACCTACTGTTAATGCAGCTGACTTGGGTGTTTCTGGAAAATCTGCTGGCGATACTACATTTGAAATTGGTGTAACCGGTTGTACCGCAAATGATACTGATGATATTAAAATATCTACTGTATTTGTCGGTAATCTTGTGACTAAAGATGGCAACCTGGGCAATACTGGTACGGCTAAAAATGTAGAAATACAAATTAAGAATGGAGCTGAAGCTATTGATTTTAGCAAAGGTTCATATACCGGTGCAGGGGATTTAACTATCACCTCTTCTAACGATGCCGAAAATCCGAATACCTCAGCGACTCATGAATATATTGCATCATATTATTCAACAGGGACTGCAGGTGTTGGTTCCGTCGCTTCTTCTTTGCAATATGCAGTAAGTTATCAGTAATATTAATGCCGGAAGATATTCTTCCGGCATTTTAATTAACCTATTAAATAACGGTCTCACTAATATGACAAAATATATGAAATTAATGCTAATAATGATTTCTACATTATTATTAAATAATTTTGTTTCTTTTAATGTTAATGCAGGCGTCGTTATGACAGGAACAAGAATTATTTATAATGAAGGTTCTCGCTCTGTTGATGTCGATCTGAGAAATGATACTAATATTCCCTATGTTATACAGACATGGTTTGATAAAGGTGTTATGACCAGTGGTCCTGACGAAAACGTACAGGTACCTTTTGTCGCGACTCCTGCTATTTTTCGTATGAATCCTAACGCTGGACAAGTACTTAAAATAACATATTTAAGTGATGCAAAACTCCCTACAGACAAAGAATCTGTTTTTTATTTTAATTTTATACAGATACCCCCATCTAATTTGAAAATGGGTATCTCTGATTCAAATAAGATGTTTGTTATTTTAAGAAATAGAGTTAAATTGTTTTATCGTCCTGCATCCTTAATCTCAGCCGAAAGGAATAAATTCCCTGACCTTACTGTTACTCAGGCCGTTGGCTCGTCTTCATCAATAAGTGTGAAAAATAATACGCCTTTTTATGTCACTATTAGTGATATCTACTTTTTAAGTAATGGTAAAAAATCAGCGTCTAAAGCGGGAATGATTGCACCATTCGCCAGTGAAGTGTTTAATTTTTCCAAATCCAGCACGGTTAGAGGGAAAACAGTAAATATAATAGTGCTTAATGATCAAGGGGCCAGAATTAATGAAAATTATTCATTATAAAAAAGCCAGTTCTGATCGTTTTTTTGTCTTTTCCAGGATTGTGATTGCGATGAGTGTTCTTTACTCATCATCATTACTGGCTAATGATTTTTACTTTGACTCTAATTTACTTCAGGGTTCATCCTTAGGTATGGACATGACAAAATTTAATAACGATGATAAAAATGTCGCTCCTGGAGTCTATTTTCTTGACGTTTATGTCAACGATGAAATTATCGCCACCAATGAAGAAATTACAGTAAAGAAAAATTCATCAGGTCAGGATGAACAATGCTTGAATGGGCCACTTATCGAAGCATTGAGAGCAAAAGCCACCAGCGATGAGTTTAATAGCACTGATGGATGCCTTGGCGCACCTTCAGATAAAGGATATTTTAAATCGACAATAGACTTATCGTCCTCACGTCTTAATATATCCATACCACAGTCTAAGTTAATCAAACACCCGAGAGGATATATCCCAGCGAGCCTCTGGGATACGGGTTCATTTGCCATTTTTTTAAAACATAATACCAACTTTACTCGTAATGATAATTCAAAATTAAAATATCACTACGATTATCTGTGGAGTAATATTAATAGTGGAACAAATGTTGGATTGTGGCAGATCAGACATATAGGTAATTTGCGTTATTCTTCAAATAGTTATGCCGGTAGCCAGTATAAATATAATACCGTAAGAACTTGGGTTCAACGACCAGTTCAAGCCATAGATAGTGTGTTTTCTCTTGGAGATGTTTTCACCAGTAATAGTTTATTTGGTAGTTTATCATTTAATGGTGTGAAGCTAGAGAAAGACAATCGAATGCTGCCTCAGAGTAGCCGCTCTTACGCTCCTCAGGTCAGGGGCGTCGCGGGTAGTGCTGCAAGAGTTGTTATCCGCCAGCAAGGTAGCGTGATTTACGAAACATCAGTCCCCCCTGGTCCTTTTGTTATCAATGACTTATACAATACAAAAAGTCAGGGTGACTTACTGGTGGAAGTGATTGATGCTGATGGTAAAGTTTCTAATTTTACTGTTCCATATGCCTCTGTTCCTGGCTCGATCCGTCCCGGAAATACTGACTATTCCTTTTCAGTGGGTAGAGTTAGAAATTTCAGCAATGTTAAAAATAAATTTGCTGAGCTGACTTTACAGCAAGGCTTATCCAACATGTTTACCATGAATAGTGGTTTACGTATCGCGAATAAATATCAGGCGCTACTTTTTGGTGGTGTGATTGCATCAAAAATGGGTGCCTTTGGCATCAATACAACTTATTCACGCGCTAAAGTAGAAAAAAATCAGTCTGAATCTGGCTGGCGATTCGAAGCTAACTACAGTAAAAGTTTTGAGACTGGCACCAACCTGGTTCTGGCAACCTATCGTTATTCAACTAATGGATTCAGAGATTTACAGGATGTATTAGGTGTGAGACGAGAGCAAAATAATGGCGAAAGTTATTGGTCAGATACACTGAAACAAAAAAATAAAATATCATTAACCGTAAGCCAGTCTTTCGATTCTCAGGGAACTCTTAGCCTGTATGGCAGTATCGCTGATTATTATGGGGGGCGTGGCAGCATAAAACAGTTACAGCTTTCATACGGTAACGACTGGCATGATATTAACTACAGTATAAATGTCTCCCGGCAACAAAGTGTGATGACTGGTGGCCGCTATTTCTATAGCGTTGATGATGCCGACTATGATTCTTCAAATAATAGAAAGTATATAGAAAACACAATTTCTTTAAATCTATCAATACCATTAAATATCAGAAAAAGCGTATCTAATATTTCACTTGGTATGAGTGGGGATAGAGAGTCTAATAATGCCCAGTTAGGGCTGAGCGGTTCTGCTGGCGAGAATGGTAATACGACGTACTCATTATATACCGGAGCTGAAAAATATAAAAATAGCAGTGCCTCATCGACTTGGGGAGGGGCTGTTCAGCAGAATACCTCATTAGGCAGCATCAGAGGTAATATATCTGGTAGCGGTGATTATAAACAATATGGGGCAGGATATTCGGGAACCATTGTTGCACATCCTGGTGGTATTACTGTTGGACCTTATGTGAGTGATACCTTTGCAATTATTCATGCGGCGGGAGCAAAAGGTGCGGTGGTTCAGAATGGTCAGGGTGCAACAATAGACAGATTTGGCTACGCAATTTATCCGTCAATGTCACCCTATCAATATAATAATATTAGTTTAGATCCAAAAAATATTGACCCGAATGTCGAGTTAAAAGGCGGCAGTCAACGCATTGTTCCTTACTCTGGAGCCATTCCTAAAATTGAGTTTGAATCAAGTTATGGCTATGCCTTATTAATAACGACACTTCCTGATGGAGAGCTGCCGCCAATGGGGGCTGAAGTTTTTGATAAAGATGGCAAACAAATTGGTATGGTGGGGCAAGGTGGTCAAATTTATGCCCGTGTACCTGAGATATCAGGAATGATTTTTGTTAAGTGGGGACAGAATGATTCCCATGGCTGTAATCTTAAGTACGTCATACCGGCTCAAGATAAAAAAACACTGTCTCAACTGAGTTTATCGTGCGATAGGGCTTAATAAACATGAAAATTCACCATCAAGAAAATATAAAAAACTTTTCTCTGATCTTTTTATCCGTGTTAATGAGCTGGAGCTTTTACGGACATGCGGCGGGAACCGCGGGAAGATGCGATCGCGTGACCAGCACGAGTTCATTATCCGCATCAGCTATTGCAGCGGGCTATACCGCAAAAAGCTGGAGCGGGGCCGGTGACTCCGCCTCACAATCGAGCTTAGGCCTCCCTAATATTGTGAGTATTAGTTCGCTGACCTCATTTCAACCCAGTGGGACGCTCCTGGCTAGCTCTGTTGCGACGATTTTGACTTCCGGTCACAGGATAGCCTATGAACCAAAACAAATTCTCTTCAGGTGTAATGCGGAAGCTGCCAATGATGGTTTGTTTGAATTCTATGCAACTAACGGAGATGACGATTATGGCGGTAGATATGAGACTGCCGAGGTTCCCGGGGCATACTTTACTTATGTACAAAACGTTGCCATCAGATTAACTAACTTAACCACCGGAGAGTATTACTCCCGATACTGGAAGTCTCGTCAATTGCCTGAAGATGATTTGTATTCTGATGGAACCTACACTTATGTTCCTGCCAGTGCTTTCAGTAATGTATTTGTCGAGCTTTTTAAAGTTGAGGAAGTCAGTCGTAATCCAAATAACAGGCGAGTATATCTCTACGGTAGAAATCAGCCAGCAGGGTATCTCGCATTTAAAGGCGGCGGCCGTAGCCCTAATCTAGTGGATAATGCTGACCATAACTCGAATCACTCTGGTTTCTCTGCGGCTTGGCCGGCTGGGTGGTCGCTCACTAACTATGTAACCTTTGTGAGAGGGGCTTCATGTAAAGTGAATGATTATCCATCCAGAGTATTGATGCCAAAAATCACGGTAAATGAACTTAACCAGGGAGTCACCAGCAGGGCTAACTTTACGGTAAGCCTGGAGTGTGAATCAGGTGCCGTTTCCAGCACCGTAACTTCTACCGACGGAAATAATGGCTCGGCAAATGTTGCAATGGGATTTTTGGTCAATCAGTCCACTGCAGTCAGTAGAGCTCAAGAGTTGCAGCTGGTTAATAGTAGTGGCGCTTTAACCTGGTTACTCGATACGAATTATGGCACTAATGGGCGAGCCGCTGGCGTGGGGATTAGGATCCTGGATAACAATGATAACTATCTTAATTTACTTCCAGCAAAAACAGCTTTTGGTAGTGGGAATAATGCCGGATGGTATGGTTTTAAAGACTTATTAACGCTCTCTGGCTCCGGAAAATCTTCAGATGTTTACACCGGTAACTTTACAGCAGAATTAGGAATGATCCCTAATCAAAAGGTAACGGCGGGGGCGGTTAATGCACAATTACAAATTTATGTTAATTTTCAATAGATTAACAAAAAATATTGCTCTGTTCTGCCTTTCTTTTTTATGTTTGATTGCCCATTCATTTGCCGTGGTAAATGTGGAAGGAACCAGAGCAGTCTTCAACAGTGGCGATAATGTTGTTTCTATGAGACTGGTTAATTCTGGAAATGAGCCATCGGTTGTCCAGATATGGACTGATGAGGGGGATCCCTTAGCGGCTCCCCAGGACAGCAGAACGCCTGTCATTGCGCTTCCACCGGTATTTAGTATCCAGCCCGGTGAGATAAAAAGCGTTAACTTACAGTTAGTATCACCCGATAAGATCTTGAAAGATCGAGAGTCGCTTTACTGGTTGAATATTTATCAGATCCCTCCTCGCTCGAAGATGGATGATAATGAGCAGCGTGTTTTTTTACCTCTCCGATTTCGTTTGAAGGTATTTGTTCGTCCGGAGAATATCCCTGTGCTGGAAGAAGAGGATGGGGAAAAAATAAATTTTGCTGTCGTTTATATGAACAATAAAGAAACGCTAGCCATTAAAAACCCCACTCCATGGCATATGAACATTGGTGAGCTAAATATTGATGGCGAGATCTTCGGTGGGCTGGTTGTCAGTCCATACAGTGACAGCCAGATAACATTGAGTGACAAAAGTAAAAAAGCGCGCTCTATTCGGTACAGCGTCATCAATGATGATGGAAATAAATGGTTTTATCACAAAATCTGAGCATTCGCTTGAGAGCAGCTTTAGTCTTGAGAGCAGCTATAGTAAGGATAACCAACTCATCAGTTACCCTTACTTAATGCTGAGTCACAACGCTAATAAGACTGCGTATCTTGCCCGTACTGAGCTTGTCTTATTGCGATTGTCGCGTTAATTCAACCGCTGCCTGCCATTCATGCCAGCGTTTTTGTAGCCGTTCATGGCGAGCCATATCGGGCTGAAAACTCAGATGCTCAGGTAAAAATTGGCGGAGTTCCTCGGTGGATATTTTCAATAATACCTTACGGGCGAGCAGTGCGGCGCCAATAGCAGAGAGTTCCGCTACGTCGCTACGCAGTACCGGACAACCGAGGAGATCGGCCTGATATTGCATTAACCAGCTATTTTTAGTCGGTCCACCATCCACCATCAGGGCTGTTAAATGGAAATCTTCGCGCGATCGCATGACCATTATTACATCCGCTATCTGATAGGCTATCGACTCTAGTGCGGCACGGATCAGATGTGCGCGTCTGACGCCACGGCTGAGACCACTTATCATGCCTCGCGCATTTTCATCCCACCATGGCGCACCCAGCCCAGTAAGCGCTGGAACAAAGTAGACGCCTAATGTCGAGTCAACGGAGGCGGGGAGCAGAGCGAGCTGTTGTGCCAGTTCATGTCCGGGCAACATATCCAGTCCGGTGCTTTCCACCATCCAGGCGACCGCATCACCGGTGTGGGGGATATTACCCTCCAGACCATAAACCAGCTGTTCTCCATCATGCCAGGCAACGGTCGTGGCCAGGCTGTTGACGTCATACTGAGCTGAACTCACTGGTGCCATCACCGAAGAACCGGTGCCGTAGGTTGCTTTCACACAGCCCGCGGCACCCAACCCGTGGGCAAACAGTGCGGCATGTGAATCACCTATCATTGCCAGCACGGGAATACCGTCAGGGATCCCCTGGCATCCTCGGGTATAACCAAAGTGGCCACTCGAGGGTAAAATATCGGGGAGGGCCTGACGTGGAATAGAGAATAGCGCCATCATCTCATCATCCCAGTCAGCAGTATGTAGATTTAATAGCTGGGTTCGTGCGGCATTGGAATAGTCACAGTGAAAAGACTCACCGCCAGTCAGGTTCCAGAGTAACCAGCTATCAACAGTACCTAAACAAATTTCGCCTTGTTCAGCTTGCGCAAAACCATCAGGCACTGATTCCAGTAACCAGCGCATTTTGGAAGCAGAGAATAGCGGTGCCACAGGTAATCCAGTGATTGCCTTGATCTGGGCTTCTTTCCCCTGTTCGCGTAACGACTGACAGAATGGCGCCGTACGTGAACATTGCCAGGTGATCGCCGCGGATAGCGGACGTCCGCTGTGGCGATACCAGCCGACGGCCGTTTCACGCTGATTACTGATTGCCAGCCCGACAACATTTTCTGCACCAACTGCGGCAATCGCCTGCGATACCACATCGATAGAGGCTTCGATCAGCAGTTCGGCAGGTTGCTCTACCCATCCTTCATGCGGAGTCGTGATGGTTAAAGCCCTGGAGAAGGATGCGACTATTTCACCGTTGCTATCGAGTGCCACTGCTTTAGCATTGGTTGTGCCCTCATCGAGGGCAATGATAATTTCTTTACCGACCACAGTTACCTCATGGATGCAGATAAGTATCAACGCCACCTGACATACTTTGTCTTATTATTTTTTGTGTGTCTGAAATAAGGCCGTTGCCTGTTTTACAATTCCAGCAGCATCAATTTCATGATGAGCGCGTGTTGCTGCGCGATCGGCCGCGATAGCATATCCACCATCAGGAATACCGAGTCGACGCAGTGGGATAGCACATCCTGCTTCAGCCAGAACTTCTGCGACCAGGCTACCAACTCCACCATTGATATTATGTTCTTCGACACTGACGGCGACCCGGTGCGGCTTGAGGATCTCCAGTAACTGCTCGGTATCACAAGGACGAATAGACGGTACATTGATAACCGTGGCTTCAATACCGTTTTCTGCTAATTGTGCGGCAGCGGCAACAATTTCATGTACCGTTGAACCCATCGCGACCAAAGCAATATCATGGCCATGGCGCAGAACATCAATTTTGCCCGGTGCAAACTGATAATTTTCATCATGGAGTTCAGGTAAGGCTTTGCCATCAAGGCGAATATAGACCGGACCTACATGCTCCAGGGCGTAATCAATTATCTGACGACATTCAATCGGGCAGGATGGGGCATATATTTCGATATTACCAAAGCCGCGCAGAACGGAAATATCATCAATACTATGGTGAGTACTGGCCAGCGGGCCGTAGCTTGCACCAGAGTTGAGACCAAATAACTTCACGTTGGTATTGTTGTAGCAGATATCGATTTTAATTTGCTCGTTAGCACGAGAGATTAAAAACGGCGCTGCGTTACAGGTGACGGCAATTTTTCCACCCAGAGCCAGTCCCGCAGCAGTACCCACCAGAACTTGCTCGGCGATACCTACGTTGACCAGGCGGTCTGGATATTTTTTGACGAAAGGTGAAATCTTGGCAGTCGATGTTGAATCAGCGACAACCGGTACCAAGTCCACGCCGCGATCGACGGCATCAATAAAGGCATTCACCATAACGGTGGCGAGATGTTCGCTATTACTCATCTTTTAACTCCTCGAGCGCCAATTCTACTTCTTCACCTTTTGGTACACGGTGATGCCATTCAGGACGTCCCTGAATAAAGGATACCCCTGCGCCTTTGGTGGTATTGGCGATAATGACGTGTGGTTTACCGTTAGGTTGTAAGGCTTCCAGAGTGGCGACAACATCCGCCATATCGTTACCATTACACTGTGTGACTTCCATACCGAAAGCGCGCCATTTTTCATCCAGCGGATCGGTATTCATAATGTCTTTGGTTGCGCCTGCCAGTTGCAGATTGTTTTTATCGTTAATGATAAACAGGTTATCCAACTGGTAATGTGCGGCGACTAATGCGGCTTCCCAGTTACTGCCTTCAGCTAACTCACCGTCTCCTGTGACGACAAAGACGCGACGTTTGCTATTGTCTTTTTTGGCTGCCAGAGCAATGCCAACGGCAACAGGCAAACCATGTCCCAAGGCACCGGTATTCAATTCCACCCCAGGCGTTTTGTGGCGCACAGGATGTCCGGGTAAATGTGAGTCAGCGTGCTGATAGGTGGAGAGCCACTCTACAGGGATAAATCCGGCTTCTGCCAGTACACAGTAATAGCCGCCAACCGCGTGACCTTTAGACTGAATATAAATATCTCTTTCTTTGCTGTCTTTCAGTTCTGGGGAGCAGTTAAGAATACGGAAGTACAGGGCAGTCAGGAGCTCAACCTGTGATAAATCAGCGCCGGTATGGCCACCCGCCGGACTTTCAGCATTGAGCACAATAATGCGACGACGGATCGCGCGTGCTTTTTTTTCTAAACCCTCGATGGAGAGCGAAAACGGATTCATAAAACACCTCTCGAATGTTAATTCTCAAATGAATAAATATTCAACCTGGGTGAAAAAGAGCGCCATTTGTTAAAAACCTGCTCAGTAAGCGGCAGGAACAAACGATTATTAGGTGCTCAGAATATATATTCACTCATGATTTATTATCCATGGATGTAAGATATGCTCTGTGAGAGGGTTTGTCCACGACTTGTACAAGCAATCTTCTAAGAAAGAGAAAAGGATCACATTTGAAAGAGGAACAACAGATTTCCCTGCTTGTTATCTATTCGGCAATGCATAAAAATACAGAGATAAAATCAAGGAGAATGCTATGTCGAAGCAGGATGAACAGCGCTTACTGGTAAAGATAGCGACTCTTTACTATAGCGAGAATAAAAAGCAGTCTGAGATAGCCTCATTTCTTCAGTTATCGCAATCTTTCGTCTCAAGGGCGTTGACTCGTTGTCAGAAAGAAGGGTTGGTGAAAATTACTGTCGTCCAGCCGACCCATATTTTTGTCGAGCTGGAAAAAGAGATAGAGACGCGGTATGGCATTCGCCAGGCGATTGTTGTTGATGCCGGTGAAAATGCCGGTAGCGCGCAGATAAAGCATGCTATTGGTAGTGCGGCTGCACACTACGTCGAGACACGTTTACGTCCGGAAGACTGGGTTGGCATCTCTTCATGGAGTAGCACTATCCGTTGCATGGTTGATGAAATGCATCCTCAGAGCATTCATGCAGCGGGAGTGATTCAGTTACTCGGCGGAGTCGGTCCTAATGGGAATGTGCAGGCAACTATACTGACCCAGCAACTGGCGGCCCATCTTGGGTGTGACGCATGGTTGCTCCCTTCACAAAGCTTTGAGCACTCTGTTGAAGAGCGTACCCGACTGGTGAATAGCCCGGATGTCGCCGCGGTAGTAGAGAAATTCGCAAAAGTGGATATGGCGATTGTCGGCATTGGTGAACTTGAACCTTCCCAGTTGCTTAAAAATTCCGGTAACTACTATAACGAAGAGATGCTCCAGCTACTGGCTGAACGTGGTGCCGTGGGCGATATTTGCCTTCATTATTATGATGAGTCCGGCAACCCTGTATTAAGCCACGAAGAAGATCCGGTGATTGGTATGGAACTGGAACAGGCTCGCGCCTGCCAGCATGTTATTGCTCTGGCTGGTGGCGTCGAGAAAAGTAAGGCGATTCGCGGGGCACTGAAGGGAAACTATATTGATGTCCTCGTTACCGATTTTGCTACCGCACGTAGTTTAGTGACGGCATAAAAGATACGCCGAAATGTCGGCGTATCCTCTTTTCAGGGAAAACGTTGATCTATTGTTTCAATTCTATCACTCAGAACTAACCTGGTATTTAATGGCCTCAGAGATCTTTATTTTCAGTCTTGACGTTGAGGATATTGCTTTGACTTATGACATCGCCGATCTTGATCTTCACACTTTTAACCTGATAGTGATATTCTGTGCCGGGAGTCAGTCCGGTGATATCCAGGAAAGTGAACGATGAGGCTTGTGAGTATTTCGGTATATTATTTTCATAGATATCATAAC
>Ga0256410_1000445_pt1 | contig 41707 bp, 43 predicted proteins | sample PhyWR1_FD_185983 | JGI IMG/M metagenome (GOLD analysis project Ga0256410, IMG submission 185983) | Leaf surface microbial communities from wheat plants in UC Gill Tract Community Farm, Albany, California, United States - DLSL W.R1 | ecosystem: Host-associated > Plants > Phyllosphere >... | reverse complement strand
CGGTTTCCACGGTGTGGTGGTGCTGTTCATGATGGCGCCACTGGTGGTGGTGTGCCTGGTGGCCTTCACGCCGGAAAACACCTTGAGCCTGCCCACGTCGGGCTTCTCCCTGCGATGGTTTCGCGCGGTGTTCGAGCGCGCGGATTTCATCCAGGCGTTCTATAACAGCCTCATTCTGGCATTCACAGCCGCGACCCTGGCCACCTTGATTGCCGTGCCAGCGGCCTTGGCGATCAGCCGGTACACATTCCCAGGGCGCAATTTTTTCAGCGCGTTGTTCCTGTCGCCGATCATCATCCCGCACCTGGTGCTGGGCGTGGCGATGCTGCGCTTGTTCGCGCTGATGGGCGTCAATGGCAGCTTCACCTGGCTGATGCTGGCCCATGTGGTGATCATCACCCCGTACGTGCTGCGCCTGGTGTTGGCCGCCGCGATTGGTATTGATCGCAGCGCCGAGCAGGCTGCCGAGTCCCTGGGTGCCAGCCGCTTTACGCTGTTTCGCCAGATCACCCTGCCGATGATCCTGCCCGGCGTGGCGGGCGGCTGGCTGTTGGCGTTCATCAACAGTTTCGATGAGGTGACGTTGTCGATCTTCGTCAGTTCGCCGGCGACCCAGACCTTGCCGGTGCGCATGTATGTGTATGCCACCGAGTCCATCGATCCGATGATGGCGGCGGTGTCGGCGCTGGTGATTGCATTGACAGCGGCCACCATGATCCTGTTGGACCGGGTCTACGGCCTGGACCGTGTATTGGTGGGGAAACACTGATGGCCCTGTTCAAACGCCTGGCCGAAACCCAGCGCCCTGCCCTGGCCTTCACCCTTGATGGGCAACATGCCAGCGGTTTGCTCGGTGACACCCTGCTGACCGCCGTACTGACCTGCGCCGAACACCTGCGTGGCAGCGACTTCAGCGCCGAACGACGGGCCGGTTTCTGCCTGATGGGCGCGTGCCAGGATTGTTGGGTGCGGCTTGAAGACGGGCGCCGCGTGCGCGCCTGTTCGACGCTACTGGAAGAAGGCCAGGCCATCAGCCGCGATCCGGGACGCCGACCATGAAGCCCGTGGTGATTGTGGGCGCAGGCCCGGCCGGAATCAGCGCGGCGCGCACGTTGCTCGACCACGGCATCAAACCTTGCCTGGTGGATGAAAGCTTGCGCGGCGGCGGGCAGATTTATCGACGTCAACCGCTGGGCTTTCAACGCACCGCCAAGCAGATCTACGGATTTGAAGCGCGCAAGGCCCAAGCCATGCACCGCACGATGGATGAGCTCGCCCCCCTGATCGACTACCGCCCTGAAACCCTGGTGTGGAATGCCGAGGACGGGCGCCTGGACATGCTCAACAACGGCCGCGCCGAAAGCATCGAGTACGCGCAACTCATCGTCGCCACGGGCGCCACCGACCGCATCCTGCCCGTGCCGGGATGGACCTTGCCGGGCGTGTATAGCCTGGGTGCGGCGCAAATCGCGCTGAAGTACCAGGGCTGCGCCATCGGTGAGCGCGTCGCGTTTTGTGGCAGCGGGCCGTTGCTCTACCTGGTCGCCTATCAATACGCCAAGGCCGGCGCCAGGGTGGTGGCGGTGCTCGACAGCGCGCCGTTCAGTGCCCAGTGCCGTGCATTACCCGCGCTGTTAGGGCAACCGGCGACGTTAGCCAAAGGTTTGTATTACCGCGCCTGGCTGACGGCCCATGGGATTCCCGTGCATCAAGGCGCCACGCTTCAACAGATCGACGGCGCGCAACGGGTCAGCGGCATTCAATGGGATGATCAGGCCTTGGAATGCGACGCCGTGGCCTTCGCCCACGCCCTGCGCAGCGAGACGCAGCTGGCGGACTTGCTCGGCTGTGAATTCGCTTGGAGTGCCCTGAACCGCGCATGGTTGCCCCATCGGGACAGCGCCGGACGCAGCAGCGTCAATGGCGTGTACCTGGCGGGCGATGGCGCCGGAATCATGGGCGCGGATGCGGCGCAAATGGCGGGTGAACGTGCGGCGCTGGCCGTGCTCGAGGATTCGCGCATTGCCATCGATCACCGCCGCCCTGCTGTGCTGGAGCAACAACTGACGGCCATCCAGCGCTTTCGCCATGGCTTGGAAACCGCATTCCCGTTCCCGGAGGAATGGGCAGCCGAAGCCCCCGATGAGTTGATCCTCTGTCGTTGCGAAGAAGTCAGCGTCGGCGACGTACGTGCGGTGGTGGATGAAGGTCACTGGGAGATCAATCGCGTCAAGGCCCATTGTCGGGTAGGCATGGGCCGCTGCCAGGGCCGGATGTGCGGGTTGGCGGCAGCGGAGATTGTCGCCGAACGCAGTGGTCGGGCCATCGAACACGTCGGCCGCTTGCGGGGCCAGGCGCCGATCAAACCGCTCCCGTTTGGCGTGGAGGTACAGGCATGATCGACGTCATCGTACTGGGCGGCGGGATCGTCGGCGCCTCGGCAGCGCTGATGCTGGCGCAGAAAAGCCAGCGGGTGGCGCTGGTGGAGCGGGATTTCTGCGGCTCCCATTCCAGCGGCGTCAACTATGGCGGCGTGCGGCGCCAAGGCCGGCCATTGCACCAGTTACCACTGTCGCAACGCGCCCACCAGCTGTGGGCGGACTTGCCGGGATTGATCGGCATTGACGGCGAATACGTGCGCTCCGGGCATTTGAAGCTGGCGCGCAGTCACGCCGATTTCTCAGCGTTGCAGGCGTATGCCGAGCAGACACGGGGATTTGGCCTGGGTTTGCAGTTGCTCGACTACACCGCATTGCGTGCACGCTTCCCGTGGGTCGGTGATATCGCCGTAGGCGCCTCGCTCTGCCCGGAAGATGGCCACGCCAACCCACGTCTGGTATCGCCCGCCTTTGCTCGCGCGGCGAAACACCGCGGTGCGCACATTTATGAACAGTCGCAGGTCACGCGTATCGAGCATGACGGCCAGCACTTCCAGGTGCACTGCGCCAACGGCCTGCATCTACAAGCGCCGTGGCTGCTCAATTGCGCCGGGGCGTGGGCAGGTGCGGTGGCCGAGCAGTTTGGCGAAGCAGTGCCTATGACTTCGGCACACCCGGCGATGCTGGTCACTGAGCCCTTGCCGGTAGTGATGGACGTGAGCACTGGCGTCGAAGGTGGTGGGATCTATGCACGACAGGTCGCCCGGGGCAATTGCATCCTCGGCGGCGGTCGCGGCTTTGCCCTCGGCCCGCAGCAAGCACGACCTGGGCAGGCCGCGGTGCTGGAGATCCTGCGCAATGCCGGCGAGCTGTACCCGTTCCTCAAAGGTGCCCAGGCCATCCGCACCTGGAGTGGCACCGAAGGTTACCTCCCCGATCATGAACCGGTGATCGGCCCCAGCAGCACTCAACCCGGCCTGCTCCACGGTTTCGGCTTTGCCGGCGCCGGGTTCCAGCTCGGTCCTGCGGTCGGTGAAGCCTTGGCAGAGACCGTCTGCGACGGAGCCAGCCGCCAACCCATCGAAGCGTTTTCCATCCGTCGTTTCCAAGCCTGAGAGGAAAAACATCCATGAACCCACGTATTGCGCTGTCCTGCTTGTCCCTCGCCCTGCTCGCCTCCACCGCGCACACCGCGCACGCCGCGCCCACGCTGTACCTGGGCATGAACGGCGGCACCATGGAGCGGGTGTACGCCGATAAGGTGCTGCCCGCGTTCGAAAAGGCCAATAACGTCAACGTGGTGATCGTGCCCGGCACCTCGTCGGACATCCTCGCCAAGGTCCAGGCCAACAAAGACAACCCGCAGATGCACGTGATGTTCCTCGATGATGGGATCATGTACCGCGCCATCGCCATGGGCCTGTGCGACAAGCTGGCGCCAAGCCCGACCCTGGAACAGATCCCCGCCAAGGCGAAGATCAAGGAAGAAGCCGTGGCCGTAACCCTCGGCGTCACCGGCCTGGGCTACAACGCCAAGATGTTCAAGGAAAAAGGCTGGGCCGCGCCCACCTCCTGGATGGACCTCGCCGACCCGCGCTTCAAGGACAAAGTGGTGTTCCAGTCCCTGGCTTCATCCACCTTCGGCCTGCACGGTTTCCTGATGTTCAACCGTATCCAGGGCGGCGACGAAACCAACGTGGACCCCGGCTTCAAGGCCTGGCCGAAAACTGTCGGCCCCAATGTGCTGGAATACATCGCCAGCTCCGCGAAGATCTCCGAAATGGTGCAGACCGACGAAGCCGCGATCTTCCCGCTGACGCCCACCCAGGTCGCCACCCAGAAACTGCTCGGCGTGCCCATGGAATATGCGCAACCCAAGGAAGGTGCGGTGGTGCTGAACGTGGCTGAATGTGTGATTGCCCGTAACGACCAGCCGGAACTGGCGCAGAAACTGGCAGCCTTCCTGCTCACCGCCGAAGCCCAGGCCCCGGCGCTGGAAGAAGGTGACCAGATCCCATCGAACCCGACCACGCCGACCACCGACAAGACCCGGGCACGGGTCGAAGCCATGCAGGGTTACTTGCAGACCGCGATTTCAATTGATTGGGACCAGGTCAACCAGGCGCGGCCGGAGTGGAATGCGCGCTGGAGCCGCTCAATCGAACGTTGACCGAAATCCCCTGTAGCAACTGGCTCGCCAGCGCCTACAAGGGGGTAATGGGCAGCGCGCGTTTGTGGGCGGTCTTCAGGTAGGCCTGCTCGACAATGGTTCTCACGCGCTCGCTCACCGGTTCGCCCATCAGGTAGGCGTCGATCTCTGCATACGTGCAACCGTAGGCATATTCATCCAGCTTGCCGGGTACGAGTTCTTCCAGGTCGGCGGTGGGGTGTTTGTGCACCAGGTTGTCGGGGGCGCCAAGGGCCGTGGCGAGCAGGCGCACCTGGGTTTTTGTCAGGCCTGACAGCGGGGCCAGATCGCAGGCGCCGTCACCGAACTTGGTGAAAAATCCCATCAAGGCTTCAGCGCCGTGGTCGGTACCGACCACCAGGCCGTCATGCAAGTTGGCCACGGCGTACTGGGCGATCATCCGCGTGCGTGCCTTGACGTTGCCCTTGATGAAATCGACATGGGCGGCGCTGACTTCAGTGGTGGTCAGGCTGGCCATGAGGCCGTCGACGCTGGCGGCGATGTTGAGCGTGTCGATCTGGTCCGGGGTGATGAACGCCAGGGAGGCCTGGGCGTCGCTTTCGTCGGCCTGGGTTTTATAAGGCAGGCGCATGGCGATGAAGCGCGCGGCGTAGTCTTCGTCGCGCAATTGCGTCACTGCCAACTGGCACAGACGACCGGCCGTGAGGGAGTCAACACCCCCACTGATGCCCAGTACCAACGCCTTGCAGCCGGAGCCGCGCAAAGTGGCCTTGATGAAGTCGATGCGCCGCTGGATTTCGTTGGCCTCACCGCCCTTCACCAGCGTGCGGTCGATATTCAGTTCCTGCACGATACGGTCTTGCATGTCATACCTCCACGTGGCCGACGTTGAATACCTTGGCTGCATACTGCAAAAACGAGGCGTCTTCGCAGACGTTCTTGACCGGGTCGTCCGAGAATTTAACCACCGGTTCGCCATGCACCCGCACCAGCTTCATCACGATGCTCAACGGCTCCACGCCCTCCACATCGCAGGCCAGGCTGGTGCCCATGCCGAACCCGAACCGGGCCTTGCCACGCACGTGGCGCAGGATCGGCAGGCATTTTTCGAAGTTCAGGCCGTCGGAGAACATCAAGTCCTTGGTCATCGGGTCGATGCCCAGTTGCTTGTAGCGGGCCAGCACCTTGTCGGCCCAGACGATGGGGTCACCGGAATCCTGGCGCAGGCCGTCATACAGCTTGGCGAAGTAAAGGTCGAAGTCCTTGAGGAAAAAGTCGGTGCTGATGCAGTCAGTCAGGGCGATACCCAGGCGGCCACGGTATTCGCGCACCCAGTTTTCCAGCGCAGCGTTCTGGCTTTCGCGCAGCCGCCCCAGTTGCTGGTGCACCATCAGCCATTGGTGGGCCATGGTGCCGATCAGCGGCAGGTCGAATTCGTAGGCCAGGTGCGCGTTACTGGTGCCGACGAACTGACCGGGGAAGTCGCGGCGCATGATATCGACCACCTCGCGCTGGGCCTTGAATGACAGGCGCCGCCGGGTAGAAAAGTCGGACACACGCAGGTCGGCCAGCTCTTCGCGGCTGAGGTTTTTCTCCAACCAGTCGAACTTCTGGTAGAGCTTGCGGGTGACGTCTTCCAGGGTCACATCGGGGTATTTGTCGCGGTTGCGCAGCTCACTGACCAGGGCCAAGACCGGCTGTTCGAACATGATGCAGTGCAGCATCGGGCCAACCACGCGGATGTTAAGTTGGCCGTCGATTTCGCTGACGTGAATGTAACGCAGGTTGAAGCGGAACAGGCCGAGGAAACGCTCGTAATCCGGGGTGAGGTATTCGCGAAAGCGCGGGTTGAACAGAAAGCGCAGTTCACCTTCACGCATGTGCAGCCCGGCCATTTTCTCAATCTCGGCGCGCAGTTCGGGGATCAAGTGGCCGAGTTTCTCCTTGGAGCGGACGATGAAGTTGTATTCCACATCGACATTCGGGTGTTGGTGCAACACGGCTTGCATCATGGTGAAGGTGTAGTAATCGGTGTCGAGCAAACCCTGGATAACGGGCGTTTCGTAGTCGTAGGCACTTTCCATGGTGTCTCTCCTTAACGCGCGGCCATCGCGGCCAGTTCTTCGCGGGTGCTGCTGATGACGGCACCAGCCTTGAGCAACTCATTGACCGCCTGCACACCCCCCTCCTCCGTGATACCTCGGCATGCCGGCAAATGCAGGATCACCTCCAGGCCGGCCTTGAGCAATTGCGACGCGGTGGTCTTGACGCAGTAGTCCAGGGCCAGGCCGCCGACGATCACGCGGGTCACGCCTTGGGCTTTCAGGTACTCGATCACGCCGGTGGACAGTTTGTCGTGCAGGTCGTGGTAACAGGCGCCGTAGGGGTGCAGGTCGGGTTCAACACCTTTCCAGATGAAGTAGTCATAGTCATAGGGCGTAGGCAACGCGTCCAGCAAGGTGAAGCCCTCGGTGCCCGGTACGCAATGGCTCACCCAGGTCACATCGGCATGGGCCAGGCCGGTGGGTTGCAACATCTCGCTGTGCTGCGACACCACCCAGGGCGCATGCGGGGTGTGGGCATCCTTGCTGCCGACGCGATGGCCGGCCAGGCTGGCCATGTAGTTGAGCTCGGCACCGATCTGGTCGCCGCCGGCCACCGGCAATTCGTTGGGGCACAGTGGCGTGAAGCTCTTCTGGGCGTCGACATCGAATGAAGCAATGGCAGTTTTCGCGAGGGTCATGGCGGTTCTCCTGTGGCCTGGAAACAAAAGTACACGTCATGTACTTTCATTGCAAGAAACATTTGGTTATCTACGCTTGAGCCAGTACATGACATATCTGCTCGATTCGTTAGACTGTGCCCCACAGCTGTCTAGAAGGACGTCAACATGCCCCTTAGCCCCTACCTGCACACGGTCGACCTGTGCGTACTGTTTTACTGCCGCGCCGCTGGCGAACTGAAACTGTTGCTGAACAAGCGCGAGGCCGAGCCGTTCGCCGGGCATTGGGCGCTACCGGGTGTGGTGGTGAATGGCGATGTGCAAGATCTGAGCCTCCAGGCTGCGGTGGAGCGTTTGCGTGCAAGTGACAAGGTCGGGCTGAGCCTGGCCTGGAGCGAGCAAGTGGGTACGGTGGGCGATGCATTTCGCGACCCGCGCTGCTGGTCGTCGTCCACCTATTACCTGGCGATCGTGAGCGATGAGACGCAGTTGGGTGAGCACCAAGACTGGTTTTCACTGAAGGCAGTGGCCGATGGCAGCATCAAGCTGCCCTTCGATCACAACAGCATCGTGGCCGCCGTGCAGGAACGCTTGTTCTCCAAGTCGCTGTACAGCAGCTTGCCGCTGATGTTCCTGGGCAATGAGTTCAGCGCGCCGGAAGCGACCACGATTTTTTCCCTGGTGCTGGCGCGGCCGGTGTTGAAGACCAGTATTCGTCAGCGCTTGCTGAAGCTGACTGAGGCGGGGTATTTGCGCGAGACGGGGCGTAAAAAGCAAGGTGAAGGCGGCAGGCCCCAGGCAACGGTGGAAAACCTGAAGCCCGGGGATATTTATTTCTTCGACCGCAGTTTTGCCGAGTAAAACACTCGCTGCCGGAGTTCAATTCATCCAGTTGCCGCCGTCGACGTTGTAGGTCTGGGCCACCACATAGTCGGCCTCTTTGGAAGCCAGGAAGATTGCCATACCCGTCAAGTCTTCCGCCGTGCCCATGCGCCCAAACGGCACCTCCGCCCCTACGCGCTGCTTCTTCTCGCCCGGTGCCAGGCCCTCGTGCTTGGCAAACAATGCATCCACGCCATCCCAATGCTCCCCATCCACTACACCGGGTGCGATGGCGTTGACGTTGATCCCCTGCTTGATCAGGTTCAACCCCGCCGATTGCGTCAGGCTGATCACCGCCGCCTTGGTCGCGCAATAGATCGCCACCAACGGCTCACCCCGGCGCCCGGCCTGGCTGGCCATGTTGATGATCTTGCCGCCGTGGCCCTGCCTGATCATCTGCCGCGCCGCAGCCTGCAGGGTGAACAGCGTGCCGGCGACGTTGATCGAGAACAGCCGATCGTAACTGTCGCGGGTGATGTCGACGATGGGCGCCAGGTCGAACAATGCGGCGTTGTTGATGAGGATATCGAGCTTGCCAGCCTGGGCGACCACCGCGGTAATTGCGCCGTCGATGGACACCTGATCGGTGACGTCCATGGCGACGGCATAGGCCTGTGGGCCCAATTCAGCGGCGGTGGCCTGGGCCCGTTGCAGGTCGATGTCGGCGATGGCCACGGTGGCGCCTTCGGCGATGTAGGCCTGGGCAAAGGCGCGGCCGATACCACGCGCCGAACCGGTGATCAGTGCGCTCTTGCCTTCAAGTCGTTTCATGGAAAAGTCCTGTTGAAGTTATTTCGGGTAGCCGGCGCGTTTCATTTCGCGCTCGGTGGTGGACTGGGCGTCCAGCAAGGCCTGGTCAACCGACATACCGCCAGTCAACGCCGCCGAAAACAGCTTGCCGACCGAGGTGCCAATCGCCTGGAACTCGGGAATGGTCACGTACTGGATGCCCACGTACGGCACTGGCTTGGCCGAAGGATGCGCGGGGTCGGCGTGCTTCATCATCTCCAGGGTCACCTGGGCGAACGGTGCGGCCTTCAAGTACGCCTCGCTGTAGGTAGACTGGCGAGTGCCTGGCGGTACGTTGGTGATGCCTTCTTTGTCGGCGACCAACTGGATGTAGTCCTTGGATGTCGCCCAACTGATGAACGCCTTGGCGGCGTCCTTGTGCTTGGAGGTGGCCGGAATCGCCAGGGACCAGGCGTACAACCAGGACGAGCCTTTGTCGGTGACTTCGGTAGGCGCGGCGGCGAAACCAACGCTGTCGGCGACCTTGCTCTGGCGCTTGTCGGTGGTGAAGGAGCCGGCGACGCTGGCATCGACCCAGATCGCGCATTTGCCGCTGTTGAACAGTGCCAGGGTTTCGTTGAAACCATTGCTGGAAACGCCCGGCGGGCCATATTGCTTGAGGGTGTTGACGTAGAAGTTGGCGGCCGCCGTCCACTCGGGACTGGTCAGCTCGGGCTTCCACTGCTCGTCGAACCAACGTGCGCCAAAGGCGTTGGCCATGGTGCTCAGCAAGGCGATATTTTCACCCCAGCCGGCCTTGCCGCGCAGGCACATGCCGTATTGGCCTTTGTCCTTGGCGGTGAGCTTGGCGGCGAACTCGCCGAGCTGGCTCCAGGTAGGATGCGCGGGCATGCTCAACCCGGCCTGCTTGAACAGGTCGGTGCGGTAGTAGGTGACGGTGCTTTCGCCGTAGAACGGCAAGGCGTACAGGGTGTTGTTGACCGACAGGCCCTGGCGCACCGAAGGGAAGATGTCGTCGGCGTCGTAGTCGGGCGGCAGTTGAGTCAAGGGTTCCAGCCAGTGCTTGGCGCCCCACAATGGGGTTTCGTAGGTGCCGATGGTCAGCACATCGAACTGCCCGCCCTGGGTGGCGATATCGGTGGTAAGGCGCTGGCGCAGCACGTTTTCTTCCAGTACCACCCAGTTGAGCTTGATGTCCGGGTGCTGCTCTTCGAACACCTTGGACAGGCGCTGCATGCGGATCATGTCGCTGTTGTTGACCGTGGCGATGGTCACGGTGTCGGCGGCGTGGCTGGGTATGGCCAGCGCCAGGCCGGAAAGCAGGAACAACGCTTGCGGGAGCTTGGACATAGCGGTTTCTACCTGTTGTTTTTGTTGTTGAGGGCCGATTACAGCAGCTTGACCAAGCCCCCACAAACGCGTGGAGGATGAGCGAGTGGTACTTTTTTAACCTTGGCGCGAAGGTTAAAAAAGTATCAGTGCCAGGCAAAACCAGGGGTAGCGCGCCCCTGTCCGAGGCGCGTATTTTGGAGCGATTCCAAGCATCATAAGAATCCCCGCCATGCCCATCAGCCGCGCCAAGCTGTTCGAGCACCGCCCCGCCGAACTCGAAGTGATCCTGCCCGAGCCAGAGCATTGCTTTCGCTGGTTTGAACACGACTACCCCTATGACCTGGCGCGCTGGAACCACCACCCCGAATTTGAAATCCACCTGATCCGTCAAGGCAGCGGCAAACTGGTAGCGGGCGACTACATCGGTGCGTTCAGTGCCGGGCATGTGGCCCTCATCGGCCCTGACCTGCCCCACGACTGGATCGGCGAACTGGCGCCCGGCGATTACCTGACCGGCCGCGATGTGGTACTGCAATTCGACGGCGCCGCCCTCCTCGCCCTGCGCACAACCCTGCCAGAACTCGGTGACCTGCAACCGCTGTTCGAGCATGCCCGCCGCGGGCTGGAATTCACTGGCGACACCGCGTTGCAGGCTGCGCGCTTGATGGAAGCCATCGGCACCGCCCACGGCCTGCAACGCTTGATCCTGTTCCTGCAACTGCTCGATACCCTGAAGAACGCCCCGACGCAACAGGTCAAGGCCCTGGCCAGCCCCTGCTATGCGCCGACGCTGGATGCACGCAGCGCCGAACGCATCAACCAGGCGTTCGATTATCTGATGCGCGAGTTGACCGGCGATGTGCGCCTGTCGGTAATCGCACAGCAACTGGAGATGAGCGAGCCGGGCTTCTCACGTTTCTTCAAGCGCAACACCGGCCACGGGTTCATCGACCTGATGCGCAAGTTCCGTGTCCAGCGCGCCTGCCGGCTGCTGTTGCAAAGCGACATGTCGGTGGCGGACATCTGCTTTGAAGTGGGCTACGCCAACCTGTCCAATTTCAACCGGCACTTTCGCATCGAGATGCACCAGACGCCGAGCGATTATCGACGGGAAACCGCGATGCATCTGTTCCAGTGCATTGAGAAAATGACACCCAGTCAATTCTGACCAAAAGGTCGACTAAATCGCATTTTTTTCAGTTTGATCAAGCCATTGAGCAAACTTGGTACAGCCTGTGCAAACGTTTGCGGTACGAACTTGCCTGCCAAGTTCATCCTTACCCGAAGCATCGGGTTCAAACCGCGTACGAATAGGGATTTTCAATGCACTCCACCTCAAGGCGTCCTGCCCTCTTTGGTGTTTCCTTGCTACTGTCCGCCGTTACGGGAGTACTCAGCGCCCCCATTTTGGCGCAGGCCAAACCCGTCGATGACTCAGCACAGGGCGAAACCCTCAGCCCTGAAGCCAGCCCGGCGAAAAAAGGCGTGTACCTGTCGGACTGGTTCAACCAGGACCTGACATTGATCGGCAGCAAAGACATCAGCTTCGGCCCCAAGCCGCAGGATGACATCTACCTGGAATACGAGTACTTCGGCCGCAAGGGGCCCTTCGAGTTGTACGGCTATATCGACGTGCCGAAGATCCTCACCATCGGTAACAGTAATGACAAAGGCGTGTGGGACCATGGTTCGCCGGTGTTCATGGAACACGAACCCCGTATCTCCATCGACTACCTGGCCGGCCGCAGCCTGGCGATCGGGCCATTCAAAGAATGGTACGTGGCGTTCGACTGGATCTACGACCACGGCAGCCGCAAGGAAAACCGCGCCAACACCCTGTACAGCGGCCTCGGCACCGACATCGACACCCATTCGCGGGTGAACCTGTCGGCCAATTTCTACGGGCGCTACCAGTGGGAAAACTACGGCGCCAGCAATGAATATTCATGGGACGGCTACCGCGCGCAAATGAAGTACATCGTGCCCATCGGCAAGTTTGATAACGGCGCCTCGCTGACCTACATCGGCTTTACCAACTACGATTTCGGCTCCGACCTGCACAAGGACAACCCGGCGCGAACCGCCAACTCCCTGGTGGCGACCAACGTGCTGCTGTACTCGTTTACCCACCTGCGCTTCACCCTGGTCGGCCGTTACTTCCATAACGGCGGCAACTGGGAAGACGGCAGTGAGTTGAATTTCGGCGAAGGCAACTTCCGCGCCCGTTCCGACGGCTGGGGTTACTACGCCGGCGTGGGCTACCAATTCTGATAAAGGAGCTTTAGATGAAAGCGTTTACACGTCTCTCAATAGCCATCGGCCTGGCCATGCTGCCCCACGTGGTACTGGCTGATACAACTGCGCCGATCAAACCCAAGGTCATGCTGATCACCATGTTCGCCCCCGAGGCGCAAACCTGGATCGATCGCCTGGAACTCAAGCAGGAAGTGCGCGTGCCAGGACTGTCCGCCGAATACCCGGTGATCCGCTGCAACACTCAGGACGTGTGCCTGTTGGTCACCGGCATGGGCCAGACCAACGCTGCCGCGTCCACGCTGGCCTTGGCGTTGTCGCCCAAATTCGACCTGCGCAAGAGCTACTTCCTGATCGCGGGGATCGCCGGCATCAGCCCCAAGCACGGCACCATCGGCACCGCCGCCTGGGCCCACTACCTGGTGGAGTTCGGCACCCAGTGGGAGCTGGATTCGCGGGACGCGCCCAAGGATTGGCCGACGGGCTACATCGGCATCAACACCAAAGGTCCCAACGAGAAACCCCCGTTGGATTACAAGACCGAAGTGTTCGAGCTGAACCCCAAGTTGCAGGCCAAGGCATTCGCCTTGTCGCAGAACGTCGAACTCACTGAAAGCAAGGAATCCGCCGCCTGGCGCAAACACTATCCCGCCGCGCCGGCCAACCAGCCGCCGCAAGTCACCCGCTGCGACACCCTGGCGGGCAACACCTGGTTTTCCGGTACGCGCCTGAGCGAACGCGCCGAAGTCTGGACCAAGCTGCTGACCGACAACAAAGGCGAATACTGCACCACCCAGCAGGAAGACAATTCCACCTATGAAGCACTGCTGCGCGCCAGCCGCGAAGGTCTGGTGGATATCCAGCGCCTGGCGGTGGTACGTGCAGGCTCGGACTTCGACCGTCCGTACCCTGGCTACAGCGAAGTGGACAACCTGCTGAAGTACGCGGATCAGGGCGGTTTTGTGCCAGCGCTGGAGAACCTGTACCGCACGGGCAACCCGTTGGTACAGGCAATCCTCAAGAACTGGTCAGCCTGGGAAAAGGGCGTTCCGTAGGCATGACCGACAGGATTAAGGCAGGAGGATGATTTTGTCTGCGCTGCCTTGATTCACCGCCTCATAGCACTGCACCCCATCGGCCAGCGCCACTTCACGCAGGCCGGTGGGCAGCGGCAGCAAGCCGTCATCAAAGAAACGTCCGAACTGCTCCAGCATCACCGCGCATTGCTCGCAGGTGTAGAGCAACGAATTGATCCCCACTACCGAGCCACCTTTGCGATACAAGGCCAGGGCGGGTAACTGTACATAGCCATCCCCCGGCGCAGCGATGATGGCGATGCGTCCGAACGGTGCCAACGCGGAAACGGCCGCCGGTAGCCAGAAACCGGTGGTGTCGAAGATCACATCGGCACCGCCCTTGAACACCCCATTGACCTGCACAGCGAGGTCTTCGGGTTTACCCAAGGTCATCGCGTCGAAACCTTGCGCCTGCAATACCTCGACCTGCTCCGGCCGGCGCACAGCGGCCAGTACCTGTGCGCCACGGATTTTCGCCAGGGCCAGGGTTGCGCTGCCCACGGCGCCATTGGCCCCCATCACCAATAAGCGCGTGCCCTTGGTCACGCCACTGCGTTCCAGCGCATCCCAGGCGGTGGTGTACGGCACACCGAGGCTGGCGGCCTGGGCAAAACTCAGATGGCTGGGCTTAGGCGCCACGCCCTTGGCCGACACGGTGAGGTATTGGGCGTGGGAACCGTCGGCCAAAAAGCCCAGGTCGCGGCCGGTGCCCCAGACTTCCTGGCCTACCAGGTCCTGCGGCCCCTCCACCACCACCCCGGCAAAATCGCGGCCGGGAATGCGCGGCAATGTGGTGTAGGGAAAGCGGCCGAGCACGTTTTTGACGTCGCTGGGGTTAAGACCGGCGGCCTTGATCTGCACCAGCACTTCACCGGCAGCCGGCACCGGGGTGGCGACGTCAACGAAGTGGAGGGCGGCGAGGTCACCGGTGGCGGAAAATTGCAGTGCGTTCATGGCCAATATCCATCGAAGTGAAAAAAGAGATCAGGAGAACCAGGCGGCTATCAGCTGCCGGCCCATGGGCCAGAGCTTTTCGCCCAGCAACATGCCCATCAGGCCCACCAGGGCGATGGCCGGCGGTGCGGGTGAACGAAAATCCAAGGCGCCGTAGATCACGCCGACAAACAAACCGATGGCGAGGGAAATCAGGTAGTTCATGAGGACCGTGCCTTAGAGGTGAATGCGCTCAGTGTAGAGAGCACCTTCCTGAAGCATCGGCCAAGTGCTTCAGGATTTCGGCCAAACCCTCAGTCGACGTAGTGCGAAGGCGCCACACCGAGTTCGCGGCGGAACATGTCGCTGAAACTGCTGGGGGAGTAACCGAGGGAGCGCGCGATGGCACTGACAGACTGGCCTTGGATCAACTCCGCCACTGCGGTGGCCAATTGCACCTGGCGGCGCCATTCGGCGAAGCCCATGCCCAAATTGTTCTGGAACAGTCGCGACAAGGTGCGCACGCTGGCACCGGCGGTTTCGGCATGATGTTCGAAAGCAACCTCCAGGGAGGGCGCAGCCATGATGGCCTGGCACGCAGTGATCAGCCGTCGGTCAGCGCCCACCGGCATGGCGATGCGGATCTGCGAACGCCGCGCCCGCTGCAACTCCAGCAAGGCCAGGCTGACCACGGCGTCGTAATACGCCGCCTCGCCGCTATCGCCCTCCTCCACCAGCGTGACGATCAACTCACGCAGCAACCCACCGACTTCGATCACCTGCACCTGGCTGTCCAACGTGGCCGCCAGTGCCGGGCGCAGGTAGATGTTGCGCATCTGCAAATCCGACACCACACGAATCCCATGCGCCACCCCGGGCGGCAGCCAAACGGCGCGTTGTGGCGGCACCACCAGGGCTTCGCGCGGTGTCTCGACCCACATCACGCCGCTCATGGCATAGAGCAATTGGCCCCAGTCATGGCTATGGGGTTCAACGTACAGCCCACGCGGATAAGTGCGCGCCAGGGGCTGCACGGGGACGGCGTGATCACTGAGGTCGGGCGGCGCAGCCAGGGCCATGGAGTGCACATCAAGCAAGGGTGAGCCGCCATGGTAATGACCACCGCCCGACAATCCGAGTGAATTTTTGCGACCCGCGGGGATCATTGGCTTATACCGGCGCAGCTCGGAAGCGCGCGCCACCCGCTTGATCAAGGAGAGAGACAATGGATTCAACACAATCGGTCAACGGCAAGGCACAGATCGACTACACCCAGGACACCCTGTTCGGGCCGATTACCCGGCATGTCGAATGCCAAGTGAGCGTGCAACATCAACCTGGCTGGACGGTACTCAACGTGTTCCAACCGTTGCCGGACGATCTACGTGATGCGCAAACGGTGGTGTTGGCGCTGGAGGGGCGTCGCACGAGCGGGGTTGTAAAGCATCGTCGAAACCTGGCGGACCATAGCTTGCGGCTCGAACTCGAGCGGCAATAGGAGCCGGCAGGCCGGCTCCCGCAAACATGTCAGCTTTTGGCGGACTTGGCGCACTCGCAGCCGGTTGCCGCCGCACACGGCTCACCATGGGCATGGTGCTCCGCACAGCCCTGACAGCAATAGCCCTTGCCGTCCTTCATTACCGCGTCAGCTCCCAGCACACACTTGCAGTGTGGGCAGGCACAGGTTTTATCTGGCATGGTCAGACTCCTTTTTCATGGTCGTCCCGGTGCGGCGGGCGCCGGCACCTTAATCAGTGACTGCGGCCCGCCGGCGATGGTTCAAACCGTCAGTCGGTGCGGGTATTGCTGCGGTACATGAACACCAGGGCCAGGGCGAGGCACACCATCGCCACGATCCGCGCCCCCGACAACTCAATCGCCGGGTTGCCCAGCCAGCCAAAGTTGTCGATCAGCATGCCCATGCCCAATTGCCCGACGATCACCGCCACCGTCGCAACCGCCGTGCCGACGACAGGCACTGCGCCGACCATGACCATCATGTACACCACGCCGAACAAGGCCCCCGTGAGTTGCCATTTCGGCACCTCCAGCAAGCTCACCGCCTGGGCAGGCTCAAAGAACAGAATCAACAACGCGGTGACAATCGCCCCGACCACAAAGGTCACCAGGCTGCCGCGCAACACACCCACCGTCTGGCCCAAGCGACCATTGATGGCGGCTTGCACACTCAACACCGCACCTGCGGCGACCACAACAACCAGTAACAGAATCAGATTCATCGCCTTAACCTCGTGCAATCAGAACAAGTGCCACCACAATCAAGGTCAAGGCGATCCAGCGTTCGCCATTGACCCGCTTGCGCGCCGTGCCGAACCAGCCGAAATGGTCGATCAGCACGCTCTTGCCAACTTGACCCGAGAGAATCGCGATCATGGTCATCGCGATGCCGATATGGGGCGTGGCCAGGGTCAGCACCACCACATAGATCGGCCCTAGGAAACCGCCGATCAACTGCCAACGTGGCAGCTCGGAGAGTGCCGGGCCTTTTTGCGGGCCGCTGAACAACAGCAGCAGAAACAGGATGGCCGAGCCCACGCCAAAGATGCTCAATGTCGCCCACAAATGCCCGACCTGCACACCCAATGGCCCGAGCAGGCCGGCTTCAATCGACAATCCCATGCCAGCCAGTATCACCAGCGGCAAAAGCAGTAGCCGCAGGACATTTTTTTTCGGCTTGGCGTGCGCCACACCCTCAATGGAACTCGCTTGCATACATCACCTGCACATCAACAAAGGATTGGATGGCGCGCATTATCCGGTGGCAGTCCTATGCGATAAATGGGAGCATGCCTACAACACCTTTGCGCAAAACGCACAGCCTGGAGACACCATGCAAGGCTTGAATGAACTGAGCTTCAAGGCACTGCGCCTGTTCGTCGCCGTGCTGGACTTAGGCAGCTTTTCCGAAGTGGCGCGCCGTGAGGGCCTGGCGCCCTCCTCCATTTCCCGGCAGATCCAGCTGATGGAACAGGCCCTCGGCCAGCAGTTACTCTACCGTCACACCCGCGCAGTCAGCCCTACCGAAGCCGGACGCCTGCTCGGGCGACATGCCCGCTTGATGCTGGAACAACTGGAAGCCGCCGGCCAGGCGCTGCAGGAACAGGAAAGCGAGCCCAGCGGCCTGGTGCGCATCAATGCGCCGATGGTGTTCGGGCAGCGCCATCTCTCCCCTTGGCTGGGCGAGTTGTGCCGGCGTTATCCAAAACTGCAATTGGATATCCAGCAAACCGACACCTACGTCGACCCGCTGCAAGACGGCACCGACCTGCTCTTTCGCATCGGTGTGCTCAACGACTCCAGCATGCAGGCACGCATCTTCGCTCCCCAACGCTTTCGCATCGCCGCCAGCCCTGCCTACCTGATCCGACATGGCACCCCCAAACATCCTGACGAACTGATCAACCACCAGTGCCTGGCCTACAAAGGCATCACCGGCCAGCAACGCTGGTTCTTCCGCAAGGGCCAGGGCGACTGGGCACCTTATAGCGTCAAGGGCCCGATCACCGGCAACCATGCCGACACCCTCACCCACGCCGCCGAACAAGGGTTGGGACTGGTGGTGTTTCCTTCCTGGTTGATCGGCGACAGTTTGCGCGCGGGCACTTTGCAGGCGGTGCTGACGGAGTACGAAGTGGCGACAACATTGGAGCCACAGCAGATTGCAGCCCTGTGGCCGGGGAGCCGACGGTTGTCGCTGAAGGTGCGGACGGTGATTGATTACTTTGTAGAGTGCTTTGGCGGGGTGCCTTATTGGGATCGGTGAGCTTTGTTGCGTCTATCCAAACACCCATTGCCCAATCAGCCAGGCATTCGCCCCACTGATCAGCGCAAACAGAAACCACGCCAGCAAGCGTGTCGGCAGCCGATTCACGAACGGCCCCATCAGCTGTTTGTCGCCGGTCATGCGAATCAACGGATACAGCGCAAACGGCAACTGCAGGCTGAGCACCACCTGGCTGAGGATCAGCAATTTGCCAATGGCATCGTCGCCCATCAGCCATACCCCCAGGAACGCGGGGATCAACGCCAGCCCACGGGTGATCAAACGCCGTTGCCAGCAAGGAATACGCAGGTTGAGGTAGCCCTCCATGATCACCTGCCCGGCGATGGTGCCGGTAAAGGTGGAACTCTGCCCAGAGGCCAGCAAGGCAATGCCAAACAGGATGCTGGCGAAGGCACCGCCGACCAATGGATCAAGCAGGTGATAGGCATCCTGGATCTCGACCACGTCGGTGTGGCCGGTCTTGTGGAAGGCTGCGGCGGCGAGCACCAGAATCGCGGCGTTGACCAACAAGGCCAGGGCCAACGAGCCAATGGTGTCGATACGCGCCAACTTGACCGCGTCCTGTTTGCTGGCCAGATCCTTGCCAATCAGGCGAGTTTGCACAATGGAGCTGTGCAGGTAGAGGTTATGCGGCATCACCGTGGCACCGAGGATGCCGATGGCCAGGTACAGCGGTGCAGCATCGCTGATGGCCGACAGTGACGGAGTAAAACCGCTGAACACGTCAGGCCAGTACGGTTTGATCAATACCAGTTCGATGAAGAAACACACGCCGATCGTCGCTACCAGTGCCAGCATGATCGCTTCCAGACGACGGAAACCCCGGTTCTGCAGGGCCAGGATCAGCAGCGTGTCGAAGGCAGTAATGACAATGCCGGTGGTCAGCGACACCCCCAGCAGCAAGTGGAATGCCAGGGCACAGCCCAGCACTTCGGCAAGGTCGGTGGCGACGATGGAGATTTCCGCCAACACCCACTGGGTGCGTGCAGACCGCCTGCTGTAGCGCTCGCGGCATAGCTGCGCCAGGTCCTTGCCGGTGGCGATGCCCAGCCGCGAGCACAGGCACTGCACCGCCATCCCCGCCAGGCTGGCCAGCAGCACCACGAACAACAGGTTATAACCGTAGCGTGAGCCCGCCTCGATGGCCGTGGCCCAGTTGCCGGGGTCCATGTAGCCAATAGAGATCAGCAGGCCTGGGCCGGCGAACATCAGCGCGCGCTTGAAAAACGAAGCCTTGGGATCAACGGCAACGGAACCGGCCACTTCCGGCGGGCAAAATGGGGCAGTAGCGATTTTTGGCAGGCTGAATTTCACGCGGTATCCCAGGCAAACACTCTCGATAGAGGCGCAGCTTATCAGTCGGACGCGACGGTGCGCATCACCGTGTCCCGCGGCAGGTCGAACGCTTCGACCACTTGCACCACCAGGTCCATCTCCTGGTTCAGCGCTTCACGCTCCATGCGCTGGCGAATCACGCCGACCACCAGCACCGCCAGCGTGGTGATCGAATACGCCGGGCCGGAAAACGCGCGCACGCCGCTGACCAATAGCATCGCCGCCGCCACCGCCTGCCCCACCACCGGAATCGCCGTGGCCGCACCGCGACGCAGGATAAACCCGGTCAGCCCGGCCAGCGCCGTACCGCTCAACGCGGTGGTGGCCGACCGGCCTACGTCAAAACGACTGAACAGCCCCTGCTCCTTTTGCGCGGCGGCCTTGAGTTCGGCGTCGAATACCTGCCGATCCGCGCTGCTGAGCTTGTCTTTGTACTGTTCGATGAGTTTTTCGGCGACCTCGGTTTCAAGATCGGCCAGCGCGACACTATCAAGAGGCTCATCGAACTTGATCCCCAGCCGCTGCACCACATCTTCAGCGATCTGGCGGTAACTCACGCCATGGCCTCGGGCCAGGTTCATAAAGGTATCGCCGCCCATGCGCTGCAACTCAATGGCCAGCTTGAGCGGCTCGCGCGCAGTGGCGTCTATGGATGCACTGCGTTTTTGCGCCATCAGTTCGGCGAGGAATTTCAACTCTTCAGGTCGCGCCTGTACCAACGCCGGGAACAACTCCGCGTCCTCTTCGGCAAAACGCACTTCAGCGCTGCGCTGGTCGGAGCGGATCATGCCGCGTCGCTCGTGCAGCAGGTCGGTGTACTGCACCACCGTCTGCAACTGCGGCCAATAGGCGGCGTGATCGAAGGTCGCCAGGTGCACGTTGGTGACCTTGGCCTTGAGCGCCGGCGTCACCGGGATCGCATAGCGACCGATGCAACGCTCAGTATCCGGTTTCAGCGCCAGCGCCCAGTCTTTGCTGGAGTGGCAGTTGATCACACGCCCGTTGAGCGGCGCTGATACATCATCCCACGGGCTCGACGTACAGATTGCCCCGCCCATCAACAGCAGATTGTCCAATGGCAGTTCGCGGGCGGTGTCGGGGCTGGCGAGCAGGCTCTTGACCAGAATGCGTGCGCCAAGGGAATGGCCGATCAGGTTGATACGCCGGACTGCCAGGGACTCGCTGTGCAGGTAGTGAGCCAGTTCCGGCAGCAGGCTCCTGGCGACCTCGTCCACACGGGCCTCGACGCTTTTGTAGTGGTCGAGGAAATACGCAATCGCCTTGCCCAACCCGACAGTCGCCGCGCCCAGGCTGCCGCCGCCGAGCATCGCGCCGATCACATCCTTGAACGGTGCAAACAGGTTCTCCAGGAAATGCCCCGCCGGCCAGAACAACATCAGGTTGGTGGAGCCTTCGATACCCGCCAACTGTGCCTTGAAGCTGCCCAGTTGTTGCCGGTTGAAGAACGCCGAATAGCCGTGGACATAGAGATTAAGCACATCGCCCTGAGGCTCACCGCACATCAGGAACGTGGGCTTGCGGGTGCGGTGCATTTCATCCCACTGGTGTTGCATGGGCCGGTGACTCCGGGTGACAAGGGACGGCGATAGTAACAAAGGCCACGGCTCAACGTCGTACCGCTGGGGGAAAAGGCACCACGTTGGCCCCCCCTTTCTTTCAGAAGATGGAAGCAGCCTTGGACTTGGCCAGGTAACGCGCCGGTGAATCGCCCAGGTTACGGCGAAACACCGAGGTGAACGCGCTGGAGCTGCTGAACCCCAACTCGAACGCCACATCGGTAATGGACGAGCCATGACTGAGCCGCGCCGTCGCTTCCAACAGGCACACCTGCTGGCGCCATGACACAAAGGTCATGCCGGTGCATTCACGGAAGTTACGGGTAAAGGTGCGCCGGCTCATGCTCGACCAGTCGGCCATCTCGCAGATGGAAATTTTCTGCGTCGGTGCCTCAAGGAAACGCTGACAAGAACGGGCCAGCCGCGCTTCGGAGGGCAATGGCGCACTGAGGGGCAACTCGGGCATGGCGCCGATTTCATCGATCAGCAGGGTCAGCACACACCGATCGCGCACGCTCGGCGACGCCGATGGCCCAATCGCCAGCGCCGCCTCCAATAGATGGCGCAACAGCGGCGAGACACCAAACACCTGGCAATAGTCCTGCAACCCGGCGCGTTGGGCCGCGTCGTCATTCAGGTAGGTATTGAGCATCACCACGTCGCCGCGCATGTGCATCTCATGGGATATCCCGCCCGGCACCCAAATGGCGCGCTGCGGCGGCACGACCCAATTGCCGAGGTCAGTGAACATTTTCAACGCGCCGGTGGACGCATAGGCGAACTGCCCGCGCCGGTGGGTATGCCGTGGAAACACCGTACCGGACGGGTACTCGCGCAGCGTCACCACCGCTTCGGGGCTATCGGGTTCATAAGGAGAAAAACTGAAGGTCGGTGGCATGGCCCAATTTTGTCAAAGTATGACCTGACATAGCAAGCGGGCCATCACTCTGCCACCTAGAATCGTCGCTCCCCAAGTTGGGTTCATATCGAAGGGATATTCGGAAAATGAGTGGCAAAAACTACTTGGACGTAAGCGTAGACGGCGCCGTTTTGATGGTGGGTCTCAACCGCCCGCAGAAGCGAAACGCGATGTCTCTGGAAGTGATGCACGAACTGCGCGATACCTTCACCAACATACCCGACGGCATTGGTGCCGCCGTGCTCTACAGCACCAGCCAGCATTTCTGCACGGGGTTGGACCTGTCGGAAATCCGCGACCAATCGGTCATCGATAACGTCCAGGCCTTCCGCGAATGGCACAAGACCTTCGAACTGATCCAGTTTGGCAAGGTGCCCGTGGTAGCCGCCATTACCGGTGCCGCCATCGGTGGCGGCCTGGAAATCGCCACCGCCTGCAGCTTGCGCGTGGTGGATGACAGCGCCTTCTTCTCGCTGCCCGAAGCCATGCGTGGCCTGTATGTCGGCGTCGGCGCCTCGGTACGCTTCCCACGTATCGCCGGCATCGCCCTGATGACCGACATGATGCTCACTGGCCGCACGCTCTACGCCAAGGAAAGCTATGAACGCGGCGTGGCCCAGTACCTGGTGCCGGTCGGCCAGGCGTTACTCAAGGCCACCGAGTTGGCACACAAGATCGCCGGCAACCTGCCCATGACCAACTACGCGGTGACCCATGTGTTGCCACGCATTGTCGATCAGAGCCAGCAGGACGGCCTGATGACGGAAGCCTTGATCGCCGCCGTGGTGTCTTCCGACATCCGCACACAGGATCGCCTGGCCGACTTCCTGGATCGCAAGAAGGACAAGATCCAGACCGCGCCAGCGGTGTAACTCCCGGTCGTTAACGTTGCCGGGCACACCTCGGCAAACCATGGATGGCCGTCACAACTCACTATTAACCCGGTGAAACCATGTTTCAGCACAGCACTCAAGACGATCTTTATCGCAGCAATGACGCGACCGATGAACGATTGATCAAAATCGAACGCAGCTGGCATAAACGCGCACAGATCAAGCTCGATTCCCAACGCCCGGATATCCAGCTGGACCTGCAGGCGCCGGACTTTCTCGAGGCCCTGTTACCTTTCGCCCATGACCCGCATTACCAGGCTTACCCCCATGCCCTGAAGCTGCTGATCCTGTCGGCCGGCTGGGTGATCTACAACCAGAAAACCATCGCCATCGAAACCGAGATCATTTGCCCGTCCTGCATCGACCTGCTGCAGCTGGGCTCGCGCCTGAGCTCCGCCAGCGCCGCGACGATTTCTGAAACCCTGGCGGATGAGGCTTATCACACGCTGTTTTCGATCAACATGTGTGAGCTGGCGATCACCCAACGCGGCATGCGCATCAAATGGCCGGAGCTGGAACTGACCCGCCACCTGAGCCAGGCCCAGGCCACCTTGTCCGAGGCGGATTTCAAGATCTATCGCCTGGCCTTCTCGCTGGTCTCGGAGACATTCATCAGCGACTACCTGGCCGACCTCAGCAACGCGCCGGACATCCAGCCGGTGTTCCGCCATGTGGTAGCCCTGCACAAAAAAGACGAACTGGTGCACAAGCACATCTTTCCGCTGTTCGTGCAGCAGGTCGTCGGTGGCTTCACCGCGCAGCAAACCGCCTTGTTCACCCGCGGCATCGCCAACTCCATCCGGATCTTCCCGATGCGCGAGATTTCAGCGTGGCGAATCATCCTGCCGCAACTGCTCGAAGTATTCGGCGATCCATCGCTGCTGCTACCGACTCAATTTACCGAGACCGGCGAAGCGGACTACTCGGCCATGCCCGAGATCCTCAGCTCCATCGGCATACACCCCGAAGTGGTGCTGCCCGAGTTGCAGGTGATGAACGAACCGGTCACCACCGTTTGAAACCAGCGTGCTGCTGATCACTACAAATTCAATAGAGTAATTGTCATGTGTGGATACATTGGCGTCTTTGCCAAACAACCTCGTGCGTTCAACCCGAACATGTTCGATGCCGCCCTGCGTGCCATCCATCATCGCGGCCCGGACAGCTCCAGCCAATGGTTCGACCCCAAGGGCCAAGCGGCCTTTGGTTACGTACGCCTGGGCCTGGTCGGCCTGGGTAACGGCACCCAGCCTATCGTTGCCGACGAAGGCGACCTGGTGATGATGGTCAACGGCGAGTTCTATGACTATCAACGCATCCGCACCGAGCTGGAAGGCTACGGTTGCCGCTTCAAGACCTCGTCCGACAGCGAGATCGCCATGCACTTGTACCGCCGCCATGGCGTGCGTGGCCTCAAACAACTGCGCGGCGAGTTCACCATCCTGATATTCGATCGCTTGCGCAAAAAGCTGTTTGCCGTGCGCGACCGGGTGGGCGTCAAGCCGCTGTACTACACCGAACATGAAGGTGCCTGGTACTTCGCGTCCGAGATCAAAGCCTTGCTTGCAGCCGGCGTGCCGGCACAGTGGGACCACGAAGCCTACGCCAATCGCGGCTTTATCCTGCGCGACCGTACCGTGTTCAACAACATCCGCAGCGTGAAACCGGGTTGCTGGATTATCGCCGACGAAAGCGGCCTGCAGACCGAACAGTACTGGGACTGGGACTTCCCGGATGCCGAGGCGACCGAACAGCGCAGCGAAGCCGAGATGATCGAGTCCCTGCGCAACACCATCGAGGAGTCCGTACGCCTGCGCCTGCACGCCGATGTGCCGGTGGGCGTGTGCCTTAGCGGCGGCCTCGATTCGTCGGCCATGCTGGGCATCGCCACCGAGTTGACCGGCCAATCTTTGCAGGCGTTCCACTTGTCTTTCGAGGGCGAGCAAGCCTACGACGAACGCCAGTACGCCGAAGTGGCCGCCCGGCATAACCGTGCCCACCTCAACGTGCTGTCGGTGAACTCTTCCGACATGGCGGACAACTTCGAAAATGCCCTTTGGCACGCCGAAATGCCCTTCGCCAACGCTCACAGCGTGGCCAAGTACCTGCTGTGCAAATACGTGCAGAACCAGGGCATGCGCGCCGTACTGACCGGTGAAGGCGCCGACGAAGTCTTCGGCGGCTACCCGCATTATCGTCGCGACATGGTGCTGTACAACCATGAAAACCAGGACCCGTCGGCGATTGCCGAACTCAGCCGACGCCTGCACGCCAGTGAAGACCGCTACCTGCCTGGCGGCAAGAATGACGTGAAATGGGTACAGGACGAACTGGGCCACGGCGTGTCCTGGCTGCAAACTCAATCGGCGTTGTTCGGCCCCCTGGCGCAGCTGTACAGCGACGATTTCCGTGAGCGTTTCAGCCATACCGATGCCTATCGCGAGTTCTACGACCGTCTGAGCCCACGGGCACTCAACGGCTGGGAGCCGGTGAACCGCTCGTTGTACATGGTCGCCAAGTCCAGCCTGCCCAACGTGGTGCTCACCTCCCTGGGTGACCGCATGGAAATGGCCGGCAGCCTGGAAGGCCGCCCACCGCTGCTCGATCACCAAGTGATCGAGGCCGCGTGCCGCCTGCCGGTGAACATGAAAGTACGCGGCGCCACCGAAAAGTACGCCCTGCGCGAAGCCATGCGCCCTTACGTGCCCCAGGCTGTGCTGGATCGCAAGAAGCAGTACTTCCGCGCGCCACCGGCGTCCGAAAGCCCGCAATCGAAGCTGTATGAAATGATCAACGATGTGTTGAGCGGCCCGGCATTGAATAACGTGCCGTTCTTCGATCCGCGTAAAGTGCGCGCGTTGCTGGCAACCCTGCCAAGCTTGTCCACCGCCCAACGCGCCTCGGCAGACAACCTGCTGATGGAAATCGCCGGGCTGTGCCTGATGCAAAAACGCTTCGCCTTGAACTGACTTCCCGGCGGCACATCGCGATCGCGCTGTGCCGCCTGACCCAAGGAGGGTCCATGCTGAAAAAACATTTGTTTCTGGCCGTGCTCGTTACCCTGGTGTGGGGGGTCAACTTCCCGATCACCAAACTGGGCCTGCGCGCCATCGATCCGTTTGTACTCACGGGCATCCGCTTTGCCCTCGCCGCCCTGCCCCTGGTGTTCTTTATCAAACGCCCCGCCGTCAAGTTCAGCTACGTGGCCGCCTACGGCTTTATCTTCGGGCTGGGCATGTGGGGCGTGATCAACTACGGCATCCAGGTGGGCGTGAGTCCCGGTATTGCGTCGTTGATCATTCAGCTCAGCGTGTTCTTCACCATGGGCTGGGGCTTTGTGCTGTTCAAGGAGAAAATCCGTGGTGCGCAGATGATCGGCGCCGTGCTGGCCTTGATTGGCCTGGCCGGGATCATCTCCACTCAGGAAGGCAACCATGCGGTGCTGGGCGTCCTGCTGATCGTACTCAGTGCGGTGGCCTGGAGCGTAGGCAACGTGATCATCAAGAAATCCGGGGTCAAGGAGATCTTCTCGTTCATGGTCTGGGCCAGCCTGATCCCGCCGATCCCGCTGTTCCTCACCGCCTGGCTGATGCACGGCAGCGCGGCATTCGAAGGTTTGCAAAGCAGCCTCGACCTGACGGCGATCCTCTCGATCCTGTTCCAGGTCTACTTGGCCACGCACTTTGCCTACTGGGGCTGGAACTCGCTGCTCAAGCTGTACCCGGTGTCCACCGTGGCGCCGCTGTCGTTGCTGATTCCGGTGTTCGGTATCACCAGTTCGATGCTGATCCTCGACGAGCGCATTTCCACACCGAACCTGATCTCGATCGGGATCATCATTGTTGGCCTGGCGGTGGGCCTGTACCGCAGGCCAGTCAATCTCGCGCCCGTGGAACCGCAGCCGATTGCCCACATGGATAGATAGTCATGGCATGAATTCAGGATTTTGTTCGCGTATGGGCTGCGCGAGCACCTGCATGACTCGCCGGCGATAAAAGTCGCTCATCGCGTGCAAACCTCAGGCCACGGGGGCTGGGACGATGAGTTCCAGATCCCCGACGCCCTGGCCGGCGAGCAGCATTGCCTTGAGGTCAGGCGTTCGCGACCGCGTTCAGCAGGCAAAATTGTCGATCTTGACCTGACCATCGGGAAACGTCGCAATGATTTCCAGCTCGCCGCCCATCGCACGGATATAGTCGCGCAACGTGCTGATGTACATGTCGGTGCGCCGCTCCATCTTGGAGACGGCGGCCTGGTTGATATTCAATGCCTAGGCCAGACTTTGCTGGCTCAACTGCTGAGCTTTGCGCAGCTCATGCAGAGGCATTTCCTGCAGATGTTGCTGGACCAGCTGCTGCGCTTCAGCACGCGCCTGCGGCGTCATGCGAGCTTGAAGTTCAGCGAATTGCTTCGCCATGGGTACGGCCCTCTTTACGCAATGCTTCCAAATGCACGTCATACAGCTTTTCAGCCACAGGGACGTGCTCCTCATACCACCGGTGCCGAATTCATCCGTGTACTCAATGTTCCAACCCATGAAAATATTCCACCCAGGGAATATAAACTCAAGAGCCTAAAACTAGAAGATGAAGTGGCCTGGCTTCCACTCGCAGGGGTCGGCAAATTGTTTGTACATCCTTCAGCAACGACCCCAGTGCGCTCAGTCCCTTGTAAAAACGTTGCTCCATCACACGCATACGCGGCAAAAACACAATTATCGAAATGTAAAAGGCGCTCTAATACCCGTCTGTTGATTGGCTTTGAAGATCCTGGAGTTCCTAATGCCCCATGAAGGCAACCTGTTACAAGCAGCCGTGGTGTTCCTGCTCGCCGCCGTGTTGACCGTGCCCCTGGCCAAACGCCTGCAATTGGGCGCGGTGCTGGGCTATCTGTTCGCCGGCGTGATCATCGGCCCGTCGGTGCTGGGCCTGATCGGCAACCCGCAAAGCGTCGCGCAGTTCTCCGAGCTGGGCGTGGTCTTGCTGCTGTTCATCATCGGTCTGGAATTGTCGCCCAAGCGTTTATGGGTGATGCGCAAGGCCGTGTTCGGCGTAGGTCTGGCGCAGGTGCTGCTCACGGGTCTGGTGATGGGCGCGGTGGCGTTGTGGCTGTTCGGCCAGTCGTGGAACAGTGCGATCGTGCTCGGTCTGGGCCTGGCCTTGTCATCTACCGCGTTTGGCCTGCAAAGCCTGGCCGAGCGCAAGGAGCTGAACCAGCCGCATGGCCGCCTGGCCTTTGCGATTCTGCTGTTCCAGGACATCGCCGCGATCCCGCTGATCGCCATGGTGCCGTTGCTGGCCGGCAGCGATCACCCGACCACCGAAGCCCAGGGCCTGCAGCATGTGTTGCAGATTCTCGGCAGTATTGCGGTGGTGATCATCGGCGGACGCTACCTGTTGCGGCCAGTGTTTCGCGTCGTCGCCAAGACCGGCCTGCGCGAAGTGTCCACCGCCACCGCACTGTTGGTGGTAATCGGCACCGCCTGGTTGATGGAACTGGTGGGCGTGTCCATGGCCCTCGGCGCATTCCTCGCCGGCCTGCTGCTGGCGGACTCGGAATACCGCCACGAACTGGAATCCCAGATCGAACCGTTCAAGGGCCTGCTGCTGGGTCTGTTCTTCATCAGCGTGGGCATGGGCGCCAACCTCAGCCTGCTGCTCAGCTCACCGCTGGTGGTGATCGGCCTGACGCTGCTGCTGATCGGTTTGAAACTGCCGCTGCTGTATGCCGTGGGCCGCATGGTGGGTGATCTCAATCGCGAGAGCGCCCTGCGCCTGGGCGTGGTGCTCGCAGCGGGCGGTGAGTTCGCCTTCGTGGTGTTCAAGATAGGCCGCGACCAGGGCCTGTTCGAACCGCACCTTTACGACATCCTGGTGCTGACCATCACCCTGTCCATGGCGGTGACGCCGTTGCTGCTGTTGGTGTGCCCGAAGCTGTTCAAGCCCAAGGTCAAACCAGTGGAAATCCCCGAGGCGTACCGCACCATCGAAAGCGACGCGCCCCGTGTGGTCATCGCCGGCATGGGCCGTATGGGCCAGATCGTGGCGCGGATCCTGCGAGCTCAGAACATCTCGTTCATTGCCCTGGACACGTCGGTGGAAACCATCGAACTGACCCGCAGTTTCGGCGGCATGCCGGTATTTTATGGCGACCCGCAGCGCCCAGAGATCCTGCACGCCGCCAAGGTCGACCAGGCGGAATTCTTCGTGATCGCCATGGACGACCCGGAGATCAACATCAAGACCGCCGAGCTGGTGCGCAATCTCTACCCGCACATGAAAATCATCGCCCGCGCGCGTAACCGCCAGCACGTGCACCGCCTGGTGGACCTGGACGCATCGCCGATTCGCGAGACCTTCTACTCCAGCCTGGAAATGAGCCGTCGCACCCTGGTCGGCCTCGGATTGAGCCAGGCCCAGGCCGATGCGCGCATCACCCGCTTCAAGAACCACGACCTGCAAGTGCTGGCCGCGCAACACGCGGTGTACGACGACGCCGCCAAAGTCATGCAAACCGCCCAGGAAGCCCGGACAGAACTGGCGCGATTGTTTGAGATGGACCGACTTGAGGAAGAGTCCGACAAGGTGTGAGGCTATGGATGAACGATTTTGCGAAATTTCTGACAGAATACGGCGCAATTTCGTTCATCCCCGGAGCGCTTCATGGCCACTTTCACCAAGACCGCCGTCCTGCTGGCCCTCGCGCTGACCGCCGGCAGCGTATTCGCCGCTTCCAAGCCGACCACGCAAACCATCTCCACCTTGGGTGGCAAGTTCACCTTCAAACTGCCCAAGGCCTACGTCGCCGACACCCTGCCGGCCGGCAAGGCCGAGGATGGCACCGCCGACACCCAGGGCACGATGTATGCGAACCAGACCACGAAAAGTGTGGTGATCGTCGCCGAAACCGTGCGTAACGATGGGGTAACCATCGGCGACAACGACGCGCCATTCCTGGATGGCGCTGTGGCCGGGTTCGTCAAGGACCAGAGCGCTGCGCTGCCTGACTTCAAGAAACAGAGCGAGAAGAAACTGACGTTCAAAGGCCTGGGCCTGCGCCAGGTAGACAGCACCGCCACCCAGGGCGGCGGCAAGACGCTGAACTCCACGTTCCTGGGTGGTTCGGGCAACCACCTGCTGGTGATCCAGGCTATTTCACGGGCGGATGACGCCAAGGGGCATGCGGCGTTGGTCAAACAGATTACCGGCGGCAAATAACCTTTCGACGGTCAGTGCAGGCTTTTTTCCAACCAGGCTTTCAGGTCCTGCACTTCCGTCTCGCTGATGGTATGCGGCATGCCGGGGTACCCATGGAACTCCGGCTTTAACCCCAACCCGGTCAGCACCTCATTCGCCCGTGTCGCTGACACATACGGCAAAGCCTGGTCCAACGTGCCATGGCCGATAAAGATCGCCAGTTTGCCCAGTGACGCGTTCGGCTTCAGCTCAGCCTTGAGCACCGGCAACACGCTGCCACTCAACGCCGCAATGCCGCGCAGCAGTTCCGGCCGGCGCAGGCCCACCTCGTAGGACATGATCGCACCCTGGCTGAAGCCCACCAGGAACACCCGATCCGGTTGCGTGTGGTACTTGGCGGTGGCTTTGCCGACAAAGTCTTCGATCAGCTTGGCGCTGCGCTGCAGGTCAGCGGTTTCGCCATCGTAATCACCGTCGCCGGGTGTCTTGGTAAACCAGCGATAACCGTGCGGGTCCACTGGCATCGGCGCACGGGCCGACAAGTAGGTCCAGGTGGACGGCAGCGCGTCCTTGATGCCGAACAGGTCCTCCTCGTTACTGCCAAATCCATGCAGGAAAATCACCAGAGGCTGGTTACGCGCATCGCCCTGGGCCTGTTCCAGGTACGACAAAGGCAAGTCGGTGTGCAATACATCGTCGGCATGGGCGGTGCCGACTACCAGCGTCAGCGCCAGGGCGAAGCGTTTGAGCATGGGACGTTACCTCAGGGTTTGCGTAACAGATAGGTGTCCATGATCCAGCCATTTTGCAGGCGCGCCGCCTTGCGCACCCGTTCGATTTCTTGCGCTACCTCACTGACTTTGCCGCTGATCAGGATCTCATCCGGCGTGCCCAGGTAGGCCCCCCAATAGATATCCAGGTCCTGATCCGCCAGGGTGCGGTAGGAGTCTTCGGCGTCGAGCATCACGACCAGCGTGTCGGCATCACTCGCCTGCCCCGCCGCCAAACGGCGCCCGGTGGTGATCTCAACGGACTTGCCAATTCGGTTCAACGGCACTTTGTGCTGGGCTGCCAGGGCTTGCACGCTGGTGATGCCAGGGATCACTTCGAACTCGAACTCACTGCGGCCGCTGGCGAGAATCGCCTGCAGAATGCGGATGGTGCTGTCATACAACGCAGGGTCGCCCCACGCGAGGAAAGCGCCCACTTCACCGTCAGCCATTTCTTCGTTGATCATGCGTTCGAACGTCTGCTGCTTGTCGCGGTTGAGGTCCTGCACGGCGGTGGTGTAGTCGATATCGCCGCGCACACGCTCGGGGCAATCGGCCTCGACGAAACGGTAGCCAGGCTCGGTGATATAGGTCTCGCAGATTTCGCGACGCAGGTCGATCAACTTGTCTTTGCTCTGGCCCTTGTCCATCAGGAAAAACACGTCGGTGCGATTGAGCGCCTTCACGGCCTGCATCGTGATGTAGTCAGGGTTGCCGGCGCCAATGCCGATGATCAGGATGCGTTTCATGGGTTGCTCTCATTGCGGGGCGTGGATTTTGCCATGTTCAGGCGGCTAGGCGTGAGTTTCCAGGCGCAGGCGCCACACGTCGTTGAAGCGCAGTTCAGTGGCAGACAGCGGTTCGACATCGATCAGGTAGAACATCGAAATGGGAAACCCCAGGGCGTAGAACATTGCGGCACGGATCACAAAGGGGTGGGTGACAGCGACGATATGGCCGGGTTGGGTTTCCAGGGACTTCATCCATTACCCTACCCGTGTGCACACCTGGTCCACCGATTCGCCACCATGGGATGTGCTGGCGCTGTTGCCCTGCCAATCCATCAGCTCCTCACGGTCGATATCATCGATGTCCTTACCTTTCCAACGACCCAAGTCGCCATCACGCAAGGCGTTATCCACCTGGGGATTGCGACCGAACAAGCCTGCTGTCTGGCGGGTACGCGCCTCTGGGCCGCAGACCAGGCGCAGGCTTTTCTTATAGCGGCCGGCAAGGGACAGGCCCGCATGTTGCCAGTCCATCGCAACGGACTCGTTATCGGGGAAGCTGCCCTTTTTTTGCTGTGGCGTCACGGCATGACAAATAAGTGTCAAACGAGTGGCCTGCATCACAGGTTTCCTGAAGGATAGGGATGAGGCCAGCAAGATTGGAGCAGTTAGCGCAGGGACGCAACGCCCTGTGCCAGATAGAGCACCTGGTAACCCCTACCTGGGTGCTCCGTATCCAATGCCTTGGCCGACAACGTAATACGCACCAAACGCCACGCTTGCACATCCAGCGCCAGGAACACCGCAAAGGTGTCGCTGTTGTCAGCCAGCTGCCGATTGCGCTGCTTCTCCTCGGCCAGCACCGCCGCCCTGTCCGCTCCCGGCGCCAGCGGCCACTCCTCGCGATACAAGCTCAACGCACCCTGCGCCGGGCCACGTTGCACATCCAGCGGTAACCAACTCTCAATGTGCGGCCGACCAAAGCTATCGAGCACCTTCTGAAAACGCTCGCCGAGTAAAAAGTCAGCGGCCTGCAACGGGTCTGCCCACAGGTACACCGACGAATACACATTGCCGCCGTGCTCCTGGGCGATAAATGCCTTGAACAGCAACCCCTCGGCGTGATCCCACAACGGCCCCAGTTGCGCGGCGCGGCGGCGAATCACGCCCATGTCGTAGTCAGCAGGCAAGCGGTGTGAATATTGTTTGGCAAACATGCGAAAACTCCTGTGCAAGATGAGGGATGAGCTTGCGCAGCGACGATCATTTCAACAAGATATCAGCCAATATAGGTGCGATAAGGAGTCAATATGACTGACGCGCTAAAACCGCTGGATATCGACACCGTCCAGGCCTTTGTGCTGGTAGCCGATTTCGCCAGTTTCACTCGCGCTGCCGAAGCCCTCGACACCTCCCAGGCGGCGATCAGCCTCAAGCTCAAACGCCTGGAAGAACGCCTCGGCTATCGCCTGCTCGAACGCACGCCTCGGCATGTGCGGCTGTCGCCCCGCGGCGAACAGTTCATCGTCGCCGCCCGCGCCCTGCTCAATGCCCATGAACGCGCCTTGGCCGATATGGGCAACCCCTTGCTGCGGCGCCTGGTGATCGGCATCAGCGACCATGTGGCCGGCCCCGACCTGCCGACGTGGCTCAGCCGCCTGGCCGCCTATGACCCCTTGGTGATCCTCGAAGTGCGCATCGCCTCCTCCCGCGATCTGGTCGCCGCCTTTGATCGCAATGAGCTGGACGCGGTCATCGTGCGCAACGAGGGCGACCGCCAAGACGGCGAAGTGTTGGCGGTGGAACGCTTTGGCTGGTTCGCCGCCCCCACCTGGCAACACAGTCCCGGCACGCCCCTGCGCATGGCCACCATGGCCGCGCCCTGCGGCGTTCGCCACCTGGCGACACGCGCACTGGATGAGGCACGCATCGACTGGACCGAAGTGTTCGTTGGCGGTGGCGTCATGGCCGTAGGCGCCGCCGTCAGCGCCGGGCTCGGCGTGGCGGCCCTCGCCCATCGCGTGGCGCCGACGGGTGCGGTGGAGGTGAGCGAGCAATACGGCTTGCCGCCCTTGCCAGTCAGTGAAGTGGTGCTTTACAGCCGTATCAGTGACGTGCGCTCCAGGGAAACCTTGCGAGCCCTGAGCACGACCTTTCGCGGCGTCCTACAGCGCTGAAATCAGGCCCGCCAGTAGGCTTTCCGTGGGAGCTGGCAAGCCAGCTCCACCTTTTCAACCGGGTTTGGCATGAAATCGAAACCGTCAGTCAAACCACTCCCGCCGCCCCTCAAACGTCCCCACAATCAACGCCACAATCATCCGCACTGCCTCCCTATCCGCCACCTGCGCATTCACCGCCAGCCACACCTGCCGCTGCATGCTCTCGGTCAACAACCCCGGCAACGCCACCAAGCCCCGGTCAAAACTGCTCATGTAATGCGGCAGCAACCCAATGCACGCGCCACAGCGGATCATCTCCAGCATCAGCGAATACGCATGCACCTGCACCACCGCTGCCAGGCGCTGTTCCACCACATGGTTCCAAGCCCGCAAGGCGCCCACCTGCGCATCGGGCTGCCATTGCACCAGCATGTAGTCGTCGAGGTCTTCCAGGCTGTCTGGCCGCGTCGTCAACCGTGAATATCGCTTGGCGATATGCGGCACGTAGTGCAAGCGCGCCAGGGCCTGTGGCGGCTCGGTGGCAAAGCTCGGGCCAGGCACGGGGTCATCGGCGTCCGACAGCCACAGCACCACGTCGACATCCACCGCTTGCTGCGACAACTGGCTGTCGATGGAGATGATCTCCAGGCGCACGCTGGCATTGCGACGCAGCAAGGCGATCAGGTCGCGCCCAAGGATGTCGTGCAAGATCGGTTCGGCCACCGCCAGCCGAATCAGCGGCTGCTCCGTGACCGGCAAACGCCGTTCATGGGCCAGGGCAATCAATTGGGCGTGCAATTGCTGGCCGTCGCGACTGAGTACCAAGCCATTGCCCTGGTAGCTGAACAGCGAATGGCGCACGTGCTCTTCAAGCTGCGCCAGGCGCTTGCGCAACAGCGTCGCCTTGATATTCAGACTGCGCGCCGCCTGCATGAAACAGCCGCAGCGCGCGCTCACCAGAAAGTAGCGCGCCACCTCCGGGTCGATCTCATGGGCCAGGGCCAGCCAGCGACTGCGCCCCTCCGCCGGGGCGCGATAAGAGGACGGCACCTGCGGGGCGGACGGTTCTAGAAATGCCATGGGAGACTCCCTGTCTTGTCGGTCTGTGCATCCAATGCGGGTTGACGCGGGTTACTCCAGCACCTTGTTCAGTTCGGCGCCGTCGATACTCAGGGTTGCGGTGTTGAGCATGCCTTCGAGGTAGGCCTTGGCGATCTGTTCCTGACGCTGGGCGCGCAGAGCCTGCGTAAGACGTTCGCGCAGTTCGTCGAGGGTCGCAGTACGCGCCGGTTGCTGGCCGGTGAGCTTGAGCACATGAAACCCCGCCGCGCTCTGCACCACGTCCGACACCGCGCCGACCTTGAGGCGCGACACCGCACTGCGGACTTCCGGCACCAGCTGTTGCAAGGGCTGCATGCCCGAGTCGCCACCGCGCGCGGCAGAGTCGGTGTCCTGGGAAAACTGCGTGGCCAGGGCGGCGAAATCAGCCGGCGCAGCCTGGGCACGACGGCTCAGTTCCTGCGCTTGGCGCCGCACGCTGTCGACGGTTTGCGGGTCATGGGTCGCCAGGAAAATCTGGCTCACCTGGTACAACGGTGGCGTCACCCATTGCGCCTTGCCACTGTCGTAGGCCAACTGCAACTCCGCGGCGCTGGGGTAATCGGCCGGCACCTGGCTGACCGACAGCATGTAGTCGCGAAACACGATTTGCTCGGCGGCGGCGCGGGTCTGCTGTTCCACGTCCGGGCGCTGACGCCAGCCCTGGGCGTCCGCCTGTTCGAGCACGGCCTTTTGCGCCAGGCGTGAACGGATCCAGGTCTCCAACGCGCTGCGGTTGCCGCGCAATTGCTCGCGGGACTCGGCAGGCAGGCTGGCCAGCACGGTTTTCAGTTCCGTCAGGTCGATCTGCTGATTGCCCAGGCGGGCCACCGCCGGTCCGGCCGATACAGGGTTGAGCACCGGTGCCGGTTGCTGCGCCGCCACCGGGTCGCTGCCCGGCCGCAGGCTCAAGCCCACCGCCACCACCAGCAAGGCCAACGCACCCGCGCCGACCATCAGGGTTGGCTTCTTCACAATACCGGTGCCTCGGCTTCAGCCTGCAACTGCGCCGCCTGCTGGCTGTATTCACGCAGGTAGACGATGAACTCCTGCAACAGGCGGTCCCACAATTCCAAATGGCTGCGCAGGTGCGTGGCGCCGACACCCGCCACCACCACGTCCATTTCCATCAACAAAAACTCGCCTTGCACCGACAACCGCGCAAAGCGTCGCGATGCGTTCCACACTTGGGCCAAACCTTCGGGCAATTCGCCCTGGATCCGCAGCGCGCAGCTGTAGGTGAAATCCACATACGCACCCTGCTCTGCCGCCGGGTTACCGAAGCGCACGGCAAAGCCGATGCCCTGACTGGCGCTGAGCAATTGCACGATGCCGTTTTGTTCGGTCTGGTTGACCCGATAGCCGGCTTCCTGCAGCAACTCGGTGAGGCTCTGGGGGGTGACGCTGGTGATCAATTCGCTCATGGTGATCTCTTCCCTGTCTATCAATGATTGGCAGTTGCCTGGGGCGCATCGAAACGGCTCTTGTACAAATCGTCGCCAAAGCCCTGGGCGAGTTCCTCGAACTTGACCCGCGCGCTGCTGGCGAAGGGCTGGCGAATACTCATCACCTCGGCCACATCGATTTTTTCGTAGGCCGCGAGCAACTGCTGAGCCACGCCGTACATCTGTTGATTCTTGACTGAACATTGCTGCACTTGTGTGTCACGCTCGCTCAGTTGTGCCTGCAAGCGCGCTCGCTCGGCCTCTTTGCCCTTGGCCAGCACCAGCAGTTCGTCATAGGCCTTCTTGAACTTGCCGATCTGCTCATGACTGGCCGCCACCTGCGCCTGTGCCTGGCTGTGCAGGCTCTGTTGCTGACCGGCCATTTGCTCGGCCACGCCACGGGCCTTGTCCAACTCAGCCGTCAACTGCTTGATGTGTGCCTGGGCCTGCTTGGCCTGGTTTTCAGCCGCAATCCGCGCGGCGCTGGCCTGGGCCTGTTCGCTTTGCAGGGCCTGCAATTGCTGGGTGGTGCTGCGCAGTTGCGTACGCAGGCGCTCCTCCATGCCTTCAGCCGACGCGCCAGTGGTGACCAGCAGCAGCAACAGCCCGCAGATTCGCGTGTTCATGTGGCATCTCCCTGCGCATCAAAAGCGCGTGTTGAGTTCCAGTTGCATCACATCGACTTCGAACGGCGCGCCATACACTTGCGAGGCGCTCAACCAACGCGCACTGGCGTAGATGTTCTTTTCGATGCCGTAGTTGGCGCCAATGAAGTACCCCTTGGCGTTGGTGCCGCCCAGGTGGAACGACGAATCGTTGAAGCCGTCAGGCAGGGCGTCAGGCTGAATGTACTTGTAGCCGGCCAACACGTTCCAATCACCGCGCTTGCGCATTTCCAGCGCACTGCCGAGGGTGAAGGAGACCATCAGCGCATTGCCGCCACTTTCAAACTGGCCCTTGCTGTTGATGTTGTTGACGATCTCGCCTTCGCTGCGCTTGAGCATTTCGCCCTTGTCGTAGGCCAGGTTGTGAATGAAGTTGCCTTGGGTGCGTAGCTTGAAATCGCTGGGCAGTTCGGCATCCCAGGCCAGGTTCAGGTCGAGCACGTCGAACTTGGACGCCAGGCCCACGAACTGCGGTTGCGGGGTCAGGCCAGGGGTGGCCGGGTTGGGGGCGATGTCGCGCAGCAGGAACACGCTGTTGCCCTTCTGCATGAAGGCCAGGCGCGAGCCGTCGCTGTCACAGGCCGGCTGGCCGGACCAGGGGCGGCAAGCGCCGGAGCGTTCACCTTCGATATCATCAAAGTGGTAGTAGGCCACCGCGCCCTTGAGGCTGTTTTCGCGGTTGATCTTCCAGTTGGCGCCGATCTGACCACCAAACAGCCACTTGGTCTCGCTGTCTTCCTTGTCGAACCCGTTACTGCTGGCCGAGTCGGAGGTGTACTCCACCGGGAACGCACCCAAGGTGCCGAACAGGCCCCACTGGCTGTTCAGCGCATGGTTGAAGTTGGCAGCGATACCGTCGAAGTTCAGGTCACCCGAATACATCATGTCGGTGGAATAGAACGGGTTGGCGAAACGCCCGGCGGTGAGGGTCACGTCCGGGGTGGCCTTCCAGCTCAGGTATCCCTGATCGAGCCAGATGTCTTTCTTGCCAAAGCCGCCGCCCAGGGTCTGGGTGGTGGACACTGGGTTGTTGTCGGAGCCGGTGCCGACACGGATGCCGGCGGTCCAGTCCGGCGACAGCACCGCTTTCATGCCCAGGCGCGCACGCAGGCGGAACAGGTTCTCGCGATCCTTGGTGGTGTTGAGCAGCGGTGGCAGCTTGGTGTTGGTGTCCTTGTTGGTGTCGTACGGGCCACTCTCATTGAGTTTGGCGTAGTCGACAATCTCGTTACTGTTATTGCCCGAGAAGTAACGCGACTCGTCCCGCAGGCGGATATCACCGTCAAAGCTGATGCGCGAGACCCAGTCCGGGAAGGTATTGGGCTGTGCCCAGTTTTCCTGCTTGGCGGTGGCCATGACCTCGGCCTTGACCTGATCACGAATCTGATCCTTCACCGCCTGCGGCACGTACTGCACACGCACATCGCCGGGTGCGGCAGTCGGGCCTGCAGCAACCACCGGTGCGGCATTGGCCTGGCGTGCCTGCTGTGCCTCTTTTTCGGCCTGGGCGATCAGCCCATTGGCCGTGTCCTGGGTCAGCACGCCTTGCTGCACCAACAGGCGGATCAGGTTGATGGTGACGTTTTCCGAGGGCGCGACCGGGGCGGCAGCCGCCTGGCCGACCAGGGTCGCGATGACCATGCCGACCGCCAGGGTCAGTCGATTCACGGGGGAAATCATGTGTACGCAACTCCTGTAAAAAACCGTTGTAAAAGGGTTTGTTCAATCCGGACGCCGGCCCTTGAGGGACAGGCGCATGGGCAGCGTCAGCGACGCCGGCGGCTTCTGGGTGGCACGCGGTGCCTGGATCAAGGCGAGCATCTGCGCGTCGGTCTCGGCATCCCCGCTGGACTTGGCCACCAGTGCCTTGGTGACTTGGCCGTCGGCGCCCAACCACAGGTCTATCTGTATCGAGAAGGCCTTCTTGCGCAGCTCAGGGTCTTCGCGCATCAGCCGTTGATACGTGCCGGCCAGGTACTGCTTATAGGTGCCCGTCCCCAAGCCGCCGCCGCCACTGCCGGCCAGGCCACCGCCCTTGCCGGCGCCGATGTTGAAACCGTCATTGCCCGACTGGGCGTCGCCGTCGATCTGCATCGGGTTGGCCAGATCCTCGTTAGGCGAAGGCGGCGCTTCCTCGGCTGGCTTGACCTCCTCGGGCTCGGGGCTTGGCACCGGCTCCGGGATTTTTTCTTCGACCTGGGGCTCAGGCTCCTTGGGTTTCTCCGGCGGCGGTGGCGGTGGTGGCGGCAACGGGATGATCGTCGGCACCTTCGGCGCTTCGCGGCGCACGCCACTCATGTCATTGGCCCACTGCCACAAGCACCAGGCCGCCACGGCGCCCAGCAATAGGCCGGCACCCCACTTTAACGGGCGCAACGGCGGCTTCTTTTTTACGGACAAGGGCGCGATCGGGATCTGTGCAGTCATGGTTCAGCCCTGGCTCGGCTTGCCGGTGACCAACCCGACCTGAGACAGCTCAAGTCGGCGCAGCAGGTCGAGCACTTCGATCACCTTCTGGTACTGCACCATCGCATCGCCACGTACGATGACCGGAAAATCCGGGTTCAGCGCTTTCTCGATGCGCAGGCGTTCTTCCAGCTCGCCGAGCGTCACCGGGTAAGCGTCGAGAAACACCTGGCCACCGTCATTCACGGAGATGGCCTTGGTCTTGGCCTCCGACAACGACACCGAGGCGCTGGCCTTGGGCAGGTGAATCTGGATGCCCGACACCTGGGCGGTGGCGGTGAGGATAAACATCACCAGCACCACCATCAGCACGTCCACCAGGGGCGTGATGTTGATGCTGTCGACGGCGGCGTCATCGTCATCGTCGTGGGAGGCATTTACGGAAGCCATGGCGATTCTCCTCAGGCCAGAACCGGCGCATGGTGGTCACGACGGTGCGCCGCTTCGCTGTGCTGGCTCTCGCCGTGCATCTCCGCCAGGCGGGTGATGAACTCGTCGACAAACACGCGCATGTCCGCGCTGACTTCCTTGTTGCGCGTGATCAGGCGGTTGTAGCCAAACAACGCCGGGATCGCGACGAACAGGCCCATGGCCGTGGCCAGCAGCGCCGCCGCCATACCGGGGGCGATGGCGTTGATGTTCACGTCACCGGCCATGGCCGTGCCGAGGAACACCACCATGATCCCCAGCACGGTACCCAGCAGGCCGATGTACGGGCCGCCGGCAATGGCGTTAGACAAGGTCGAGAGCTTGGAACTGAGCGCCTGGTTTTCGCGGGTGCGCACGCCGTCCATGGAGCAGCGGATGGCTTCGATGGTGGCGGCGGAGACCGACGAGGTGTCGGCGCCCTGAGCGCGGCGGGTGCGGATCTCCTTCACCGCCACCAGGTACAGGCGCCACAGCGAAGAATGAGCCAGGCGTTCGCCCAACGGGGCATCGTCGGCGTACATCTCCAGGCGCGTGCCGATCTGCGCGAAGTGCTCGCGGAAGACCTCGTTGGCGCTGCTCACACGGCTGACTTGGCGGTTCTTGCGCAACATGATGACCCATGACTGGAACATCATCGCCACCAGCACCAGGATGATCACCCAGGCATCCACCGGAACGGCGTTGAGCAGGAAGCCCAGGCTGCCGAAACCGAAGCCGGACTGTTCTTCATCCACACCGTAGGCCACCAGTTTTGACTCGGCGCCCTGGGCGCTGGCATCGGCCAGCAACAGTGCCGCCGGACGCGCCACTTTGGACAGGCGCAGCTCATCGATGGCCCCGGCGAATGGCGGCCGCGTGTTGCCGGCTTCGGGCAGATCGGCACCGATGGCCAGTGGGGTGTTGAACGCCGGCAAAGCGACGGCCAGGGTGGCGGTTTCGCGGCCATTCACATACAGCGAGACCTTGTCACCCTCGGCGGTGAACGCCAGGTGCTGCCATTGGCCGGGGTTCAGCGGTTGAGTCGACACGGCGCGCTGGCCGTCGATGTCCACGAACGGCATGCCCTGGTTCAGCCCCAGCAACAGGCTGTGAGGGCCATCACGTCGAGCCAGAACGACTTGCTCGCCGCTGGCCTGGTCCAGGCGCAACCAGGCGCTGAAGGTGAACGCGCCACCTGCGGCGTGTTGCAGCGAAGGGCTGGCCGGCAACATCAACGCTTGGCCGTTGAACTGCAAGGCGCGGCCGATCACTCCGTCGATGCTCACACCGGTGGCGTTCAGCGCGGTGTTGGCGTAGGCCGTGGTGTCCCGGGCCGGTGTACCGTTGGCCCCGTCGAAATGGTAGAGCGCGGTGTAGTTCGGGTCGAAGGTCAGTTGGCCGTTGGCGGTGGCCGGTGCCTTCTGGTTGCCGTAGTACATCCACAAGTCCTGGCGCTGGCCGCCTTCGACCTTGGGCACATCGACCCAGATCAGCGCCATGCCCATCAACGGATCGAAGCTCTCAATCTGATGATTGAACACCGTCTTGTCATCGGCACTCACGAAACGCAGGTCGGCACCGTCATCCTTGACCCCATCAAAGGTAAAGTTGCCAGTGTGCAGGCGCACCAACAGCGCGGTGCGGCCCAGGGCCTGGTTGATCGCGGCGCCTTGGGCGGTGGTGTCTACCGAGATCTGCTTGCGGTAGTGCCAGTCGTCCTGCCACCAGGCGTGGGCGGTGGCCGGGAGCGTGAAGCCCAGGCAGATCA